>Ga0209291_1000112_pt1 | contig 79111 bp, 70 predicted proteins | sample GOMGulsemesocosm_FD_184633 | JGI IMG/M metagenome (GOLD analysis project Ga0209291, IMG submission 184633) | Methane-oxidizing microbial communities from mesocosms in the Gulf of Mexico - GOM9B Gulf of Mexico (SPAdes) (version 2) | ecosystem: Environmental > Aquatic > Marine > Cold seeps... | reverse complement strand
GCTTGTCGCTCTGTCATTGCTGCGCGTTGGCAGAATGCAGAAGAGAAAATGATAGAGGCTATACAAGAAGCTTATTACTTAAAAGCCAAAAATCCTTCAGATACTGAAACACATCTTTTATTGGCGATTGAGTTGGGGCTTGATGCTGATAAATTTGCAGCAGATTTCAGTTCAGAAAAATTAGAAAAAGTTTTTATGCAAGAATTGCAGTTTGCTCGTAGTTTACCTATAAACGGTTTTCCGTCAATGGTATTACAACATCAGGATCACGTACATGTTATACCGCTTGATTATAAAGATTATCGTGGGGCTATAGCGATAATAACCGAAATCATTAGCTAACATTGTGTTAAACATTCTCAGGTAAACACTCTGCCGTATACTCTTATATGGATAAATATAGTCGACTTCCTTGATCTACTGGTGTATGAGGCAAGGGGAATCTTAGTCTTCTATTGCCACAAAGCGGAAGTTCGCATTTGATAATTATCGCTATAATTTTTAGCATGCTTTGATCTACAGCGAACATGGCTTAACAGCTATATTACTTTAGCCTTTTCTTGATAGCAGACGTTAGATACAGATAAGAATATCTGCATCTAGGTGATGATTTTGCCAATCCCCCGTTAAGTCTGAGTGAAAACTCAGCCACCCAAGCGGTCATTGAAAGCTTTATTATTAAATAATATCTGTAAGCCAATAACGATTGCTCAGAAAAGCCAATTAAGCCATATTGTTTTTATTGTTCTCTTGCGCTCTCTAACCTTCCCAAATAGTTTTTATCAATATGATAGACCGTTGCTGTTTGAGAACCATTAATTAGAACTCTCTCAGTGGATGAGCCATCTTTGTTGGCCTTGTATATATCATAAATTCCAAATACGTTCTGCGTTGTAAAAAAGACTTTAGATCCATCAGGAGACCAGGCAGGATCCCCATCTCTAATTCTATTTCTAGTAAGTCGTGTTTGGTTGGAGCCATCGACGTTCATCACATAGATCTCTTGATTACCATCTCTATTTGAAAGGTAAGCGATTTGCGTACCATCAGGTGAAATCTTTGGATTCAAGTTATTTGTATCATCATAGGTAAGTTGAATCACATTACTACCATCGATATTGGCAATGCTTATTTGACTTGCAACAGTTTTAGCAAAGCGGCCTTTAGAGTGAAAGAGTAGTCGTCCATCTGACATAAATTCTGGAGCGCCTCCCTCTAGTCCTTTTATTTGGCGTTGCTCAGTGCCGTCTGCGTTCATCTGCCAAATTTCTTCTTTTATATCGCCGTTCTTATTCCTGTACTCTCTGCCAAATACAATGGTCCTCCCATCAGGAGAAAAAGCAGGGCCGTAATCCCAAACATTTTTCAAATTGGTCAAACGGCGCATGTTGGTGCCATCGATATCTGCGATGTGAATAGACCAAGTGTGTCGTTTGTCGTATTTACCATAAAAAGCAATTTGCTTACCTGCAGGCGAAACCGCAGGGTAACCACCAGCGTTATTAGGAACATCAATAACTTTTATGCGTCTATTTCCTTGTTCATCGCTCAAATAAATTGATTTATTATCACCTTCTTGGAACCCATAAATAATAGAAAAAGGCTGGGAAGTAGCTGTTTTATTGATTTGACACCCAGCCATTAAACCAAGAGTTGAGATGGAAGTCAGTAATGTTTTTATCAGCTGAAATCTTTTAGATTGCATTGAATATAATCCCGTTAAAACGTGTTAAAGATTGAATAAGTAGCAGTTTAATATATGCGATAATATATTGTAGTCAGCTCCCCCCCAAAAAAACAAAATATAAAAAAACCTAAAAAGTAAAACAATAAAATTAAGATAACAGGTTTTAAAATTAAGATGAAAGGCACGTTTAAGCATGTTATCTAAAAGTTAGATATATGCTTTTGATGATTTTCATTTTTTATAGATCAAACAACTCCCCCAAGCCGATTAGTTGTCACTATAACGATGATTACCTTATTTTCATTGATAATTTACAGTGCTAACGCAGCAACAAGCATTTATTCATCTATCAATGATGCGGTAAAAAATATCAACCGCCCAACTGAAGACTTAATGTTAGATGTTGACCGCAAGCATCCACAATTCATCAATTTTTTCCAAGTTACACCAAGTCGTCAAGTATTGGAGTTGTTTGCTGGTTGTGGATATTTCACTGAATTATTAAATGATATCGTAGGTAAAGATGACCATGTAGCCGTATACGAAGATTCAATGTGGTACAACTATTCTAAATTAGACAGTGATAAGCGCCACATGGGTAAGCGTTTAAAAAATACTCATACAGTTATTTCTGATATGAAGACACTGAACCTTCCCAAAGAAAAATATGACACCGCGTTAATCGTATTAGGATTACATGATATTTATATAGACGAACAAAAAAGTTTATCGGATAACAAACATGGCAATACACATTTATTTTATACACCTTATCATTCGGTTAAATCTGGCGGAGTTATCGGTATTATTGAGCATGTAGCAAAAACGGATCAGCAACCAAATATATCAGCGGAATTACATCGTTTAAATTCAAAATTGATTACAAAACACATGTTAACAGCTAGATTTACTCTTGAAGCAAGTTCTGATCTATTAGCCAATGCAAATGATGCCCATACACAAACAGTTTAGGCTAAAGGCTTACGCAGAAAAACTGACCGTAGTGTATTAAAATTTCGTAAATCACATTAATACACATTTGAAATAACATTAATAATAATATTAATTCCTCTTAATGTTGTTTTAGTTTATTTTAACTAAAGACTTAAAAGCGTTTACACTACTATGATGTTGTTAACCTAATGAACATAAAACACTATTTTAATAACCGCCCGCTCCTTTTTTTACAATTTCTAGGCTGGAGCATCTATTTTTTATTAGATATATTCGACCATGCCATTAATGGTCATTTTTGGCTTTTTCCAAGTTTCTTATGCAGTATCACAGCATTCATGTTCACAGGAACTGTCGCCTACATTACCAATAAAAATGATTATCGAGGTGCAAAAGTACAAAGTATTGTATTTGCTTTCTTGTTGTTAGTTGCAGCGGTTCTTTGGCATAAAATATGGATTTATGCTCACGGTGATGCAAATACTATTAGGCAGATATTAACCGATATATCTCAAGTATCGAGTTACTCTCTAAGGCAATGGTTAACCACCGGTTATTACCCTTTATTTGCCTTTGTTGCATGGGGTGGCTTATTTGTTGGCAGCAAGTGGTATTTTGTTCAGCAGCAGCAGCAATTGGAATTAGGACAGGCGGTTTTAACAACCAAACAGGCTCAATTGCAGACACTGCGTTACCAGCTAAATCCGCACTTTTTATTCAACGTGTTAAACAGTATCGATGTCAGCATATTAAGAGATGAAAAAGATACTGCTCATAATATGGTTTTACAACTTAGTCGTTTTTTACGTAATACCCTAGAGTATGGTGAGCAAGACAAAATTTCGTTAGAAAAAGAATTTGAAATAATTAAAGATTTCTCGAATATAGAACAATTGCGCTTTGGTGATGCTTTAGCATTATCTATAGAAATCGAAGTAGGTTGTGAGCAAACTATGTTGCCTTCAATGATACTGCAACCTTTAGTAGAAAATGCTATCAAGTTTGCATGGTCGCAAACCACCAAAGGACACGTGTCAATTGTTGCCAGAAAACAACAAAACAATTTAATCATTGAAATTATTAATTCATTAATCAAGCAAGATAATTTCATTCAAGGTACAGGCACGGGGTTAAAAAACACGCAGAGTCGATTAGCTTTAGTTTATGGTGACGATGCACAAATAAGCACTCAAGAAACATTAGAAAATTTTACCGTTTTACTTACTTTACCTTGGGAAATAAGTTTAAATTAGTCGATATTTTCTGATACCTTGTTCTTTAACGATATGATAAATATTAAGAGATAATTAATGGCTATTCGCTGTATTTGTGTAGATGACGAACCTATGGCTAGAAAAGGCATAGCACTTGCTATTAAGCCATTTAATGAACTTGAACTGGTTGCTGATTTTTTCTCAGCTGAAGATTTGCTTAATAATTATCCTGACAATATCGATGTACTTTTTGTCGACATAGAAATGCCTCGCTTAAACGGTTTTGAATTATTACAAAAGTTGCCTCAACCTTTACCTATGGTCATATTTGTCACCGCTTATAATCAATATGCCATCAAAGCTTTTGAAGCTGAAGCGCTTGATTATGTATTAAAACCTATAGAAGAAGAACGCTTCGCTCAAGTGGTTACTCGTATTAAAAAACAACTTGGACAACCACAAAACATCAAGAATAATGATTATTTATTAAAAATAGTAAGCGTATTACAAAAAAAAATACAAAAAAACGAAGCAACGATTAGTATTAAAACAGATGATGGCTATTTTAGAATTAACCTATCTGAAATACTTTATGTAGAGTCGGTCGGTGATCATGTTTGTTTCCACTTAATCAATCAACAACTGATAAGTAGAAACACCTTAAAACATTATGTACATGAATTAGCCGAGTATGGTTTTCATCAAGTGCATAAATCTTCTTTAGTTAACTCTAAACATATAACCAAATTTGAAAAACTCAGATTTGGTGATTATCAGCTTGAGTTATCGAATCAAGTGGTTTTAAGAGTTAGTCGACGCTATAAATCGACTTTGAATCATATTGTCAATCAAACTGAAGTAAACTCTATTTGATATGTATTTTGAAGAGTTCTAATGTCAGCTAAAGCATTTAAGTGTTTTGTGCGTGGATGGTTTTTGAATCGTAAGTTTAGTACGCTTTGTAGAAGATATTAGCTTGAAGAAATGCAATACCAACGGCACCAATGAGCATGAAGCGGACGTTATAATGAGTAAATTTCTAACATCTCCAACACGCACTTTAGGGACCTTTTACATAGATTTAAAAGGCGCATCAAAAGGACGGTTTTGTGTCAATTACAGACGGTAGCATAGACATTAGGTCAATGACGACTATAAATAACAACGCTAGCGCTAATGATTACCTCAGATAGAATGAGTTAAAATATCTTTAAAGATAGAACCCGTTCTGCATTAGCCACTTTTCTGCTTCTTGTCTGCTTGCACATTTATACAAAGGAACGCCTGCGTTCTCGATATGATGCTGAATGTGTTTTCCTTGATCCATAGAATCTACTAACCAACATTCGGCTTGTTGATTGTTTCGAGTTAACTCAATAGTCAAGTTGTGTTTGTAGTTTACAACTTCCTCAGAAACTCGCCAACCACGAAGATCAGCAAATAAGGCCCATTTACCGTTTCGTACTCTGGAGATAGTTTCATCAAGTATGGTTAAATAACCGATGTCAGCTTGTATATTCCAGTCTCCTGAAATTTTTGCCAAAACGATATTATTTGTCAGCTCTACAATGTAAGTTGGTTTAGTCATAAATAGATGGCAATTTAAGGCTGTATTGAATTCAACAATGAGTTCACGTCAGCCTGCTTAATGTCCTTTTAAATTATTTCCTAGAAAGGTACAGGATACAAGGTATCGTTTGTTCACTCTTTGGGCAATAATTTTAAACAATATTTTCCAACTTCGTCATTGAAAAGATCAAGTCCTACCTCGTGTACGATAAAGGTACTTGCTCTAACTTTAGCAAGTCGCCCGTGTGACCATTGGTTGCTCAATTATCTAATCAGGTAATTCTGCTTATTAACCTGCTCCATAAAGTTTCTTGAAATTGGTTAGATTCCAGCCAATCATTATTTCATTACCAATTTTTAGGGCTGGTACTGAGCGAGCTCCTAAAGCGTCTAGCTCTTTTCTACCGCGCTGCATTTTCGCATTTGTTAATCTGTACTTAATGCCATTATCATCCAAATATTTTTTAGCTTCACGACAATGGGGACATTTATCTGAAATATATAAAACAACGCGCTTCATCACTAACCTTTACAGAACTGTTAAAGATTACTATTTTACTGAACTCTCAAAAAAAAACAAAGCCGATCTAGCTAGACTATCCATTCATTTTGATTCTATTCACAAAAATTAAGCGACTCGAGTAAACCAAAGGGATAAATAGTCGTTTTTTACTTTGATTTAATAATTTTTATAACGGCTAAAGGCAACTTTAAGTTTAAAAAAGTCGATGCCCTTCCCTCGACTAGAGAGTTAACCAGCCGTATTGTTATTCTTGTATTTTATGGTCACGACTTAAAAATTAATTTAGTTGACGTAAGGAAGTGAAAATACGCCCCTATTGATAGGAGTGATAAATTTTATCTTTTAGTAAAGGTTACCTATAATTTAGGTCATGAATTTGGCGCATATGTTTTTGTAGTTCCAAAAATCATTGAATGTTCGTTGTGAATTACAATCATATTATGTCAATAATTAGCCTAGATTTGACTAGTTAATTGATATTATGGAGTGGGTACTTGTATAGATTAGCCATAGTAATATTTTTATTTAGCTATAGTTCTGCTTTTTTTTGTCAAGCAAAGACTGGATTCAAAGTAGTCTTTGTAAATCCAGGTTATGAAAATGAAAACCCTACAGGGAGTTTTTGGTCCAATGTCACCCGCTTTATGGATGCTGCAGCCAACGATTTAAACATTGAATTAGTGACAATATATGCTCAACGCAATCGTATATTAATGGCAAATTTGACTGAACAAATAATAGCTCATTCTCCAGACTATATCGTTTTAGTAAATGAAAAGGGCGTTGCATTTAATCTGGTCAAGCAAATTTCACCTCATGACATCCCTATATTTATGTTACTCAATAACATTAACCAGAAGAAATTAGCGTTATTATCAACAAAAGAAGCAGGCTTAATTTATGGTAGTTTGGTACCAGATAACTACATGGTTGGTAAGATGCTAATTAATGATCTGGCTAATATGTATGAAACACTACCAGATAAAATAGACACGAATATTTCAAGAAATATATTGGCATTGCAAGGAGATCATAACACTCATGCATCTTTAGAACGAAAACGTGGGTTAATGGAAGGACTGATGAATAATAAAAGGCTCCAACATATTGATAACTCTGTGGCGAATTGGTCTAAACAGCAAGCATACCAAAAGGTTAAAGGTATTTTAAAGCGCATTCGAATAGACATTATTTGGGCTGCTAATGATTCAATGGCCTTTGGAGCGAAAAAGGCAGTTTTAGAGTCAAAAGTTGAATACCCTATTATTATCGGAGGAATCAATTGGGATATTGATGACAACCAGTACCCTGTTAATTTATCCTATGGTGGACATGTTTCATTAGGAGCAAAATCTCTAGTTATGCTAAGAGGTATTCATGATAATACTTTACCAAAACACCAAAGGCACCAAAGGCACCAAGCCGTTAATATATTTGAATCGAGTTTAAAGCCCCCCTTCACTTCTTTTACAAATCGATTGAAAAACAATGAATTAGAGCATTACGATTTTTCAAGGTTCCGTTATTCATTGAAAAATAGATTATCCTTTACTATTGAAAACCTAGAAAAAACCTTTGAAATTCCAATACCAAAACAATAAAACCTATTTCCATTACATATAAGTCGTTAGTTGGTTTTCTAACAATGATTATGCCTTTTCGCACTTTTATAGCGCCTAATTGCGCGTGCTTTAACCTACGAAAGCAACAAAGGTTTTTACTGAAACCGTTAAACAACTAAGGCATCATAGTGGTTACAGAGACGTTAAATATCCAGTATCTACTATCATATGTTTGATTGATTAGATGCTCAATTTTTTGTTAAATTAAGCATCTAATCAAAAGTTAAACGATAACCGCTTTCTCTGTTTAAAGTCTTTTTCTTATCCCTGTAGGGATAATTGGAGCATAATAACTATCTTCAGGAATTTTTGGAGAAACGCCGATAACCTTTCCGTCAGAAGAAAAATGAAACTGCATATAAAATGAAGCTGTACTTGACTTCCAAATATAAAACTTATCTTTTGACATGGAGGTTAATTTAAATAGAAATTTTCCTTTTTCCATAATAAACAAATGTCCATCAACAACATCTACCTTAAAAATACTGCCATTATCACCTTGGTAACTCCCTACGTAGGTATTGAGGTCAGAATCACTAATATTATAAGCTTGTGTAAATTCAGTTCCGATCAACTGCATAATATTATATTTAATTAAACTCGGTTTCTCTTGATATATTGGGTAAATATTTACAGCACCTTGAAGTTCTTTATCACTTATCATCTGTTCAAGAGTCATTCCTGCTTTGTGCTTTTTGCCGACTAGTTTTGAGAATGTATTTAACGCAGTACTGGCTTGTTTTAATGCATGGCGTTTGCTAAATAATTGCTCTCCTTTATGGCCTGAAACAATTAATGTATGATCATTCGCTATTTCATAGGCTTCAGCGAACCCACTTAGCTGAGCTTCTACGCCGTGATAACCGGTATACACCAATTTGTCAGTACGAAAGGCATCTCCGAGCAACATCACATTACTGTTTTTCAAGTAAACAATTGTTTGGCCTTTCGTATGTGCTCGGGTGTAAGTTGCCGTTACTAATTCACTGCCAAATTGCATAGAAAAGTGACGATCAAACAAAATTTGAGTGCTTGCTTCGGTATATTGAAGCTCTTTATGACTAATGAGTTCGGCGCCACGTTCTTTAAAATAATCATTTGCATGATAATGAAAAGTATCTGAGGCCACATTCAAAACATGGGTAACAGGCTTACCGGTTAACTCCTTAATTTTTGCTTCTAAACTCGGTGCTACAGGCGACATTTGTGCGGTAATTAACATGACTCCTTTGTCGCCAACAACAATTGCGCTATTGATAAATGAAGTTTTACTCCAGGCTACTGATAAAACGAAAACTTGATCAGTTACTTTGTTTGCTGTTATTTCATATTCTTTCTCTATTGCTTGCACTGAGCTTGTTTGCAACAAAAAATAAATGAATAGGAATATAATTTTTACTTTTCCATTTAGGTTATACATATTAGGTTTCTATAAATAATAATTGACTATAATTCAACAAAGTTAACTCGTTTAGTTCACCTAGAACAACATTAATGTCTCTATCTTTTGTTACAGAATACTTCAAGTTACGCAGCTAAATTAAGCCAAGCGGTATTGCTTGGTTGTAAAGTTGTCACGACCAAGCTTGACATCAAAGATAAGATATTCGAAAGAAACATATACTGAAGGTCAAAATTGTACCCTAATTATTACTAAAAATTACATCTGTTTAAATTTTTACGTTCGCCCATACTTGTCGAACATATTCTATTTCGCAGAAATTAGTATCACTCAATGATTAGCTTCTTTTCTTATTTTATGTGGCATTGTTATTAGGCTATCAGAGGCATTAATACAAAAAATAAAAAGTAGAATGATTTAATGCTTTATCAATTTGATAAATTAAGTGGCCTATTTTTCATGAGACAAATTGAATCGTTAATTAATTACTTGATAGTAGAACACAAATTCCTTAAACAGTATTGAGAGAAGCAAATGAACATCATTTACAAAACGGACGCTAATATAAGTGTCGAACAAGCCATAGAGTTATATCGGCGGTCAACGTTAGGCGAAAGACGACCGGTAGATAATAAAGAAGTTTTTGAAGGTATGTTGAAAAATGCAAGTCTCACTGTTTCAGCTTGGCATAATGATACACTCGTTGGAATATCTAGAACACTCACTGACTTTACTTATGTTGCATATCTTTCAGATCTTGCTGTTGATGCTAAGTTTCAGAAAATAGGAATTGGTAAACGACTTATCAGTGAAACTCGTGAAAAATTAGAAAAAGGATGTATGCTCGTACTTCTTGCCGCTCCAAAAGCCAACAAATATTATGCGAAGCTAGGCTTTGAGTCTAATCCATCGGCTTGGATCATGCGTGATGAAGACTAACTAGCTTTGTATAATGAAAACTAAACTGGCTTTTGAGTCATAATTCAAATTGTATTAAATTGTTGGCTAAAATGTGAAACCTTGTTGAATCTAGCCAACGATTAAAAAACAGCTGAATAGTGTGTTAGGTTTTTATCCTGCCACACCAGATTTAGAGTTTATGCCGTAGACATTTTCACCATGGCTATCTTGCACCAAGAAGAGCGATTAACTACTGAACCGGTTTTTAGTTCAAAACTCTAGTGAAATAATCATCAAGTGATATAGAAGAATGTCTTGTTTCAGGCGTATCTCCAAGATTTGAACCAGACTTTTGACCAAAATATAACTTTTCACTATCAATATAAATTAACGTGTAACTCGCTGGTGATTCGTTATTATCTGAATGATAAATAAAAGTCTCGTTTAGGCCGTAGGCCTCAATACTTTCCTCACTGATAACTTTACCTGTTATTTCAAATTTCGAGATATTAATAGTATCAAACATCAGTGAATCACATGCGGTATCAGTTGGACGAAAAAACTCAGTTCTATAAGTAGCTTGTAATGAAGAGTTTATACTCACTCTAATGTTTACGTACCATAAAGTAGTTGAGTCAGCTGAGGATAATATATTGTAAGCAAAGCACTCTCTTTTCCAAGAAGTATTCGGTAAAATTTCTATAAAGTCTTTTTTTGATGTTCCTGTAGCAGCGCTTCCTTCAGAACCACCACAAGAAAACAAAAGCATTGACGAAAGTGCAATGCTAATAGGTATATTTTTCATTTGTACTCCATATTCTGATAAAAATCCTAATGCCCAAACAGCAGGCAAAATATTGCTTGGCTTAAGTTATGTCGTAAGGTGAAACGTAGCCAACCGTTATATGTCCTTGTTGGCTTCCTGATTAGGTATCAGAGCCTTCCGCTCGTTTAATAGATGCAGGTACAATTAATTTATGCATTGGCTCCACGAACAACATATATAATTTACCAAGAAAATTATGTACATGCACTACCGTTGAAATTGAAACTTGATGAGGATCATCTCGCTGGATATACACGGAAACTTTTACATCTAAATGTTTGTCTGAATCACCCAATATAATTTCACTGTCATTTAGCAAAAGTAAAGTGAATATTCCAACCCTATCGCCAACTTGATATTCATTAATTACTTTATTTACGTCTAAGTCACCTAAGTGGCCAATATTTTTTAACCCAAACAGTGATACAATTTTATTTCGACTTGCCATTAAAAAGTTAACCCAAGCAGGTATTTGGGCTGCGTGATCTAACCAAATTTGAAGTGCTACTCTTTTTTCTTTGCTTGAGCAAAAAGAATATGAGTCTGAATAATAAGAGCCATTTAGGGTTTTAAATACTTCACTATTTATTGGGACGCTTACTTTATTTACAGGAAACATAATACTGAAATCCTCCGTTGATGACTAACGCCTCTCTTGAGTGGCTTGTTAGTTGTATTATCTCAAAATTTGGTCCATAACCCAGCTTGTATGCGTAGCAGTTTCACCATTTGATGGATGAATTTGACCAGAAAAAAGCTGTTCTTTAATGTTTTGAACATGATAAAGCTGTATGTTTTCTGGGTTTTCAATGTAAATGTCTTGCTGGTTCGTTACATTGGATATTGAAATTGGCTGATCATCAAAAATAGAAAATGAAATTTCCCCTTCACTTCCGTATATAGTGACTTTGTCTTGTCTAGAGAAGCCTCCAAAATTCCAACTTCCTGCACCTGTTATACCGTTTTTATGTGCCCAGCAAGCAGAAACTGAGTCATATGAAGAATACAGTTTTTGTTGATTCAAGCCTATGCCTTTAACGAACTCAAACTCACCGAGTAAATAGGCAAAGAGGTCTAACCCGTGGCTGGCTAAATCATCAAAGTAACCGCCTGCAGCAATAGCTTGGTCGGTACGCCAATTATATTGTTGTGATAAATCAATTTGATTGGCCGCTTTATTTAAATGCCAATTGATATGCCTAACACAGCCAATTTCACCACTATCTAGTAATGTTTTGACTTTGTTAAAACGAGGCAATGATCTACGATAATATGAAACAAAAAGTGGAACCTGTGCTTTTTCAAAAGCTGCTAGTATTACCTTGCTATCTTGATATGTTGGCGCAAGCGGCTTTTCTATACAGCACACCTTTCCAACGTCAGCAACTCTCAGTGAATATAATTTATGAGTATCTGGAGGGGTAGCGATATAGATTGCATCTATTGATTCATCGTTAATAAGAGCATCTGCGCAGGAGTAAGACTTTTCAATATCATGCCGCTTAGCATAATCCTTTGCCAGTTTCTCATTCCTTCTCATGACAGCCGTTAACTGGAACCCATCTGTTTTTTGATAAGCAGGACCACTTTTTACTTCCGTAACAGCACCACAGCCAATGATACCCCACCGAATGTTTTTGTTAGTTTTCATCAATAGAACTCCGGAATATAACTGACATAACGCCCCTTAGAAGGCTTTTAATTATTGGTTAAATAGTGAAACAAAAACTAATCCAAAGTTAAAAGTTCACTGAATCGTTTTTTATATAACAATGACTCTATATAGGCTTTATCATATGAATCGTTTCAGGTTTAAAGCCTATATTTTCGTAGAAGCTACTAGCTTTTTCATTATTAGCAAAGACTTCTAAATGTAACAAGCGGCACCCTAAGCTTTTAGCCCACGATTCACCTTGCTCAATTAGCCGTTTACCTAATCCCAAACCTTGTGATTTAGGTGATACGGCTATAAGTGGTATTGTTCCACAAATCTCGCCTGAGATGCTATCTTCATGTGTTCTAACATGAATAAACCCCAATGGAACCTTATTTATTTCAGCGATAAATGTGATAGCTGGTTTTGAGGTTTCAGTAAGCATTTCAGAAATATAATTATCTTGCATTTTTTGCATCGCATCATCGCTATGCCAATCTAACTGAGCTACTTCTGCTAAGTAAGGTGAAAGCTCAAAAATAAATGGGTGATCACTTACCTGTGCTTCTCTAATTACAACTAAATTATTCATACGATCCTTTAAATATAACTCTTAAACTCGAGTTTAATGTAACGCCCTGTTAAGAGGCTTAAAGCTATTGGTTAACATGTAAAACAGGACCTAACCCACAGTTAAAGTTCTGCTTGAATTGCTTGTTTAGTACTTTACTGAATAAAGGTGGTTTTAGCTCTTCCAGGTATTAATAAAGACGGGGCCACACTAAAAGAGATCTCAAACTCAAGCTGACAGCCTCTTCAAGTATTTTGAAACGAATTTAACCGTAGGATACATCCAATAATTAACATATGAAGCTGTTATGACAAATGTTAAAAGCAAAAATGCATTAATAAAATACCATTTAGGAAGGGTTGCTTTCTTTTTAAAATATAAGAATAGTAAAACTACCTTTATATTACTGTTATATCAAGTGTTTATTAATTTCCATCAATGCATTTTGAAAAGCACCTATCACCACATCTTTTTCTATAATGAAAACTTGAATTCAAGCATAATTTTTACGTCATCATGACAGAAGTAATATTGAAATATCGATGCATATTGCATATATATGACATAAAATTAATGATGAATAAAACATACAGTAAGTTCATTCGTAATTCGAAGAATCAGTGCATCTACCCCCGACAAAACGTATAATGCGCCATCTATCAGGTATGACGATCAAGGCTATGTTTAATGCCATTAACTGACCAAAGCTGTTTAACAGAATTCGCTGAGCTAAAGCAGAGTCATCAGCACTTCAAAATATTTAAACCATATGGCTTTTTAAGTCAGTTTGTACCTGAAAAACGTAAGAAAAAACATCTACTTGGTGAGTTATTTAACTTTCCCGACAAAATAATGGCGATTGGTCGATTAGATCACGACTCTGAAGGCTTATTGTTACTCACCACCGACGGTATGGTAAGTTACAACGTTAGGCGTAAAGGCATAGAAAAAGAGTACTATGTGCAAGTAGATGGAGTAATTACTGCGTCAGCTATGTTATTGCTACAAAATGGTGTTGAAATTACGGTTAATGGTACTAATTATCTAACTCTACCTTGTAAAGCTGTAAAGCTAGACTGTGAACCTCAACTTCCCGCTCGAGGCCGTAAAATTCGTGATCCTAAACATGGCCCTACTAGCTGGATTTCTATTACACTCTGTGAAGGAAAGAACCGACAAATAAGAAAAATGACTGCGGCTGTAGGCTTTGCCACACTTAGACTAGTAAGAGTTCGAATTGGCGACATTCATATTGATGGGATGATTGCAGGTGATGTTGTCACACTAACCGATGTCGACACCACGCTAACACCTTAAATATTAAACCGACGCCAATCTTTAGGCAAAAAAATACGTTTACTTGAAATCAAGTAAACGTGCTATAAAAACATGAAACACTAAGGGAAATAAAACTCTCAAAATATAAGAGTACCGTTTAATAGAAAAGTTCCCCATTTTCTTCATTAAATAATATTCCTTAATAAAACATTATTAACTCAAATAAAAACAACCAATTGTTGGTAATCTGATCAATTTAAGTTTGCTTCATACTTTATTCGAAAATTATGTTGGCTGTTTAAACCTAGTCATCGAGCCTAGTACGCCATCACGCAGTACGAAGCCGTGAAATAATGCTGCGCCGATGTGTAAGACCAACAAGCCCATCAGTGAATAAATGCCAAATTGATGAATTGTTTTCAAATTATCAAATAGATTTTGGTTGAATTCTCGGCCGCCATTTATATTGAAGTTACCAAAGACCATAACCGGAAGTTCATGAAAATTAGCCGAAAAATAACCGCTAAATGGAATGAGCACAAGCAAAAAATAGATGCTGTATTGTACTGCCAGCGATACTTTCCGCTGTATCTTGCTAATATTTTGTTCAGGCACCACATCTTTTTTTATAAATCGTTTATATAGTCGAATAATGACAAAAATACTAATGAGCGTTCCGATACTTGAATGCCCTACCAGCATTTCCATTCGCTCTTCATCAGTAATCGCTTGAGCAAAGCCAATAACACCGAAAAACATCAGTAAAACTAGCGCAGCCATAAGCCAATGAATGATTTTATAACCCAAGCCAAATGACTTTCGATTGGTTGACATAGTGTTTTCTCCGTAAAAATTTTTTAGTCGTGATAAAAGTATATTGCTAATTATGAGTGTTTGTTCATAATAGATAATTAACTCATTTATCAATTTATTGTTTTTATATATGAACAATGACCTCAACCAAATTCAAATATTCAGTCAAGTTGCCCAATACTTAAGCTTCACAAAAGCCGCCAATGCACTAAACATTGAGAAGTCGACGGTAAGCAACAAAATAAATCAACTTGAGAGCCATTTGGGCATTCGACTCTTTGAGCGCACGACGCGTTCAGTTAGAATGACAGAGGCTGGAAAACTGTATTTGCAGCATTGCCAACAAGCCTTAATGGCATTGCAAGCTGGTGAAGCCTTGATGTCAGAGTTGAATCAGGAAGTCGTCGGAAAATTACGGGTCAGCATTCCTAATAATTTAGCCGATGTTATTATGGACTCGGTGGTTGAGCCCTTTTTACGTCAAAATCCAAAAGCGTCTTTAGAGTTGATGCAAACCGACAACGAAGTGAATTTACATGAACACAACGTTGATATTGCTATTCGGCCTCGATTAGATGCCCTACAAGATAGCAGTCTCATTTATCGATTATTATTTCAAAGTCACTGGTCATTAGTGGCCAGCAAAGAATTTATAGCACAATACTCTTTGCCCTCCACCGCGAAACAGTTATCAGCATTACCAGCTGTGGGCATGACTAATAATCAAAGTCATCAATATATCAATATGAAAGATGAGAAAGTTTCCCTAAATTATCGTTTTTCGGTGAATAATTTTCGTGCGGTGTTAAGTGCGGTTCAGAAAGGCTTAGGATATTGCATACTGCCAAGAAATATGGCTAAAAAACAAATAGATGAAGGACAATTAATTCAAATAACAGAGGGTATCGAAATCGCCCCTATGGCGTTATATTTGGTTTATCCATCAAGAACAGGGCAACCAGCGAGAACCAAAGCCTTCGTCGAGTTAATGATGACGTGGGCAGACAATATGTCTACAGATAAGTGGCGGCCTTAGATTTCGCTTGTGATTGCTAATTGATCACTTAACGTGTTTTTTACAGAATCACTAAACACATTTATTGAAGATTTTAAACACGCTGAACCTATTGTCCCCCGCTCAGCCCGCCACTAAAATTAACACCTTACCGCTTGTCTTCACGGGTCTTTTCAAGAAAGATATAGCTACTATTAGTGTGACTTTTTACTGTGTTGATTTGAAACAGTCGCCAATAACAAAGTCTATAACTTTTAGATAGTTTTGTTGCCAATCAAGTAGAGCATTAGTTAGAAGCATTTAACGTTTATCAGATGAAATAATGTAAATAAAATGAATAGCATATTAACTTTCAATTACTTATAATCTTTTCAACACATAGGTCTTATTAATAAAATTCAAGGAAGTAAATGAACATGAAAACAGCGATTATTTCAACTCTTATGGTTGGTGCATTAACAATTGCAACAATGAACTCAGCAGCAGCTGAGAAAGTAACAATGAAGAAATTAAACCCTTGGACAGATTGTGGAATTGGGGCCATGATATTTACTTCAAATGGAGCCGCTGCGGCAATCTCAAATGTAATTTGGGATTTAGGTACAACAGCAGTAATTTCAAACGTATCTTCACAAAACTCTTGTGGCAGTGAACAGGCAAAAACAGCGATGTTTATTCAAGCAACTCTACCAGTACTTGAACAAGAAGTAGCGACTGGTGAAGGCGAATATGTAACAGCAATGCTAGAATTACGTGGATGTAAAGCATCAAGCCACACGGAAATAATCAATGCTGTACGTAAAGATATTGCTCAAAAACCAACTGATAATGCTGAAGCACTATACAATGTACTTGAAAATCGAGTAGCGGCTAGTTTTGCTAACTCTTGTGCAAGTGCATAATAAATTTTATGAGCTATATTAATGGACCTTCTTGGTCCATTTTTTATTTTAATCGACATTAAACTATTGGATTTATGAGTGAGAAAGCTGTTTTTACAAGTAATAAGATCAACGTTTTTCTTCCTTATTTCTATTGTTTCATCTTCAAGCGTAGCTAATGAGCAGGCATTAATTGAGCTTTCCAAAAACAAACAATGGACAAAATTACTGCACTATAAAACAGCAAGTGCTTCTCAAAGTTACATTACCAACTCAGATTTTTTTCTAAGTAAAAGCGTTGACAATTCTTCACTTGAAGAATTAAAAGCAACTATTACTGCTTTCTACCTACCTATTAATAAAAATGAATCTAATGATGAACATGCATTATGTCGATTTCCAGCTCGATTTACATTGATTCAGTCACAAATAGATTTTAGCTTTTATGGTGAACTGCCCGAGGTTGAATGTACTCAATATAAGAGATGGCGACATCAAATAAAAAGCGACACTATTAGCCTGATATTTGCTTCTGGTTATATGAGTAACCCTGCTTCTATGCATGGTCATTTATTGCTGAAGTTTAGTGACGCCAGTGGTAATAAAAGCACTGAACTTTTAGATAACAGTCTTAATTATGGTGCCATAGTCCCGAATAAAGAAAACCCATTGCTTTATGTAGTTAGAGGTATTCTTGGTGGTTATGACGCTAGCTTTTCAGATCAACGTTTTTATAAGCATATGCACAATTATGGCAACGTCGAATTACGGGATATGTGGGAATACAAACTAACATTAACCCCAGACGATGTAGCCTTAATTGTTAACCATTTATGGGAAATATTACCCGCTAAGTTTGACTATTATTTTATTGATGAAAACTGTGCTTACCATTTTGCTAAATTAATTGAGTTGGTATTAGACGAGCCGATTATAAGCGATAACAGCTTGTGGGTTCTCCCAAGCTTGGTAGCAACAGGGTTAGCTAAAGCAACATACAAAAATAAACCTTTGTTAGGGGAAGTAAAGTTTATACCTTCTAGAGAAACTGTTCTACTTAACTATTATGAGCAACTAACGCATGAACAAAAACAAGTAGCGAAGACTATAATTACAAACAACTTTTCTTTTGCCACAGAAAAATATGAACGCTTAAACGATGATGAAAAGAAAATTATTATTGAATCATTATTTCAATATGTAAATGTAATCCAGCAAAAAGATAAAAACCAAAATATTATTAAAACAAATAAGCGTAAACTTATTCGTGAACGTTTAAAACTTCCTGTTGGAAAAGCCATTCGTTATAAAAAAGTAAAATCAAATGCGGCACCTCATTTAGCGAGAAAACCATCAAAATTTTCTTTAGGAATGGCCACAATTGAGCAATCTAAATCCTATAGTACTGCGGGTTTTAGAATGACTTACTTTGACGATTTAACCTCAAGTGTAGGGCTGAGTGAGTTTTCCAATTTAGAAATGATTGATATCAAAGTCATTGCAGATGACACACAAGCTAAAGTTTTAACACTAGATTTAATTGATATTAGTACTTTGTACCTCCCAGCACTTCCATGGACAGATACAGTTGCTTCTGCATGGTCTGTAAAGGCAGGTTATGAGCAACTTAGTAATACGTGCATTGACTGTGGGATATATTTTGCAGAAGGCAGTCTAGGTAAGTCTATCCGTGTAGGAAATGATGGGCTAGGGTTTGCAATGATTGGTAGTAAAGCCTTTTTTGGTGCGGAAGACGATGTGACTATTTATGCTAAGTTAGGTTTCTTAACCTCAATAACAAAAAACTTAAAAGCGAAAATAGAGCTACAAAAAACGTCAAATATTGCTCTGTCGAGTAGTTATGCTAGCTCAATGAGGTTTGCACTTAGTTATGAGTTTTCCCATCATTGGGATGTTCGTCTTTTACTCGAAAATAAAGAAACTGCATTTGCTGCTCTAACGCTAAATTATTATTGGGGTTTCTAACGACACATAGATTTTTTTTCTTTAGCCTTGCCTAAAGTTGTTAAGCCGTTCAAGCTAAAAACGGTCGTTCGCTTTGAATTTTTCACGACAACCCTGCATGCTCGCAGCTGATCCAGCCAACATAAATACATAAAAAAACAAACAGTGTAAGAACCTTTTGAACAGCTCAATCATTTTTTTTATTTAGGTTTGATTTGCGCGCCAATATAGTAGCAAACTGCAATTTTGCACCATTGTGCATAGTGCCTACATCTTCATTGTACTTAATTAGCTCCCATCCCTCATATGCCTCACGCAACTGCCCTACTTTTAGGGTAAAAGGGAAAGAAATTGGGCATGGATCTTCTTCTGTATTCATGGCGCAAACAATCAGATTATACCCTCCAACAAGAGTATGCTTTTGCATATCGGCTATAACAGCATCCACACAAGTTGGGTCTATAAACATTAAGGTTACAGTACAAGAAATAAAGTCATAGTTCTCACCAAGGTTTGCATTATTAATGTCGTATACTTGCGCCTTGATATTATTCATATTCTCTTCAAGGCTAATATTTTTAAGCATCTCAATGGCACCGGGATTTACATCTATGGCGGTAACATTAAATCCCAATTGACCAAGATACAATGCATTACGTCCGTTAGAACACCCCATATCTAAAGTATCGCACGGCTCAATTATGTTGGTCGCCTCTGCTACTTCGCTGTGTACTGGGTTTAAGCCGTAACGGCTGTTAAGATCAACTATCATGGTAAGAACTTGTTTGTTAAATAAGGGGGATTATCTTACTACTGATCCTGCACTATTAAATATGAATAGACACATTTTATAGACTTCACTTGACCTTAATCAACATCATCGCTAGTTGGTTTTACTAATGGAAAATATTTTTCATTGATTTTAATTTTCTCTATCATTAAGCAAAAAAAGAATTAACTTGCTGCATTGTCGGTAGTCTATCTGAACTAGCAAGTATGGCTGGCCAATAGGTGTGCTCTCTTAACTATTTATACATAAGGAGTGTTTAGTAATTAAAGTCGGTAATATAAATAGTGCTACCCAGTAAATCCAGCGATATAAGTAGAGGATTATGTCCATTAATCGCATCGAGAGTGGACTGCTCTGGTCAAGCGGCATAAGACACATAAAAGTGTGAGTAGAACTCAATTAAATTTTTTCATAGTAGTGTGTAAATCTCCGAGTTGAAAAAACGTTCTTGGTGCGGCTTAAATATTTTTGCATATTGATGATATTCCTTAGTAATATCAAATTATTTATAAATAGTTACGACTAACAGTTTCTAATACCTTGATATTATGTGATATTGATATAAATAATTTAGTGCTGTGACTCTGACGTTACTGATCGTATTCGTAAAAAATAGTTAAATGCACAGGAACGCAAAAGAGAATAGTCTGAAGTGCCAAAAAATTGAGAATCTATTTTTGACACGGTTAATCCAAGTTGTTCTTGAAATTGTTAGCTCAACACTTTGCTATTGCACCTATTAGGCACTATTTATCCAGCTATTTGTAGTAGCTGAGTAAAGCCTTAATTTTCACTTATGGAGTTACATTATATGAAAGGGTTTCTTCTTATATTTGTTTTCATCTCAAGTTTTTCCCATGCGTCATCAATTCCTGAAGATCAAATTGATAAACTTCAACAAATAATAAAACTGTTTGTTAACAATTCTCAAGGCACAGCTTTACAACTATTAAAAACTAATGAACAAGTATTACTAAAATCCATTGAAGGCTCTAAAGATAGTGATTCATACTTTCTATTAGGTAAGGCATATTTTTATGCTGAAATGGATATAAAATCTGAAAACATGTTCAAAAATGCTTTATATCACAACGCTAAGTTATCTAAAGCTCATTACTATATAGGGCTGATTAATATGTTTTCAGGTAGTTTTTTAATTGCAGAAGAATCGTTTCAAAAAGCTATATTTTTGGATGATTCCAACGATCATTATTTTGTCGAATTAGCGAGAATGCAAGAAAAGCTAGAAAAACCTAAAGAAGCTCTTTCTAATTATGAAAAAGCTCTGAAAATTAATGAGACTAATTACAATGCCAACTTTAATTCAGCTAATATTTACATGGAAGAAAATAATGAAAGCAAAGCAGAAATATACTACCTTCGAGCTTTGAAAGTAAAGCCAGACAATGTGCTTCTTAACTATAATTTAGGTCAACTATATCAAAATTTGACTCGACATGATTTAGCAATCAAACACTTATCTAAAGTAGTTGAACTTGATGGCTCAGATTGGCGAGCAGTAGCTAAGCTTATTCAAGAAAATCAAAAGTTAGATAACACTTTAGAACGTGATAAATCTATATCCTATATTTATGAATTATGGGCTAAAAATGAAGTTAAAGAATTAACTAATCAAGGTTTTTTCATTAGGGAACAAAGTGATACAGCTGAAGGGAAATTATATGCTTTAGAGTATTTCCAGTTAGTTGGGGATTATGCAAAAAAGTTTGTCTTTAAGATTCAGAACCCTAAAACAGGTGAAAGTATAATTGATATATCGTTAGGTTCATATAATTCGACAACTCAAATATCACGTGAGACAGGAAGTATCGCCGCAGATGAAAGGGTTTACCATCTTGACGGGTATTTACCAAACGGAAACCACTTAACTTATGCCTTTTTTAATGAACTACCTAACTATGATCTTGTTAGAAAAATGGTTTTTGATGTTCTAGCTGGTAAACATAAAGCAGTATCAAGTACGGTGCCATCGAACGATTAAAAATATCAGGCTGGACTAAAAACAGTCTACAAATTTAGTTTCTAAACATTTCAGCCAACAAGTTCAATCTAAAGAGTACATTTTCATGAAATTCAGAGAGAGCAAATACTTAAATGAATCAGGTTCTAAAACTGGAAACTGGTATATGAACAGACTCGATTATTTTCAGTTTCATGAGTATCCTAAATACAAAAAACATAAATTGATTGCCCTCCCTCTAAGTATTTTATTTTACTATTTAGGTATTGTTTCTATCGATATTCACTTCTTAGTTTCTATTCCGCTTTTTTATTTTTGTTATATAACGTTCTTATCTTTTATTTTATTACGTACTAAAAAGTGTCGTTATAAAGGGTATTTTCTTTTTCCTGAAAAAATTATAAAGTTCTTTAGGTCTATAGAAATTGAGGTGGACTTAAACGACTTTGACTCTGTAGCAACGATGAGTAAAAAAGAATAACGATAAACACATAAAAGTTAATTAAACAAAACTCCAAACAGGTGGTTTTTCCCACTTAAATTAGCATTTTACCAACTTTTTTTACTGTTTACTGTAACGTTACCCGTGCTTGGCTAAATAGTTGTAAAAGACAACTATTTTTACTTTTTTCATTCTTTGTTGTATTACACAACCCAGCTAGATCTACCTTTATTAATGTTGATTTAACATTGCTGGTCTCTAACGAACAATTAAAGTTCAACATAATTATAAAACTCAACAGAAACTAACATTCAATCTATGTTAGTTTCTGAAATACAATTTAAAATGAATAATAAAAAACTAAAGCTATTTATAGATGTTAATGATTTTGTTAAATAGATTAACGGGTAAACTTGGCATTACACCATTAAGTAACATTGCAGGCAGAGCTCCCCCAGGGTTTGTATGAAACTGCCATGTAACATGGGTATAACCATCTTTTAAAGGTGTAAACTTCCAATAGCCTTTATCAGATATAAGTCTTATACAACAATCATCTTGAGGCTCATCCCCTTTTATATCTTTATATGAAATAAGCACTGCACCTGTGTCTATAGAATTCTCTACTTTAACATTTATTAGAACGTCTCTATCACTAAAGGGGGCTGGGTTTTTTATCATTTTATACAGGTCAAATTCACTATCACTTTTTCGATTAATAATTTTTGCCGAATGACAGTTTTCAGAAAATAAGGCGCAATTATCTTGGTTCATGAATAAACTGACAAGCTGCCCGACAGTTGCTTGTATTGTTGTCTCTCCGCGAACCTCGTTAATACTCTGATCAGCCACTTCCCGTGAATAGGTTGTGATACCACTTTCTTCTTTCTCTAAATTCCATCCATCAAGATTCTCATTCGATGCACAAGCGGAGATTGAAGCGACACTTAATAAAGCGCATAGGAATGTTTGCTTTTTGTTAATTGCGAATGTTTTTGTTAAAAAGGTCATATTGTAACTCTCTATTGTTGTGTTTAAATCGATCTCAGTTGAATCAGGTCATCACCCTATTAAACTGATAACTCACTTGATGCTAGGAAGTTATTCCCACAAACCAGTTAGTGGCAAGATTACACTAACAAGAAATAATCTCAAGTAAATATTGCCTTTATTATATTTTTAAGAATATTTACTCAGCAGTTTTCACGAGAATATAGTACTAAATTCATTTACAGCGAAACACCTAATCCACACTAAAAACCCGGCGCACAGCCAACCCCACCAATTAAAATCAACAACAAACCATCAAGATTTATTTAGTTAAATACTGAGTGAATTTATTTTTAATGATTTTTATTCAAACTGTATGGGTTAGGCGTACATATTGCAAAACACCTTGTTATTGTGTTTTTAACACGAACAAATTCAGTTCAAAAAAAGGCCTTGTAAGAATAAGGCCATAATGATTAGTGCAAAAGAGGTCGCTAGATTGGCAGCACAATTAATGCCCCCTTTGAGGGAGTCCCTCAAGGCCACAGCGGTCTCTTTTTTAATGAAAATATTTAACTAATTATATGTGATGCTTTTGTTGGTTATGATAATAAACTCATCGTCATTAATGGCTAACATTAATGACAACATTACCTTTTTTACGGCACTTCTCTACATAGAGGTGAGCTTCAATAATGTCATCTAATGAAAATGCCCTATCAATTACTGGTTTTATTTTTTCTTGTTCATATAACTTAGCGAGAAACTGTAGTTTTTCAGCATCATGCAGAGCAAATGTAGAGACCACTGTTTTACCAGTTGTTAGTGATACCCAGAATCCCCGCATTGATTCGGTGAATTTAGGTGAACCAAGTAAATAATATCCCTTATCGGCCAGTATATTTACATTTTTACTGAACGAGCTTTTGCCCAGAACATCAAAGATAAGATCATAAACGACACCATTTTTTGTATAGTCTTCTTTGGTATAATCAATAACTTCATCTGCCCCTAACGATTTTACCAGTTCAAAGTTTGACGAACTGCACACCGCTGTTACCCTTGCTCCATAATATTTTGCTAACTGAATGGCCACTGTGCCAATACTCCCAGATGCGCCATATACTAATATTTTATCATTAGGAGAAATAACAGCTTTTCTCATAAGGTATAAGGCGGTTATGCCACCGACTGAAATTGTTGCGGCTTCTTCATGAGTTAATTTTTCTGGTTTAATTGCTATAGGCCCTGTTTCGTCGACACAAATGTATTGTGCATAAGTATTGAACCCTGGCGCAGCAATAACTTTATCGCCTACTTTGAATAAAGTCACTTTACTACCCACTGCGACAACTTCTCCAGAAAGCTCCATACCCAATATCATATTTTTAAAAAGCATAAGTGTTTTCAAGATGATTTTTATGAATAAATTGAACTGTAAGCTTCTGATTTCACAATCACCGGCGGTAACGGTAGTTGCCATAATCTTGATTTGAACTTGCTTGTTTTTTGGCGTCGGTTTAACAATATCTTTTAACTTAAGGACATCAACTCTGCCATATTTAGAACATACAACCGCTTTCATTAACGTTTTCACAACCTTCATTGCTATACTCTTTTTGTAATATTTACGATTATTATATGCCACACACATTAATTGAACTCTATGTAAAGCCTTCCCCATACAAGGGCAAGGTGTAGTAATTACACAACCAATCATGTATAAACGACACTAACATAAAGAGTAAACTATAATTAGATAAAGATAAACTCAAATATCGTTTGTCTAATATAGCAATAAGGTTTGTAAAAAATGGCAACATACAAATACCCTCGGCCCGCTACGACTGTCGACATTATAGTCTTTACCATACGGCAAAATCGCCTCAAAATATTATTGATTAATCGAGGGATAGAGCCATTTAAAGGTGATTTAGCTTTACCTGGTGGCTTTGTCCATACAAACGAAACACTGTTTGAGGCTGCTCAAAGAGAGTTGAAAGAAGAAACTCATATTACTGATTTTCATTTAAAAATGTTTGGTGTTTTTGATGATATAGACCGAGATCCACGTGATAGAGTATTATCTGTTGGCTTCTATGCGATAATTCCATCCAACGATATTATAGTTGAAGCAGGAAGTGATGCTGAAAATGCAGATTGGTACGTCTATGAAGATTTACCAAAGTTGGCGTTCGATCATAATAAAATTGTAGCATTAGCATTCAAAACATTAATGACTGATCTTGAAAACACTTCATTACCCTCCAAGTTTCTTGATAAAGAATTCACATTAGCTGAATTTCAAAAAGTTTATGAGATTATTCTGACCAAAGCCGTTGATAAGCGTAATTTTCGCAAGTGGATTAACTCAACAGATTATTTTATAAAGACTGACAAATTAAAGTCGGGTGGACAACATCGTCCGGCGGCATTATATAAAATCAAGAATAACGAAGAAGAGATTGTTACAAACGCTGTTCGGTCAATTCAACATGAACTATCTAAACCTACTAACGACACAACAAAAGAGCATTATGACCAAGGTTATAAAAATGGTTATCAGCAAGCGTTAGAAAATATCACTAACTTTGTTAAGACTGAAAAACAAGCATGAAAGCAAAACCTTACTTTAGCAACTAGACTAGGCTTTATAACCAGAATTTAAACTGAACAAAAATTGCGATAAATAATAGTTATAATTGATGTAGAAATTGTAGGTGGAAATAATATGGCTAAATTATTTAAACATTTAATGCTGATTTCAATGATGACAATTTCACTTTCACATGCTGAAAACAGGCCTACACCTTCACAAGAAATAGTTGATATATCAAAAATATACTATGCATCGATGACGTATATTTTTTCAAATCAGAAACTCATAAATGCAACGCATTTTGAAAAAGAGGAACTGTTTGGCGATAAATTTATTAATAATTTAAAAGTAGAATATTCTAAAAAGTATAATACGGACATATTTCCTGATAAAAACTCTCGATTAGTAAAAGCATTGTTAGAAGCGATGGTTGAAGTAATGGATGATAATAAAACACTATTATTAGATGAAGACATAACATTTAAAGGCTTCATACCGGCGGTATTTGCTTTTCAAATTTCAGAAAAATATGCAAAAAAAGGGCTTGGGGTAAGACTGAAGTTTACAAATGAAAGACAACGAATTAGAAATAAATTTAACTCTCCTGACTCTTGGGAAACCAATGCAATAAAGTTAATTAAAGAATTTAAATTAAAAGAGTATTACGTCGACAATGGGAAATATAAAGATGTACGTGCTCAAAGGTTAATGATCCCAGTTAACATGTCGCAAATGTGTCTAACATGTCATGGAACCCCAAAAGATAATCCTATAAATTTCAACAAACCGATCAAAGACTGGACTTCGATTGATAAAACGGGGTTTACCATGGAGAACTGGTTATTAAGTGATTTTGGCGGAGCAATTAGCGTTACCCTTTTTAAATTAGAAGAATTAGGGGAAAGTTATTAAACGGTTAATTACATTAATTGTATTATTAACATTTTCATTCAATAGCAAAAGTGAAGTGTTAAAAATCGGGATTGTTGAATACCCTCCGCACCTCACTGTTATAAACAAAGAGGTAAAAGGGCCCTCTTTAGCTTACATAAAACAAATGTTTAGCAATCACTATAGCAAAGTTGAGTTTATATACTTACCTACAAAACGAGCCGTTATTGAACTTAACAAAGGAAGAATTGATTTATTGTTTCCACTACCTAAAACAAAAGAAGTTTCAAATTACTTAACGCCTCCCCTTTTCCATTCGGTACCAGGGTTATGCTTTAAGAAGGAAAATTTTATTCCTTTACTCAGTGCAATAGAACGTTTCAATGAATTATCCGTTGCTATTCCTGCGGGTACAAAAATCCCATCATCATTACTTGAGTCAACGGCGACTATTAAAATAATTGAAGGGAAAGACATTATAAATAGAGGAATAAGTCTACTTTTACGCAATAGGTTTACAGCTTTATACCACCCTAGCCCGATACAAATATACCATTACAATAACCCTCTTTCGAAAGAAATTGCCTGCTCTTATTTTCATGGCTATTCAGAAGGAGTCTATGTTGGTGTTAGTCCTTTTATTAAAATTAAAAACCGGAAGAAAATTGATAAAATATACGCTGACTTTATGCATAATCAACGTTATGACTACTATTTTGCGCAATATAATATTCTCAGTGACGAATAGACCCTCTCGGATTTTTAGAAAAAAATTTACATCAACTTTGAAGCGAGACAAAAGTCATTATATAAAAACATTGCTCTGATCTTTTACAACTTAATCGCTATATTGGTCTTGTGTTTAATGTAGCAACAATGACATTACATCGCGGCTGAGTTAATCCTTACACTGATGTTCCTTTAATCATGTCTAAGATTTAAAGTAGTTTTTAAATTCCCCCCAAATCCCCAAAGACTCGTTTGGAAACAGATCAATTCCCAACCATGATTTCAATAAGTAAATCAGCACAAAAACACAACCAATAACGAGTAAGCCCATCAGAAATACCGCTGATAAAAACATGGTAAAAGCTATAAAACGCTCTGCGGGTAAAAGTCCCCTTTTATTGACGCCCAAAAGGAAAACCACATAGAAGCTCCAAGGTAAAAAAGGCAGTGCCAGCGTAGGTCTAAAATCTACTTGGTGTTTACGCCAACCTTGAGCATTAATGCTTTTTTGCAATGCTTTACGTTGTCTATAAGTAAAACTGTTAGCCACAGATTTATCCATGTTACTTAATAGTTGATTAACTTTTAAATTCTTATCTGCATTTTTTATACGAGTCATATTACCTCTAAAAGTCCGTTATAAATGGTTGAATGAAATATGTACTTCTAATTCTGACTGATAAGGTGAGAAGCTATAAACAATAGCTACTCACCTTATTTTCAGATTAATGCTTTATTGAACGATGACCAAAGTTCAACATAATAAACTTCTCTAAACGACAGTACATTTTATGGGGCAAAAACTTCAACCAAGCACAACACAGCGTGACTATTGTACGACCTGGCTCTTGGAAAATAATCCGGTAATCACAATATATTGCTCGATGAATCAGTTTTAATGCGGTCATCCTACTCTTTGACTGAATTGCCCTTCTTGCTAAATAGCGTAGTTGATATGCTCTAGCCAAACTGTAATATTCTTTAAAAAATGTCGGATCACAGTCTTTATTTAGCATCACTGATTTCTGCCAACTTGCGAACTGTTTATCCAGATCCGCAGAGAGGCCATCATCGTTAATACGATAAAAGGTTAACGGCGTATTAATGCCGGCAAACTGCCATTTTGTGGTTAGCGCTATTCGAGTCCATAATTCAATATCTTCTGATTGCCTTAAGCTTTCATTAAAATACATTTTTCTATATTTATCTCTTTTAACGCCAAAATAACTAATTTCAGATAATAGTGAACTGCGTATAACAGGAGAAGATCCGTTGCCCACAGGGTTACGACAAAAAATATCCCTCTTGCTAATATTGCTAAGTTTTGGAAATTGCCCAATCCCCAAAAGCACTCCTTCTTCACTAACAAACAATGACGGACAATAACTAACCCCTACTTCAGGATTGGCAGACAAATGCTGAATATGTTTAGTTAACTTATCTACTCCCCAATAGTCATCGGCATCAAGTAAAGCAACATATATACCCCGCGCAGAATCTATACCGGTATTTCGGGCCCCTGATAAACCTCTATTTTTTTGATGTATGACCCTTATTCTTGGATCATAAAATGTATTCACAATACTTAACGTGTTATCAATACATCCGTCATCAACTAAAATAAGCTCAAAATGATGGTAAGTCTGTTTAAGTACACTGTTAATGCTTTGTGCTATATATTTTTCAACGTTGTACATTGGGATAATCACTGAAATAACCGGAATTGTATTAGTGTTCATGAGATTTACTCCTAATAAATATAATACGAATATTGTGATAAAAATGTTTAATTGAGTTAAGTAAGTAAATGGGGATCAAACAAAAGATACTGCTTAAGAAAATAACCATAGCAAACTCCATCGGCTTGTCAGGGGAAATAATCAACATGGTTGCGAGGGCGATAAAGAGGCAAATTAATCGAGTAATTGTTTCATTATTGTATTTACCTGTCGTGCGATTAAAACAACAAACAACATCGATAATTAAATTGGGTAATGCGGCTAAGCACAATATTGCGATGATAGGGACTGCACTTGACCACTTCTCATCAAAAAGAATGGGGACATAAGTAGGTACTAATAATGCTTGAAATACAAATAATAGGCTAATAAACAACGAGGTTAGATAAACTAATTTACATTTATTGGCTAACTCCCCTGTGCGCTCTAATTTGCATAAATACGGATACAAAGCAGAAATATAAACTTGGCTGATAGATTGACTCAACCCCACACCAGCATTTTTTGCAAAACTATAAAAGCCAAAAAGCTCTGGAGTTAAGAACTTACCAGCAATAAACGTATCGGCGTGCAACCTAATACCACGTAAAAATTCAGTATTAAAAAGTTTACCTGAGGTATTAAGCATTTTAGCCACAACAGCTAAGTCGAAACCAATGCCGTAAGATTTAACCGGAGAAAGAGAAAACAGCAGTAACCAAAGCAACGAAAAAGCAATTTTACCAAGAGCAATCGAGAATATATCGGCCCCGAGTAAGGCTGAAACAGCAATAGTTACATTTTCAGTGATAACACAAACACCACTTCTAATACTAAACCAGCGCATTTTATTTTCGCGCTGTAGTAAAAATATTTTTATGCTTACCCAGGGATAAAAAAGATAAATCAGTGCCAATATTTTTAACAAAATGGCAATGCTCTCATTATCGTAAAGCGACGAAAGGTAGTCAGCTGACCCCCATTCACTTATCGCAATAGTTAAACAAATCATCCATTGAATGATTAAACCATTTTTTGCAAATTTTGACAGTTGCTCTGATCGACAATTGATGATCTGGCTGCCAACACCCGCTCGGAGCAACAGCGCAAAAACGTCATGAAAAGCGAGTGCTAACATGGCTGTACCGTAATGAATGGGTGACAATTGAGCGGCAAGTACAACAATAGTAAAAATTCGGGAGAGTTTGGCTATAAATTCTGCACTAAGCAACCAAACAGCATTTGATAATAGCCCGGTAACAGAATGAAGTTGTATTTTAAAAAATTTGATCAGCTGCATTTCACATACCTAAGTCATCATTGTTTAATCGTTAACAAGATTACTTCAAGTTTTATTCCAACTTGCAGGTATATTTAATTCATTGATAAATAATATGATTTTTATAATGGCATTAGATTACCATTACGATTTTTTGCACTTTAAAAATAATTACACGGCTATTTGCAAAATCAAAATGGTATTAATCTAACGGGGGTGTTTGCCACTGCTGAATTTTTCGATAGAGTGTTGATGGGCTTACACCAAGTTCACTCGCCGCTTTAACAATATTGTCTTCGCATAACGCTATCGCCTGTTCAATCGTTTGTTTTTCAACATCAGCAAGGGTCATAATCTCTGAAAGTGAACTAGCAGGCTTCTGAGAATGGATAGCTGGTTTATTATCTGATATTGACGGTGTGATGGCTTCTTGCTGTATATTCAGTGTTGAATCTTGCTGTTTACGCTGTCCGTTAAGTTGTTGGCTAATTATTTTCTCTAACACTAAAGGTCCTTCAGACATAACTATTGAGCTATGTATAATATTTTGTAATTGACGCACATTACCGGGCCATGGATAAGACTTAATTAACGCTTCAGCCCCAGAAGAGAACCCAACAAACATCTTGCCTTCAATTTCACTAAAGTGACTAAGAAAGTGCTCAGCCAATTTAACAATATCATTATCACGTTCATTTAATGGCGGTAAATCAATAGAAATAACATTCAAACGATAAAACAGATCTTCGCGTAATTTATTTTCAGCAATGGCAATATGCGGATTTCGATTTGTTGCACTAATAAAGCGAATATCAACTTTCTGCTCTTTACCACTTCCTACTTTTTGAAAACACCCCGTTTGAATAAACCGCAGTAACTTTGCTTGTAAGCTAATATCCATTTCACCGATTTCATCAAGAAATAAACTACCTCCGTTTGCTAATGAAGCCGCACCATCTCGATTAGAAACCGCACCAGAGAATGCCCCTTTAATATGGCCAAATATTTCTGACTCCATTAATTCTGATGGAATAGCAGCACAATTAAGTGCGACAAAAGGCCCTGTTTTTCTTTTACTTAATCGATGAATGGCTTGTGCCGCAACTTCTTTACCTGAACCACTAGGTCCGGTAATAAAAACAGAGGCGTCACTTGGTGCACTTTGTTCAATACAAGAATATACAAATTGCATTGGTACCGAATCACCAATAAAACCTTCAAATTTTGTTTTATGGTACTTTTGGTATTGATCTATCGTTCTGCGCATTAAGGTTCGTTCAGCTAACACTTGTTGTAACTGTAATGCTTGCTTTAGTTTGACAATAAGTTCGAAATTATCCCAAGGTTTTTGTAAATACCCCCAGATATGTCCAGCGTTAATAGAATGAATAACCATATCCATATCGTCACAGCCGGTTAAAACAATACGAACGGTTTCAGGTGAGATATTTGCAACCTGCTCGAGTAATTGATTACCATCCATATTTGGCATTTTCAGATCGGAAACAACCACATCGACTGGGCTTTTATTAATAATATCAAGGGCTTCTTGCCCACTAGAAGCGGTTAATATTTCCGCATCTACTTTACTAGCAATCCGTTGAAGTGAACGTAAAATTGCGGGTTCGTCATCAACAAATAAAATTTTACTTTGAATCAGATTTTGCATTTCTTCTCCGTAATAATTGCCACTATTAACCTCGTATTTTACTTAGATAAACATTAACCAGAATGTAAATAATCACTCTAAAAGGTTATCTCGTTAGCGAAGGTTTAATCCATAACGCAAAAGATTATAAATTAACGAACTTTAGTAAATTTATAATTATCAATGATTTTTGTAAAAATAACGTTTATAACTATAATATAATCTTAACTTTTTTATCAAGTTAAACAATAGTAAATATAATCATTTATAATAAATAACAAGTAAAATATACTGAGATTCAACCGCAGAATTCAAAAGGAATATATATGTCACAGAGCAGTGACGATAACCACTTATACTCAGACATGACTCTGTTATGTGTTGACGATGAAAGAATTATTTTACGAACCCTGCAAAGATTATTTCGTCGTAAGCCTTATACCTTATTAATTGCAGAAAGTGCAAAAGCCGCATTAAACATAATTAAAGATACGCCAATCGACGTCATTGTTTCTGACATGAGAATGCCTGAAATGGACGGAGCCACTTTATTAGAAAAAGTGGCTAATTCGCATCCGAGTACTTACCGAATCGTGTTAAGTGGTTATGCAGATTTTGAGTCAACAGTGGCCGCAATCAATTTAGGAAAAATTAACCGGTTCATTAACAAACCCTGGAATAATGACAGCCTTATTAATGCCGTGGAAGAAGGCTTTGAGCGAATTCAATTAAAAAGAGAAAATCAAAATTTAAAAATTAAAATTGAAAATCAGAATAAATTGCTAAAAAGTTTAAATAATGATCTAGAAGAAAAAGTTAATTTACGCACCAAACAAATTAGAGCTTCGCTGCTCAGAAACGAGCGAAATAATATAGCTTGTGAAAAAATGATTTTTAACTTCATTGCTATCGATCCATACTTAAGTGGCGAATTTGCTAAAAAAGTCGGTCAATTAGCTGGGCAATTAGGTGAACAACTTGGCTTAGACAAAGAAGCCATACATGATATTCGCTTAGCTGGATTTATCAATGAAATTGGAATGTTAGGCTTAGAGCCAATTATTTGCAGTACGCCTTACAATTTACTTAATTTCGAGCAAAAAAAGTTATTTATGACCCAAGGAGCGATTGCTCAGCAAATTCTTTCTCCTGCTCAGCGATTAAATAATGTTAAAGAAATATTAACGCACCAATTTTCACCCCTAGAGCGTATTGCAGAAATATCCAGCAGTAAAACATTACTTGCGTGCAAAATAATTAAAATCTCAAGAGATTATTGGCGATTTGCTTACGGTAAAATCGAAGAAAAGAAAATGGAGCCTAAACAGATTTTCCTAGAATTAAATAAATCAAAGGGGAGCAAATATGCAGAAAACATTCTTGATATGTTAATTTCTCAACCTGAGTTGATTGAAGATAATATTATTGAAAAGGGGCTAAGTACTCGTCAAGTTTTACCTAATATGATATTAAAGCAAAGTTTGTTTTCTAGTCATAATTTACTGATTTTAGCGGAAGGTCATGAATTCACCGAACATTCCATTGAAAAACTTATTGAATACGAAATAAATCAAAAACATCAATTTGTTATCGTAGTCGAGGAATAATATGAGTGAACTTAACACTTATAAAGTAGCTTATGAACGTGAGAAAAATGCTCGCGAATTAGCTGAAAATCGTCTCGATGATAAAACACGAAAATTATATGACAATATTATGCATCTTGAAGGAGTTGTTTCAGAATTAAAAACAACCCAAACACAGCTAATTCAGTCAGCTAAAATGGCTTCATTAGGCCAACTTACTGCTGGCATTGCACATGAAATTAATAATCCAATTGCTTATTCATACAGCAATCTCTTTTGTTTATCTGAAAATATTTCCGATATTTTAAAACTCGATAAAATAATACAATCTCACGACCCTGAAAAAAATGATGCTGACGCGATATTGAAGCAATATCAAACAGTAAGGAAAAAAATTGATGGCGACTATTTATTATCAGATACTCCTACTTTGCTAGCAGATACCATCGAAGGTATTGAGCGTGTAAAAAAAATCGTCAGTAATTTAAAGAAAATTTCGTACAAAGGTGATGAAAAACTAATTCCTTGTAGCATAAATGACTGCATTAATGACTGCATTAAAGTGTCCGCCAGTGAACTGAAATACACCATGGAGATTAAATTAGAATTATCAGATTGCGACAATATTTTAGGACAACCCTATGATTTAAATCAGGTGTTTATCAATTTATTTATGAATGCCTCTTATGCCTGTAGCGAAAATGGCATACTGACCATTAAAACAGTACAGGAGAAGGGTCACGTCATTGTATATGTGAAAGATAATGGTAAAGGCATTGACGCAGAAAATATTATAAAAATATTTGATCCTTTCTACACCACTAAACCTATTGGTGAAGGTACTGGTTTAGGCTTACCCACTTCACATGGGATCATTGAAAAGCACAATGGGCATATTGAAGTTCAAAGTGAAGTGAATGTGGGTACATGTTTTAAAATCACACTCCCCCTTGCTTAATGAATATATAATCTCATTAAAACTAATCCTTAACCTTTTCGTAAGTAATTCATTTTACTGTTAAATATCACTAGTTTTACTCGAAACTCATAGCAATTTGAATAATTCATTAATCAACTTGCTATAAAACCAACAACAGCTAATTCCCCCAATACAACTATTACATTACAACGATTACCTTTATGTAAACAAAATTTGCATTCTGCAATACAGTTGTTTCATTTATATAAAAAAACTTATAAAAAGCCCCATCAAAGCAAACTAATACCATGAAATGATTGATTTATTAGAACTGGAGTAATTATTGCTTACTCTGAATATATGAAAATACTTAATTAGCTAGCGAACTGATAAGGTGAAGTTTATGAAAAACAAAACATTAATACTGAGCATTGCATTAAATGGTTACCAGTGGATGTATAAAAAAGAGCTTGAATCACACGTTATTTACGCTCAAAAGCATGGTTACATACATCAAGCAGTAACTCGTCCCTTTATTTCGGCGTTAGGCGTAGAATGTTGTTGGCTTAAATTAACATTGATGCGAACCGCTTTATTGTCTGGATACGACACAGTATTGTTTTTAGACGCGGATGCCATGGTTAATCCTTGTTGCCCTCCTTTAATTAAAGTATTTCAAAAGGATAAATACATATATATGGCAAAAGGCTACTCCAACCGATTTAACTCAGGCGTGCTAATCGCTAGGAGTAATGCGCAAACCATTGAGTGGCTTACCCATGTGATAAATGCACGATTAAACAGTGTACAAAAAGAAAATGATGTTGGCTGGGGCGAGAATGGTCACGTTATTGAACTAAGTAAGGGCGTAAACTTTATTGCTGAACTAGACCAAAAATGGAATAACACTTTCGATTATCAATTAAATGACTATATTCGCCACTACAATTGTGGCCCGATGCGGGCAGATTTCATTCATAATTTTTTTCACAAAATCGTGTTTTTTCTTTCTGCTCGAATAATAACTTTTGTCAATCGGTTCCCCTTACGCTCTAACCGAAAACAAGTAGAAAACGTGCTGTCGTATGAAACAAATAAAATACTGTCCATTTACCCGAAGTTAGCCTGCCAATAACGATTTATATTAAAATGCAAAATGAAAATTTAGATTTTTATTTTGCAATACCTACCTTTCAAAATTGATAAAACAAGCAATAAAAACAGAGTAACACCATACTTTACAGGTAGATAGGTGCAAACCAAAGAGTTGGCACATTTTTAGCTTTATACTGTTTAACTAACTTTTATGCAGGTTATCTGAAATGAAAAACACTAAACTTTCGCTTCAAACAATGGTGCAATCCTTTAAGCATTACGACTCAATTACACATAGTTACAGTGGAACATGTATTGATCGCCCCTTAGCCATTTTGTTTATTTTTCTACTGCTGCCCTGCTTTCTAATAAATACATTGTTAGCTTTAGTCACAAGAAGACGTTTGTTTTTAATGTTACGTAAAACAGATGCCTTAAATAGACAAGTAATAATACATACCTTTAGCTGCGGCATTTGGTTGAAAAGCGCGGTTCTGTTTGACATTTGTTTAGGTAAAATTTCTTTTTGTGGAATTCCCATCACGCATAGCCTTTCACCCGATATTCAATTTTGTATATTGAACCAGATCAGGAGTAAAGCAGGAATTTTCAGTTTATATGATTTACACCTTAAAACTGGACTTACGATTATGAGTAAAGCGCAATTACTTGAACAACAACTTAATGGCAATGTTGCCGATTACCTTGCTCTTATCATAAAAAGTTTCATGGCAATATTCCTTTATGGCCGAACATTAAATAAATTGAAAAAAAGCAATCTATTACCTTTATTTGGCTTAAAAGTTAACAATACAACAATGGATGAAGCGGTCAGCTGGATAACCAATACCGAGGCACAGCCTAATATCACTAAATTAGGTTTTTTCGTAAACGTGCAATCGATTAATTTATCAATCAGCAACCCCACGTTCAATGAAGAATTATCAAAAGCGAATGCCTTATTCGCTGATGGCTCAGGCATGAGGTTAGCGGCGAAAAAAGCAGGCTTCCTCCTTAGAGGAAACAATAATGGCACCGACATGCTGCCTTACTTGTGTAGACGCTGCATTGAAAGCAATCAATCTATATATTTATTGGGCGCTTTACCAGGTGTCGCAGCTAAAGCGGCTAACGAATTAATTGTTCAGTTTCCAGGGCTGAATATTGCGGGCACAACACATGGTTATAACAAAGATAATAATGATGAACAAATAATTGCAACAATCAATGAAAGTGGTTGTGATGTTTTACTCGTTGCTATGGGCTCTCCCGTACAAGAACAATGGTTACTTAAACATCGTGAACAACTGAAATGTAAAACCGCATTAGCCGTTGGTGGGCTCTTTGATTTCTATTCTGGCAATATTTCTCGCTCACCAATGTGGCTAAGAGAAATGGGAATGGAATGGATTTGGCGATTAATACAAGAGCCTATTAATAAATTCTACCGTTATGTTATTGGTAATCCTCTTTTTTTATATAGAACTTTCGTTCTCAACTTAGTAAATACAGGAGTTAAATAATGGCTATTCAAATTTTACAATTAGTTAAGAATCACTCTTATGTTAATGTTGCTAATGCTAAAGCTGCTGATACTAATGCTGCTAATGCTGCTAACGATGCGATAAATTATGATTATAAAGGCATCCCTATTTTATTGCAGAAAGCCTTGGCGCTATTGGTTTTGCTTATAATTAGCCCATTACTTTTATTAGTTATCATACTCATAAAAACCGAGAGCAGAGGCAGCGCCTTATTCTCTCAAACTAGAGTGGGTGAAAATGGTCGTCATTTTAAAATGTACAAATTCCGTTCTATGTATTTAAAATCAGACCCGCATTATAAAGAGCCTGATCCACTACAAAGTTCTCGAGAAGGTATTTGTAAAAAGTATCTTAATGATTCTAGAATTACTCTGTTTGGCCAATTTATCAGAAAATATTCAATCGATGAAATCCCACAGCTATTTAATATTGTAAAAGGTGATATGTGTTTGGTAGGACCAAGACCTGCATTGGCAATTGAAACTTATGAGTATGATAGTTTTGTACAACCGCGATTATTTACTAAACCAGGTCTTACAGGTTTATGGCAAATATCTGGTCGTGCGGATACTGATTTTGAAGAACAATTACAATTAGATAAATCTTACATCAGTCGTCAAAGCATTTTTATGGATTGCAAGATAATTGCCTTCACTATTCCTGCGGTATTAAGCGCAAAAGGTGCCTATTAGCGCTAATATTGATACAGGCATCAGCACGGCATTAAATTAATTCAAGTGAATTGGTAGAAGTAACTATCAATTCACTTTTTTATTCTCTTTTACTAACGTTATTCACGATATTTTCATTCGCAATGAACAATCTTTCAATCCCCCGATTATTATATAAGTAAATCCCCCTTCGCAAAATAAATAAACAGTATTGCAAATTGCAAAAAACGTAGAAAACCAACATCCACGCAGCAATAAAAACCATAAAATACAATAGGTAACAAATATATTTATTTTTGGTACGTTAAGTGCAAACACTCTATATATATTGTTTTAAAACAAGTTGCCGTGGAGATTGTTATGCTGTTTCACATCAATTCAAATTACAAAATAATCCCTGTATTAGTGGCCTTAATTGGCACATTAATGTCGCAAGGTTGTGCACAGCATACATCAGAAACCATCGATAAATCAGCCCTTAGGTTTTATGGTAACCCAGCAAATAATGGAGATGATTTTATTCATCAACAAGCAGCCAACAACGTATTCTCAACAGGTTTAAATTGCAGCCAGTTTCAAGACATGGGGGCAGCATTAAATTACAGAACCGATAAGCCAATCAATTTAAACAGCACAAATATCATGGCAACAGGAGAAAACGACCCTATTCTTGCTCAAGGTTTATTATTAAGTCCAGGAGATTTAGTTGAAGTACTTATCGAAGATGGCGAAGGATTTAATGGCCGCTACATTATTGATAACGCAGGATATGTAAAATTACCGCAAATAGGGGTTGTTGAAGCAGCGGGTGCTACAACCTATAAATTAGAAACTAAAATTGAATTAGCCTTAGTCAGAGCTGAGATATTTCTACCCGCCAGCGCCAGCGTAACCATTCATGTTTTAAATTGGTCACCTATTGAAGTTTCAGTTGCAGGTGCGGTTTTTCAACCCGGCACAGTGTTCATCAATAAAAAGCCGACCGGTATTCAAAATGCTGAGCATTTAGACGCATTTGGTGACTATTCAACCACTCGCTTATTATCTGAAGCGCTAAGAGCTGTTTCAGGCATTAGACCTGACGCAAAACTAGATCAAATAATTTTGTTACGAAAAGGCTGGCAAGTACAAATAGATATGACCGGTATGTTAAGTGGCAACTTGGTTAAAGATTATCCGTTAGTCGCTGGCGACCGCGTAATAGTTCCCAGCACAGGATGTTTTCAAGCTCAATTAGTTAGGCCCAGCCAGATTACCCCGAAAGGTTTTCGTGTTTTTATGTCGAACTTAATTGATTCAGCCGGAGATAACGCTAGCGCAGCAGTTGGTCGATTTTCAACCAGCCTGCCTTATGGCACTCGTTTACTTCAGGCTGCCGTTTCTGCAAATTGTGTTGGTGGTAAAGATTGGACAAATGCACCGCGCCGCGTCGTTCTTGCGAGTAGAAATCCTATTACCGGTCAAACACAAGTTATTGAACGTTCGGTTGAACAATTAATAACAACCCCTAATGAAGAAAATATCAATCCGTATTTAATGCCTAACGACGCTGTTGCTTGTTACGACTCAGATATTACCAACTATCGTGATATTGCAAAAATGATTGCCGATATTATTCTTCCATTCAAGTTGTTATAGGTGAGTTATGACATATTCTATCGTGGCTTTATCAAAGGCTGGTTTGGTTAGAGCACAAATATACGCTATTTTAAAACGTCCCTATTTAGTGGTTGCTGTCGTTTCATATTTGTTGATAGCTATTTTAGTCTTACTTTACCTCAACAAAACACCTTCATATACCAGTGACATGGAAATGGTTTTACCGGGTACTGGCAGTAGTAATAGCGTGACACTTGACGATATTGGCCAAGTAGTTTCACAAACTAATACGCCTTTCGCTGGTGGAGGTTTTAATCCCAGAGTTAATTATAAAGAAATGCTGTCTAGTCGTGGCGTTAGGGCACATGCCGCAAAATCACTACATATTTCATTTGAAGAGCTTGGCCAACCGAAAATAAAACTTACAGAGCAAACCTCTATTATTTCACTTTCAATGAGTGGCTCAAGTAAAGAGTTGGCACAAGCAAAAACATTCGCCTTGTATGAATCGTTACAACATGAATTAACTAATTTAAGAGCTGATGAAGTATTACGTCGTGACAATAGTATTAAACAAGTACTAGACCAATACCGAGAACGAATGAATATCACGAGAAATGCCATTGTTGAATTTCAGCAACGCTCTATTGTAGTTTCAACAGATCAAATGAACCAATTAATAAATACTCTTTCTGGTGTTAAAGAAAAACAGTTATATGTAAAAGCAGAATCGAAACAGCTACAGCAATATATTAATCAATTAAGTCATGATTTGGGTGTTTCCCCAAAACTTGCAGGGCAAGCTTTTACGCTGCAGTCAGATGTAGAATTCAGAGCCTATACAACGGAATTAAAAGAAAGTATTACCCAATTAACAGAATATAGTTCTCGCTGGGGAGTTAATCACCCAAAAGTTAAAGCACAACAAAAACGTTTGAACTTCACTCGCATTGCAATTAACCAACGCAGTAATCAAATGTTCGGGGCGAATTCCAGTGAAATATTTAACTCATTAAATTTAACTTTAAACCCTAAACGCGCAGAGTTATTCGCTGATTTAATAGACGCGTATGCCAATCAGAAAGGTCATGACTCAATGTTCAATGACTTAGGTCGCTCTATTAATCACTTAAGCGATCAATTAAAGGTTTACTCGCGAGAAATTGTTGAATTAGAACGACTACAAAGAGAATTCAACATGGCTGTAGCGATATTTACCTCAGCAGCAGCAAGGCTTGAGGCCAGTAAAGCCGACATTTTTGCGTCATACCCAGTATTGCAAATGCTAACGTCACCATCTTATCCAGTAAAACAGAGCAGCCCGAGAAATATTATTGCATTTATTTCGGCAATATCAGGCTTTTTATTCATCACCTTTGGACTATTTATCTTATGGCAACGAAACAACTTAATCCGAGTTCTGTTGAAGAAAAGCTGATCTGGTACGGGTTAATACTAACCTATCCATTTTTTGCGCTCGGTGGTTTATATATTTCAGGCTCAGTTTTAGGCTGGCTGATTTTTACCATTATTTTATTGCGCTGTTATGTGAATGGCAAAGACGATTTTGCAATTATTCCTATGGTTGTTTGGCTATGGATAATTGGCGGGCTATTCATGTTTCTCGCATTACTTGTTGCACACTTAAACTGGGATTTAGGTTTGGCTAAAACGATAAAATCTTCTATCGGTTGGGCAAAGGGATGGGCACTTATGCCCCTATTTCTTTTTATTGGTGCCTTTGCCAACATTAATCCAAAGTTGATTATTAGAGCGGTATGTATGCTTTCTTTTCACAGCTTAATTTTTGCAGTAATAACCGTAATCCTCTATTTGGCAGGCATGCACGGCGACTTATTTATATCCCCCTTAAAAATTATTGGTGGCCCAGGGGAAAGTTTTTTCACCGTAAGCTTGTTTGGGCTTAACCCTGAAACAGGCGCGGGTCGTTGGAGATTTTTCACTCCATGGGCACCTGCAGCAGGATTTATGGCGTGTTTGTTTCTAATTTTTAGCTGCCAAGAAAAAAATCACTTTTGGAAAAGAGCCGGCTTGGTAGGAAGTTTCGTCATGTGTTTACTATCTCAGTCACGTGCGGGTTGGGCAGTTTACATCATACTAGCCCCATTATGTTTATTTCAAAAGCATTTAAAAAACCCCGTGTGGTTAATTATTTTTGGCATCACGATCCCTACTATTTTGTTACTAGGGGAGCCTATTTTTGACTTTTTTAACAACGTTTATTTAGACATGAAGGCTGCACGCCCTGCTTCAACTCGGGTACGTAATACCTTAGAAGTTTTAGCTCTACAAAGGTGGGAAGTTGAAGCTCCCATATGGGGGCATGGGATTGTAGAGAAAGGCCCTAAAATTGTTGAAGGCATGCCTATTGGATCTCACCACAGCTGGTACGGTTTGTTGTTTGTTAAAGGTATTGTTGGATTTTTAGCCTTAGCAATACCACTGATTTATACCAGTATTTATTTATTGTGTAACAGCATCAACAATAAAATGTGCTACACCGCAGGCTTAATGATTCTAGTGATTATTTGTTACTCATTTTTCGAAAATCTGGAAATTTTAAGCTTCATTTATTGGCCCGCACTTTTATGGATAGGCATATCTCTTAACCCATTAAAAACAGGAGAAATTTATGTTTAAAAAATTCGACGCATATTTAGTCGGCTATTATGGCATGCAAAACAGCGGTGACGACGCATTAATGTACGCCACAGCATGGGCGGCTAGACACTTACTGGAGTGTGATAAAACAAAGGTTGGCCTATATGGAGACCACGAACGAGAAACACAAAGTGATTATCAGCTTTCATTAGCGTTTAATCAAAAATACCTAGGACAAAATAGGTTACTACATTATAAAACTGCATTACAAAGCAAACGTATCATTTTTGGTGGCGGCTCAGTGCTACATAGCAAAACAGATATCAACCTTAAAAGGCAATTAATGTCTTTATCAAGTCCGAAAAAAAGCTTAGCGGTTGGTGTCGGTATTGGACCCTTTACTTCAATCGCCGCTGAAAAATCGTGTGCTAAATTTTTAAATGAATGTGGTTATGTTGGTGTTAGAGATGCCTTAAGTTTAGACATCGCTCAAAGTATTGCTCCTAATGCCAATGTTAAAAAAACCTTCGATTTGGCGCCGTTATTATTGTGCTCAAAAAAATACAAACCACAACATGTCAAACGTAAAGGCATCGCACTGACTTTATGCTCAGTCGCAATCAATGCCATGGGCAAAATAGATAAAAATGCAGAGCAACAACGAATAGAACAATTCACTCAACTTATTACTCAGTTGTACCAAAAAACAGGTGAATCAATCACCTTAATAGAACTTAACGGGCATAACTCACTGGGTGATTGGAAAATTAACAATAATATTATTGCTAAGTTAAGTAAGAAGATTCCTGTAACGATAAAAAAGTATGAACAAAATCCTATCGCCTTGCTTGAACACCTTGGAGGTTACAAGGCTATTTTAAGTATGCGTTTGCACGGCGCTATTCTTGGCTACTTAGCTGGCACTCCTGTTTTGTCTGTTAATTATCATAGCAAATGCCAAGGCTGGTGTAGCGAAATTGGTATGCATGAAGATTACCAAATAGATCTATTTAATATTGATATTGAAAATATTATTTCACAAATAACCCAAGGTTTATCAACAAGTTTTATCCGTCCTGCATTGTCCATTGATAATGCTATTAAAAATTCTTTAGCTAACTGGAGTACTCAAAATGAAAAATATAAACTTTACCGTCATTATTCCACTATTTAATAAAGCTGATCATATATTAAGAACGTTAAAAAGTGTGGCTTGGCAAAAATATCCGGCAGCAGAAATTATTGTTGTTGACGATGGTTCTACCGATGAAGGCGTGTCACTGATTAAGCAGGCAAATATAAAAAACTTAACACTCGTTCACCAAGCAAACCAGGGCGTATCAGCTGCTCGTAATAACGGCGTAGCATTAGCAAATTATGAGTATATTGCCTTTCTAGATGCTGATGACCAATGGTTACCGTTATTTTTGGATGAAGTAGCTCGCTTAATTATTAAGTTTCCACAAGCAAAGTTTTTTGGCACTCGTTACCAAATAGTGGAATCTGAAAACAATTTCAGCGATGCTAAAATTAAACTTGATAGTGTTAACCCTGAGGGCCAAATATTAGAGGATTATTTTAATATTGCATCCGAAGGTGATTTACCTTTCACTATGTCATCGATGGTCATTCAACGTTCGCTTTTTAAGTCTGTTGGTGGTTTTCCACTTGGCGAACCTATTGGCGAAGACCAAGATTTATTCTGTCGCGTAGCGCTAAATACAACTATTGCTTATTCACCTAATATTCACTCGTTTTATCATAAAGATGTACAAAATCAGGCCAGTAAGAACAACATTCCATCAGCAGAGTGTGGCTTTAGTGTTCGACTTACCAGAGTAGCTAATGATAATACAGAAAAGAAAGACTCTACCAACATGCTTAAATATTGTGCGGCTCATTTGTGTCATCTTGCAAAGCTCAATATTGGAAATGGCCACTATTCTCAAGCAAGAGTCTTACTATCAGATCCTCGCTGTAAATTAAAACCTAAACACTTAATCGGGCTTTACGGCCTTTCGTGGTTAAAACAAACCCAACAATGGCTAAAAAATGTATTTCAGGTTGCTCATATATGAATATGCCCCTTTAACAAATACAGAGTAAATACTGTTTTACAGACGCATCACCCCAATAATGAAGGAGTTTTCAAATGAGAAGATTAGAATTGTTAGATTATGGCCGATTTTTTGCTGCTATCATTGTTGTTTTCTTTCATTATACTTTTAATGGTATCGCTAATGGCAAAATTGACTCATTAACACATATAGGACCCCTGATTGATTTCACTAAATATGGCTATCTTGGTGTTGAGCTATTTTTTATGATCAGTGGTTTTGTGATTTTTCACTCAGCCCAAAATAGAACTCCTGCTGAATTTGCTGTTGCAAGAGCCATTCGTCTTTATCCTTCTTATTGGTTTGCGGTAATTTTCACTTCAATATTTGCATGGTATTGGGGAAGCGATTTAATGTCTGTTACCCCTTTTCAAATACTGGCAAACTTTACACTATTACAAAATTATCTAGGTATTGAAAATGTTGATGGTGTTTATTGGACTCTAGCATATGAAATTAAATTTTATATGCTTGTTTTCTTTATACTTCTAATAGGATTTCAGAAACATTTAAACCTATTGTTTATGTTGTGGCCTGTTGCAATGCTTGCAGCTTTCATTACCGATTTTGATCATTTCCCATATCTGGGTGGGTATTTCTGCTACTTTTCTGCCGGGGCTTTATTTGCAATATTACAAGTACATAGATCTCTGATGTATTTACTCTCAATGGTTATCTCTTTTGTTTTATGCCTATTGTATTCTACAAGCAATGCTGCGTTAAAAGCAGAATTACTGGGAGTAAACTTTTCAGAAAACATCGTTGCCACAATCATTATTGCTTTCTTTGCTTTTTTTGCTTTCCTTATTACCCAAAAAGCACAATTATTAGCACTGCCTTACTCAAAAACGCTGGGGGCACTAACTTATCCTGTATATTTAATTCATGCGCACTTTGGCTATATGTTTATTTCAAAATATGGCACAGAAGAAAATAAAATTGTCATTTATACAGTTACTTTAGCGATAGTTCTATTTGTATCATACTTTATCCATAAAGCTATAGAAGTCCGCTTTTCTCATATTTGGAAAGCGTTATTCATGAGTACACTTTATCGGATGATCCTAAAAATACAGCGCACTCCAAACGGACTGGACATAGCGTATAATTTACTTAAACGAACGTAATCCCTTAATCCCTTAATCCCTTAATCCCTTAATCCCTTAATCCCTTAATTCATTATTAAATATTAAACAAAAATATGAATATAAACTAACCCAACCCTATCATTTCATCCATGGCTTGATTAATGTTAGGTTTAATATCAGTTTCCAACCTTAATCGTGATGTACTACATTTAAAAAGTACTTCAAAGCCTTTTTAACCCGAAGGGCTTTAAAGCTTTTGATGATAATAGTGAAATGTTCATTGAAGCTGTCGTTGATAGTGAATAAGTATGCTTAGAAACCATCTGTTCCCGACGCCTTGAATTCAACTTTTAGTTTACAAGCTTCACGTTAGGATTTAATGAACACCATTGCAACATTTTTGAAAGCATTGCTTCACCAAGTTAATTGGACAACATTGAGTAAGTATCTACCTGCTTTATTGGATGGTGAGCTATGGATGGCCTATCCCCTCTTTTGGAATAATCAAAAGTCTATTATTTATAGTTGCAATTTAAGCATAAAAAAACCCGTTACTTTCGTAATTGGTTTTTTAAATAAGACTTAATCATTTGAGTAAACAGAAAAACAAAGTATTACGCTATATGATGTTTAGTCTAAAAGTCTACAAAAATTTAATGAACGTCGAAAACCTTAGTTCCTTGCGCATTATTATTTTCCCATAATTCATATCTTGGTTTTTTTATGTCATCTAAATACCAGATAGCCATCACTAAACGATTATTATCGTTTGATACTGTTAGTTTACCAGCGTAGTTACTCTCAATTGAAGTACGTAATAAACAACTATTATAATTTACCTTAATTACGTCTTTCTCTTCAGTAAAGTCGGAGCACACCGACAAATATGCACTACGATTAATGTCACTCTTATAACTTACAAGCAATTCATACTCTTGCTTAATAAGAAATGATTTAGCGACAACTAGCTCTGCTGTAGTATCATAAATAGCATTAGGATCAGGTTCTGGGTCAGGCTCTGGTTCTGGCTCTTCTGTTATAACCGGTTCTTCTACAATAACAGGCTCTTCAACTACCTGTTCAACAGGGGCTGGAGTCGCAGAACCACCTCCTCCGCCACATGCCACTATTAAAATATTCATCATTGAGATTACTGCAATATTAGTAAGTTTCATGGTCGTATCCTTATTGTTTAAATACATTGTTAGTGTTGCTTTTTTCTACTGTAAACCAGTCAACATTTTGTATACCTGAAGACGTTACGAAATTATGGAAGTCTGGGTAAGCATGCTTAATGTCCATATACTCTACAGGATGCTCCCACTCGTATGGAATATTGATAGCCCACGGCATACCGTTAGCATTTATAAAGTATTCATCTTCATCGGCATTTGAAGCATCGTCACCACGTCCTAAAAAGTTTAATTGAAAGGCTTCTGTCGGTGCTTGATTTTTAAGATGAATTTCAAACCGTCTTTCTGGTGCTTCACCAAATACATAACTTCTCTCGTGCCCTGCAGAAGCGAAAATAAATGGGTCATAAGGAAAGTCAGCCACATCAGCTTTGTTAATGTTCGCTTCCATAGGTATTTCCAATGAAAATGTCATTTGAATATTTGAACCGCAACCAGCTTCTGTTCGATAGAACCTACAGTTTTCACCTGAAGCAACATAATCCCAGAGATCATCCGCTATAATAAAAATCGCTTCATTTTTATCAAGTTCAAGAGGATTAACACTTTGTTCAACACCATTAACTTTAAAGATTAAACGACCAGTATCAACCTCACTTCGAAGTAATCCAGGTAGCCGAAAAGCAAAACCATTATGATAAGAAGCGCCTATTGCAACGACCTCTCCTTCAATTTTAACGCGCATTAAAGTCCCTTCAACGTCGTATGAAGAAAGGCGATAGTGAACAACTAAATCATTCATATCGTAATCGCCAACAAGTGGCCAATTATCTTCAAAGGCTAAAGTAGCCCAAGTGTCAGGTGATGGATAATGCATGGCTGTTACATTTTGTTCAGCGATATCAATGGCGTAATCTTCAACTTCACCATCTGCCACACCACCAATTGGAGACAAAGACTCTTCAGAGCTTAATCTAAATCGTGTCCAAGTCGTGCCGGTATCAGCCCAAGTTGGTACGTCATAGGGGACAACATTACTTCCTGCATTCACCGCCTCTGCCGTAATTATTTGTTCATCTGCATCAAATTCCCCATCTTTGTCAGAATCAAGCCAAGCATTGACAAAGCCGTCAGCTGAAGAGGTGATATCAACAAGTGCAGTTTTCCCTGCTTCAATACCCGTTACAAAGTCAATACCATCGTTGTCGTCAATCCCAGAACCATTATCTGCATAAGCATTCGGCTCGCTCTCTACAGTTTCACCCAAATATAGAGTGCCATCCCCTACATCATGTCGGGCACCATTATTGTTGATACTAGAGCCATAAGAATCTGGAGCATCACCAAAATCAGTGGTTGGAGATTCTTGGGAAATTATTGGGGCTAGCGCACAACGTGCACCATCGTTATTGCTAGAGGATGGGCCATATGCAAAAAATTCAGCAACAGGATAATCCCAATTAGTATTTACTCGGAAAATATTACCGTCATTGTTTCGACTAATATATAAGTTTCCCGTAACATCAAAATAAACAGCGCCAAACACGCCAGCTTCTCCTACGTTACTAAGCTGTATAGAAGTACCGGCTTGAACATCAATTTTCCAAAGATTTCCCCAACGATCTACAGCGTAAGCAAAACCATTAGTAGGATGAAAAGCTAAATCATAAATTGCAAGGTTGAGCGTAGTTCCATCAACCACCTTTATTAGCTGTAAATAATCATTATTGGCAGCATCTAATGAAACTTGATACAAACCATAATTACCACCTGGTCGATATAAGTAATAAGTGTTATCTACCACAGAAATGTCACCCACATAGAAACCTTTGTTTGGAAGGTTAGTTAGTGTTATTGGGTCAACTTGGAAATCGGAACCAATACGTACAATTGTGCCGTAGTAGTAGTTAAACGCGTACAAATAACGGTCGTGTATACTGAATGCCAGTGCATTCATCTTTTCTTGACCCCAGTCATCTGGTGACGATTTTTCGTAAAACCCAGTAGCTAATTGCACATTATATAAATTGGCTATTTTATCTTGAATTAAAAAAGCTTCTGCTGGGCATTCATCAAAAGATTGTGCGTGTACCCCGGCACTGCTCATACCTATAGCAAACAGAATACTTTTAACCGTGTTTATTCTAACTGAATTTAACATAGGGTATTTCTCCTCTAAATAAAACATCCTCTAACAGTGTAATTAGCAAAAAATACGCCAACAAAATACACGACCCTAATCAACCACTTACATATAACTTCTTTTTTAAAACAATAAAGTCGCCTAGGATTTCGCAAAATGAGAATGTAGTTGTTCTATTTTGTTTGGATATCATGTCGCAGAGAAGAACAGCTGAAAGAGAGGTGGATTATGGAATGAATTTTGGCATTTCTTTAAGGGTATTATAATAAGCCTTCAGTAGATAAATCATCGTGTTATGTTACGTCTATTAGAATTAACCTTGCCAACCCAATTAATAATGATCAAAGTCGTAACTTGAATACGAATAAATATGCGATCAGTCATTATTTTACTATAGTTAATTTATATAGCTTTAATATTCGTAAAACTACGCTCAGCTCTCAATTAGCCCCAATAATGGAAAACATGAAATGGAAATACACAGCTATCATACAAGAAAAAATATATTTGCTTTTTTTCTCACTCTATTTCTTACATTAGCAGTAACACTCCCTGCCTACGCTGATAAAAGTTATCGTATATATATTGACGCAGACTTTACTGGCACAAAAGTAGCTAGCCTTTCAATTCAGCAAGGTATCAATGTTGCTTTAGCTGAAGAAAACTACCGCATCAGCGGTTATCAATTTCAAGTTATTGTAAAAGACCATAAGGGAAATTCACTTCGTAGTAAAAGGAATTTAGAAAAGTTTCTTATGGATAATAATGCCTTACTGGTGTTTTCTGGTTTACATTCTCCGCCTTTACTCGCACACAAAAACTTTATAAATGATAATCAGATTCTTGTGCTGAATCCTTGGGCTGCGGCGGGACCAATTACACGCCCGAGTGATAAAAACAATTGGATATTTAGGTTATCTATTGATGACAGCAATGCGGGCTATTTTATTAGCAAACATGCCCTTAACGAAGGTTTTAACAAACCCTTCTTATTATTAGAAGATACGGGCTGGGGACGCTCAAACAAAAACACCATGAAGAAAGCTTTGTCCGCTAATGGCATTAAGCCAAGAAGTATTACTTGGTTCAACTGGGGATTGGGCATCAATCACGCAAAACTGATATTAAGAAATGCTAAGTCATCAGGCGCAGATGTAATATTTTTTGTTGGCAACGCTAACGAAGGAAAAACCTTTGCAAAAGCGATGTTAGCGCTTGATAAAGAACTGCGATTACCGATCAGAAGCCATTGGGGAATTACAGGTGGAGATTTTGCAGAAGTGATAAATAATGAAGCAAGAGAAAGTCTCAATTTACAATTTATTCAAACTAAGTTTTCTTTTTTAACACCGCTAAAATCTCAATTTTCTCAGCAAGTACTTTCACGAGCGATAGCCATGTATCCAGATATTAATACGGCCAATGATATTAAAGCGTCAACCGGTTTTATTCATGCGTATGATCTAACCAAATTACTTATCGCCGCTATTAAACAGTGCGGGTTAACGGGAGATAAGCACCTCGATACTACCGCGATTAAATTAGCGCTTGAAAATTTAAAGACCCCCGTTCAGGGGCTTATTAAAAACTATCAAACCCCTTATTCTGCATATACGCTAGACAATATAAATGCTCACGAGGCATTAGATGTATCAGATTATGCGATGGGCTATTACCAAGTTGATAATAGTGTAGCGCTACTGCCTAGTATTCCTTCGAGTAAGGTTGTTAATGAAAAAAATTAGTATTTCTTTTGCGTTAGCACGTTTTGTTTTTCTTAGTTGCTTCGCACTAGCACTTATTTCTACCGTATTAGTTATTAATTACGTGGTTGATTCTGCACAAAACCAACAAGAGCAGTTAATAAAAAGAGAAATAACCACTATCACTAATGGTTATCGATTATTTCTGCAACACCGGCTTACGTTACTAGCCGAACAGTCAAATAACCCCATTATGGTTCAATCATTAATGCAACCAAAAGCCAACATCGGAAAATTACAAGATTTTATGGCTGATCTTACGCTTTTAGGGGGCCAATATCAGCAAAATTTGCTGGATTTTGAAGGTAATATTATTTACTCAAAGCAGAATAAAAAATCCCCTAATTATCATCATGAGCCTTGGGTCACTCAGCTATTAAATAATAAAATGGCTAAACATATAACCATTCAAAAGATCAACGATAGTTACTTTTGGTGTTTAGCCGTTACCGTTATCTATAACAATAATGTTGAAGGGATATTAACTGCATTGATCCCACTAAAAGATATTATTGAACTAGAAAGTCGGCATAAAAGACTTGATGGTTTAATGATAAAAATATCAAAAAACGGCGAAGTATTAAGTACTTTTGGTAAGGAAACACATGGTAAAAAGCATTTAATTGATTGGGAAAATATAGGCGTCGTTTTTAGTTTTATTTTTGATGATAGCGATAATAATAAGGAGTTAAGTAATGCAATAATCAAATTAAGCCTATTCATTTTAATTGCACTCATCGCGACAAGTTTACTTGCCTATACTTTTGGTTACCGATACTTTGTAAAGCCATTACTTTTGCTGTCTCATGCGGCCAGTGAATTAGATAAGGGTAGCGACTTTAAACCTCTAAAGGATAATATCGTAATAACAGAACTGTCAGAGTTATTTAAAAAGTTCAATATAATGACAAATACGGTGCATAAAAGAGAGCAGTCATTAAAACAAAGTTACGACAAATTATCTAAAGCGAATGAAGAATTGATTTTGAGTGAATCTCAGTTGATCCAATCAGAAAAAATGGCAAGCATTGGTGTATTAGCGGCAGGCGTTGCTCATGAAATAAATAATCCTCTGGGTTTCGTTAAAAGTAATCTCGATATTCTAGAGGATTATTTGGCCGACATTCAAAAATACCACCAAGACATTAATCAACAACTTCCTATAGAAACCTCAGAATGGCGAGAAGCATTAGCTAAAAAATATGATATTGAATTTATCTTTGAAGATATCCCTTCCCTTTTAAAAATTAGCATTGGCGGTATAGAAAAAATGACACATATTGTCCAAAGCTTAAAAACGTTCGCTCGAATTGAAGAGTCGACTAAAAGTAAAACGGATATAAACGAAGGATTAAAAGTTACACTCAATATGGTTAATAATGAACTCAAGTATAATTGTAAGGTACATATTGAACTTGAAACCCTACCGATAATTTATGCTTTTCCAAGTAAATTGAATCAAGTTTTTATGAATTTATTGATAAATGCAAGTCAATCAATTACAGAAAACGGGGCTATTTTTGTGAGAACCTTTATCAAAGATACCGATATTGTCATAGAGGTTGAAGACAACGGAAGTGGAATTTCTGCGGGTGTATTACCACACATCTTCACCCCCTTTTTTACTTCTAAACCTGTAGGTGAAGGTACAGGCCTTGGTTTATCAATCAGCCATGGGATCATCAAACAACATGACGGCAGAATAGAAGTAACTTCAGAAGAAGGAAAAGGCAGCTGTTTTTCTATTTATATTCCGATTAACTGTAACTAATGGATTATTTTAAAATACAGAGGAAAACATTCGACATTTTCAAGCTGACCAAGAGAGATGTATAGCTTCTTTGAATGATTTGAGCGATATATATTTTTCGCTGAACAAATATTTTTAAATAACAGAAAAGATAACATCTTCTCTAAGCTAGAAGCCTTATTGTAGAATTTATAAACCATGCTTTGCTTACCTTCAAATTTACAATAACCTAGAAAACTACCTATTACCCCCTTTAAACATTTTAATCTTAATTTTTCCAGTGAAGGTCGTTTGGTTAGATAAGTTAGCACCTTGTATTTATCCTTATGATTCGCAGGTGTGATCAGCTTTATACAAATATTTAATACTGTAGCTCAAGTGCTTTCGATTCAGAAATAGCGTTTTTGAAAGGTAACATAATACAAAATGTTGTTTCATTATGGCTTGATGAAACTTGAATCCTGCCAGTGTGTTCCTCAGTAATTATTCGGTGACAAATAAATAAGCCTAAACCTGTTCCTTTATTAACAGATTTTGTTGTAAAGAAAGGCGTAAAAATATTTTGAAGATCTTTATTTTTAATCCCCGGACCGTTATCTGTAATATCTATACACACATGGTTATTTTTGCAGTATGTTTTTACCTTTATAAGTCCATTTTTTTCGATTGCTTGCAGAGAATTTAAAATAATGTTAACAAAAACTTGATGTATTTTGCTTTTATTTGCATGAATACTTGGGAGATTTTCGAGGCTTACTTCTAAATGGCAATCATTGTCTATTTCTCCTTTAAGCATATTTAGCGCCGTTTTAATTCCATCGTTAATGTCAAAGTCGCTAAAACTCCTATCATCTTTCCTGGTGTATCTACATAAATCAGAAACTATATTTTTAATCCGCATTAAGCCGTCATTTGTTTCTTCTACAATGTTTCCTATATCCTTAATCGTATGTGAATAATCTGCAGACAAAAGCAGGTCTTTTAAACTCGAAGGTATTTCCGTATGCGAGAGTAGGTTTTGATGCATTTCTTTTATATCATCGTAATATTCCCTAAAAACTGATAAATTACTGATTGAAAAACTTAACGGATTATTAATTTCATGTGCTACTCCAGCAGCTAATAATCCGATTGATGCCATTTTTTCCGAATGTATGAGTGTTTCTTGATTTCTCTTTAGCTCAAATAAAGATGCTTCTAATTTGCCATTGGTTTTCTCTAATTGCAGTTGTGTTTTTTGTAGTTTTGAACGATATAGTGCAGATGCGATACGCGGAGCAGCGATATTGGCAATAATTTGTAAAAGCTCTATATCACTTTTGTTAAAATTATCATAGTTGGCAGATTCACTGTCTATAATGCCGATGGTTTTATTTTCAAAAATAATAGGGACCGTAATTTCAGACAATCCAGAAAACTCGTCATATATATACCGTGAATCTAATGCGGTATTAGGAATGATTTCAGCCTCTTTAGATTCTGCAACTGCCCCAACAATACCTTGGCCTACCTTAATGAACATCGAATTTAATAGCGCTCTATCTTGCGGGTTTTTTATACCGAAAGCCGCTTTCTGGACGAGGACTTCATTTACATTTAAGTAAATAACACAATCATCGAAACCAAGTGTTTTACCGATACTCTCAGCAATTGACCATAACAAATCATCAAGTGTTGCAGCATTGAGCATTGCTGTAGCAAATTGGCCAACTTTATTAAGTTCAGTCATAAAACCCCATTAATTTGCATTTTAAAAAAAATTCTCAAATTACAAAAGCAATTCGCAGTTTGCAAATAATTACCAAATACTTTGTAAGTTATACATTGCCAAGTATTCAGTGTTTATAGGTACATGAGTTTAACTTAACCCCATGCTCCCTCATTTTAGGTTTATAATACAATTTACGTACCAAGTAGAAATGAACTTAACGAATAGAAAGTGATGGAGAGTATCGTAATATCTTTATTAACCATTAACGAGACATGGAAATACAGTGGTAAAAATTATAGTTTGTTGTCTTAAGCATTATAGCTAGTCACACTCTACTCACTGCTAAAACGAAAAAAGAAACCACAAGGTTTCTTTTCTTCGAATTATCTACGGTATAATCACTGCACTATTTAGCTTTGCGAATATACAAGTTACCACTATAGCTGGTTAATGATAACGCTTGTCCCCCACCATTTACTTTCGCCTGCATTACACCGCCGAGCACAATTTTTTGCTTTTTACCTTTTTTGTTTTTCTTGATTTCATCAACCACAGTAAAGTCTTTGTCTAAGCCGGAAAACACTTCACCTTGGTAGGTTTGAACATTAACATTTGCAGCAACTTTTTTTGCTAAAGTAATATCAACATTACCCAAGTGGCTTGTTAATGAAGAAGGGCTAGTTTTTGCAAAGCCTGAAAAACTAACGACAATATCAGTTCGCGCAGTTTCAGCAACAATAGGCCCTGAAATGTTTTTTGCCTTTATCATACCATCGTACGCTTCAAGCTCTAAACTGCCACTAATACCATCAATATTGATATCTCCACCTTTATATAACTCGATATCTATAGATGAACGTTGTGGCACTTTAATTACTAAATCAACATGTTGATTTGAAACTTCGCTACTAATTTCTACATCATTATTGTTCTCTTCAATTTCTAATCGCATCGATGAGCGTTTCACACTCTTCAAGCCTTTTGTAGACCTCGATGAATTGTTTTTATTCATTTTAGCTTTCACCTTTTTCAGGTCTTTGTCCTTACCTGAAAAAACTGATGATTTAGCACTTATTTCAATGGTATCTCCTTTATAACCAACAACGGTAATACTGCCGCGGTATACCTCAACATCAATTGAAACGGGCTCTCCAGGTTTAGATAAAGGTAAGCTATAATTTTTTTCTGCTGCACTCGCTGTTTGCATGCTTCCCACTAGCGTCGCTATTAATGCTAAAGGGAAGATCACTGATAATTTATTTTTCATGGGTTACTCCTAAGGATAAAATTAAATATATGAAGCCAATGATTGCGCTTTAATAAATTCTTGTACTTCTGGTTTTAAAAATTGTTGGTTTACTTGTTCGGTTAATAATTTTTTGATTTCTACTGAGCCATAGTTAAGCAATAAACGGCATAACTCTATTTGTACTAGCAAGTTTTCTTCTTTCGTTGCTAAAGTAAATAGCTGTTGTTCGGATGAACCAAATGACTTTAACTCTCCTAAGCTATTGATTATGGCTAGTCGCACCGATGTTGATTTGTCTCGCGCTAATAATGCGATAAGTTGTTCGACTAATAGCGGATTTGATAAATCTGTTTGCCGACTATAGGCAACACCTGAAAGACGTTCACTTGCCGAGTCTTTTTGTAACATTGACATCGCTAGTACTGTTGTTAACGATGATATGTCTTGTTGTAATACACTTAAATCGGCACTGGTTTTATCATTATTTGGCCCTTGGTTTAAATTGAAACCAAGCACAAAAACAAAGGTTAAAGTGGCAAATTGCGCAATAGGTGTGGGCATGAGCCAACGTTTAACTTTATCCAACAAAGACAAAGGCTGTTCTTGTACTGATGAGTGATGATTATTTTGCTGTAGGCTTGTTTGTTGTTCAGCGCTTTGTGCCCTAGATAACATTTGATAAAAATTAGCATCTAATTTGTCAGAAGGCATAACTAACGGTTTACTTTCATTGGTCCAGAATTGTTCTATAAACAACAATTCTTCTTGTAATTGGTTATTTTTCGCAAGATAACGTTGTAACTCTTCGCTAAGTTCACTGTCGTCATTATCGGCGAGTGAAGCAATTTTCCAATCGATAATTTTTTGATTATTCATTAGTTAACTTCTCCAACTAATTTTTGATAACTCATTTGTAATTTACTCACCGCATTTCGCATACGAGACTTTAAGGTATTTAAATTGCAATCGAGTAAGGTCGATATTTCTTGGTAGTTCAATTGCTGAAATCGACTGAGCATAATGATCTCTCTATCTTCTGGCGAAATACTGGCTAAAGATTTATTGAAAATATTACTTCGCTGGTCATCTTCAAATTCTTCACATAAGGTTTGCTCATTGGTTAACTCTTCATCATCCATATCGCAATTAAGCACTTGATTTTTATTCTTACGGTAATGTTCAGCAACTGTATTTCTGGCAATACCATACATCCAAGACTTAAAAGTGCTACTCCCACTAAAACTGGTGCGATACGCAAGCACCCTCATAAAGGTTTCTTGCACCAAATCTTCACTTAACGCACGGTTGTTACCAGTACGTATAAAATAATTAAAAAGTTGCACCTTATTGTTTTCAAAAAGTGTGGCAAGTTTATCTAACTGACCTGCTTTTACTTGAAACATAAGTTCTTTTTCATCGAACATTGAGTTGTTGTTCCTATTACGCAGCTTTAACGTTAAGTTTCACTGCTAATTTTTGTTTTCATAGTTATTAATACGTGATTTAAAGCAAAAGGTTGATATAAATTTTATTTATTTTGAAATAAATAGATATTTCCATTATTTGAAGGGAGATCGGGGGGAAGAAAGTGAGTCTGATGTTGTCTATTGAAGTTGCCTGGTAGCAGTCGCATAACTAAAAAGTAGACTTATTAAAGTGGGTAACAGCAATTAATGACTGTTACCCACTATTTATATCTTTTACTGAATAAAAGGTTAATTACCTGCTAATTTTTGCATTAAATATGTATGTTGTAAGGCAATACGTTTAGCCGTTTCTTTAAGATTAGCCGCCGCAGAATGTCCGCCATCAATATTTTCATAATATAAAAATTTATGTCCTTGGTCTTCCATACGCTTGGCTACTTTCCGTGCATGCCCAGGATGAACTCGGTCATCCTTTGTCGACGTTATAAAAAAGACTTCTGGGTAATCAACATTAGGATCAACATTATGGTAAGGTGAGATTTTACGTAAGAACTTTCCTTCAACTTCGTTTTCAGGATTTCCGTATTCGCCCATCCAAGAAGCACCTGCTAATAGTTTATTAAAACGTAACATGTCTAATAGAGGCACGGCACAAACAACGGCATTAAATAAATCAGGGCGCTGAGTAAACATTACTCCCATCAATAAACCACCATTTGAACCACCTTCAATACCTAAGTGTTCAGGTGAAGTAATATTTTTAGCGATTAAATCTTCTGCTACCGCAATAAAGTCATCATAAATACGTTGTCGATTGGTTTTTAATCCCGCTTGATGCCATTTGGGGCCATACTCGCCACCACCACGGATATTAGCCAAAACATACACACCACCTCTTTCTAACCACAACTTGCCACGAGTTGCTGAATAGCTCGGGTTTAGGGAAACTTCAAAACCACCATACCCATATAAAAGAGTAGGATTCTTACCATTCATTTTGATGTCTTTTCCACGTACAACAAAATATGGTACTTTCGTGCCATCGGTTGACGTAACAAAAAACTGTTCGCTAATCATTTTTTCGGCGTCAAACCAACTTGGTAAAGATTTGGCTTTAGCCTTCACACCCGTTGCAGTGTTATAAGTATAAAGGGTATCAGGGTTGAGAAAACTCTCTGCTGAAATAAAAGCTGTTTCTTCTTTATTGTTGGTACTACCAATAGAGACTGAACCATTTTCCGGAAATGCTAACTTTTTAGATAACCACCTTTGTCCATCCCAATCAAACTCGAATGCAGCACCGGTTACATCACGATAGATACTCATAAGGACTTTAGACTTAGTAACACCAAAGTTACCGATTGAAGACTTTTCATCTGGATTAAAAACAAGGTTAACTTGCTCTATTTTACCGTTTTTCATGAAGTCATCATTGCTATAGCTAACCAAATCGCCAGATTTAAAGCCGCGCCAGTCTTCATTTAACTTGAGTAAGACTTGTCCCTTAAATTCACCGCTAAGACTTGATTTCCCTGGTACCGGTAGCTTTATTTTTTCACCAATACTTCCATCACTGTTTCGTGGAAACCAATAATATTCAGTGTTATAAAAGGTAAGAGCGCGAGTCGTCATAATTTCACGACGACCATTAGTTAATTCGGTAACTCCGCCCCAATAACCCACATCCGCTTTTTCACCACGACCGATTTCCATAGCACTAGACAATGGAGTACCACGCTTCCATACTTTAGCGACCATCGGATATCCAGAGTCAGTCATCGTATTTTCGCCAAAATCAACGCCTACGATAACATTATCTTTATCTATCCAGTCAAAACCGCCCTTACTTTCGTGTGTAACAAAACCACCCTCAACGAAAGACTTGGTTTTTGTATTAAACTCCCTACTCACTACAGCATCTTTACCACCGTCAGAAAGACTCACAATACAAAGTTCATAATCAGGGGATAAACAATTATTCCCCTTGTAAACCCAATTTTTATTTTCACTTTTCGATAACGCATCGAAATCTAGAACAGTTTCCCAAACTGGAGAGTCCGATAAGTAGCTTTTCATGGTGGACTTTCTCCATATGCCCCTTTCGTGCTCTTCATCTTGCCAAAAATTGTGAACTTCGCCACCACGAAAGGAGACATATGGAATTTTGTCTTTGCTATTAACAATTTCCAATACTTCGTTATTCATTTGGTCAAACAAAGGGTCTGCCATTAAACTATCTAATGTGCGTGAATTCCAATTTTTGACTTCATTTAGTGCTTTTTTACCCAAAACTTCTTCAAGATATAAATGATCTTTGTCAGTCTTTCCTGGGGTGTTATAGGCGATTGTTTTATCGACATTTGCAACTTTCATTACAGGAGCCTTATTATTCTTAATTTCTTCGACATTCTGACAAGCGGTAACTGAAAGTGCTGCGCACAACAAGAGTGTCTTTTTGGGGTGATTTAATATAAACATAATTCCCTTGGATAAGTTATTTTCAAAATTCATCTAAGCAGAGATTATGTTTACTTTCAAGTATCTGTGAAAATCAACTGAAACTTGTTGTAATAAAGGTGACTAACAACGGAATATATAACGTTAAATTTGGTTTTATTAACTTCAATATTATCGGGTTATTAATTTTTTACACCTAGGGCAAACCCTTTTCATATATCTAAGTCCCTAACTACAAAATACTTTTTTTGTAGAACTTAAATTCAATTAAATTTCCTGCAGGATCTTTTATTATAAACTTACCAGACTCACTTTTATCATCATTGATTTTTTCTGTCGGAAAAAGGATAAAAGGAACATTCTCAATCTTCGCTTTTTGTGAAATAGATAACCATTCTTCTCGCTCGAGAATAACACCAAAATGATCAATAGGATGAGCTTTCATTGACTCTGTTTCTTGGTGAATTGTCAGTTGATGTCCAAAAAATATGATGTCAATCCATTGTCCCTCATCTCGTCCTTTTTTACAGACTAAGAAATTAACATAAAAATCTTCAGTTACACGTAATGCTGGCACAACAATAGATAGGTGAAATGGATTATTCATAATGTATCCTGTTTTGAATGCTTACACGTCATTAAGAAGCATTTAATTGTATGGCTGAAATTAAGCAGTGATGTTGTAAAACCAACGATAAATTTGTTGAATAACTCCTTATATTTCACTAAATTCTGACTTAATTAAGCCAAAACACTTAAGGTCATGAAACTGATTTTTCCAATAGCCACTTTGACGGCGAATACCTTCTTCTTTAAAGCCGACTTTAAGGAGAAGTCTCTCTGAGGCTAAATTTCCAGGAACGGTATCACCTTGAATTCGATTTAATTTACCACAGGGTAACGCCCCCAAAAATGCGGCCTTAATAATCTTATTTACCGCTTCTGTTGTGTAGCCCTGACTCCAATACTTTGGCAATAATTCGTAGCCTATAACGGCACTTTTCATTTTAGGGTTCCAGCTATTAAAGCCACAAGTCCCTAATAATTGATTGTTTTCTTTTAACCGTATCGCCCAACGAATGCCTAGATTATCATTGAAACGTGCATTAAAAAATTCGATTAAATTGCTCGCTTGTGAAAGTTCAGAGAATGGGGCGAGATCATAATATTCGACGACTGAAATGTCTGAAAATAAATCAAATAAATTGTTTGAATCATCTCGGGTTAGTTTGTCTAACATCAAACGATTTGTTTCTAAGACTGGAAATGACAAATTAACTCCATGTAAAATATAGTTCGGGATAAAACCCGATATAAGCAGTAAATAACTGTCTGCGAAAGTAAGCGATAACCGAGCTCAAATTAACTGAAGTTAGTTTAGCTAAACCCTAGCGCTCATAGGTCATCCAAAGTTTATAATAAACAGCATTACACCTTGCATTATCGTCCATGACACCATCTCTATCACAATCCGACCCCGTGATAGATTTAACAACATCTTCGCCATATTCAGCAATATCGGTCAGATCAGGTGCCACCATAATGGTAACCTTAGGTGAATTGTCGATAAAATCTCCGACATCTTTATATAATGAAAACTCTTCTTTTGAAATAATATCGCTTACATCAACCTTCTTTAATTCAGAAGAAACCGCATTTAATGAAATAAGAACTAATACGCTAATAATATATACATTGAAAAGCTTCACAGATAACTCCTAAGTTTAATGCCAGAACAAGCGCTCATTTATCGAATAATCTTTAATACCAAATGGGTTAATTACCTGATATTTATAATGGTTAAAACGATATAATGTTTATTATGAGCCTTCTGGTCTCAAATAAGCAATATCATCTTCATCATCACCGTTAAAATCGTAACCGCCTTCAAAATCATCATTCAACTCATTGGCAACGGTTATAGGTAATTCTAGTATTTCTTGAATATAAATGGAGATATTTTCTTGTTGATTAATGATCCCTTTTAATTCAATGAAATCTAATAAATTAATCTCTTGTAAGTAACCTTTAGTTAATATCGATAATTGCTTAGCGAAACTCGCGATACACGTTTCTATTTTAACAAGTACTAAGTCCTTTGATGTACTGGTTAGGTAAGTGTTTAATTGCTGATATAAAGTATTAGTAAATACTTTCTTATCTGAATCAATTAGTAATAATGCAATAGCAGTATTCAAAAATTTCTGTAATTCAAATTTCAACACTTCTTCGTCATTATCGATAAGTAAGGTACTTGCGCAATAATTCGCCGCTATACTTTTATATGTTTCTAAAAGCTTGGCACTTCGGTAACCTTCATTCAAAAAAGCTGCATGCATTTGTCGAATATCGGAAGTATCATTTACAGCTAACGCATAACTCGTGATAGATATTTCTTCGAAGTAAGAAGGAGATATTTTCTTTAATTGGGCGTATTTAGCCCAACCTGCCCTAAAGCAATACACAATCCCATGGTTTTTTATAATATCTTTCGCTTTCTCTGTGTCATTATCACAAAGATCCAATAAACCCAAGTTACTCATCCCAAGCACAATTTCGCAGCCTTTTTTGATCTGATCTGCATAAATTATCGATAAATTATCTGAGGCTATTCTCAAAGACATATCGGTTAATTGTTGTTTGGTTTTATGAATAAATTCAGCCGAAAAGTAGCCTTCATTTTCTCCGTCTTTTAATACCAAAAGTAAAAAAGGATGATTTCTTATTTCTGCAATTCTCATTGATGGATCCCAATCAATTAACTCTCTCAAATAACGCGGTTCATACCTAGTACATAAATACGGTTGTAATTGGTAAGTTAAAGTGGCGCAAACATATCGTCAGTATCCATTTCAACGGCAGTAACTCTTTGTTTATTAGCATTTTGTTTTAAAGCATTTTCAATGTTTTCTAAAGTGCCATTAGAACTCACTGTCATCACTTCACGGTAAGCTTCTTCATTTAATGTTTTTATTTTCATTAATAATTCTTCAATGCTACCTGACGTTTGCTCTTCATCTTCTTCTATTTCTGAAAAGTCGTGACCCACAAACGGTAATGATAAATAGAGAAGACCAAAATCGTCTTCTACAATCGCATTTAATACTTCTCGTTGTTTTTCTTCATCATCTGAAGAAAGAAATATCTGCGTTAACAAACTATGCGCTTCACTTTGGGCACAAAATACGTGATCTTCATCCATATTTTGCCAATATGATGGTTCAACATTTAATAGCTGCTTAATAGAATCGGCATCCATTAACCATGTTGCAATTGAAGGAATAGTCGCGTCGTGCTCTCTAACGATTTTAGCTACCGTTAAAATATCCATTTCAGTTAACACGGCAAGCATTGTCTCATCGCCTTGCTCAGAAGCAATTGTTTCTAATGAGGTGCCCGCATGTCTACCGCTATGTTGTGCTTGTTCTATAATATCTGTGGCAAGAATTAATGCATTTTTTGTCAAGGTGATTCCTTAAAACTTATATATATTGTTAATTATCTGATTTGATGTCGTAATGAGTGAACCTAGATTTCATAAAATCTATGGTTATAGAATTAGTAGTTCTCATCATAGTCATTAGATTCATCTTCATCGACTTGCTCGAAGTTGTCTTCTTCAGCTTTTAAAGGTGTCGCATCGTAACGATTATAAAAATGAATAAGTAAAACAGCTGTTTTTAAGTCTTGCTCCGCGTGTGTCATTATTTCTGTAATACAGCCACGTGCGTCAGCATGAACGCCAACAAAAGGTTTTACCTCGCTCCATAATGGTTCATGGTTAAGTTCGATTTTTGCCAAATTTTTGCTATCAACTCTAACTTTAGATGATATTGCCATTGCGAGTTGATCTGCCATGCCTGCAAATAATAAAGGCATTTGCTTTAATTGTTCAAATGAATTTGATAAATAATTTGAAAGTAAATCAGGGTTTTCCGGATCCGACAATGACGTCATATTTTCTAAATACATTGAAAAATCATCGGCTAAGTAATCGGGTAAGTTTTGTTCCGGTTGCATTCATAGTTTCCTAAAGCTGAGTCAAATAAAAAGTCTATTAAGTTATGGAGACTATTATCATAGAGCGACGTAATGTTTAATTAAGATCTCATTCAAAACTAAGCCAATGCTTAGTTATAGAGCACTTTGCCAAAAAGAATCAGCAATTTCGCGGGGATCAGTTATTACCGTATAGTTATTTTTTAAATATAAGGAGCGCTTTTTTGGATCAGAAATCACATCATAAGCTTGTTGAATTAGTTGAAATTTTTCTTTGGCTTCACTGCTATCATTTCTATCAGGATGATATTTATTAGCGAGTTTGCGATAAGCTTTTTTTATCTCTATGGTGGTAGATACTCTACTTACCCCTAATTGTTCAAAATGATCCATTAACTTTTCCTCACTTTTGAGAGCCTTTTGCTAGACAACATAAAAATGACTGTTGACACGATTAGCGCAATTTTACCTTTGCGATTACATAATTAACATCATTATGTTTGCTTATTTATAGTTTCACACAAATGACTTACTTTCGCCTATTAAAGTTAAGCAAAAATATTTATCGAGTTAGTGGAAAATCAACAAAATTGAAAAAACTACACTTTCCCTGTTCGTTCATTTATACATTCATATGAGCCCATCTCAAACTCTCGACAAACCCATGGTCGGTTATCGTAAATAGAACACATTAATGTATCTCGGTCTAAAGCTGAGCATCGACCATCTTCTAAACGATACATAGATTCATTCCCATCGGCATCAACATAAATATGTTGTTCTGGAACGCCGGTATCAGAAATAAGCAAAACTTCTAAACTACAACAACATGCCTTACAGTTTGAACAAGTAACTTCAGCAACGGGTAAGTTTTTTACTTCAATGATCATAAACAATAACAATAACAATAAATTTAATGATCGCTAGGATACCCTATACTGGCCGGATTCTCGAGTTCAATAACATACTTACAACTGATGCCAGCGTTGCGTTTTAAAATATAAATATTATAAGCTGTCACTTTATCTTTGATATAGCATCGCCATTAACTTTCTTCAAATCTCGTTTGTCAGTATCTACTTGTACATTTATAGCCTAGGTGGGTATATAGGACTACTTGATAATCGAACAGAAATAAGGTTCAATATGCGACTTTCATATTTAGAATATTATTCTATAAAACAGTGAGCTATGGCTACTTTATATACGAATTCTGACCGTTGGTTAAATGTTAATCACGTCAATTCATAAAGCATAATCGCTGGAATTATACCAATTGCTACATTTTGTTACAGATGATGGATCTTGTTACGCCATTTACATTTGCTGCTCCATATAATGACCTGGTATTTAACAATTAAGGATAAAAACACATGGCTTCATCGCATAATTTAGCTAAATTTATGATTACAGGCTTATTTGGAGTGGTTATTTCATCAACGGCTTTGTCTGCTGATATAGCGCATAAATTACGTAATAATACCCAAGAAAATACGACCACCGAAAACTACTTTGAACTAGGATTAGGCTTGGGTATTGGTAGGGCTCCGAGTTTAACTGATGATGATGACAAATGGGCTGGTGGCACTTTAATTATCAACGGTAGTTATAATTGGAACGGTTTCTTTGTTGAAAAATATGGCGAAAGTGGCGACCCTCTTTTAATTGGCTATAACGCTTATGAAAATGAAAACTGGTCGTTAGATTTTGTTATGGGCCCGAAATTCGGCGGTCTGCATTTTATAGACAAATTTAAAGAACTTGATGATAGAAATTCCAGTACCATGTTTGGTGCCCGCTTGACCGGTTATTTAGGTGACAACGTGGTTCAATTATCTTTAAAACACGATATCAGTGGTAATAGTCATGGAACCTTAGCGTCAGCGTTAATCGGTCGGAATTGGCAAGTTAGAAATTGGAATTTTCATAGCTTAGTGGGTGTTCAGTTTTTTGATAGCCGACTTAATGACTATTATTATGGTATCAATGAAAATGAAGCACAACGTACACAATTCACCCAATACAATCCGGGGTCTAATTTCAATGCGACAGCTGAAGTTGGGGTAACTTATCCGATAACAGAAAATTGGGTATTTCGCAGCACGGCACGATTTAGAACCATTTCAGATGCAGATATGGACAGCCCTCTATTTGAAACTACCCGTTCAACAGCGATGTCGTTAACTACAAGTTTAACCTACGTATTTTAATAAAGTAAGGAGTTCATTATGCTTACTTTATTACGCATAAAAAAAATAAAAATAGTTTTACTCATCAGATATTTAATAGCAAGCACCTGTTTAATGATGGCAAGTAATGTTTATGCTTCATCAGCTGATAATACAATCACTACGAATACTGCACAGCTTGAAGTATCACCCAAAAAATGTATTGCCTTACGTAAGGGACAGAAATGCTATTTAGAGGTGACCTTCAGCTGGCAACATTCGCAAGTGAGTGATTATTGTCTGGTGAATATAACAACAAATGAAACAATGAAATGCTGGCAGCATCAAAATAAAGGTGAGTTTAGCTTTGATTTTCAATCGAGGTTAAGCAATGACTTTGCTTTACGATCTCAAGACTCAACTTCGAATTTAGCACAAACACGAATCCCCGTAGCTTGGGTGTACAAATCATCTAAACGGGCAAAATCAACTTGGAGATTGTTTTGAAAATGACAATTTTGACAAAAACAATTTTTAAGGACGCTAACTTGAGGCTCCCCTTTTGACTCAATCAATTACCGGTAAGCATATAATGCTAGTGGAAGACGATATGTCACTAGCTGAATGGTTTGGTGACTATCTTACCGATCACGGATATTTAGTGACGCTAGCAAACCGAGGCGACACTGCCATTGAACTAATTGAGTCAGATCAACCAGATTTGGTGATATTAGACATAATGCTACCGATAAAAGATGGCTTTGAAGTGTGTCAGGCTATTCGGCCTTTTTACCATGGTCCAATATTAATGATGACCGCAAGAGATCATGAAACGGATGAAGTACTGGGATTAGAGCTTGGCGCTGACGACTACCTTGTAAAACCGGTTAAACCGAGGGTCTTATTGTCACGTATAAAAGCGCTTTTCCGTCGTGTTTCTTCACCTGTAGTAGTTGTGGAGTTGGAAGTTGACTTGAATAAAGTGAGCTTTGGTGACCTTATCATTGATGCAAATTCTAGAACAACGACTTTGGCAGGCGTTAAAGTCGCCATTTCTTCTAACGAGTTTGATGTGCTATGGCAACTAGCCCAAGCAGCTGATAGCGTTGTAAGCCGCAAGGAGTTAGTGACTCAGCGTAGAGGTATTGAATACGATGGCTTTGATAGGTCAATCGATATTCTTATTTCAAGAATACGCAAAAAGTTGGGTGATGATGCTAGTAATCCCTACCGAATAAAAACCGTATGGGGTAAAGGATACCTATTCGTTAAAGACGCTTGGGAGTAACCCGTGCAAAAATTAACCTTGTCACTGGTATTAGTGATATTAATTGCCGTATTAGGTATAGGTGGTGTGCTAGATAGCTTATTTAGTCAATACCAAACCCAGCCAATCAATGAGTCTGATGAATTATCTTCCTACCGCCAACTGGGTAAATCCCTCGCTTCTACATTGGATAAGCAGCCTAAACCTCAGCAATTTATTGCAAATTGGCAGCAACAAACTGAGCTTTCCGTTGATTTGGTTCCATTAGATAGTTTTATTTTACCAGAGTCGTTAAAGCATTCATTTTATGCTGGAGTGCCGTTAACCTTAGAAACAGACATCAGTATATCTTTGCATTTTATATTGCCGTTACAGCAACAAGTGCTGATTTTTATTATTCCTCCAGTGATTAAAAAAAATAACAATAGCTCATTGCAACTGCTTCTAACTGGCGTATTTTACATCAGTATTTTAATCGTTGTACTTATTTGGCTATATCCTTTAATAAAACAACTTAGAAAGTTAAGAAGAACAACTAAAGCTTTTGGAGAAGGTGCTCTTCAACAACGAATAATTTCTAAATCAACGTCTTACATTGCAGATATTGAGAATGAATTTAATCGCATGGCACAGAGAATTGAAACACTAGTCAGTGACAATAAACTACTCAGTGATGCTGTCTCTCATGATCTTCGAACACCTTTAGCAAGATTACGTTTTGGTATTGAAGCTTTACAGGAAACACAAAACCCTCAATTAAGAGATAAATATCAACGTCATCTTTGTCGTGATATTGAAGAAATGGAACGTTTGGTTAACGTACTGCTTAATTATGCGCGCATAGAGCAATCTATGATAGCCGTAGAGCAACAAAGTATCGATTTGAATGAGCTTATCAATCAGTGTGTTCAAGCGTTTACAGATAATGATATCGCGGATCAAAAGGTCGTTAATTGGCATGGTGAAGGTGAGGCGATAGTAAAAGGTGATATTAATTATCTGAGTATGTTAATTAATAATTTACTTGGAAATGCACAACAATATGCCAGTAATACAATTACGCTAAGCGTTGTAAAGAAAGCCGCAAAATTACACTTTATTATTAGTGATGATGGCCCTGGTATTGCCAAAGAAAAACGCAGTGAATTGTTAAAGCCTTTTATGCGTGGTGATCAAGCCCATGAAAATCCCGGTTATGGAATGGGCTTAGCCATTGTCGCAAGAATTGCTCAATTACATGATGCTACACTGGTTATAACCGAGTCAATTGAACTAGGCGGAGCCGAATTCTGTGTGACCTTCAACCAATAGAATCTTTTTAATATAGCTAATTACAAGCCTAATTGTTGCCTTCGTCTTTTATACTTATTCTTTCTCAAAGACTTAAGTATAGGGGACTTTTTTCGTTCGATACGCCTCTAAATATAATATTCAAGCCCAACTTATACACTTTGTTACAGATGATGGAACTTGTTACGTCTTTGAATCATATCTTTCCTTATAGTTGTTTCAATTCAACAAACAAGAGAGATACAAATGAGTACTAACATCAACAATTTTAACGGAAAAATCAATAAACTAAAATCAGCTTTTATCGTCACATCAATGACTCTGGCATTGTCTGCATGTGGTGGTAGTTCTAGCACCAAAAAACAACAAATCGTTGAAGCGCCCCTTCCAATTACTTTTGACTATCAAAAAGCTATTGATGATACCGTCTCAGATATTATCCCTGGTGTTGTACTTCTTGTAGAAAGCCCTAAACAACAATTTATTGGCAGCGCAGGACTAGCTGACAAAGACAGTCAGCAACCCATGCAAACCACTTATATAATGCCTAATGGCAGTGCAGGAAAAAAACTGACCGCTATGTTGGTCGCATTACTTGAAGAAGATGGCATGCTCAATCAAGACAATACTATTGATACTTGGTTACCTGAAGATTTGTTATCTCAGATAACACACAGCGACAAAATGACCTTACGGCAATTATTGAATCATACAGCCGGTGTTTACGACTATCTCGACGATTCTGACTTTACTGATGCGGTAATATTAGACCCCTCTTCGTTGAAAACTGATAATTACGCACTCCAGTTTGCTTTAAATAAACCTGCGTCTTTCGAACCTGGCCAGGGCTGGGACTATTCAAACACTGGCTATTTACTTACCGGGCTTATTCTAGATAGTGTACTGGGGGAACATCATTCGAAAGAAATGCGCAGCAGAATATTAGATCCATTAGGCATGAATTCAAGCCATTATGGCGGAATAGAAAAAGAACGCGGCGATATTATCTCTGGATATTTTAGATATGATAATGGTGAAACCATTAATACCAAGGCATTATATGAAAATATTGGCGTAGCTGACGCACCGCTAGTTTCAAGCGTTCAAGATATGGCTTTGCTGTTAAAAAGCATTGTAAGTGACGACAGCTTTGTGAGTCAGCAAGTTAAAGACACCTTATTTGGCGAAAATAACTTACAAGATACCGGAGATGGAAATTTTTACGGACAAGGTATATTTAAAGAAACTTACAATGGCAAAATAATCTACCATCATGGTGGCGAAGAATCGGGTTACTCAACTAGCAATATCTATATTCCGCACAACGATACCAGCATTACCGCATTATTTAACTGTGGCGGCTTTAAACTGTGTGAAACTCAAACAGATGCACTGATCAAAAAAGTATTACTTAACGCGTTAAAACAATAAGTACTGAAAACAAAAACAATGAAGTAATAACTGACCTTTCGTTGTTACTTCATAATATTAAATATTTAGGATCATTAATACCACTCAACTCTGAATCGCAGTCGCTATTAAAGAATCAATACAAGCAATACTAACAACGAGTATAGAAGTTGAATAAAGATGGGAACCGTTAAATAAAGTCGGAAACTGGAATTATTACCTTTAAGCGCCGGAAATACCTTTCAAACAATGTGATAAAGCTTGGAAATAGTAACGTCTAAAATATAGCGCTAAGGACAGTAGCTGCCACTTTCGAGACCTTTTCTTATGCTTTAAATCAGCATCAAAAGGGTCTTCTCTGATACGAAATCGGACGGTAACACCAATGGATTTTCGAGCGATTTTAGTGTTCAATCCTTCTTGTTCATAACAGAGAGCTACCAATATAGTCATTCACGTAATCTGATAATATGACTTCTTTATGCCAATTGAGGATGATAATAACGCCCTCGAAAATTAACCTTAAATATAGACATTAATTTATTATACCTGATACAAAGTTCATTCGGATTAAAAACCCAAATAGGTTATTATCTAATTTCTTTTATTTTTTATATTTGCACTGCACGTAAGCCTAAATGTGGTGCTTACATTATTGAAGATCTTTGACTTTAAAGATAAAACTGAAATCTAATATTTGGCTTAAGAAATATGAACGATAGTATGATCTCTATTTGGAGTGCAAACTTTAGTGGCGCAACATCGACAGTTGTCATTCCAGATGGTTGCCGCGACTTGATAGTCAAAACGTTGGGAAATGAAAAACCAAATTGGTTAGTGTCACCTTTATACGATCGATCCGAACTTATTCAGATAGAAGCAAGCTGCAATTTTATTGGGTTTCGTTTAAGCCCCGGAGCAGAAATTAAAGAGAGTGAGTTATTAGACTACATTAAAACAAAACAACTTCATGCTGAAGATGTGAAAGGTTTTATAGGTGACTTTATTTCTACCGAAAGCTCGATTGAGGAAGCACTAACGTGTTTTGCCAGTGAGATGGGTTCGGTAAAACAAATTTCTGCTCAACTTGGGGTCAGCACCAGAACTTTGCAGCGACTGATTTTAAGCAAAACCAAAAGAACACCTGGCTATTGGTTACAATTAGCCAGGATTAGAAAAGCTGCCAGAAGTTTAAGCCAAAGTGTATGCCTAGTTGATGTTGCAGAAAACTACGGCTTTTCTGATCAGTCTCATATGAATAGAGAGTTTCAGCGCTGGTTTGGGTTAACACCAGTACAGGTATTAAATTCTCCAGCTATTATCAGACAGCTAAATGACAAAGGCTATGCCTGAGAAGCTACAGGCGTACAAATTTCAACTAAAAAGCCATTGTTCTCGGTTACATAAGCTATTGTCTGACCCCAAGGCATATCTGTAGAGTCTTGCACGAGTGAGGCCCCTGCCTTCAGTGCTTTAGACAGTGCCGCCTTTACATTATCAGTTTCAAAAGCTATCTCAAACGTGGGAGCTTTTAAGTTAGGTTTAGCAGGATTTTTGCCTAATTCTTTCATGAGCTTGAGAGAGGAAAACGAAAGTGTCGTACTGCCCGTATCTAATTCCCCATACTCTCCACTCTCATGGAGCATTTTCATTTTTAGGCCAAATGCTTTTTCATAGAAACTGAATGTTTCAACAACATCATCAACATAAAGTATCGTGTATTTAAATTTCAAGGCGTTGCCTCCCTATTGGTTAAAGTCTGAAGAAGGTTATCGATCGATAATCAATATGTCTTGAATAATTGCGACAATAATTGAATTAAATGATCTGCCACAACAATACTATAATCGGCTGGATAAAAGATAATGAAAGTAGGTACTTTTTGACAGTCGGTACTCATATCCAAAGATTCGAAAACCGTATAGTTTACGTTAAAGGCAAGACTGTAGTGTCATATTTATGATAAGAATATTTAAGTTGTTAAAGGAGAAATACAGTTAACTATGAGCTTAAACCAGCCCCACAAGTGAGCAGAAAATTTTGGCTAATATTACCCTAATATTCTCCTGAATTTGCAAAGGCTAAAGTCCGAAATTGGCTAAGAGAAGCATTCTTCTCTTACATACGCATAATGTCTGCTATAAATTTTAGTATATCAAACCATACTTATAGTCCCTTCAAGAAAGGAGCACTATTATGTATAACAGCAAATCAACTTCACGAAAACCTGCTGGAATAAAGGCAAACTAGTTGGTCAAAAACTTCCCCTAAAACTCGAAGAAATATGGTCAATTAGGATACGGTTAGAGCTGGCAAATAACCTGCGAGAATTAACGATGTTTAATTTGGCTTTAGACTGTAAATTACGCGCCTGTGATTTTATTAAACTAAAAGTGTTGGACATTGCTCATGGAGCTACTATTCAGTCCAGAGCAATGCTTATTCAACAGAAAACAGGTAGTTCGGTTCAATTTGAATTACCCCCTAAAGCTAGAAAGTCACTGCAAGAATGAATAGCACAAAAATCGCTTAGGGCTGGTGATTATTTGTTTGGCAGTAGAGTAAAAAAAGATTTTCATTTAGCTACTCGTCAATATGCAAGGATCGTTAAAAAATGGATTTCAAGTATAGGTTTAGATCTCACATTATATGGCACTCATACCATGAGACGAACTAAAGCATCTTTAATCTATAAGAAAACAAAAAATTTGAGAGCAGTTCAAATATTACTTGGGCATACGAAACTAGAGAGTACGGTTCGTTATCTTGGTGTTGAAATAGAAGATGCGTTTGAACTTGCGGAGGCAACCGCTATTTAACTCAAACTGAAGGCATGGTCGCCTTCTTCAATGATACAAAAGAATCCGTTAGACTTAGCTTACCTAGCGACAAGTGATCCGACTATATAGCCTTAAATTATACAATGAAGTTCATCTAAATTTTTAACTTGAAACATGAAAAGCGAATATGCAAGTTTGATTATAAGTACTAAAAGCGGACGTTCTGCAAAGATCGATTTACATGCTTTTCTATATACTGAAGTTTTTAGGTTCTATGGCGCTTTGGTGCACATTCCGCCTTAGAGTTTATGATCACTTATGTGTGCGCATAGCCAAAGTCCGTTATCGGTTTTCTTTAGGTTAACTGATTACTAGAAGCAGACAAATTAATAACAAACTTAAATCTGTTAAGTTGGCCAATTTTGTTGACCACTACACCCATTACTTATTCAAATTTGCTTTTATAATAGAGGCTGACTATTGTTTAATAATTAATGTAGGGGCATTATTAAAGGACTAATAAGATGCGAATTAAATATTTCACCCTTCAATCAATCGTATTACTTGTCTCGATATTATTATATTCTTGTAACGATAATAATACCCCCTCCAATGTTGCGCCTACTTTACATACAGGTCGCCCTCAGGTTGCAATAGAGCAATCAAAAGTTACCGTTTCAGGCATTGCCAGTGACGTAGATGGTACTATAGTCAGTTACTCTTGGCGTCAAATCAGCGGCATGAATGTCACAATTAACAATAGTAAATCGGCTAATGCTTCTTTCATTATTCCAGCAATGGTTAGCGCCAATGTTGACAGACTAATATTTGAGTTAGAAATTACCGATAATGATGGCGCACAAACAACAGCTAAAGCCTTGGTAGACATTTTTAGTATTGGCTTTGATCTTCAATTTTCAGACGAACGATTAAAAAAATGTGTTTTGTCAGGTCTTATCAAACAAAATTTGCAATATGCCGAAAACTTAGACCAACTGTTTTGTCGAGGTGTATCTAACCTTGATGGTATTGAATATCTAACAAGTTTAAGAAACTTAACAATTACAGGTTTAAATAATGGGCATCGGGTGCCACTAACTGGAGTTTTAGAGCTATCCCCATTAGCTGCTTTAACGGGACTCGTTGAATTAAATTTAAGCGGAAATTATATAAAGGATATTTGGCCCCTGCAGGACCTAACAAAATTAACGGAACTAAATTTATATTTAAACCAAATTGAAGATATTTCTCCCCTTCAAGGCCTAACTTCGATTTCATGGCTTAGTCTAGGAGCTAATCGGATAACTGATATTAGTATTTTAGAAAATCTTACTTCACTAAAACAACTCCTATTATTTCATAACCCTATTGAGAATTTTAAGGCTATTATAAATCTGGGTTCATTAACAGAACTAGGTTTGGACAGCGCTAACATTAGTGACCTTTCACCGCTGGGCAATCTTAATAATTTAACTCATTTATTTATTGGGCATAATCATTTTACTGACCTATCTCCATTGCTTAGCCTAACCCAACTTATTTATTTAGATATTAGTTACAACGAAAATCTATTCTGTGAGGATTTGCATACACTAGAAACAATTTTAAGTTCAACATTGATTTCACGTTTCGGAGAGTGCAAAACCTAAAGAAAGTCATAAAGTTAAACCAATGGGAAAGACAGCTTTTTAGGACCATCGCGTAAAAATCGCTACTATTTTCCTAAATAAAATAAATTCACACAAGCATTTATAATGAAAACATTGCTTCTTGTTTTAACTATAGTGGCTAAGTCATTCTGGCCATCAATTTATAGTTTCTATGGCATTTGGTGTGCGATATGCGAGATAGAACGAATAACCTAAATTCGATTAGAATTTTTATGCCTCCAGTGTCCCCTTGAGCTTAAACTTGCCTCACAAGCAAGCAACAATTTAAGTTAATATTACTCTAAATATGATATCGTTTTAACAAAAGCTCAATGTCAACTTATGGCTAACTGCGGAAGGTTTGGTATTGACACCAACAGTTTCCGCTTAGCGCACAGAGTGACCCTCTCGACTAATTAACCAAAATTTCACACCAACAAAATATGCTAACCCTCACTTATGCCACAAAGGAGACCTTTTCTAACACCCTCAATCAGAACCAAAATGGTCTTCTCTGATACGAAACCGGACGTTAGCCTTAGATTATCTAACGACAAGTGATCCGACATTGCGGTTATTAGATATCTATAGAAAAAAATAGTGCATATTATAAAAGTGAAAACTATACTCATCTAATTCAACTAATTAGGCTTTAATGTGTTAATAAAATTATTGTTATTGTGCTTTTTAGTTATTTCAATGTGTTCAAGTTCAGCTCAAACCTCTCTCCGGTTTAATCATTTATCTTTAGATGAAGGGCTACCTCAAGCTAGTGTTACAGCCATTATTAAAGACTCTCAAGGGTTTCTTTGGATAGGTACTCAAGAGGGGGTAATTCGCTATGATGGTTATACATTTAAGTCTTTTAACCCTATAGAAGGGACAGGTTTAATTATTTCAAATGATCTTATCAATATACTTTTTGAAGATAGCCAGAATAATATATGGATCGGGACAAATGGTGGATTGAATAAATTTAATACTGTCAAGGAAACCTTTAAAAGCTACCGCCCAAACAAGCATGATTTAAACAGCCTAAGCAACAGTAAAATAACCTCAATAGCCGAAGATGAAAATGGCAATCTTTGGCTGGGAACTGATGGCGGAGGATTAAATAAATTCAATCCTATAGATGAAGTTTTTACTCGTTTTCGTTTCGATGAAAATGATCAATCAAGTATAAGTCATGACAGTGTTTGGGCCGTTATTGAAGATAGCTCGGGAGATCTTTGGGTAGGTACAGAGTCCGGACTCAACAAACTTAATGAGGATAAGAAAAGCTTTACACGCTATAGAAATATACTTAAAAGCATTAGTCATTCCAGTATCAGTGTCATCACCGAGGGAGAAGAAGGGAGTTTATGGATAGGCACAAATGGGGATGGGCTTGTTGAATTCAACATTAAGAACCATACAGTTATTAACTATTTGAATGACCAAGATATTTCCACCAGCTTAAGCAACAACTTTGTAAGGCATATATTAATTGATAGTCAAAAAGATATGTGGGTAGGAACCCGTGGAGGTGGTTTAAACCTATTCAACCCTGTAAATAAGTCCTTTGAACACTTTAAGCATGATGCAAATGACTCTAATAGTTTAAGTGATAATAATATTCATATAATCCTTGAAGATAGTCAAGGAAACTTATGGGTTGGAACAAACAATGGGGGGGTAAACCGTACGATTTCTAACTCAAAAAAATTCAAACACTTAAAGTCGAATCGAAATGATTTGAACAGTTTAAGTAATAATAACATAAGAGCAATGGAAGTAGATTCCCTTAACAATATTTGGGTTGGGACTTACGGCACAGGAGCCGGTCTAAACAAATTTGATATTGAGACAGGAAATTTTGTTCATTATGGCGAAGAAGCTAATAATGAAAATAGTTTAAGTAGTGACAATGTCTGGGCAATTGCTATAGATAGATTTGAGAATTTGTGGATTGGAACATATGGTGGCGGACTAAACTACTTTAATCCAAGGACAGAGAATTTTATACATTATAGATTTGACTCAAATAATAATGATGGACTTAGTAGTGACAATATTCGAACAATTTATGAAGACCCTCATGGCAATATTTGGATAGGAACCTACGGAGGAGGATTGAATTTATTTCTCCCTGAATCAAAGACTTTTAAGCAATTTAAGTATGATGAATATTCAGAAGATAGTTTAAGTAATAATGACGTAAGGGCTATTTTTCAGGATAGTAAACAGAGGTTTTGGGTGGGGACAAGAGGTGGAGGACTTAACTTGTTTAAACCAGAAACCGAGACATTTAAACATTACCGCTTTAAAACAGGTGCAGCTAGTACCTTAAGCGATGATGATATAAGTGCAATAGTAGAAGATAGTAATGGAAACCTTTGGGTTGCTACGCACGGGGGGGGGATAAATTTGTTTAACCCTGAGCAAGGGGTGTTTACACATTATAAAAAGAATAATGGTTTAGCAAACAATGTTGTCTATCGTATTGAAGAAGATAACGAAGGGTACTTATGGTTAAGTACAAACCTTGGAATTTCTCGTTTCGATCCCTTAACAAAACAGTTTGATAATTATGATGTAAATGATGGTCTTCAAAGTAATGAATTTAATACAGGAGCATCAACAAAAACAAATTCTGGGGTATTATTCTTTGGCGGTATCAATGGATTTAACCAATTTACCCCTAAAGATATTATCCCAGATAGGCTGCCACCAAAAGTCGTTTTTACTGAGATGACCGTGCTAAATAAGCCTGTTTCAACGGATATGTCTGAGCCCTCAGAAAGCATCAAAAAATTTGTTCTAAATAAAGCAATACACTTTACTGAACAGATTACTCTCTCTCATTTAGATAACATAGTCTCCTTTGAGTTTGCAGCACTTCATTTTAATAATCCCCAAAAAAATAAATATGCTTATCAATTGGTTGGCCTGGATAAAGGTTGGGTCCATACCAATTACAAAAACCGGAGAGCTACATATACAAATTTGCCGAGTGGAGAATACTCTTTGAGGGTAAAAGCAAGTAATTCTGATGGTTATTGGAATAACGAAGGAACTACTTTAAAAATAACCGTATTACCGCCTCCTTGGAGAACTTGGTGGGCCTATTCAATTTACACACTGTTTGTGTTTTTACTTATTGGGTTGTTTATTTTATCGCAACGTAAAAAAGTGCATTTTGAGCGAGTATTAAATCAGCAATTAGAGCGGAAAGTAGCAGAAAGAACTGCTGAATTGGAAAAAGTGAGTCTTACAGATCAGTTAACTGGTGCTCATAATCGTCGTTTCCTTGATAAAAATATAATCAAAGAAGTTGCCCAATTAAACCGAATGTATTTTGAAGCAGAAAAAGAAGAAGCTCTACCAAAGTTAGGTTTTATCATGCTTGATATGGATCATTTTAAACAGGTGAATGATGTATACGGTCACGATGCTGGTGATAAAGTCTTAGTACAATTAGTAAATATAATAACGGATACTTGTAGGCAATCTGATTGGATCATTCGTTGGGGAGGAGAAGAATTTATTGTCGTTGCGCATTCTGACGATATGCATGAGTTACAACAACTATCAGAAAGAATAAGAATTAATATTGAAAACCATTCGTTTGATATAGGTAAAGGGGGCACTATAAATAAAACATGTTCAATTGGTATTTCGAGTTATCCTTTTATAGAAAGACAACCAGAAGCACTTAGCTGGGAACAAACGTTAAATTATGCAGACTTAGCACTTTTTGCAGCTAAAAATAATGGTAGAAATTCATGGGTTAGTTTATTTGAAAAGCACATTATTAATGCGGAAGTTGTTGTAGAATCAACTCAATCAGTCGAGTTTCAAATAAAAGAATCTTACCTATCATATGAGACTTCTTTGCAAAAAGAAGTCAATTGGAAATAGCTTACTTCCATTGTAGGCACATTAACTTTAAAAAGTGGAAATTAATGCCTATTTGTCGGTTGAAGAGAACGTTAATAAATCGAGCATAAATAACAGAAAATAGCTGTAAATTTAAAGTGACTTCATTCTAAAGATGATAATGGCTTCACAAAAACTTGGCGTACTCTAAAGGCTCTGAACTGTCGTTATTAACTCAAACGCTAACTTCCGCTTTTGGCTAACTGCGGAAGGTTTGGTGCTGATACCAACAGCTTCCGCTTTGCGCACGGAGAAGACCTTCCAAGACACCTAGATAAATTTCGAAACCGTTTATTTCTAAAATAAAACTCTAAGGGCAGTAGTTGCCACATTGAAGACCAAGTCTATAAGCTTATATAGCTCTATATTTAGCGCACTATCGAGATCTAAGCAGACTTTAGTAAATGTTTTTGCATCAATCTTATTTATATTTGTTTTACTCTTCCATATATTTTTTAACAAATTCTTTATAAGTAATTCCCAAATATTTTTTATAAAAGAAATCGATGCTTCCATCTTGATACATTTGGTTTAGTGCCGCCTCAAACTTTTCATGTTGATCAGGTAATTTATCAGAAAAACTTAAAGTTAAACGGCTGTATTCAACTACAGGGGCTAAGGCTCTGACGTTTAAATTCCTCTCTTTAACCAATTGATTATTATTGAGCAGATCTCCCAAAAAAGCATCGAAACGTCCATTATCTAATATTTCTAATCCTTTTAAGTCATTTGTAACATCTACTTTATGATAAAACTCCCGGTAGTCTAAAAATTCTTTAGGGTAACTATACCCACGGACATATCCGATATTTTTATTATCAAATTGAGAATAACCTAAATACTTTTGATACGAACTATTTTCATGAACCCAAAACAAAATCACCCAAGAAATAGGCCCCTGTTTTACATTGAGTGAATTGGGAGTAGCTATATCTCCATCCACAAGGGCATCAAATTTTCCACGAGAAAATTCAAACTGACATCTTGCCCAAGGTTTCATGTCATAGGATATAGTTAATCCCGCTCGTTTGATAATCGCACTATAAATATCAATGGATAAACCTGTGGGTTGGTTATCTTTAACATATGAGTACGGATACCATTCTGTAAAACAGGCTTTTATTGGTAGGTCATATCCAAAAACATTAGTAGAAATTAATACGGCTAAACTTACTCCAAGTAACCTCATATATTCCCCCGAATAAAGCCATTAATGACTAGCACAATGTTTTACGAAATAAACTCTAATCGAAAGTATAGTATAGAGACAAAAATAAACTGTTGTTTTTATAAAGACTGTAGTGACTCATACTGTACGATTAAGTTCTATCGGCAAAAATGAAGGTATGTAACTGGCTTGAGCTACAGCAGAAAGACGCAAGATAAATGAATTTTTAGCATTTAAAAACATATCCTTTTTTGCGTGATGGTCCATTAGTATCTAAAACCCATAATGACTGCTTTAGAGTCAACAGCGGAAGTTAAAGTTAATTATTTTTCACTTCCGCTTTGCGCACTAAACAGACATAAAACCAGGTGAGCCCCCCACCTAAAGTTAGACAATTTGTGCTATCAGCAGACTTTCATGAATGGACGAATTAGAACATTTTGTAATTAAACTGAAGTTTTCTATGAATATTTCTCAGATTATCCCTAATGGATTAATCGTTATTATCTATATCTATTAACGTTATTTTCTGCCTATTGGGCTTATAGTTTCAGTCGAGTGTTGACCGATAACCTATCTGTACATTTGAATTATTCGTACACCCGTGCAATAAATCAATTATTATCCGAGGCAGCCGGTAAATAAAC
>Ga0209291_1000111_pt1 | contig 80573 bp, 65 predicted proteins | sample GOMGulsemesocosm_FD_184633 | JGI IMG/M metagenome (GOLD analysis project Ga0209291, IMG submission 184633) | Methane-oxidizing microbial communities from mesocosms in the Gulf of Mexico - GOM9B Gulf of Mexico (SPAdes) (version 2) | ecosystem: Environmental > Aquatic > Marine > Cold seeps... | reverse complement strand
AAGAGTTAACTTATCAAAACAGCTCTTTGGGTTGCCCCGAAGAAGTGGAGCGCATTCTAGAGATTTTTAGCTGTTCGTCAACGTTTATTTTCATATTAATTAAAATAAACACTTACCTGCTCATTTATCAGACAAATTATATGATGAAAGTTATTATTTCGCCAACATTGTTCACTCTTTGGGCAACTATATCGGGTTGGTCACCATATTCACTAGCGACTAATATACGGTTATTAATTCCTGCGGCCTCTGCTGCTTGCATATCAGAAAGCTTATCACCAATAAATATACTCTTTGCTAAATCAACATTATGCTTTTTGGCTGCACTGAAAATCATTCCTGGTTCCGGTTTCCTGCAATCACATACTTTAAGAAGATCGCCTTTCCCTTTAGTTGGATGGTGAGGACAATGGTAAACGTCATCAATTATCACACCTCTATGTTCAAACTGTTGACACATCCACTGAGTTAAGTGTTCAAATTCTCCTTCACTGTATTTGCCACGAGCAATGCCAGATTGATTAGTGATCACTATAATGTGATACCCTAAATTTCTCGCATGAATACAGAGATCAAATATTTCTGGAACAAATTCAAATTCTTCCGGTTTATAGACATAACCATGGTCGACGTTGATAATTCCGTCACGATCTAAAAACAATACTTTTTTCATTTAATCATTCATTCCGTTAAGAATAGGCAGTATATAACTACAACTATAATAGGTTATTAGTAGGAAATTAAAAAAGACGAGTAAAACTCGCCTTTTTCTTAAGTCCGAATGTATGAATTACATACAAAGACCACCATCTATTTCTACAACTCTACCGGTAAAAAATTCATTTTCAAAAATGTACTTAACTGTGTGAGCAATTTCATCTGCTTCGCCTAAACGGCCAACAGGTTTCATTTTTTCTAAACGGTCACGCATTTCTGGTTTCATTGCATCGGTCATTGCTGTGCGGATAACACCAGGGGCAATTGCGCCAACACGAATTCCGTGACGGCCCAACTCTCTAGCCCATGTTACGGTCATCGCAACTACACCAGCTTTTGATGCGGCATAGTTGGTTTGTCCCATATTACCGCCCCTTGCAATAGACGACATATTAATGATCACGCCTTTACGTTTACCTTCTATCATATGAACCGCCGCTTCTCGACCACATAAGAAAACGCCCGTTAAATTTACATCGATGACTGATTGGAACTGATCCAACGACATTTTTTTAGCGACAACACCATCTTTAGCTTTTACAAACATACCATCTCGTAAAATGCCGGCATTGTTGATCAATCCATCAATACCAGAAAAGTCATTATTTATTTGAGTAAAGGTTGCTTCTACATCACTTTCATTAGTGACGTTAGCCAAATAATACTTTGCAGAAGACCCCGCTTCTTCAATAAGTTTTACCGTTTCTTGCAATAACTCTTCGTTTAAATCAATAAGTGCCAACTTTGCGCCATGGTTTGCTAAGCTAACAGCCATTGAACGGCCAAGTCCTTGCCCACCACCTGTAATTACGATTGTTTTATTTGTTAAGTTCATTTTATCCTCGGTGCTAATGCTTTTATAATTATTTGCTTAAATTAAGCGGTTTAAAGAACCACTCTATTATCTTATGGTCAATGTCGTTTATATTGTTATAACGCCATTGGGGATTTTTGTCTTTATCAACCAGCAATGCTCTAACACCTTCTGAAAATTCATTTTGCTGACAGCAACGCAACGACAAGTTTAATTCGCTTTCAAAACACTGCTCTAATGTATAGTTTTCAGACCGCTTCAATTGCTGATAAATAAGCACACAACTTAATGGACTGCCATTTTGCATTTTTTGTTGTGCTTTTTGAAGCCATCTATCGTCGATTATCTCTTTGTTAAAGCTTCTCATATTACAATCAAGAATAGCTTGATGTATTTCTGCAATATTATCAGATTTTGTTAGTTCAGCTATAACAGCTTGGTGTTTTACAATTAGAGACTCTGGTTGTTGTTCTTCTTTAATGATTACCCTTGCTAATATGTCATTAAGAAGTTGATGATTTATTCCTTCATCTTGCCAATTCGTGTCAATTAACATTTTTTCAATGTCGTCTAATTTATCTCTGGGAATGAGGTAGTCAGCAAGCCCTAACAGTTTTGCATCTACGCCATTAAACATTGCGCCCGTGATACCTAAAAACAAGCCTATGTTATTAGGCATTTTATTTAGGAACCAACTTGCGCCAACATCAGGGTATAAACCAATCGTCACTTCAGGCATTGCCATTAAAGTTTTTTCTGTACTCACTCGATGGCTAGCGCCAGCCATTAGACCAACGCCTCCCCCCATAACATAGCCATCGCACCACACTAAGATAGGTTTTTTATACCCGTGTATTAGTTGATCGAGCTGATACTCATGTTGAAAAAACGCTACGGCTTTTGAGGCTAAAATCTTTTCATCATTTATTGGAAAGCTTTCACTTTTCAAATGTTGATAGAGACTTACAACATCGCCACCAGCACAAAAAGCTTTTTCTCCAACCCCTTTTAAAACAACAACAGCAATGGAGTCATTATTATGCCAAATATTCAATTGTTCTATGAGTAAGAGTATCATCGGCAAACTTAATGCATTTAACGATTTAGCCGCATTAAGTTCAGCAATGGCAATAATGTTGCCATTGGCTGTTAATTTTTCAAAAAAGTTCACTGGAGAATGTTGCATCGATTTCACTTAACACTATTTAAAGTTTTTCATCATTATGTGTTTAAACGAAACACTATAAACTTCCATCAATTTCAACAACAGTTCTACCTGTTACAGTACCGTCAACGTAAGCGTCAAATGCTAAAGGTAATTCAGAGAAAGGGATGGTTGTTGGAGAAATTAGCGCTAACTTAGAAGGTTTAAGATCGGTGGCTAGCCGTTTCCAACCTTGAGTGCGCACTGAAACTGGCATTTCTACAGAATTGATACCAAGCAAGCTTACGCCACGTAAAATAAATGGCATTACGGTAGTGTCTAATTTATATCCGCCCGCTAAACCAATAGCAGCAATATTTCCCCAAACATTAGTTGTTCGAGTTAGCCAAGCTAAAGTATCGCCACCAACACTATCAACTGCACCGCCCCACTGTGCACTTTCAAGTGGTTTACTGCCCATTTCAATATCATGACGGCTAATAAGCCTAGCTGCGCCAAGCTCCTTTAAATAACTTTCTTGTTCTGACTTACCAGTAAAAGCGATAACGTCATAACCAATGTTTGATAGCATATTAATGGCAAAACTGCCGACACCACCAGTAGCACCCGTGACAACAATAGACCCACGTTCGGGTATTTGACCATTGTCTTCCATGCGTTGAATTGCTATTGCAGCAGTATAGCCTGCAGTGCCAAGCGCCATAACATCTCGTAAACTCATTCCTTGTGGGAGTGCTACAACTGAATCTGCTTTTACTCGTGCATATTCAGTATATCCGCCATCATAAAGTTCCGATAGTTGTGCACCGCAAACTAGCACTTTATCGCCAGCGTTGAATCTGTCGTCAATAGAGCTAACGACAACACCTGATAAATCGATACCACCAACTAACGGATACGTACGTAAGATTCGTCCCTTACCGGTGGCAGCCAATGCATCTTTGTAATTAATGTCTGAATAAGCGACTTTAATGACAACTTCACCTGAAGTTAAGTCGTCAAGTGATATTTGTTCAAAACCACTCGTGATTTTTTTCTTATCGCCTTCTTTTATTTGATGGATACGAAAAGCTGTAAATTTTTCCGGTACGTCAATTAACTCAGTTGGTAAAGTAGACATCATTATTAAAATTCCTATTTGCTCAAAAAGAAATAAGATCAAAGCATAAGAAGTTGGTTAGCACTATTATACTTTAATCTAATAAAATCATGATTAAACTAAGTCTAATTACATGTTACGGCGATATTGCCCACCTGCATCAAATAAACAGTTAACAATTTGACCTAAAGAACAGACTTTACAAGCATCCATCATCAATTCAAAAATGTTTTCATGATTAATAGCCGCAGTTTGTAGGCGTTTTAATAATGCTTTTACTTCTACATCATTTGCTTTATTTAAACTGGCTAACATATTTATTTGATAGGTTTTTTCTTCTTCCGTAGCGCGGATAACTTCTTCAGGTACAACTGTTGGTGAGCCTGTTGAACTTAGGAAGGTATTTACGCCAATAATTGGGAATTCACCTGAATGTTTTAAGTGCTCATAGTACATACTTTCTTCTTGGATTTTGCCACGTTGGTACATGGTTTCCATTGCGCCAAGTACACCACCACGTTCATTTATGCGGTCAAATTCTGTTAATACTGCTTCTTCAACTAAGTCAGTTAACTCTTCAATAATAAATGCCCCTTGAATTGGATTCTCATTTTTAGAAAGTCCTAATTCACGGTTGATGATTAATTGAATAGCCATCGCTCGACGTACACTATCTTCGGTTGGCGTAGTAATAGCTTCATCATAAGCATTGGTATGCAAAGAGTTACAGTTATCATTTATCGCATAAAGTGCCTGTAATGTAGTGCGAATGTCATTGAAGTCGATTTCCTGAGCATGTAATGAACGACCAGAAGTTTGAATATGGTACTTCAGCATTTGCGCTCGTGCATTCGCGCCATATTTATTCTTCATCGCTTTAGACCAAATACGACGAGCTACTCGGCCAATAACTGCATATTCAGGGTCAATACCATTCGAGAAGAAAAACGATAAGTTAGGACCAAATTCGTTGATATCCATGCCTCGGCTTAAGTAATATTCTACAAAAGTAAATCCGTTCGCTAAAGTTAACGCCAGCTGAGTAATCGGGTTCGCGCCAGCTTCTGCAATATGGTAACCAGAGATAGACACTGAATAGAAATTACGAACGCCTTTGTCAATAAAGTATTCTTGAACATCGCCCATTAAGCGAAGTGCAAATTCAGTTGAAAAAATACATGTATTTTGCGCCTGATCTTCTTTCAAAATATCCGCTTGAACCGTACCGCGTACTAGCGTTAACGTTTTAGCTTTTATTGCTTGGTAAACTTCAGGAGGTAAAACTTGATCGCCAGTTACACCTAACAGCATTAAACCTAAACCATCGTTGCCTTCTGGTAATTCACCTTGATAGCTTGGACGTTCACAACCTTTTTCTTTATAGATTTTAGCAATGGTCGCCGCAACTTCTTTTTCTAAACCATTTTCCTTAATAAAACGTTCACACTGTTGGTCGATAGCCGCATTCAAGAAAAACCCTAATAACATTGGCGCAGGACCATTAATGGTCATTGAAACTGAGGTCATTGCATGGGCTAAATCAAAACCAGAATAAAGTTTTTTAGCATCATCTAAACAACAAATAGAAACACCAGCATTACCAATTTTTCCGTAAATATCAGGACGAATGGCAGGATCATTACCATATAAAGTGACGGAATCGAATGCTGTTGATAAGCGTTTAGCTGGCATTCCCTTCGACACATAATGGAAACGACGATTAGTACGTTCTGGGCCGCCTTCACCTGCAAACATACGTGTTGGATCTTCTCCTTCACGTTTGAATGGAAATAAACCTGCGGTGTATGGAAACTCACCTGGCACGTTCTCTTGCAAATTCCATTTTAAGATGTCGCCCCATCCTTGATATTTAGGCATACTAATTTTTGGAATATCTGAACCTGATAATGATTTTGAATGAGTTTCTATCGATAATTCTTTGTTACGTACTTTAAATTTAAACTCTGGATCTTTATAACGCTGAACTTTAGACGCCCATTTCTCGAGCAATACTTTGTTTTTAGGATCTAAGTCTAATTCAACATGAGCATACAAGGTTTCAAGTTGAGTAACTAAATCAAGCGATACTTCTGTGTCAGTATCTTTTGCCGTTTCTATCGCTTTATGAATACCATAAAGTTTTTGTGCAACGGTTGTTTGCTTTTCAACCCAAGCGTCATAACCACGGTTATTTTCTGATATTTCAGATAAATACCTAATTCGAGCACCGGGGATTACACTACTTTTATTGGCCAAGGTTCCGTCTGTAGACAGTATGTCACCTACGCTTAAGCCTGACTTAGTGTTTAACGCAGTGATCACGGCGTTGTATAGTTCGGTCATGCCTCGGTCGTTAAATTGTGATGCGATAGTTCCGAATACCGGTACTTCGTCATCACCGGCTTCAAACATGCCACGATTACGTTTGTATTGTTTTTTAACATCTCGAAGAGCATCTAGTGCGCCGCGTTTATCAAATTTATTTAACGCGATGATGTCAGCAAAATCGAGCATGTCGATTTTTTCTAATTGAGTTGCTGCGCCGTATTCTGGTGTCATTACGTATAAAGACACATCTGAATGTTCTTCTATTTCGGTATCTGACTGACCAATACCTGAAGTTTCTAAAATAATTAAATCAAAATCTGTTGCTTTTAAAATGTCTAAGGTGTCATTTACATAAACTGATAATGCTAAGTTTGATTGTCGTGTTGCTAATGAGCGCATATAAACTCGCTCATTGTTTACCGCGTTCATACGAATCCTGTCACCAAGAAGCGCGCCACCAGTTTTACGCTTAGACGGGTCAACAGAAACAATGGCAATTTTGCTATCTTGTGTCGCCATTAAAAAGCGGCGAATTAATTCATCGACTAATGAAGACTTGCCTGCACCACCCGTACCGGTAATACCTAATACAGGTGTTTTACTTGCTGAGGCAATTTTTCGAATTTTATCTAATGCAGCTTTATTTTCTTCAGGTGCGTTTTCAGCTGCTGAAATAAGACGCGCAATAGATTGTTTGTTATTTTTCTTTAAGTTGGCAACATCATCTTTTTTAACATTGATCCCAGTTTTAAAGTCACAACGTTCAAGCATGTCATCAATCATGCCTAATAAACCTAAAGAACGACCATCATCTGGTGAATAAATACGTGTAATTCCATAGTCTTGCAGCATATTTATTTCGTCTGGCAATATAACGCCACCACCACCGCCAACTATACGAATATGCTCACAACCACGCTCTTTTAGTAAGTCGTACATATACTTAAAGTATTCATTATGACCGCCTTGATAAGAAGTCATCGCGATAGCATTCGCATCTTCTTGAATCGCCGTGTTAACCACTTCTTCAACACTGCGGTCATGACCTAAATGAATAACCTCAGCACCACTTGATTGTAATATACGGCGCATAATATTAATGGCTGCATCATGGCCATCAAAAAGAGAAGCGGCAGTAACGATTCTAATTTTATTTTTTAACTGGTAACGTTCGGTAGTCATAGCAAACTCACTTATAGTGGGGGTTATATTGGCAACAAAGCGGTAAATATTGCTGCAAATAAAGTATCTTTAGTGTTTTATTGTGATAAATATTTCTAATAACTCTATTTAAACATAGTGACTGCCTAGTTAAAATTGATTTTATTGTTAATTTAATGGACTATATTGCTACAAAGAACTCTATCTAAAACGACTAGGTTTAATATAAGCATATGAGCGAAAACTTAATAAAACAGCAAACCTTAGAAATACACGATATACGCTTAATCATCCCTATATTTTTGCTTAATAAACTGAAGAAGCATCCTTTAACACAAGGCTTATATCCATTATCACTCGGCAAGTCGTCACAGGACTTATCCTTTAATTTGAAACAGAGTCACCCCGCTCAACATTGTTTAATTTATTGTCAATCAGGTAGTGGAATTCTAGACTATAAAAATAAAAAGCGAGAGGTCAATGCTGGCGATCTTGTTATTTTATCGCCCAACCAAGCTTTCGCTTATCAAGTTAACCACAATAATGCCCATGCGGTATTTTGGATTAATTTTCAAGGAACCTTAGCAGACAACTTTGCTCAACGTTTATTGATGAAAATGGATGACGGTTTGGCGCATGTGAGTGTCTTAAGCAATATACTTTCAGACTTCAATCATCTACTCGCACTTGGTAGTAGAGGTTATACAGCAACTAACGTTATTCATGCTGTACATATTTTACAGCAAGCGCTGAGTTTTTTAGCGTTACAGCTCAGGTTAAGTGCTTTCAATAGTGGTTCGACTTTTGATATTGATGCGGTAGAAGCTTTGATGAGAGATAATTTACATCAAGAATTGAGTTTAGATACGCTCGCCCATTACAGTAAGTTGTCTAAATTTCATTTTTCGAAAAAGTTTAAAGAACTAACAGATACCTCGCCAATACAACATTTCATTAATATGAAAATTCAACGTGCTTGTTTTGAGCTTGATAATACAAAACAGACCATCAAGCAAATTGGTGAAGCTTTAGGTTATAACGATCCTTACTATTTTTCTCGAATTTTTAAAAAAATAATAGGCATGTCACCTAAACAATATCGTGACTCGGGTCATCAGTGAACACGCTTATTACCCAAATGACTACAGATTAAACCAATGAAGATGCCGGTTTTGGTATGGATATTTTAGCCGTTGCTCCTGGCATTTTATTTTTAGCGTAATGTAGTTCATCTGCATTGTTTGTTAATGATAAACGTCCTTGATGCTGTTCAATAATATTTTTACAAAGACCTAAACCAATGCCATGCCCTTGCTTTTTGGTCGTGTAAAATGGCACAAACAAATTTTCTATATTCGCGATTCCTTGCCCACGGTCAATGATTTCAATAGTAATTTCATTTTCTTTTTTAGAAGAATAAATATTTAACTTGATCACTTCATTAGATGGGCTCGCTTCAATCGCATTTTTTATTAAATTAATAACAACTTGTTTCAGCAAGGTTGGATCAGCCCAAATCTTTTGGCATTCAGTTTTCGATTCAAATCTTTGATCGTGAAATATAACCAGTAAATCATTGATAAACGGCCCGGTTTCAATCCAACTTTGTTGAATATTTATTTTTTGCGTTATATCTCCATAGCGATTAACAAATTCTTGTAATGCTAGACTCCGCTCTACAATAACATTCAACGCTTGTTTGGCACGTTCTTCTTGGTTAGGAAGTTCAACTAAGGTTTGTGCTAAAGATTTTATCGGCGTTAATGAGTTTCGAATTTCATGACTCATCACTCGAATAATTTGTTGCCATGAGTCTTGCTGATTTTTACGTAGTAATAATTCAACGTTTGTTAATATCACTAAATAAAACTGTTGTTCATTTTGAGTAAATTGACTTTGCTTAATTTGCCACTTGTTTGTCTGGCTTTCATCGATAAATGACCATCGCTGTTTTGATCGCTCGACATCGTCATTTAAAACAAAACCTAAGCTTTGGCTACTACTTAGGCGTTTAGTTTGCCACGGCTGCTTAATGTAATCAGAAAAAGATGCATTGGCATGGCTCAATTGCAATTTGTGATTAAATATAGCAATGGGTGCATCAAGTTGTTCAATGAGATGATAAATAAGTAATGTGTGTTGATCATAAATTTGCTTTCGTTGCTGAAGATCATTGGATAATTGCGCAATTTCGTGACTCAAACTATGCATAACCCCCGTCTGGTATTGATCTCTTGCTCGTAAGCTATAATCTTCAAGTCGGATCGCTTCAACCAAATTCGTTAAACTATAAAATGGCGTGATCATTTTATGATAAAAATAAGCAAACAAAATTCCTGTAGGAATAATAACAAAGGCGAGAATGGTGAATTTCATAAGGGATGATAAAGCCAGCAGTGTCATGATCCAAAAAACAAGTGATGAAAATACACAAAAGACAGCAAGAGCAACAATCTTTAATTGCTGCTCTAAAGAATGGTTATGGTGACCACCTATGTTTTTATTTATCATTGCCTTAGCTTTTAATGTCATATTTTTCCATACGACGATAAATCGCAGACTTACTAATGCCTAATAACTCCGCTGCTTCAATTGCAGAGCCCGATGTTTTATTTAATGCTTGTAGAAGTAATTTCTGCTCAGCTTGGTCTAGCGTCATAAAAGCAATGGTTTCACCACTATCAATAGCACCATTGGTTGATACACCTTTAATGACGATATCATCGGCATTAATTTCTTCGCTTTTTGCCAGTAATACAGCTCGTTCAATCATATGACTTAATTCACGTATATTACCTGGCCAAGCATAACTTTTGAGTTTGTATTCAACGTCCGCTGCAAGGTTGAGTTTTTTCCCTCCATAACGAACGCTGTGCTTTTTAACGAAATATTGGGCTAGAGGCATTAAATCTTCAAGCCTTTCTCGAAGAGGTGGGATATGTAACTCAATGGTATTGAGTCGATAAAATAAATCAGCCCGGAACTTATCCGTGGCTATGAGTTGTTCAAAATTAGCGTTTGACGCACTGATCAATCGAATATCACTTTTTTGAGTGATGCTTGAACCTACCATTTCATATTCATTTGATTCTAATACCCGTAATAATTTAGCTTGCTGAGCCAAAGGAATATTAGCTATTTCATCAAGAAATAAACTGGCTTTGTTGGCCATTTCAAAACGACCTATGCGGTTTTCTTTCGCGTCAGTAAAAGCGCCTTTTTTATGGCCAAACATTTCACTTTCAAATAAATTATCAGGAATAGCGCCCATGTTAACCGTTACTAAAGCGTTATCGCTACGTTGTGATTGTTGGTGAATTAACATCGCAATACTTGACTTACCCGTACCATTTTCTCCCGTTAGCAACACCGTGGCATCTGTTTTTGCTATTTGCTCAATTTCTTCAGCGAGTTTCACCATACTGGGCGAACGCCATATTAATGTTGGGCTTTGTTCTTTATGTTGTTGACGTAAAACCGTGTTTTGCTTTTTTAAATTGGTTACCGTTAATTGCTGTTTAATTACGTGTAAAAATCGTTGATTATCCCAAGGTTTTTCAATGAAGTCTGTCGCACCTTGTTGCATTGCTTTTACGGCAAGGTCAACACTTGACCACCCTGTCATAGCAACGACGGGGATGTTTTTACCGCTTTTGGCTAATTTATCAAGAAACGCTAATCCTTCTTTTCCTGAGGTTGTATCCGTTGAATAATTCATATCGAGGATGATTAAATCAACATGCTGATGTTCAAGTACCTCAAAAGCCTGCAAAGGCGATTCTGCCTCAAGCACTTGATAATGATGATTGCTCAATAAAAAGTTCGCGCTTAGACGTACGTCGATCATATCATCGATAACAAGAACGGTTGAACTCATGATGAAAGGTTATCCTTTAACTAATTAACTATTACCAACAGTAGAGAAGCACTTTCTCAGCCCTTCTCTACTTATTTAATACTAAGAAATGATAACGCTATTCATTTCTCAACGCTTTTATCGGGTCTTCGTTGATCACTTGCTTAATTGGTAAATAACACGCTAAAAATGCAATCATTAGCATGATAGGTAATGCAGCAATAGCCGCATACATATTAACATTCAGCTGAGTATCAATTTGTTGTCTTAGTACGATAAAAATAACGAAAGCTAATAACACACTACCACCAATACCATAAAAAATCGGCGTTAAGTTTTCTTTTATCACCATATTACGTAAACGATGTGTTTTAGCTCCTAACGCTAAATGAATGCCTAATTCGTAACGGCGCATTTGCGTGCTGTAGTTTAGCACGCCATATATTCCAGCACCGGCTAGCAATAATGACAACCCTGCTAAAACAATGGTTAAACCCGCGGCAAGTTTATGTTGATAAATCAATTGTGCATGAAGAGTTTCATGACTGACTACGGTTCTAATTCTTAGCTTGGAATTTATTTTTTGCAATAAAGGTAGAATAGTTTCACGAGACACGGTACCACCACTTTTGAGTTTTATATCAAAACCAAAATCTTCAAAAGCGGCATAAGGCATATAATAACGCTGATACCCACCTTCATCTTTCATACCTGGACGATAATAATCTTTGGCAATACCCACGACTTTCAATGGTTGTGTCGGTTGAATTTGAAATATTTTACCAAGGGCACTGCCATCAGGAACTAATTCACGTGCTAATGACTCGCTTATTATAATTTCGTTAATTTGATAGCGCGGATCTTTTTGTTCATTAAACGTCCGCCCCGCGACTATAGGCAACTCTAAAACATCAAAATAATTATGGTCAACCATATTAAAAGAAAAGCTGCCCACTCGTTTATTATTGCGGTTACTTAAACTCATTGAATTAGCCCCTTTAAAAATAACAGGCGCAATACTACGAGAAACACTTAATACAGAAGGTAATTTAGTTAATTCACTTTTTATTTCTAAGGTAAGCAAATTCATTTCTACTAAGCTTTCGGGGGAATAGTCAGCGCCTTTAGGTCGGTCTACACGCAAATATACGACATCTTCTTCGTTAAATCCTAATGGATGCAAAACGGTTTCTAACGCTTGTTCAATAATGACCGATGCACTAATAAGTAACAAGGTAGCCAGAGTAACTTGCGCTGCAATTAAGGTATGACGTATCCGTTTTGAAATTTGTAAACCACTGCCCTTACCGCTACTTTGTAAATTGCTTTGCAGTTTATCGTAATTAACGACTCGGCTCGAAAGCTTGGCAAATATAACGGATAAACTCACCACAACAACCAAGGTAAATAATATCGTTGTGCTGTCTAAACCTAACTCACTTATACGGGGTAATTGCTTGGCAGCTAATTCTTCCAGTAGCACAAAGCCCCAACCTGCCACTAACAAACCTAATAGTGCTGCAATAGTGGTTAAGAGTATACTTTCAGCAAACATAGCGGTAAATAAATGTCCTGGTTTAGCCCCCAATGCCGCTTGAATAGCCATAGTTCTTTGTTTTTGAGCAGCACGTGATAAAAATAAATTAGTGACATTAGTTGTAGCGATTAATAATAAGCCAATCACCCCACTTAAAAGTAATAATGCAACTTGTTGACTACTGCCAACAATAAGTTCTTTAAATAGTATAATTTTAGCGCCAGCTTCATCGCCAGGTTCTACATTTGGGCTCGCTTGAAAATGTTTATTAAGTAAAGCACCTAACGTTGACTCCGCTTCAAGTGTTGAAACAGTCGTTTTTAACTTACCAATACCGATAAGTGCTCGGGTCATGACGCCCCAATTAGCAACATCTAAACCTTGGTAGTCAAAAGGTACCCAAAAGTCTGCCGTTTCATTATTTCTATTAGCAGGTGTTATAAAGTTCTTCGCTGTTACGCCAACAATTTTATAGCTAACATGACCAATCATGGTTTTTGTTCCGATAATATTGTTATCGCTTTTAAACCACTTTTGCCAAGTATCATAACTTAATACGGCAACGGCTTGATGTTTATCGAGTCCTTCTTTATCCATGATTGTTCGTCCTAAGTGCATTTCTGGACGTAATAATGAAAAGTATTCCGGAGTAATAAAGTTAACTAAAGCATTGGGTTGTTCTGGGTGCTCCGCTAATAATTGTTTATGGTCAAAAACCAGAGCAAATTCAGAAAGTACCTTTTGATTTTTATACCATAACAACATGCCAGGGGCTGACTGGGAACCACTGAATCCTTCGTTGCCATTTTTATAAGATTGTTGCACTACTACTAAATTTTCAGCATCAGGATATGGCAACGATTTAACGAGCAACACATGGTTAAGATTAAAGATGCAAATCAATGCCCCAAGTGTAATAGCTAACGTTGCAATAACCGTCGTAGAGAAGCCTGGGACCTTTAATAAAGCCGATTTAGCCAGTAAAAGTTCAAACTTTAAACTATTAAAAAAATATTTCATGTTAACCTCCTACTGTTGAAATTCGTCTGCGATTACGCCATCTAATAAGTGCAATTGACGCTTGGCCATATCGGCATATCTTGAGTCATGTGTCACCATACAAATAGTGACACCAGTTTCATTTAACTTAGCAAGCATATCCATTACTGCATCACCATTTTTCGAGTCTAAGTTACCGGTAGGTTCATCAACTAATAAAATAGTCGGTTCACCAACAAGCGCTCTTGCAATAGCAATACGTTGCTGTTGTCCCCCTGAGAGCTGATTAGGTTTATGCCCTGTTCTATGAGACATTTCTACTTTTTCTAAGCTGGCAAGTACTTTAGCTTTAATCTCATTCTCTGGCATTATTGGCTCTCTATAACGCAATGGGAGGGCAACATTGTCAAAGACACTTATTTCATCAATCAGGTTAAAGGCTTGAAAAACAAAACCAATATGTTGGTTTCTAATTTCTGCGCGATGATTAACCGTTAAATCGCTAACATCTTGTCCGTTGATAAAATACTTACCCGCAGTAGGGCTATCAAGCAAACCTAATAGAGACAACAAGGTAGATTTACCACAACCTGATGGACCTGAAATAGAAATATAGTCTTGCTCATTAATTGATAAATTAACACCGCGTAAGGCATGTGTTTCTATCTCTTGGGTATAAAACACTTTTGTTAAGTCTTTCATTTCTATTATTGGTTTCAAAGTTACCTGTTGATTTTCAGTAGTGTTTGTTGTCATTGAGATTGTTTGTGGATGATTCATAAGTACTTCCTTTAAATTATAAAGTATTTTCAGGGCTTTTATTAAGCGCTGAATAAAAATATTTTATTGGGTAATTGTTATTGATGAAGATTTTATCCAGCGAGACATGTCAGATAAAATAAAGTTATCTTGAAAACGAGCACCATTGGCAATTTGAATAAATTCACCGCTTTCTCGGCCATAAACAACATCGACTTGTTCGGCCGTATTGGCATCTTCATTCATTCTAAATAACGTTGTTTTTGAACCTGGGCTCGCGTTAACCGGTTTTTTGATATACATAACATTAGTTAATTTACCGGTAGAAATAACACCATCAACGTTAAGTTCAGGGCGAGCGTTATTAGGTAAATCTCCTGTAATACTGACTTCAATGGCAACCATTCCTTGTTCAACTACAGGATTAATTCTACTCACCACGCCAGTGGTTAGGCCACTGCGAGTATCTATTTTAACTAATTGGTTTAGCGCTATAAATTCCATATCAGATTGAGAAACACTTAACATTGCATATAAGCTTTCAACACTACCGACCAAAGCAATTTGATCACCCATTACAACACTTTGCCCAAGTTCAACCGGTAAGCTTTGCACCACACCGTTAATTGATGATCTTACGGTTAGCTTTTCAAACTTCTCATTAATCACGTTGAGCATTTCATCTTGCTGTTCAATAAAATCTTGAGCAATGTCGAGTTCTTTTTGATGAACCGTTGTTAGTTGTACTAGACGTTGTTTTTCTATTTTTATACGGCGTGACAATTGTCTAAAGTTTAACTGTGAGCGTTTAAAGGTTAATTCTGAAACAATCCCCTCTTCAACTAAGTTTTCTTCTGCGGTCACTTTTAACTCTGCGATCTCTAACTCCGACATTAATTGCTCATGCTGTGCTTGCTGAGCCAAAATCTCTCTTTGCTGATTAAGCGCTAACTGTAAATACCCCGTTTTAGCATTTTTCAATTCTCGACGAGCGTCTTTAACTTGTTGGCTTATCCCCGGATTTGATAGCCGAACAATAATGCTGTTAACGGTTACTAAAGAGCCTGGTTTTAATAAAATTTCCTCAACGGTTGCATTGGCAGGAGTGGTTAGTAAGCGTTGCTCTTTTGATTTTAATTTTCCATAACCTTCAACGGATAAATCAATGTCACCTTGCTTTACGACATCAGTCCATACTTGACTGCTCGATACTTTTTCGCTGGCAGATGGTTGACTAAAAGACCAAAAGCTAAAAGCAACAATAGCGATAATCGACATTGCTATTACCATTGGCTGCTGAAAGTGTTTTTTCTTTTTTTCGGTGGTTTTAATATCCATAAACTAATCCTGATTATTTTATCTCTCCTTAGACAGAGCAAAACGAATGCCAAACCACAAGTAATTGTTAATAAAGGATTTAATTTTTTATGGAGGAAGATGATTCCCGTTATCACAACTACGCTTTTGTGATAACGGGAAGATATTTATGGGCGCGAAAAATATGTTGAAGAAGCAGGAGTTTCAATTCCATCAGTTGGTACCGGTGATTTGTCTGGAACAAAAATCACGTGCAAGGATGCACTAATGCCTAGAAAGGTAGGATACCAATGAAAGGTCACGACTGTTCATCTTGAGCATCGTCACTCTTTGCCATCCATAGCAACATGACATACCGTTCATCCTGAACATCGTCACTCTTTGCCATCCATAGCAACATGACATACCGTTCATCCTGAACATCGTCACTCTTTGCCATCCATGGCAACATGACATACCGTTCATCCTGAACATAAAAAAGCCGCTATGAATCTTCATAGCGGCTTTTAATATAGAACTCAGTTAAAAGATAAACTGAAAAATCTAAAGACTGAGGCTATTAAAGCATCTCAACAGCGATAGCTGTCGCTTCGCCGCCACCAATACAAAGTGATGCTAAACCTTTTGATAAACCTTTGTTTTTCAATGCATGCACTAACGTTACCATGATGCGAGCACCACTAGCACCTAAAGGATGACCTAATGCACAGGCACCACCATTAACATTAACTTTTTCAACATCTAAAGCTAATTCTTTAATCGCTAGCATAGTAACCATCGCGAATGCTTCATTGATTTCCCATAAATCTACATCTGCTGTTGTCCAGTTTGCTTTTGCTAATACTTTATTCATCGCACCAACAGGGGCAACTGTAAACTCTTCAGGCTTTTGCGCATGAGTTGCATGAGCAACAATTTTACATAAAGGTGTTAAACCACGTTTATTCGCTTCCGACTGTTTCATCATGACTAATGCCGCTGCACCGTCTGAAATTGAGCTAGAGTTTGCAGCAGTAATAGTGCCGTCTCTTTTAAAAGCAGCACGTAGTGAAGGTATTTTGTCGGGACGCGCATTTCCCGGCTGTTCATCAACGGCGAAAACGGTATCACCACGACGAGACTTAATTGTTACCGACGATATTTCACTTTCAAAGGCACCCGCTGCAATTGCAGCATTTGCGCGAGATAATGAACGAATTGCATATTCGTCCATATCTTCACGGGTGAAGCCAGCAGCATCAGCTGTTTCTTGTGCGAAACACCCCATAGCAATACCGTCATAAGCGTTTTCTAAACCATCAGTCATCATGTGGTCAAGCACTTGACCGTGACCCATTTTAATACCGCTTCGACCTTTTGGTAACAGGTGTGGAGCGTTAGTCATGCTTTCCATACCACCTGCGATAGCAACATCTATAGAGCCAGCCATTAATGAGTCGTGCGCTTGCATGGCCGCTTTCATACCTGAGCCACACACTTTATTAATAGTGGTACAAACTGTTGATAACGCCAAATCTGCTGCTAATGCGGCTTGACGTGCAGGTGCTTGCTTTAAGCCAGCAGGAAGTACACACCCCATGATCACTTCATCAACTTGATCGTTAGCAATATTGGCAGCAGCAAGAGCACCACGTATAGCCGTTGCGCCTAAATCAGGTGAAGCAACAGCAGATAGTCCGCCCATAAAACCACCCATAGGGGTTCTTGACGCTGAAACAATAACAATAGGATCTGTAGTAGACATGGAAGCTCTCCAACATAAAAATATAAAAGGGAAAATAATTGCTTAATACCATAACTTATATTTGACGTTTACGCCAACGTAAACTTTAATTGATATCAGGTTGCAAGGGTAAGTTATGTATTAGAAAGCGTCCAATAATCTGTAAATTATTGCATACACTATTATTCTTATAGAAGAGTGAAATCGTTCGACTTTACGTTTACGTAAACTTCCTGTAAGGTTAGAGCATAATATAAATGTAGAGTTTTTCATGTCCGAATCTAAAGCACAAACCTTTTCAATTAGCGATCTATCTAAAGAGTTCGATATCACAACTCGCAGCATTCGTTTTTACGAAGATCAAGGCTTGCTTACACCGACCAGAAAAGGACAAACTCGAATTTATAACCAAAGAGATAAAGTTCGACTAAAGTTAATTCTGCGGGGTAAACGCTTAGGCTTCTCGTTAGCAGAAACCGGACGTATCTTTGAATTATACGATTTAGATAATACCAGTGCTAGTCAACTTAAATTGATGATGGATATTATCGAACAGAAAAAATCAGATTTACATCAACAACTTGACGATATAAAAGTGGTATTGATGGAATTAACAAATTTAGAAGAAAGCTGTTTGACGACACTTGCTACTATCGAAAATAAAAATACGTAACTAATAACTTTTAAGTGGCTTAATAAGCTAAGGAAATAATATGATTTCTACCTTTTCATCTTTAAACTTTAATTTAGGCGAAACCGTTGAGATGATTCGTGACACGGTGAATGCATTTTCTCGTGACGAAATAGCCCCTCGCGCAGAGCAAATAGATATTGATAACGAATTTCCTAACGACTTATGGCGTAAGTTTGGCGACTTAGGTTTATTAGGTATGACCGTTGCTGAGCAATATGGTGGTTCGGAATTAGGTTATCTAGAACATATGGTCGCGATGCAAGAAATATCACGCGCATCAGCTTCTGTTGGGTTAAGTTACGGTGCCATGTCTAATCTTTGTTTAAACCAATTAAACAAAAACGGTTCACATGAGCAAAAAATGAAATACTTACCAAAACTTTGTAGTGGTGAGCATATTGGTGCACTTGCAATGAGTGAACCTAATGCCGGTTCTGATGTTGTAAGTATGAAACTTCGCGCTGATAAAAAAGGCGATAAGTACATTTTAAATGGCAATAAAATGTGGATCACTAATGGTCCTGATGCCAATGTTTTTATTATTTATGCAAAAACTGATACCTCAGCAGGCTCAAAGGGTATTACAGCTTTCATCGTTGAACGTGACTACCCTGGTTTTTCTCGTCATCAAAAATTAGACAAGTTGGGTATGCGTGGTTCAAACACGTGTGAACTCGTTTTTCAAGACTGTGAAGTACCAGCAGAAAATATTTTAGGTGAAGAAGGCAAAGGTGTTCGTGTACTAATGTCAGGCCTTGATTATGAACGTTTAGTGTTAACCGGTGGCCCACTAGGCATCATGGATGCTTGTATGGACTTAGTTGTACCTTACATTCATGACCGCAAACAATTTGGTCAATCAATTGGTGAATTCCAATTAATTCAAGGCAAGATTGCTGATATGTATACACAAATGAACGCAGCTAAATCTTACGCGTATTTATGTGCACAAGCAGCAGATCGCGGCGAAACAACACGTAAAGATGCGGCAGGTGTAATTTTATTTGCAGCAGAACTCGCAACAAAAATGGCGTTAGATGCGATTCAATTACTGGGTGGTAATGGTTACATCAACGAGTTCCCAGCAGGTCGTTTGTTACGTGATGCTAAATTATATGAAATTGGCGCCGGAACGTCTGAAATTCGTCGTATGTTAATTGGTCGTGAGTTATTCGCTGAATCAAAATAGCCCTATAACATGCAAGTGTCTCTCTTTCATAAATGACAGAGAGACAAAGTCGCACGACTCTCATATTGGCTTGCAGCATAAAACCTAATTTACTTACTGATAATAATCCATAATAAAGGCAAATATCGTGGCTAAAATAATTTCAAAAATCAATGTACGTAGCCCAGAATTCATTGAAAACTCAGCGCATATGCAAGTTCAAGTTGACGATCTAAAAGTTAAACTTGAACAAATTAAATTAGGTGGCGGGCAACGTAGTCGTGACCGTCATTTATCTCGCGGTAAATTATTACCACGTGATCGTGTTAATGCACTTCTTGATGCTGGCTCACCATTTTTAGAATTATCTCAACTTGCCGCTTATGAAGTTTATGATGCAGATGTTCCTGCTGCCGGTATTATCACTGGTATTGGCCGTGTTGGCGGACAAGAGTGCATTATCGTTGCTAACGATGCGACAGTAAAAGGTGGCACATATTTCCCGCTGACTGTAAAAAAACATCTACGTGCGCAAACTATCGCACAAGAAAATAACTTACCTTGTATTTATTTGGTCGACTCTGGCGGTGCCAACTTACCAAACCAAGATGAAGTTTTTCCTGATAAAGAACACTTTGGCCGAATCTTCTTTAATCAAGCGAATATGTCAGCACAAGCCATTCCGCAAATAGCGGTAGTTATGGGCTCATGTACTGCGGGTGGCGCTTATGTTCCTGCAATGGCAGACGAATCAATCATTGTTAAAGAACAAGGCACAATATTTTTAGCTGGCCCGCCACTGGTAAAAGCCGCTACGGGTGAAATTGTAAGCGCTGAAGACTTAGGTGGTGCAGATATACATTGCCGTACCTCTGGCGTTGCCGATCATTACGCACAAAACGACCACCATGCGCTAGAAATTGCTCGTAATATTGTCGGTAATTTAAATCGCGTAAAACCGGTTACCATGAATATTCAACCTATTGTCGAGCCAGCATACGACGCCCAAGAAATTTATGGTGTGATCCCAAAAGATGCTCGCCAACCTTTCGATATTAGAGAAATTATCGCCCGTGTCGTAGACGGAAGTAATTTTGATGAATTTAAAGCCCTTTATGGCACCACCTTAGTTTGTGGTTTCGCTAGAATTTTTGGCTATCCTGTTGGTATTGTGGCAAATAACGGCATACTTTTTGGAGAATCTGCCCAGAAAGGTGCTCACTTTATTGAGCTGTGTGCACAACGAAAAATTCCGTTAGTTTTCTTACAAAACATAACGGGCTTTATGGTAGGTCAACAATATGAAGCTGGTGGTATCGCAAAGCACGGCGCGAAAATGGTTACTGCTGTTGCTACTGCACAAGTACCAAAATTCACCGTATTAATTGGTGGTAGTTTCGGCGCAGGAAATTATGGCATGTGTGGTCGAGCATACGATCCTCGTTTCTTATTTATGTGGCCAAACGCTCGAATTTCAGTAATGGGTGGCGAACAAGCTGCTGGCGTTTTAGCACAAGTTAAACGTGATCAAAAAGACAAGCTTGGAGAAAAATGGAGCGAGCAAGAAGAAGCTGACTTCAAACAACCCATAATTGATACTTATGAGCACCAAGGCCACCCTTATTACGCTTCTGCTCGTTTGTGGGATGATGGCATTATCGACCCCGCTGATACCCGTCAAGTATTAGGCTTAGCGCTTTCTGCCTCACTAAACAAACCTATTGAGGATACCAAGTTCGGTATCTTTAGAATGTAGGAGTGATGAATATGACAAGATTAGCAGACATCAACACCGGCCATGTATTACTGAATGTCGACCGATACGGGGTAGCAACAGTTACCTTAAATAATCCTGATAAACACAATGCGTTTGACGATAAAATTATCGAGCAACTTACCGTTATTTTTAAAGAGATAGCTGAGTGCGATAACATCAGGGTTATGATCCTAACATCAACCGGTAAAAGTTTTTCCGCGGGGGCAGATTTAGGCTGGATGAAACGCATGGCAAGTTACTCTTATAAAGAAAACTTAAGCGATGCCAATGCGCTAGCTAACATGCTAAAAGCCTTAAACTTTTTACCTCAAACAACTATAGCCCAAATTCAAGGCGCTGCGTTTGGTGGTGCCGTCGGCCTTGCGAGTTGTTGTGACATCGTTATTGCCAGCAACAAAGCCAGTTTTTGTTTAAGTGAAGTAAAACTAGGCTTAATTCCTGCAACTATCAGCCCTTATGTCGTTAACGCTATTGGCCCAAAAGCGAGTCGTCGCTATTTTCAAACTGCAGAACGTTTTTTTGCTGATAAAGCCCAACAGTTAGGCTTAGTTGATGAAATAGTCAGTTTAGAAGAACTCGAAAACACCGTAAACAATATGGTTTTCACAATACTTAAAAACGGCCCTCGTGCTGTTCGTGAAGCTAAGCAATTAGCTTTAGATGTTGCTTATCGAGAAATTGATGATGACTTACTCATTAATACCAGCGAGCGCATCGCATCAATTCGTGTTTCAGATGAAGGCCAAGAAGGCTTAACCGCTTTTTTCGAAAAGCGCCCTGCAAGCTGGCAAAAAGCACCAACGAGTGAAGGATAAAAACATGTCTCAACCTATGACTAAATCAACCGCAAAAATGTTTACTAAAATTCTTATCGCCAACCGCGGTGAAATCGCCTGTCGCGTGATAAAAACCGCTCGTAAAATGGGTATTCTTACCGTTGCTGTATATTCTGACGCTGACGCGGATTCTTTACATGTAAATATGGCCGATGAGGCTATTTACCTGGGTCCATCTCCTTCTCGTGAAAGCTATTTGTTATCGACAAAAGTCATTGAAGCAGCAAAACGTACGGGCGCCCAAGCTATACACCCAGGTTATGGTTTTCTCTCAGAAAACGCTGACTTTTGTCGGATGTGTAGTGATGAAAATATTACCTTTATTGGCCCACCTGTCGCTGCAATTGAAGCTATGGGCTCAAAGTCTGCCGCTAAGAACATCATGGAAAAAGCCAATGTGCCATTAGTGCCTGGTTACCATGGTGACGACCAATCTGAAGCGATAATTAAAAAAGCTGCTGACGATATGGGTTATCCCGTATTATTAAAAGCTACCGCTGGCGGCGGTGGTAAAGGTATGCGACAAGTATGGAGCGAAAGCGAATTTAGTGAAGGCTTTGCTGCTGCAAAACGTGAAGCTATGTCTTCGTTCGGTGATGACCGAATGCTTGTTGAAAAATACTTAACGCAACCACGCCATGTAGAAATTCAAGTGTTTTGTGATAATCATGGCCATGCGGTTTATTTATTTGAACGTGACTGTTCAGTACAACGTCGCCATCAAAAAGTTATTGAAGAAGCGCCTGCATTCGGTATGAGCGAAGATTTACGCAAAGCTATGGGTGAGTCGGCAATAAAATCAGCACAAGCTATAGGCTATCAAGGTGCTGGTACTGTTGAGTTTTTACTTGACGTTGACGGTTCATTTTACTTTATGGAAATGAATACCCGTCTGCAGGTTGAACACCCGGTGACTGAAATGATCAGTGGCCAAGACTTAGTTGAATGGCAACTCAGAGTTGCCGCTGGTGAGGTTTTACCTAAAACACAAGAACAGTTAGTGATTAACGGTCATGCTTTTGAAGCCCGCATTTATGCTGAAGACCCTAATAATGACTTTTTACCTGCAACGGGTACGCTAGACTTTTTACAACCGCCAGCAGAAAGTGAACATGTACGTGTTGATACTGGTGTTCGCCAAGGCGACGAAGTGAGCGTATTTTACGATCCGATGATTGCAAAACTTATTGTTTGGGATGAAAATCGTGAAAAAGCATTACAGCGCTTAACAAAAGCATTATCGGAATATCGCATTAATGGTATAACCACCAATATTGATTTTCTATACAACTTAGCAACGTCAAAGCCGTTTATTAATGAAGAAATAGATACGAGCTTTATCGAGAAATATGACAGTGAAATATTTCATGATAATGAGCAAGCATTAGCCGACGAACTTCCAATGGCAGCGCTCTATTTAGTTTTATCTCTTGCTGAGCAAGCAAAACAAAAAGCAGCCACCACAACAGATCCTTTCTCGCCATGGAATAATACGACAGCATGGCGCTCTAACGAAGCGAATATTCATCAACTCGTGTTAGCGCACAATGATGTTGAGTACCCCGTTATCGTTGAACAAAAACGTCAAGGCGACAGTAGTTATTATTTGATTTCTGTTGGTGAGAGAACCGTTGATTGTCAAGGTCGAATAGCTGGCGATACATTGCATGTCAGCATTGATGGATATCGCAGCCAAGCAACCATTGCCCACAATACTTCAAGTTCAAACGAACAAATAAGCTTATACCGCCAAAACGGTGTTTTCAATTTTGTTCATATAAAACCTGATTGCGGTAACAACGCTGACGATGCTAATCACGGCGGACTTGTAGCCCCAATGAATGGCACTATGGTTAGTGTTTTAGTAAAAACAGGTGACAGCGTAGTTAAAGATCAACCTTTGATGATCATGGAAGCCATGAAAATGGAACACACCATTAAAGCCCCCGAAAACGGCACTATTGATACATTGTTCTATGCTGAAGGCGATATGGTTGACGGCGGTAGTGAGCTACTTGCCTTTAGTCCAGAGGAAGTATAATGAGTAATTCCCCTATTAACGAACTACCAAAGCAAGTAAAAATCGTTGAAGTTGGCCCTCGTGATGGCTTACAAAATGAAAAACAACAAATTAGTGCAGCTGACAAAATAACGTTAATTAATCTGCTCAGTGATGCCGGCGTTAATTACATTGAGAGTGGCAGTTTTGTTTCACCTAAATGGGTTCCTCAAATGGCAACATCTAGCGATGTTTTCAATGGTATCGCTCGCAAATCTGGCGTAACTTACGCAGCTCTTACCCCTAACATGAAAGGCTTTGAAGCTGCTGTAGCGGTTAACGCCAACGAAGTAGCAATTTTTGGTGCCGCTTCTGAAGCTTTTAGCCAAAAGAACATTAACTGCTCAATAGCAGAAAGTCTCGAGCGTTTCGAGCCTATAATGGCCGCTGCAAAAAAAGCAGACATCCCCGTTAGAGGATACGTTTCTTGTGTAGTAGGTTGCCCATACGAAGGTGAAGTATCCCCAATAAAAGTTGCTGAAGTTGCAGAAAAATTATTCCAAATGGGTTGCTATGAAATTTCACTAGGTGACACTGTTGGAGTAGGTACTCCTGCAAGCGTACAAAAGATGTTACAAGCGGTAAGTGCCCGTGTACCAAAGGCTAAGCTAGCTGTTCATTTTCATGATACATACGGTCAGGCGTTAACTAACATTTACACTGCTTTGCAAAATGGTATTTCTGTTATTGACAGTGCCATTGCTGGTTCAGGCGGTTGCCCTTATGCTAAAGGCGCTTCGGGCAATGTTGCAACTGAAGATGTAGTTTATTTACTTAATGGTTTGAATATTAACACTGGGATAGCCCTAGACAAACTCGTTCAAGCGGGTTGGTTTATCAGTGATAAATTAGGTAAAACGCCTTCATCTAAAGTCTCTAATGCTTTTCGGGCACAAGAATAATCGAAAACACAATATCCTGTAGATGTGACGTTAGAATTAATCCAATAGTGCAAACTATATCATCGCAAAGGCATCTACAGTTTTATCTTATAAATAGAATAAAAATAAGTATTTAATGAGGAGTGAGTAATGGCGGGATTTGACAAAGTAGTATCAAGCTACGAGGAAGCTATGGCTGGACTTGAAAACGGTATGACTGTTATTTCAGGTGGCTTTGGTTTATGTGGTATTGCCGAAAACTTAATTAAAGAAATAAAGCGCAAAGGTACTAAAGAGTTAACATTTGTTTCTAATAACTGTGGTGTTGATGATTTTGGTTTAGGTGTATTACTGCCAGATCGTCAAATCAAAAAAATTGTTGCTTCTTATGTAGGTGAAAACGCTGAATTTGAGCGTCAAATGATGAGTGGTGAATTAGAAGTAGAATTAACACCACAAGGCACATTAGCTGAAAAAATGCGTGCTGGCGGTGCTGGTATTCCAGCATTTTTTACTGCAACAGGTTACGGAACCCCTGTTGCTCAAGGCAAAGAAGAACGTGAAATAGACGGAAGAATGTACATTCTTGAACCCGCTATTACAGGTGACTTTGCTATTGTAAAAGCATGGAAAGCCGATCGATACGGTAATTTGGTTTTTAGGAAAACAGCGCGTAACTTTAATCCACTAGCTGCAACAGCGGGCAAGATCACAGTAGTTGAAGTTGAAGAAATAGTTGAACCAGGTGAACTAGACCCTGATCACATTCATACGCCAGGCATCTATGTAAACCGTGTTATTTTAGGCACATTTGAAAAACGCATTGAACAACGAACTGTTCGTATCGCTCAGTCATAAAATGATATTGGAGATTAAATAATGGCTTTATCAAGAGAACAGCTCGCACAGCGTGTAGCACAAGAATTACAAGACGGATATTACGTAAACTTAGGTATTGGTATTCCAACGTTAGTAGCTAACTATATTCCTGAAGGAATTGAAGTAATGCTCCAGTCGGAGAATGGCTTGTTAGGCATGGGACAATTCCCTACCGAAGATGAAATCGATGCAGATTTAATTAACGCAGGTAAACAAACAGTTACCATGGCAACAGGGGCATCTATCTTTGATAGTGCAGAATCATTTGCAATGATCCGTGGCGGTCATGTTGATTTAACCGTTTTAGGTGCCTTTGAAGTTGATGTGAACGGTAATATTGCTTCATATATGATCCCTGGCAAACTGATTAAAGGTATGGGTGGCGCAATGGACTTAGTGGCAGGTGCTGATAATATTATTGTAACTATGACGCATGCTTCTAAACACGGTGTTTCAAAACTGTTATCTAATTGTACTTTGCCATTAACGGGTAAAGGCTGTATTAAAAAAGTGCTTACTGATTTGGCTTTTATTGAGATTAAAGCCGGAAAATTTCATTTGCTAGAACGAGCCCCCGGTGTAAGTGTCGATGAAATAATTGCCCTTACTGAAGGTGAATTAGTCATTCCAGATAATGTTCCTGAAATGAAATTTTAACTATTAAGCTATATACGATTACTTATATTTAACAAAAAAGAGAGTTTACTCTCTTTTTTTATGCGATTAAAAAGCAAAATAAAATATATTTACAACCCATTGCAATAAAATATCACAAGTTAAGCTGCTGTTTTACAGATAAAAATTCATTGATAACAGGATGTGTTTAGATAAAGAGTCACTATTTGCCACAAAATAGCACATTTGTCTTGCATTTATTTTTTTGATTAGCAATACTAAAAGAGACAAAGAAAAGGCAAGACGTGCGAAATCACGTTACGCAAAACCACCGGTCTAAGGGTTTTATATTTTATAAATATAATTTCTATGACAGCGGAGTCACCTCGTTATTTAAGGTACATCCCGTGGTTTTTTCTTTTACTAACTAAATTAATTAAAAGGTTACTAAAATGAAAAAATTATTACTAGCTTCTACCATCACTATTTTAACATTGACGTCTGTTGTATCGGCGCCGAAAGCACAAGCTGCTAACATCGCACAAAGCGTATGTGAGTATGTAGCTGCTGACGACAAAAAACGCATGCGTACATTTTTAAAAACGAATAAATTAAAAATTCGTAGTATCTTCAAAGGTATTCAGTGTAATGGAAAGAATCTGTTGGCGTTTGCTTCAAGTAAAGGTTCAGTAAAAACAGGCTCTTTGATGATTTCAAAATTACCAAAGAAAGTTGTTTCTGCTAACTTAACTGTATTGCAAACCGGATCGCAACCATTGATAGACGCAGCTAACAAACGCGTTAGCAGCTAAACTTATTTTTTAGTAGACGTTATTTGTTAAACCAAGTGTACAGTTTTACTAGATAATAATTCTATGTCATTTTAAAAAGCCTGCTTCTGCAGGCTTTTTTTTATCTTTATTCTTTCAAAGCAATTAATTCAACCACTAAGCTAGCACAGCATTAAAAAACTGATTACACTAAAGTTATACTTATAAAGCGGTGATATATACCAAATCCATTAACGTTGTTCCCACCCAAAGCTTGCCAGCGGTTTGAGAACAAATATAATTTTTTTGCGTATAGTTTTTCTCGGCTTTGTCTCCTGAGACGCTCTACCTTCTGCATCCGTGCAGTCGTATATGAAAGGAATTTTGTGCGGTTATCTAATCGCTGGAAAGCTCCACTAGGGCGAGTTTAAAAGGCTTGAGTTCTGCGTTATTGATCTTGATAAGGAAATAACCATTCTCTTCAATCAAAGTGTTGCCTCTAAGCCTTTTAGAGCACACAGAGTGAAAAGAAACTTAATGGAATTGGTATTAGATGTCAAAAAAAAGAAACTATAAAGACAGTAAAAATGCTTTAGTACTTACCGGAGGTGGAGCCCGTGCTGCTTATCAAGTCGGTGTGCTTTCTGCCATATCAAAGTTTGTACCAAGAAATCATGGCATCCCCTTTCCAATAATTTGTGGCACCTCGGCCGGTGCAATTAATACGACGGCATTAGCTTGTTACTCTTCATGTTTTCATTTGGGTGTAAAAAAATTAGAGTGGGTGTGGAAAAACATTAATACCAGTAGAATTTACCATAGTGATGGTATACGTGTTTTTTCTCATTTAGCCAAAGGCATGCTGGCAAGTTTCCAAGCTGATCATGCGAATAAAAGTGCCCGTAGTTTACTCAATAATGCGCCGCTTCGTGACATGTTAAATATGGTCGTAGACTTTAAACGTATCGACACCAATATTTTACGAGGATACTTGTCAGCCGTTTCCATTACAGCATCAAGTTATAGCAATGGCGACTCGATCAGTTTCTTTCAATCTGAAGAATCTATTTCACCTTGGGTTCGCGCTAAGCGTCGAGGTGAGCCTTGCCAAATCAATAGTGAACATTTAATGGCTTCTGCCGCGATCCCTTTAGTGTTTCCTTCAATAAAAATTCGTCAAGAGCATTATGGTGATGGTTCAATACACCAACTTTCACCATTAAGTCCTGCAATACATTTAGGGGGAGAAAATCTATTTATTGTCGGGGTTGAGCAACCTAAAGAACCTCTTCATAGTAAAGTGAATAATCCTCATCCTCCAACGGCAGCAACTGTAGCAGGTCATTTACTTGATACCATTTTTTCAGATACATTAAATAGTGATATTGAACGACTAGAGCGGATCAACGAAACCATAAAACTTATACCGCCAGAGGTGAGAAAAGAAAAGGATGGCTTAAAGCCAATCTCATCATTTTTAATTAACCCCAGTCATGACTTTAATGCAATGGCCGTTGACTATTTTTCAGATTTACCACTATCAATACGTTTATTATTACGTAGCGTTGGCATATCAAACGACTCAGAATCAAGTATTGTAAGTTACTTATTGTTTGAAAAAAATTATTGTCGCCAATTAATAAAATTGGGCTTTGAAGATACCATGGAACAAGAGACAGCCATTCGAAAATTTCTGTCCCTTGATTAAGATATAATTAACCGCCTTCTTGAATAAAACGTTCTGCTCGTTCAACGCGTCTAGGCTTGCCGCGTACAATCAAAGTATCTTGCGCCTGAAGAATAGTCGTCTCAACTGGCTGCTCTGTCTCAACATCATCACGACGTAGTGCAACAACGGTTACCCGTTTAGCGGATAAGTTTAATGATGCTATGGAGCAACCGTTAGCAAAAGAGTTTTCCGTTAGAATAATAGCATTGGCAAATTCAATTCGGTCCATTGCGTCAGGGCTCATGTCAGTATGCTCCCCTTGAAAAAATCCATGTAAATGACTGTAATGGTCTTTACGCTCTTTTTGTACACGCCGTATAATTCGAGAAAAAGGAACCCCTGTTAGCGATAACACTTGTGAGACAAGCATTAAGCTACCCTCTAAGCTTTCCGGTACGACTTGGTTAGCCCCTGCATCTTGTAATGCTTCAAGTTGGTCATCATTTCGAGTACGTACGAGAATTGGAACATCCGGAGACAATGACCTAACTTTTTGAATAACCTCAAGTGATTGCTTATCTTCGCCAAATGCGATCACCACAAGCTTAGCTTGCGATAAATGAGCAGCTTGTAACAATTCGGTTTGTCTTGATGAACCAAAAAGTACATTTTCTCCCGCTTCTCTAGCTTTAGAAGTTCGCAATGGGTCTATGTCTATAGCAACAAACTTAATAGATTCTTGTTTCAAAAAGCGACTAACGGTTTGTCCTATTCGGCCAAAGCCACATATAATCACATGGTCGTTTAACTCGGTTTGCTCAGGTAATTCAGTTAAATGATCTGTATCTATTGGTTTCTCATTGCTTAGTATCATTGACCAACGACGAGCATTGTCAATCATGTAGGGAGTAATCGCCATACTCAACACACCAGCGCCTAATAAAATTGAAGCGGTTTCAACAGGTAATAGTTCAACTTGGTTTGCTAAAGCGATAAGTACAAAACCAAACTCCCCCATCTGTGCGAGCATTAGGCCTGATGCCCAAGCATCCTTAGACGCTTCTCCTGCTCTTTGTGCTAAAAATGCTATAACAAGAATTTTCACCAACATGAAACTCACCATCACACCAATAATAATTAACGGCGACGAATAAACAATGCCAATATCTAGCTTCATGCCAACAGTTACAAAAAACAACCCAAGTAAAATATCACGATATGGTCGAATATCGGCTTCAAGTTGATGTTTATACTGACTCTCTCCTAGCATCATTCCGGCAAGAAAAGCGCCTAAAGCCATAGAAAGCCCAAACCATTGTGTTAAAGAAGAAGCAACTAAGGTCACTAACAAGGTAGTTAAAACAAACAACTCATCTGTTCTTACTTGCGCAACTAAATTAAATAACCGAGGTAATAGCCATTTGCCTGTAAAGAGTAAAACCGTAACAACAAAAACCCCTTTAACTAAAGCAATTAATAACTCAATGATCATCGAGCTATCAGACTCTTTCGCGAACATTGGAATAATAATTAATAAAGGAACAACCGCAACATCTTGAAAAAGTAAGATGGCAACAGACAACTGGCCTGACTTGCGTTTCATCGCCCCTGTTTCACTCAGTTGCCGAATAACAATAGCTGTGGAAGAAAGCGCTAAAATTCCTCCAATAATTAAAGAACTCGCAAATGTCTGACCGAACAATAATGCAATGACCATGAAAAAAACTAACGATATACCGACTTGTAAACTACCCACCGCTAATACCAAATGCCGCATAGCCATTAACTTAGGTAATGAAAACTCTAGGCCGAGGGTAAAAAGTAAGAAAACAATGCCTAATTCTGCAAAATGATCATAGTCAACTTGGTCTTGAGCAAAAGCAAAACCATGCTCTCCTACCAGCATTCCTGCAACTAAATACGCTAGAATTGCCGGTAAATGTAAACGACGAAATAACCAAACAATGAGTACAGCACTTGTTAAAATTGCTAAGAGTTCAAAATGACTTGCCACAAAAAATCCTTGTTATATAATTTTTCTAACGGTTAAATTATAAGATACTTTCTCCATTGTTGAGTCTAAACCAATTGAGGATCGTTTGACAGCGGCAAGACATTGCCTGCTGTGATTTGTCAAAAAATCGACATCAATTTAAACTTAATAAATCACTTAGATATCAATATACTAAAAACATAAACTCCCCCATCATTTTTAGGTACAAAAATTGCTTAGTCATTACTGATACAATAATCAGGTGATGATATGCAAACATTAAATCTAGTAGATAATCAGGCTTTTGAATTTAACGCTTTTAAAGTGTTCGATAGCCCTAATCATGAAAATACGAATAGAAAACTAGCGTTAATGGAACAACTTCAAACCTCATTAGAGCTTGATCGCTTGCTAAACATTTTCGCGATGGAAGCGGCAAAATATGCGGACTTTTCAGGCTTATACTTTAAAAACGGTGATGTTTCCGCCGCAATAAGAGGTAGTCGACAAGGTAAAAGTGAACGGCATTTTGAATTAAAATTGAATCAAAAATTCGTTGGTATTCTCACTTATGCCGTTAATTCGCCTATCAGTATTACAAATTTCAAAATACTCAATGAGCTACATCAATATTTAATTCATCCGCTTAATAATGCACTGAACTATCAAATGACATTGCAATTAGCCATGCAAGATGGACTCACCTCTTTAAATAATCGTCGGTCTTTTGATGAACAATTAAAGCGTGCGATGCACCGTGCAAATCGTCAGCATAGTAAGGTCGGTTTAATTATTTGTGACTTGGATAAGTTTAAAGCAATCAATGATACTTTTGGTCATGCCATTGGGGATGAAGTGCTAATACAGTTCTCTAAAGCGCTAAAATTAAGCATTCGTGACTCTGATTGCATATTCCGCTTTGGTGGTGATGAGTTTGCACTTATTGTCGAAGACGCCACTAAAGACGCATTAATGGTTATAGAACAACGTATTTATCATGCGATGTCGAAAGACGCTTTACTTGCAAAGTATGAGGTTAGTTGTAGTTTAGGCTTCACTTTTATGGATCGTATTGATACGCAAGAAAGTTTTTTTGAACGTGCTGATAGAGCACTTTACCAACAAAAAATCTATCAACACAGCAAGCTAAGTTTAGTCTGATTTTTCGTCTTCAGTAAAATAACGCAACGCCAGTCTTTGCTCGTCTGGCGTACTACCAATAAGTAAACGGCAAAATTTTACCGCTTTACCGAATTTGTCAAACCCGACAACTGATAATGCTTTTTTAAAACACCAAGGGGATAAATCATAAGTTTCAATAAAGTGTTCAATGGCAATATCTACGCTCGGGTAGGTAACTCCATCAAATAAAAACTCAGTGCCAACATGATCAACATCTAATTCGATCCCTTCAAGTGATAATACCCAGCCTTGATAATTCACTCGTTGTTTTGCTATTTCATACATCAGCCAAGCACTTTTTTGAAATCCAACAAAATTACCTGTTTCAAACTCGCTATTAGCTAACTCTTCTTTTGTCCAGTTAATGCCTATCGCCAAATCTTTTTGATACGTTTGAGTTAGAAAGCGTTTAACTTTATTGGCTACCGCCCAAATAGAGTGTTGTTCTGATTTTCTTGCTAGAGAAGTACATTCACGGCAACTAGGCACCGATAAAGGAGGGTGAGAACAATCAAAAACTTGAAAATATTGATGTGGAAAGCCAAAAGTTAATTCTGATGGCTCGCCACAAAACCAGCATTGATGCCGGTTTTCAAAAGGTATGTCAACTAAAGTATGTGCCATAGGTGCTATTTCAGCGATGAATTATCGGCGTTTACCTGTAGCTGCTGGTTTTGTCTTTTTTGCCACTTTGGCACGACGTTTAGCAGCAGGTGTATTATCAGCTTTTTTACGTGCTATAAGTTGGTTTTTCTCTTGCGTCGCTTTGTAGCGGCTTTTCTTTAACGGTTTATCTTCTTTCTCAGCGTATTGCGCTGGTAATGCGCGATCTAATTCATAACCAGGAACAATCGTTCGTTCAAAAGTACGACCAATGAGCGCTTCAATATTTTCAAGGAATTGCTCATCTTTTGGACTAACCAACGAAATAGCAGTGCCTGATTTACCCGCACGCCCCGTACGGCCAATTCTATGAACATAATCTTCTGCGAGGTATGGCAAGTGAAAGTTAACCACATAAGGCAAGTCTGGAATATCTAGACCTCGTGCAGCAACATCGGTTGCAACTAACACTCGAACTTTACCTTGAGTAAATTGCTCTAATGCTTTGTTTCTTGCACCTTGAGTTTTATCGCCATGACATAAAGCCGACTTTATACCGTCAAGCTTTAGTTCTTTCGCTAGTATATTTGCACTTTCTTTAGTGCCTGCAAAAACAAGCACTTGCTTCCAGTTATTTACACCAATTAATTCTGACAACAATTCACACTTTCGAGTTTCTGATACCCAATATACTGATTGCTTAACTTTACCAGATGTTGAATTTTGTCGAGAAACTTCTAAGGTTTTTGGTGTGTGTAATACTTGCTTAGCAAGGGTTTTTACTTTATTTGAAAATGTTGCTGAAAACAATAACGTTTGATGCTTTTGCTTGATAACACTAATTAGCTGTTGAATATCATTTAAAAAGCCCATGTCTAACATGCGGTCAGCTTCATCTAAAACAAGAAACTTAACTTGTGACAAATCAACATTTCTAGCCACTAAGTGTTCAAGTAAGCGCCCAGGTGTAGCAACTAATATATCGACACCTTGCTTTAACATTTTAGTTTGTGGCGGCATATTTACACCACCATAAATAGCACCACAACTAAGCGGTAAAAGCTCGCTGTAGCTTTCAATGTTACGCGCCACTTGCTGAGCAAGTTCTCTCGTTGGCGTTAAAATAAGCGCGCGTATGGTCTTTGACGAATTATTGTCCGTTGGTATTTTAGCTAAAGCTTCTAATATAGGTAAACTAAAAGCTGCAGTTTTACCGGTGCCCGTTTGCGCACTTGCTAATAAATCAACACCAGAACGAATAAGCGGTATAGCTTGCTGTTGTACAGGCGTCAACGTTTTATAACCACAGGCTTTAACTGCCTTTAATAGCTCAGCCGACAAACCTATTGCATCAACACTCATATATCACCACTTATAAAAAACGAAACCAAAAATTAAGGCGCGCATTCTAGCATAGTTTAATAGTTATTCATCAGACTATTTTTGCCAGATACCCTTTGTTAAATTAAATCGATTATGCTCACTTTCACTCGGCATATAGTTTGGCAATTTCCCTAGCTTATCTTGTTGGTGATAATCTTGGGTAATACTTATCACGACTTTTGATAATAGCAACAGCGCAGTTACGTTAACGATTGTCATTAATCCCGTTGATAAATCGGCTAAAGCAATAACTTGCGGCAAGCTAGCTACAGAGCCAAAAATCAGCATAGCTAAAAATCCGCAGCGCAAAAACCAGTGTCCAAGTCGATTATCCATATTCAAATATTTTAAATTGTTTTCAGCATAAGCAAAGTTGGCAACGATTGAGGTAAAACCAAAGAGCAAAATAGCAATAGTGATAAAATCACTCCCCCATGCTCCAACTTGATAAGCTAAAGCTTGCTGAGTTAACTGTATTCCCTGTGCATCACTACCGGTTTCTTTGAACAATAAAATAAGAAAGGCGGTACATGAACAAATAACAATCGTGTCGAAAAATACAGCTAGCATTTGTATATAACCTTGTGACACAGGATGAGGAGGATATGGCACGGCGGCGGCCGCGGCATTGGGTGAACTGCCCATTCCCGCTTCATTAGAATAAAGCCCTCGCTTTATACCTTGCACGATTGCCGCGCCAACTAAACCGCCACCAGCTTCCTTAAGCCCAAAAGCAGAAGCAAAAATATCACTAATAACGGCAGGAATTTTTTCAATATTTAGACATATAACCGCTAGGCACACAAACAAATAAGCAAGTCCCATAAAAGGAACCGTTATTTCAGCAAAACGTGCTATGTTTTTCAAACCACCAAAAACAATAAAAGCGGTGGCTATAGTAATGGCAATACCGGTAAATAACGGATTAATACCAAAAGAGCCATCAAATGCACTGGTAATCGAATTAGCTTGTACTGAACTAAAAACAAAACCATAACCAAAAAACAAACACAGTGAAAAAGTTACCGCAAGTTTTTTGCTTTTTAACCCTTTGCTCATGTAATAAGCCGGACCACCACGAAAATTTCCGTTAACATCTTTTTCTTTATAAAGTTGCCCTAAAGCACTTTCTGCAAATGCCGTAGCCATGCCTACTAAAGCAATAAGCCACATCCAAAAAACAGCCCCTGCCCCACCTAAAGTAATGGCGACAGCAACTCCCATTAAATTCCCGGTGCCAACACGGGCAGCAAGAGAAGTACATAACGCTTGAAATGAAGATATACCTTGGCTGTCAGTTTTACGGCTTAGTTTAAGTAAAGTAAACATATGAGTAAAACGAGTTATTTGAAGAAATTTTAATCGCCACGTAAACCAAATACCGCAACCTGTGAGTAAATAGATAAGGATGCTTCCCCACAAATAACCATTAATTGTTCCTACCCATTGTTCTATCAAAATATTTTCTCAGTTTATATTTTTATTGTTAATTATCATAACAAACAAAGTAATAGCAGCGTTAGGCTCTATTCGTTTTATACAAAAAAACCAGTGAAATATCACTGGTTTCTATTATTAAGAACTAAAAAATCACAAAGCTTTAAATATCTGCTCAACAGAGTCTTTAGCATCACCAAATAACATTTGAGTATTATCTTTAAAGAACAGTGGATTTTGAACCCCTGCATACCCCGTATTCATTGAACGTTTAAATACAACCACTTGCTTTGCATTCCATACTTCGAGTACTGGCATTCCTGCAATTGGACTGGTTGGATCTTCAGCAGCAGCTGGGTTTACCGTATCATTTGCACCAATAACTAAAACCACATCAGCTTTTGGAAAATCATCGTTAATTTCATCCATGCTAAGTACAATATCGTAGGGCACTTTCGCTTCAGCTAATAAAACATTCATATGACCAGGTAAACGTCCAGCAACAGGATGAATAGCAAACCGAACATCAATACCTTTAGCTTTTAAAGCTTGTGTCATTTCATAAACAGGATATTGCGCTTGAGCAACGGCCATACCATAACCTGGCGCAATAATGACGGATTTAGCTGCACACAACAAATCAGCTACAGCATCAGCATTTACTTCAATGTGTTCACCATAATCGGTGTCATTATCAATGACAACATCAGTACCAAAACCACCTGCGATAACACTGATAAACGATCGATTCATCGCTTTACACATAATGTAAGATAAAATAGCTCCTGATGAACCAACCAAGGCCCCCGTAACAATTAATAGGTCATTGTTAAGCATAAAGCCCGCAGCAGCTGCAGCCCAACCAGAGTAAGAGTTAAGCATTGACACTACAACGGGCATATCAGCGCCACCAATTGAGGCAACTAAATGCCAGCCAAAAACAAAAGCGATCAAAGTCATTAAGTACAATGCGCTATTTGAGCCACCATTTTGCACAAAACTGATCATGAGAATAAAAGCAAGAACACCTGCGGCTAAATTTAATTTATGGCGATGAGGTAGCATTAATGCAGAAGAACTTATAACCCCTCGTAATTTAGCAAAGGCGACAATTGAACCAGTAAAAGTGACAGCGCCTATAAACACTCCTAAGAAAACTTCAACTAGATGAATATTTGTTGCCATCTTTTGAGTATCAGTAATATTGAATGACAACGAATGGTCCATTCCAAAGTAACTATTAAACCCCACTAAAACGGCGGCTAAACCTACAAAGCTATGTAAAATAGCTACAAGCTCTGGCATTTGAGTCATTTCAACTTTTTTTGCTAAATGTAATCCTATAAATGCACCGACTGACATAGCAATAAAAATAACCAAAACATTGTCTACACGTGGATCAGCGATCGTTGCAATCAAAGCAACGGCCATTCCAGTGATGCCATACCAATTACCTGTTTCAGCCGTTTCTTGTTTACTTAATCCAGCAAGACTAAATATAAATAATAATGCGGCAATAATATAAGCAGCACTAATTAACCCTTGAGAAAATTCCATTAATGCGCCCCTTATCGTCTAAACATTTTTAACATACGTTTGGTAACAACAAAGCCACCAACAATATTGATTGTGGCAATAAGCACCGCAATCCCCGCAAGTATTTGTACCCAAATATTGTCTTGTCCTATTTGCAATAAAGCGCCAACAATAATAATACCAGAAATAGCATTGGTAACACTCATTAAAGGAGTATGAAGCGAATGACTAACATTCCAAACCACGTTGTAACCAATAACACAGGCAAGTACGAAAACGGTAAAGTGAGATAAGAAATCAGCTGGTGCAACACTTGCAACCCATGCAAATAATAAAGCGCCTACGCTCATGAAAACATGCTTTTTCGTTGTAGATGTCGGTGACTGTGGTGCAACAGGAGGAGTAACTTGTTCTTGAACAGGCTTAACCGGTGCAGCACTGACTTGTATAGGCGGTGGCGGAAAAGTAATTTCACCGGCATTGACTACAGTCATATTACGAACAACTTGGTCATCAAAATCAACCGTAAAGGTACCATCTTTTTCTGGGCAAACTAATTTAGCCAAATTCACTAAATTATTTGAATATAGCTGTGATGATTGGTTAGGCAAACGTGACACTAAATCGGTGTAACCAATAATTTTAACACCATTAATATTAGCAACTTTCCCTGCAACGGTTAGTGCACAATTACCACCGCCAGCAGCAGCTAAATCAACAATAATTGAGCCGGGTTTCATTGAATGAACCATTTCTTCTGTGATCAGCTTAGGTGCTGGTTTTCCGGGGATCATCGCGGTAGTAATAATAATATCTACATCTTTGGCTTGCTCTGCAAACAATGCCATTTCAGCATCAATAAATGCTTTACTCATTTCTTTTGCATAGCCGTCACCAGACCCCGTGTCTTCAGGCTCTTCATAATCAAGCTCGAGAAATTCAGCCCCCATGCTTTCAATTTGTTCTTTGACTTCAGGTCGGGTATCAAAAGCGCGAACAATAGCACCTAGACTTCCGGCGGTACCAATAGCAGCAAGACCGGCAACACCAGCACCTATGATCATAACTTTCGCTGGTGGCATTTTTCCAGCAGCGGTAATTTGCCCCGTAAGAAAGCGTCCAAAATGGTGAGTAGCTTCAATGACTGCACGATAACCAGCAATGTTAGCCATTGAGCTTAAGGCATCCATTGACTGGGAACGTGTCATACGAGGTACCATTTCCATGGCAAAGGTAGTAATTGATTTTTCTTTCAATGCTTCAAGTAATTCAGGACTTTGAGCAGGAGCTATAAAGCTGACCAAATGGGCCCCGTCTTTCATTTGTGAAACTTCATCAAGTGATGGTGCATTTACTTTAAAAATAATATCAGACTGCCAACATACTTTTTTAGTAACCAATGAGGCTTTTGCATCGATAAACTCTTGATCAGTAAAGCTCGCTTTGGTGCCAGCGCCTTTTTGTATTTGAACACTAAAACCAAGTTTAAGTAGTGCACTTACCGAGGTTGGCGAAGCCGCTACTCGGTTTTCCCCTGTTAGTGTTTCTTTAGGTATTCCAATATTCATAAGCCACCTTTTTTGAAGGTTACCCTTTTATCAATAAGCATGATAAAAATGTAACGCATTATTTTTATGATTAATGTTTTACCACTTATCGGATGAATTTCATACACATAAAATTGACTTGTAGATATTTTTTCAAAATTATAGTGCTCGTTCAAAGCCGATAAAATATTCTAAAATGGCAAAGTAGAACAACAGATAAAAATAAGAAGTATTCGACAACTATCATTTAGCTAGGTTAGAAGTTTTATAAACGCCTTAGACAATTCAGTTAAAAACTTAAATAACAGACTCGATACCCAAGCAATCATTCACAGTAATTTTCCCATAACGAGCTAAACTGGAATTTCTATCAGAGTCAATTCAATGAATCAAATACCAAACTTGTGGTTAAAGGTCATGGGAGTAAAGTGATCGGTATCATTTATAGGGATGTGTATACTTTGACCTTGCTAACTAAACCAAATAAGCCATTTTTATAAATGAAAATTCAAAAGCATCACACAGATTTCATCATATGTTAATTAATGCCTTACTCTTCCTAAAGAAAATGTTTTTTTAGGAAGAGTAAAAAAGTGAACATCTCCCGTATTTTCATGATGCACACCTAACGAGCCATCATATTTATTGATTATTTTTTGGCATAGCAATTGATTTAAGGCTTGGCTATTAGGCCCCTCCTCAATGTTATATTTTAAGGCGAAAGATGAATTTGATGCTTGTCTATTTAAACTTGAAGGTGAAGTATCTTCAACTTCAAAAACGATGTCATTGTTTTTTGTATAAAGTCGAATGTTAAGTTCACCACCGCTTTGGGAGCGCATTACTGCATTATGGGTTAACTGGTTTATAACTTGACCTATTTGCTCAGGAACACATAAGCTTCTAACATCAACAGCAAGTGATTTATTTACGATGATATTTCGTAATTTATCTTGACTTGATTCTAAATAAAGTTGTGTTGCTATCATAGATTGTAATGAACACGACTTTACTAAAGAACTTTGCATATAATTAGAAACAGCAAAGTAACTTAATAAATCATTAAAAGTATGAGTTAATTTTTCTTTGCTTTTTTGACTAAGTTCTTTAAATGAATTGCGCTTATCTAAACTTATGTTTTGATCTATTAAACAATCGTTCAGTGTCGTTAATACATAAATAGGGTTATATATTTCTTTTGTAATAGTATTAATTATTTGTTTATAGTCATTTAAGCTAACTATTTCTTTATTAATTTTATGTGTATTAAATATCAATCGTCGAAGTTTCAACGTAAAAATTTCGTGATCTAATGGTTTAATAAATACATCATCTGCGCCATGAGATAGAAATTTGATAGCACCATTTCTACTGCCAGTTAAACCAATAAAAACAAAAGTTCGGTTCGGAAACGTTTCATTTATTTCCAGCATTAATTCACAACCATTTTTAAATGGCATTTCATAATCTAGTATAATAATGTTTATAGTCGGTGTTGATATTAAGCGGTCTATGACTTTCTTTGTATTGAGCTCAATTTCATTCTGAATAAACTCTGTATTTAAAATATTGGCCACAATGCTACTATCGACTCTCGAGTCATCCACAATTAATGCATGCTGAAAACGATATATATCGTGTTGCCTAATAAAGCCATAAATAAGAGAAATTATCTCGCTATCATTTTCATCTACAACGGTATTAATGAGGTGAGCTTTCGCCGTTCTTTCCATTTCAAAGTCTAAATTACGGGTAATTAATAAAGTTGGAACATCTACTTTTAACTCAAGTTTGGCAATATTCTCTTCATCAATTTTTTTTATATAAAGAATCACATAATCGGTGTTTGATAAATAGATATTTTTAGGAAGGGAGCTATCATTAGAAGATATCGATTGGATATTCGTTAAATTCTCCTCTTCTAATACAGGGATTAAACTTTTAGTTATTTTATTGGGTAGGTTTATTAAGAAAATATTTGAATTCATTATAACTAATCCCTGTCATAAATTAGACCTTATAAAATTTAAGACCTAGTACAGCGCTATTAACTATAGTGCATATTTCTATTTTAACCAGCGAAGGGTGAATTTTTGTAGCTCTTATTTATGACTAAATAGAGAATATAGTTAGATAATTGTCATCGAGGGTAAGTTTACATTTAGCTTAAGCTAAAATTACAAGAATAGAATATTCAAACCACAATCGTTGTTATATGACAGGATAAATAGGAAGAATATAGTATTTTGTTCGGTGCTTGTTTATTACGGATCTATGTTTTTACTTGCTTCGACGAGTTCCTTTGGAAAGATTATTTCAAAACATGTGCCTTGATTATGATTGCTGGTACAAGTTAATGAACCTTTTAAGGATTGGTGAACTAGGTTATAAACTATGTGAAGGCCAAGTCCACTACCGCCTTGACCTCTTTTGGTTGTAAAAAAAGGTTCGTAAATCATCTCTAAGTGGCTATCAGGAATTCCACACCCCGTATCTTGATAATTTATTTTGATTAACCCATCAATTTCTTGTACCGATATTGAAATTTTTCCATCGTCATCGTCTTTAAATGCGTGAGCTATCGAATTGGTGATAAAATTGGTAAGTATTTGTGAAATAGCACTGGGTGAACTTTGGATCTTAAAGTCATTATCCCCATCAAAGATTATATTTATGTTGGCTGCTTTTATTTTTGGCGTTAGGCTAACGAGTACTTCATGAATATACGCTTTAATTAAAAAAATTCTAAATCTTTCACTTGATTGATCTACAGCAACTTGCTTGAAGCTACTAATGAGTTCTGCAGCTCTTGACAGATTTGAGCTAATCAGCATACTGCTTTGCTCAGCAGAACCAATATAATTATCAAGTTTAGCCTTTGTTAATTTATCTTTATCTAAACAATCTTTTATATTTTTTGTGGAGTCATTTAAGTGTGATGCAGCAGTAACGCATATACCTATTGGCGTATTAATTTCATGAGCAACCCCTGCAACTAGCCCACCAAGTGAAGCCATTTTTTTTGATTCTAATAATTGCGTATGTGTTTTATCTAACTGCTTAAATGATTGCTCTAATTCTTTGGTTCTTTGTTGAACTCGCTCTTCAAGTGAGTCTTTATGGGATATAAGTTCTTGTTCTTGGGCTTTTTGTGTGGAGATATTAGTAAGGGACTGTAATATTCCACCTTTGATATTGTTCGGATCAATTGGCGCAATAGACAGTAAAAACCACTGTTGGTTTTGTTGAAGATAAACCGTTTCATTCTCGACAACTTTACCTGTTCTTATCGCAAGGCAAAACTTGCAACGACTCTCTTCTATATCTACGGGATGAAAATATTGGTGAATGGGCTGGTGTATCACTTCAGTTAAGTTTTTTTCTATAGCGGTTAAAGCAGACTTGTTTACTTGAGAAATTATTGCAAACTCGTTTGTTCTAATGGCAGGTGTTGGTATTGCGTCATAGCTGTTTGATTGCACCGTTAACATTTTTATAGGATCATTAAGTGTAGTTTGAATAATAGCTTGATATATCATCCAGAAAGATAAAAACTTGAATATGTGGCCAACAACAAACGCCAGACCTTGAAAGTCTGTATACAAAGTAAAACAAAACTCAGCAACTATAGTTAATGCAATTGAGGCTAATAGATAAAATAGAACATTTTTATCCAATAACAATCTGTTTCTTATAAACATGACACCTGAAGCTATCAATATGCAAATGATTATAAACTCGGCATTTCGCTTAAAGTCAGACAAACTCCCATCGATAAACATCTTTGGTTCTTCAAGGTAAAATGACGCCCAACAAACTAACAATACAATAACAGCTGTAGTGATTATCATCAGGTTGATTTTTAGTCTGTTGTATAAAAAAAAGGTAGATGAAAGTAATAATGTACTTTCTAAAATTCGTCCATATATCCAGAAATGTAAAGTGATTTCACCATCAGTAATATTGAAAAAGGGAATTCCTTTGACAGTAAAGGTGTGCATTGTATCTATCAGTGATACAGCAAAATAACCAATGCCTAAATATATTAAAAAATCATTTCGAATAAAATGATGAGTATTTAAAACAACAACAAGCATTAATAAACCAACAAAAATTGAAAATAATTCAGCTAATGTATGAAACAATAAAACGCCATTTAAATACCTGGCGCCTAGTAAAGCACAGATAATTAATACAGGGTAAGGTAGGAGGTTGATAAAACGATTGTCTAACTTTGACTTCATTGTTAAAAATGTTCAAAAATAGCATGTTAAATAACTATAGGCATGATTATCAATAATTGCTAGACGGCTACTATTCCTTTTAAACTTATACATAGTGGGTTAGTCCGTATAAGTTTCTTATGTAAAAAAACCATGCAAAAACGATTGTCGGTTCTCGAAAAATTTAACTTTATCGGTTGTATATCCTTGACGACCAAACAATAAAACATCCATTTATGGTAATACAAAGCGATGAACAGTTCAGAGGTTTCAGTCTTTGATTGAGAACAAAAACCTTAGTAAAATTGTTTTTAAAGTTTAACAGTGAACAACGTGCGTTTAGATATTTAGATTATTAATCTTGATTGCACCTATCAATGATAAGTGTACGGTTCAACTTTCAGCGACAAGCTATAATGAAGATTAAAACAGACTTTAATGGTAATCAATTAAGTTAACTTTGAGAAACTCCCCTCTCTCTTTTGAGCACTTAACAGACTTTTTATAAACCTTGTTGCTATTTTTGCTCTCTATCGCAAAAAGCGGCTAACCATTAAATACTTATTTGAATATGGTGTTGAGTTAGAGATTTCAACTCTATGTTTCGATTAGGGCTACTCACTTTTTTATATCAAATACCAAATAGCAAAAAACCGTTAATCTTTTGATTAACGGTTTTTTTTAATATGGCGGTGAGCGAGAGATTCGAACTCTCGAAAGGGATAAACCTTTACACGCTTTCCAGGCGTGCGCCTTCAGCCACTCGGCCAGCTCACCAAATTTTTCACTTATCTTTTAACTAAAGCAAATTTTGAATTATAGGTAAACTATAAACATTCTTTGCAACAACATAGATAAAGCTGCGCTATGTTAGGTAAAATTAATAGCCAGCACAACTAAATTTTACTAAAAAGCGATCAACTGATTACTTTATCGACAATAGGCCTATTTGCTACCTAGTTCGCGGCTAAAGCGGCATTAAATGTTAACATACGATCCAATGATTTCAATGCACCCTCACGTAGTTTCATATCAACAAAAACTTCTTTTCCTGCCGGATCGAGTAATGCGTCTTCAATCTCTTTCAAACCATTCATTGCCATCCAAGGGCAATGTGCACAACTTCTACAAGTTGCACCTTCGCCCGCTGTTGGCGCTTCAAAGAATTCTTTATCAGGGCAAAGTTGCTGCATTTTATAAAAAATACCACGATCCGTTGCGACAATAAATTTTTGATTGGGCATGTCTTGTGCTGCTTTTATTAACTGACTTGTTGAACCGACAGCGTCAGCAAGTTCAATAATGTCTGCAGGAGACTCTGGGTGCACCAAAATAGCGGCATCCGGGTGTAAGGCCTTCATGTCGCTTAACGCTTTAGTTTTAAACTCGTCATGAACGATACAAGCGCCCTGCCACATTAGCATTTCAGCACCGGTTTGCTTTTGGATATATGAACCTAAATGCTTGTCAGGCCCCCAAAGAATTTTTTCACCTTGCTCGTCTAGATGCTCAACAATCTCTAACGCACATGACGATGTTACAATCCAATCTGCTCTTGCTTTTACTGCCGTGGATGTATTTGCATAAACAACAACTGTACGGTCTGGATTCTCATCACAAAAAGCATTGAACTCTTCAATAGGGCAGCCCAAGTCTAACGAGCAAGTTGCTTCAAGAGAAGGCATGACAACGTTTTTTTCAGGGGTGAGTACTTTGGCGGTTTCCCCCATGAAACGAACACCGGCAATAATTAGCGTAGTCGCTGAATGATTATTTCCAAAGCGAGCCATTTCTAAAGAGTCGGCAACACAGCCACCCGTCTCTTCAGCTAATGCTTGAATTTCTGGATCAGTATAATAATGTGCAATGAGCACAGCATTCTTTTCTTTCAATAAAAGTTTAATACGATCTTTGTATTGGATACGTTCAATAGCTGAAAGTGGTGCTGGTTTCACGGGAAATTGAAAATCAAATTCTACGGCTAAATTGCTTTGCGACATTATTTATCTCTGTTGATCTCTTTAAAAACGGGGCAATTATACGGTATAGAAGAAAGGATGTGTATAAGACTTTTTACTATTAAAGATTTAAAAAAGATAACAGAAGTTATTAAAAAACGTTAATAAGAGTAAAGGTAATTGGATAATTTATTTAGTCGTGGTCGGCCGTGAAGGATTTGAACCTTCGAAATAACTTTACCTAACGGTTAAAAGCTTAATCTTTATAGTGATTTGAAATTTAACTGAATAATTTTAAGAAGTGGTCGGCCATGTAGGATTTGAATCTTCGAAATAATTTTGCTTAACGGTTAAAAACTTTTGGCTTTTTTAATTATTTGAAGTTTAACTGGATAATTTTTAAGAAGTGGTCGGCCGTGAAGGATTTGAACCTTCGACAAATTGGTTAAAAGCCAACTGCTCTACCAACTGAGCTAACGGCCGACATAAAATTTTTAGATTGCTACTTTCATCAGACTTTAAATATAAGAGAGTGGTCGGCCGTGAAGGATTTGAACCTTCGACAAATTGGTTAAAAGCCAACTGCTCTACCAACTGAGCTAACGGCCGACAATAATATATGTTAAAAATCTACAATGTCTAATTTGGTAATTAAACATACCTTAATAATAAAGAAAGTGGTCGGCCGTGAAGGATTTGAACCTTCGACAAATTGGTTAAAAGCCAACTGCTCTACCAACTGAGCTAACGGCCGACATTGTTTTCTTTTTCGAAATAAATTCAAATATTACTAAGGTTTTCTTTTTATCTTAACATTTAAGTTAATGATAAAAGTGGTCGGCCGTGAAGGATTTGAACCTTCGACAAATTGGTTAAAAGCCAACTGCTCTACCAACTGAGCTAACGGCCGACATAAGTGCTAAATCACACTGCGTTGAACTAGTGCCTCAACGCGCCGCATATAATACTCATAATTTTTTTTAGTGCAACAATAAATTTAACTTTTTTCTTATTAACTGCTTTTTTGCAGAAAAAGAAAGCAGTTAGTGTAAGTTATCGTCGCTTTTAAAGGTTATAAATTTTCTAACCTAGGTTGTGCGAGTCGAGCAGCACTTGATTCTGGGTATTCTGCTAGAACTTTTTGATACCAAAGTTTTGCTGAAGCATTGTTATTTAGCTTCTGTTCAACCATAGCCAACTTCAACATAGCATCACTACGCTTGTTTGAGTCGATATATTGTTCAACCACTAAACTAAATTCAATTTTTGCTTTTACGTATTCTGTTTTGTTAAATAATAACTGTCCCAACCAATAATGTGCATTGGGCGAGTAACTTGAATCAGGATACTTTTGATTAAACGCTTGAAATTCTGGAATCGCTTTATCGTATTGTTTATCTTTCAACACTAAATTTACCGCACGGTCATACGCTTGGTTTTCAGTTAAATCAGTTGAATAGTTCGCAGGAGCGCCTGTCGCTGTTGTTGGTGCAACAATCGCAGCAGGAATACTATTAACAGGTTTGAGTGCTTCAGAGACTCTACGATCAAGCTCTTGATATAATTCTCGCTGTCGATTCAAAACTTGGCTTAGCTGATGAGTATGTAGCTCAGTCACTCCACGTAATTCATTCACTTCGTTTTGTAGTTCATCAAGCTGTCGCTGAACTTTTACTTGGGCACGATTACGAGCATCAAGTTGACGTTCTAAGATAGCAACCTTTTCTTCAATAGGTATTGGCGAGCCAGAGGTGAATTGCGAAGTACTATTTTTATTTGAACCAGTATTGGTTATATCAATAACGGGCGCAGATTCTGCTGCTACTACCGCAATGGTAGTAACAGCAAATGACATCCCGAATAAAACTTTATTCAGTTTCATTTATATTCCTGATTAGTATACTAATACCGCACGGCGATTTTTAGCAAAAGCGCTTTCACTTCGGTTTTTAATCATCGGCTTTTCTTCACCATAGCTAACAACACTTAGTTGTGATGATGAAACACCCATGTTTTCTAAATACGTTACTATTGCTTTAGCACGACGTTCGCCTAAAGCTATGTTGTATTCAGGCGTACCACGTTCATCGGCATGACCTTCAACTAGTACTTTTGTGTTTGAACTATTGTTTAAAAATTTTGCATGAGCGTCTAAAATTGAAGAAAACTCGCTGCTTACTGTAGAAGTATCAAAATCAAAATAAACAATGTGCTCTGCACGAAGTCTTTCTATCTCTTTACGTTGCTGTTCTTCAATTTCAGCGGCACGCTGTGCAGCCGTTACTTGAACTTCAGCAGTGTTATTATTGTTATCAATTACTGAAGCCTCTTGAGCATTCGTTGCTACATCGCTTTGCCCTTCAGATTCTGTATTTGAAGTACAAGCAGACAAAGCCAAAATTGGCAAGGCAATCGCAAGAGCTTTCACAGTTTTATTCAAACGCATTATATTTGTCCTTATTATTCTTAAGTTATGTTTTTTAATTAATGTTTAATCTTTTATTATATTTTATAAAAATGGTGACCAAGCCGGCGCTTTAACTTCACCATCAACCGCGGGTAAACGCGCTTTAAATCTTCCATCTACAGATACTAAACTCAGCACTTGTCTATTATTATGTAATGTACTGTAGATTATCATTCCGCCATTAGGTGCAATGCTCGGTGATTCATCTAAACGGGTCGTCGTCAGCACTTGAAAGATTCCTGACGCTAATTCTTGTTTAGCTAAATGATATTTGTTTCGTGTCCTATTGACCATAACTAATTGACGACCGTCAGGTGTAATTGAACCACCAAGGTTCATTTCACCATCAAATGTCAATCGTTTTACACGACCATCGACTAAACTTACGCGATATAGCTGAGGTTTACCACCCCGTTCTGAACTAAATACCAAGGATTTCCCATCAGGACTCCAACTTGGCTCCGCATCAATAGCACGATGACGTGTGATACGACGCAATTTTTTTGTCGCTACATCCATAACATAGAGCTCTGAATTACCATCTTTTGATAACATCATTGCCATTTGTTTACCATTAGGAGACCAACGTGGTGCGCTATTTATCCCCTTATGGTCGCTTAGCATAGTACGCTTACCTGTATAAATATCAATAATATATATTTTTTGTTGATGATTCTCAAATGTTGAGTAAGCTAACTGGTTACCATTTGGATGCCATGACGGTGACATTAATGGTTCTTTTGAAGTTAACAATACGTGTTCATTAACGCCATCATAATCTGCCATTACCAACTGAAAAGGAAACTCTCCTTGATCTCGAACAATAACGTAAGCAATTTTAGTTAAAAATGCACCTTTACTGCCCGTTAACTTTTCATAAATAACATTACTGATATGATGCCCGTAACGACGAAATTGGTCAGAGCTAATTTCAAATTCACCTTCAGCATGAATATGGTCAGAAGTTTTCACCAACTCACCATTACTTAGCATTTGTGATTGTCCACCGGTGATTTGTCCGCGAATAACATCAACTAGCTGATAACTTATTTTATAGCGACCAATGCCTATTTCATTAATTTGACCAACGACAACAGCTTCGACTCCTTCGCTTGCCCATGCGGAATAATCAATGTCTTTATCCGAGAAAGGAGCTTGAGGAAATCGACTGTCACTTATTGGGTTAAATTTACCGCTACGCAGTAGATCTTCACTGATGATAGCCGAAATCTTTTCTGGAAGTGGTTCTATACCTGTCCATTTAAAAGGCAATACTGCAATGGGCCTAGCACTATCAATACCTTCGGTGATAACAATTTCAAGCGTTGCTTGTGCATTAATTGAAATCAATGCGATAAAGAAAATGAATGCTTTTTTAAATTTATTCATATATTTTACTATTTTCTCAGTCATTAGTTATGGTTCATTAAATAAATAAGCTTACTATTAAAATTCAGGTACTACTGTCAGGCTAATCGTGCGCATTTCTTTAAATACTTCAGGGTCTTTGGAGACAGGCAATGTTCCTGCCTTATAAATAGCCGTCTTAGATGCGTCACATACAACCTTATCTCCTTTACCAATCACAACATTAACTACAAAACCTGATGGTGCAAGACTTATCGTTAATTTACAAGACTTACCTTCCATAGTACTGCGATCCGTTATCAAGTTTCCTTGAATAGTTTGTCGAATTAATGCGGTAAAACGTCCAACTTCAGTCATTGTTTGCTGATGACGAGCTTGTTGCCTAACAGCCATCTCTTCCGCCATTTGTTGTTCTAATATTTTTTGCTGCTGTGCTCGTTCTTTTGCTTCTTGAATTTTTCGTTTGCGTTCAGCTGCTTTTTTCTTCCGTAAATCATCAGCCTTTTTCGCTGCTTTTTCTTCTTTTAATCGCTTAGCCTTTGCATCTGCTGTCGCTTGTTCAGCGATTTTTTGTTCTTTTACTTTTTGCTTACGCAGTTTTTCTGCTGCGTTTGCTTTAGTCCTTGATTTTTTTGCCGCCGAGTCTGCTGCTTTTTTCTCTAATACTTTTTTCTTTCTTTGTCGTTCCAGCTCTTTAATACGCTTTTCTTCTTTAGCCCGTTTCTTTTTGGCAGAAGCAACTTGCTGATTAAGCTCTTTTAATCGTTTAGCATCATCACGTTTCTTCTTCTTAATTTTATTGACTTGCGCTTCAACTTTACTTTTATCAACAACGGTTGCTTGAATAGTCTGCACTTGAGCAACTTTGGGTACGGCTTTGGGTTCATGGTCAAAATTTCCCATCAACAAGACTGCCGCAAGAACAACATGCAATAAAAAGCTAAGCGATAATGCGATGGCAAATTTTCGGCTCATTGATTATTTATCTCCAGGGTCTGTCATTAACCCAACAGAAGGTACGCCTGCTTTTTGTTGTAACAATACCATCAATTGAATTACCGCATCATACGAAACCGCGCCGTCACCATTTACCACTACCGGAGTGTCAGGTTCAACCTTTAAGTGCGCAGCGACAAGTGTAGCGACTTGTTCAGCAGACATAGGCTCATTCTTACTAGTCCCCACTGCGAGATAATAATTACCGTCAGCATCAACTGATGCGACTAATGGCGGTTTCGAGTCTTTATCAAGTGCTTCTGCATCTGCTTTGGGTAAATCAACTTTAACGCCTTGAGTAATCAATGGTGCGGTAACCATAAATATAATTAACAATACCAACATAACATCAATGTAAGGAACAACATTAATTTCAGCAACTTTACGGCGTCTGACTCTTTTATACATAAGTATTACTCCGTTTATGCTTGCTGTTCAGTTGCGCTTTGACGTTGTAAAATACTGGAAAACTCTTCCATAAAATTACCGTAACCATTTTCAAGTTTCTCTACATGATGGCTAAATCTATTAAACGCCATGACGGCAGGAATTGCCGCAAACAATCCCATCGCTGTTGCAATTAACGCTTCGGCAATACCGGGCGCAACCATCGCTAATGTTGCTTGCTCAACAGCGCCAAGTGCAATAAACGAATTCATAATGCCCCATACGGTACCGAACAGACCAATATACGGACTAATAGAACCCACAGTTGCCATGAAAGGCAAGTGAGTTTCAAGATGATCAACCTCACGAGAAAGCGCAACACGCATTGCTCGGTGAGTACCGTCAACAATGGCTTGCGGGGAGTTTATGTTACTTTTTCTTAAACGCGCAAACTCTTTAAAACCTGAAACAAATAGACTTTCAATCCCTGTTGCAGAGCCTTTCGATGATACTTCGTTATAAAGTTTACTTAAATCAGCACCGCTCCAAAACTTATCTTCAAAGGTTTTCATTTGAGCTTGGGCCTCATTAAGTATTTTACGACGTTGAAAAATCATCGCCCAACATGCAATAGAGAAACCTAATAAAATTAACATAACAGACTTAACTAATAGACTGGCTTGAAGGAATAAATCAAAAATTGAAATTTCAGCTGACACGTTTTAACGCTCCTAATATTTTTTCGGGGATGGCACAAGGTTTAGCAAGTTGTAAATTTACACAAGCAATTCGTACAACAACAGAGCAAATCAGCTTATTTTTTTGGTCACTAATTTGCTGTGTAAACACAAGACTGGCGCGTTTAAATTCGCTGATCCATGTGGTTACCATTAGTAAATCATCTAATTTAGCTGAAGCTATATTGTCCATTTCAATTCTTCTGACCACTAAACCTATGTTTTGTTCTAAAAAAAATGATTGATTAGCGTCTAATTCTCTTAACCACTCAGTACGAGCACGTTCACAGAATTTCAAATAATTAGTATGATAAACAATACCGCCCGCATCAGTATCTTCATAATATATTCTGACAGGGTAATCGTATTTAATATTTGGCATGAGTTGAATGATACAAATAGCTTATCGCACCGGGGGATTTGTTTTTATAAGGAAAAACAAAATTCAAGGTACATTATTATAATTTTCCCTATATTAATGATAATACTCTGCTACGACAAGCACTGAGTCGCAAACTAATGTAACATTTTTTATATAAATTATATTTATTAGGAAAGCAGTTTACTTTTCTTCACTAAGTAGGGGGATACCACATGAAATAGCATTAGTTTTTCTAATGCGAAACTTCTAATTTATTTAGTTTGTCACAATAGAATTGTTACTCTAAAATACTTTCATTCTTTGAGCTACCGCAAATTATTTTATTTTTATCGTTATTGATTAAATAGAATTATTGATAGCCAAGTAACTGGATTGATTTTTATCTTTTCTCTCTGACATGTTTATTGGAACTCTATTTCCTTCTTTCAACTTATCCTATAAGTTGGCCCACATAATTAATGTGGGCTTTTTTTTGTCTGAAATTCAAGAAATATGATTAACATAGGAGAGGTTATGAAGGTTTTTCTAAACCAAAATGCTGATAAGCTCTGTCGGTAGCAATGCGGCCCCGAGGAGTTCTTTGCAAAAATCCTTGTTGAATAAGATAAGGTTCAATTACATCTTCAATTGTTTCACGCTCTTCACCAATTGCAGCAGCGACGTTGTCAAGACCAACAGGGCCCCCCATAAATTTTTCGATGATCGCTTGAAGTAATTTCCGATCCATTAAATCAAATCCTTCATCGTCTACCTCTAACATATTCAATGCTTTAGCGGCAGTTGATTGACTGACTACCCCTTGAGTTTTAACGTCAGCATAATCACGAACACGGCGTAATAAGCGATTAGCTATTCTTGGCGTACCACGTGAACGTTTTGCGATTTCAAATGCGCCTTCAGCATCGATGGTGAGGTTTAGAAACTGTGCAGAGCGTTTAACAATTTCAGTTAAATCTTTTGTATTATAAAATTCAAGGCGTTGAACAATACCAAAACGGTCTCGCAGTGGTGAGGTAAGTGACCCCGCACGTGTTGTTGCCCCAATGAGGGTAAATGCTGGTAAGTCTAATTTAATTGATCGCGCAGCAGGTCCTTCGCCAATCATAATATCAAGCTGGTAATCTTCCATCGCAGGGTAAAGAATCTCTTCAACTACAGGGCTTAAGCGATGAATTTCATCAATGAAGAGTACGTCGTTCTCTTCTAAGTTGGTCAGTAGTGCGGCTAAATCGCCTGCTTTTTCGAGAACTGGACCAGATGTTGTACGAATGTTTACGCCCATTTCATTGGCAACAATATTCGCTAAGGTCGTTTTACCTAAACCAGGAGGACCAAAAATAAGTAAATGGTCAAGAGGCTCATCTCGCTTTTTTGCAGCTTCAATAAAAATTTCCATTTGAACTTTTACATGGTCTTGCCCAGTATAGTCAGCTAAATATTTAGGACGAATAGCACGGTCTATGGTTTCTTCTTCTGGCTGGGCAGCAGGTTCAATTAGGCGATCAGCTTCTATCATTATTTTCTCTTATGTCTTTACTTATTTAGATACGCAAAAAATATTTTGTTGATACGACGTAGTATCAATAACATATTTATTTAGTTTTATCTTAAACTTAAGTAATAATACTTTTATAGATTAATTTTATAGCATTGCTTTTAGTGCGTCACGAATAAGTTCTTCGCTGGTCATTTCTGCTTTAAATATAGATCTTATAGCTTTATCAGCTTGTTGCTGGCTATAACCTAAAGAAACTAAAGCGTTAATTGCGTCACCTTTAGCATTAGTAACAAAGGTATTTTCATGATGTAACTCAATAGGCATTGTATTAGTAGATGCCGTATTGGTAACTTGCCAGTCTTTTAAACGGTCTCGCATTTCAATTAATAAACGTTCTGCAGTTTTTTTACCAACGCCAGGGATTTTTACAATACTGGTTAAGTCATCATGTGCAACACAGCTTACAAACTGATCGGCAGACATACTTGAAAGTATCGCTAAACCCAATTTTGGTCCAACCCCATTAACTTTTATAACCAGCCTAAATAACCTACGTTCAATTTTATTAGCAAAACCATATAACAATTGTGCATCTTCACGAACAACAAAGTGCGTATAAATAATCGCTTGTTCATTTAATTCGGGTAAGGCATAAATACTGGTCATTGGCATGGTAACTTCATAGCCAATACCACCACATTCAATTAATACTTCAGGGGCTAATTTTTCTAATAATGTTCCACGTAAACGACCGATCACAGCTAAAACCTTAATCTAATAAACTTCCCGCAACCATACCACTATATATTTATACAGTAAAGTTACTTGTATGATTTAGCGTAACCGGCCTCTAACAACTTTATTGACCTGCCCTGCCATTTTTTCGAGGGTATCATGGCTATGGGCATGACACAGCGCAACAGCGAGTGCATCGGCTGCATCGGCTTGTGGCATCGCGGGGAGTTTCAAAATAGATTTAACCATATGCTGCACTTGGCTCTTATCGGCTGCACCTGTGCCAACAACTGATTGTTTTATTTGTCGAGCTGAGTACTCTGCTACGGGTAAGTTTTTATTCGTTGCCGCAACTATTGCAGCTCCTCGAGCTTGACCTAACTTTAAAGCACCGCCAGGATTCACGCCCATAAAGACCTGTTCTATGGCAAAAAGCTCAGGGGAAAATTGTAGGATTAACTCAGAGACGCCGGCAAAAATAGTTTGCAAACGCTCACTAAAGTTATCTTCCTCTTTTTTACCCGAGTACGCTTTGATACAGCCACTGCCTAGATAAGTAAGCTTACGCCCTTCTTTTTGAATAACACCATATCCGGTAATACGTGAGCCGGGATCTATACCTAAAATAATGGTCAAATGGGGATCTCTTTTTAAGAATTATTGTTCAGTTTTTATAAATTGATATGATTAATTATGCTTCCAATTAAACTAAATTCCAATCGTCGTTTACTCACTTCAATGCAATTCCGACATACCCTACATCCTGTACATACACGAAATTATGCTCATGCAATTTCGACATACCGTACATCCTGTACATTCACGGAATTATGCTCCTGCAATTTCGACATACCGAACATCCTGTACATACACGAAATTATGCTCCTGCAATTTCGACATACCGTACATCCTGTACATACACGAAATTATGCTCCTGCAATTTCGACATACCGTACATCCTGTACATAAAAAAGCAGCTAAAATTAGCTGCTTTTGACGGAACTCAATTTACCTACTGACTATTCAGCAGCAGGTTCTTCTTTCTTTTCTTCTTTCGGAAGTATTGCGATACCAAGCTCAACCAACTGTGCAGGGTTTGCTTTACCCGGTGCATTTGTTAACGGACAAGCCGCAGTGGTTGTTTTTGGAAATGCCATGACGTCACGTATTGAAGAAGCACCTGTCATTAACATCACTAATCGGTCTAAACCGAACGCTAAGCCAGCATGTGGTGGAGCACCATATTGTAGTGCTTCAAGTAAGAAACCAAATTTTTCTTGAGCTTCTTCATCACTTATACCTAAAATTCTAAATACAGCAGCCTGCATGTCTTGGTTGTGAATACGTACAGAGCCACCGCCTAATTCACAGCCATTTAATACCATGTCATAAGCATCAGAAAGTGCCCCGACAGGATTGGCTTCTAATTCTTCTGCGGTTAAATTGGTTGGTGCAGTGAACGGATGATGAATAGCGTGCATATGACCATCAACTTCTTCAAACATTGGGAAGTCAACAACCCATAATGGTTTCCATTCACCTTCTAGTAAATCTAGATCTTCACCTAATTTAAGACGTAAAGCGCCTAATGATTCTGTAACAACATTATAGTTATCTGAACCAAAGAAAATAATATCGCCAGTTTTAGCATTGGTGCGTGTTAACAAGGCTTTAACTGCATCTTCATTTAAGAACTTTAATACTGGCGATTGTATGCCATCGATACCCGTTGAAAGCGCAGCTTCAGCATCATTAACCTTTAACCAAGGCATGCCTTTAGCACCGTAGATTCCTACGTACTTAGTGAGTTCATCAATACCTTTACGTGAGAATTTTGAAGCGCCACCCGGTACACAAATTACAGATACGCGGCCTTTTTCGTCATTTGCTGGACCTGAGAATACTTTAAATTCCACATCTTTTAATATATCAGCAACATCAATTAATTCAAGCGGGTTACGTAAGTCTGGCTTATCAGAGCCAAAACGTGTCATTGCCTCTAAATAGGTCATGCGTGGGAATGAACCTAAGTCAACTCCCATTAATTCTTTGAATAAGTTAACGATCATTGATTCTGCAACGCCCATTACTTGTTCGCTGCTCATGAATGATGTTTCAATATCAATTTGAGTAAATTCAGGTTGACGGTCAGCACGTAAATCTTCATCACGGAAACATTTAACGATTTGATAATAACGTTCCATACCTGACATCATTAACAATTGTTTAAATAATTGTGGTGACTGAGGTAAGGCAAAAAATTGACCTTTATGTGTACGACTTGGTACTAAATAGTCACGTGCGCCTTCAGGGGTTGCTGCCGTTAAGATAGGGGTTTCAATATCTAAAAAGCCTTGGTCTTCTAATGACGATCGCACAGCTGAGGTGACTTTAGCGCGAAAACGCATACGTTCCGTCATTTCGCTACGGCGTAAATCTAAATAACGGTATTTTAAGCGTTGTTCTTCAGAATTTTTTTGGTTTGAATCAAGCGGTAATGGCGCAGATTTATTTAAAATATTAAGTTCTAAACCTAAAATTTCGATGGCACCTGTTTTCATGTCTTTGTTTACTTGACCTGTAGGACGCGCACGTACCTTGCCTTTTATTTGCACACAAAACTCATTGCGTAAAGTATTTGCTTTAGCAATAACGTCAGGTAAGTCTGGATCGTAAACGACTTGAACCATACCTTCACGATCACGTAGATCTAAAAAGATCACCGCACCTAAATCTCGACGACGGTTAACCCAACCGCATAAAGTAATTTCTTTGCCAATGTGAGATTCGTTCACATCACCACAATAAAGATCGCGCATGTATGTTGTCCTGATAATACTAACGGCACAATACTAAGAATTAGTACGGCATTTCGCTAGGTTAAAAAATTGCCCACATTATAAAGGAATATCGCCACAAGAAAAGGACTAAGAATATTGTGATAAGAAAATTATCGAATAAACGCTAATAATTGCCTGAATTAATAGACTTAACATGTATTTTTAGTGATATTTCAGCACTAAACATCACTTGTTATTTGTTATATTTGAGCTAAACACGTAATGATTTTTACCATCCGCTTTTACTCTATACATCAAAGTATCTGCAATTTTAATGAGTTCGATATCACTTAAACCGTCATCAGGGTAGATGGCAATACCAATACTGCAGCCAATGTTTACCCGCTCTGCTGACAAACAGAATGGTTGCTGCATCAGCTTTAAGACTTTTTCAGCAATAAAAGCAGCTTCGCTTTTATTGTGTAACCCCGTTAATAACAAAACAAATTCGTCACCACCAAAACGTACAACGGTATCTGACTGACGTACACTAAGCTTGAGTTTTTCGGCTACTTGGACCAGTAACTCATCACCAACATCATGCCCGTGGGTATCGTTAATAGTTTTAAAACCATCTAGGTCAATGAACAGCACAGCAATTTGTAATTGTTGACGTTTATGAAAATTAATTGCTGTGTTTATTCTATCTTTTAACAATACACGATTCGCTAACCCGGTTAATTCATCGTGAGTGGCCATGTGTTTCATTTTTTCTTCAAGACGTTTTCGGTTTTTAATTTCTTTATGTAAACGTCGATTCCACATGATTATTGAGATAATGACGATAAGTATAATCACCCCTGCTTGAGCTGAAACTCGCATAACAACATCCTTATCAAGCCCTGTTTCTATATTAACGCCAAACCAATTGTCATATATTATTTGTTTTTCACTTTCAGAAACGGTTGCCAATGTTTTATTTAAAATACTTTGAAGTTCAATCCAATTTTTTCGCACAGCAAAGTGATTGTTATCCTTATTAAGCTCTTCAATTACAGATATCGCTAAAACAGTTAGACTTTCTCTTTTTATTAACTCAGACGCTGTAGCGATATTCGAAATAAAACCGTCAACTTTGCCTTGCTGAACGGCTAATAGCCCCTCGTTGTGATTATCAACTAATTTAAGGGTTATATGAGGGTGCCTTTCTTTGATAATTGAAGACAAATAATACCCTTTTATCATTGATAACTTTTTCCCGTGAAAACTGCTTAGGTCAAGCTGATAACCGAGCTGACGCTGGTGAAGAATAGCCCAAGGCATACTCCAGTATGGTTGAGTGAAAATGACTTGTTCCTTGCGTTTGTCAGTAATCGAAATACTGCCGATCATATCAACTTTATGTTCAATTAAGCCTTGATACAATTCACTCCAATTAGCAAAAAAAGTATATTTAAAAGACAAGTTTGACCGTCTTGACATTAGCTTCATAACATCAGGGTTTATGCCTTTCACTTCCCCTTGCGCATTGACAAACTCCATGGGCATCCACTGCTTAACCATGCCGACATTAATTTTTTTATGAGCACTCAACCAGCTTTCTTCTTGTTTAGATAACTTAACTTTCTTCGCAGAACGAGCAAAGTAGCCGTTATCCTTTTGAATCAACCAATTATGTTCTAAGGCAATCAGCTGCTCAGCAGGTATATTGTTAAACCCTTCTTCAATAAGCTCGATAAGTTCATTATTACCTTGATTTACTAAAGAATAAACAGGCGAAAATACGTTCACATCCACTAATTGATAAAAAGAAGATTGTAAATTACTTTCAATCAAACGTGCATTTATAAGCTCTTGAGCCCCCAACATAACATCAATATTCCCTCGTTCGGCCTCATTTAGCATTCGATTAACCGACATAAAAACTTGAACGCTATGGTTAGGAAACTTATCAATTAAACTTTTTCCGTGTGCTCCTGCTACTACCCCGATCTTTTTGCCTATAAGGTCATACATTGAATAGATATTTTTATATCTTTTAGAGACAAAAACACCAACATCAACTTCATAAACTTGTGTAGCGAGTTGTAATTGATTGTCTAAAGATTCAGCCGAGTAAGCAATATGTATATCAACATCATTATCTTCTTGCATTGTTAATCGTGGTGACATTGACTGAGCAATAAACTCAATGTCTATGCCACTTTCTTTTGCCCATAAACGCCATAAATCTATAAATAAACCTTGAGGTTTTCCTATCGGTGAAACAGCCATATAAGGCGGGGAATCGGTTATAAAACTGAGTAATAAGGTTTCACTTTTTTTATCACGCCCTAACCACTTTTTTTCTATAGTCGATCTTTCATCACCAGAAATTTTATCAAAACCTTGCACAATATATTTTTTCAATGAGGTATTTTTCAAAGTGGTAGCGCCAACGTATTCAGCTCGATAAAAGCGGAGCCTTTTATAAGGGGGAAAACTATTATTTAATTCAAAATATTGAGTAAAAACCTTTGATGGTTTTTCTAGCTCGGTAAAAGCCATAATTTCGTTGTCTAATGCTGCTTGATATAACTCGTGGCGGTTAGGGTATAAACGTAACTTAAGATTCGGATATTGAGTCGTAACAACCGCAGCATGGCTTGACCCTTTAACCGAACCTATAATGTAAGGTGATAGTTGGTCAATTTCAGTTAAATTTGTAAAGTCTCTATGGGTATAGAAATAAAAATCATGAGAGAAAAATGACGGAGTAAAAGAATAAACTTTACTGCGTTCATCTGTTTTGGTCATTCCACCATGAATGTCAATTTCACCTGATTGAACACGCGACAATGATGTTGGCCAATCAGTTGTAACAAACTCAATTTCTATGCCTTGTCTTTCAGCCCATAACTTCCAAAGATCAGGCATTAAGCCATCAGCTTTCCCCTTGTCATTTAGAAACATGTAAGGATATGTTGTTTTATTTATTGCTATAGTAAGGGGCCGCTTTGGCAATTTGAAAAGGCCATCATTTGCCTGAATTTGTAAAGCGAAACACATCCCCCATAAAACCAAACTTAGGAATAAGTAATCAAGTCTCAACAGTAATTCCTTAATGCACAGAAAACGGTTAAAATATCTACAATTATAGACCCTGTTAAAATAAAACTGCATGTTAAGTGTTATCTTTAGCGACTTTAAAACATGCATGACTACCCAATCACACTCAATTAGAGGTAAAATAGCCTAAAATTGACTTTTAATACCAAAACAAGCTCAACGTAATGAAGCCATCAGAACCCGATTTAATATTTTCAAAAAAGCAAAAGCAGATTAAAGATTTCACTTTTGACGCACAAGTAGTCGAAGTTTTCCCTGATATGATTTCCCGCTCTGTACCGGGTTACAAGACTATTATCGATACCATTGGACGCTTGAGTCAGCGCTTTGTTACCGAAAATAGTAATGTCTATGATTTAGGCTGTTCACTCGGCGCAGCAACATTAGCGATGCGTAAAGCAATTACAGCGAAAAACTGTAAAATAATCGGTGTCGATAATTCTTCAGCAATGGTTGAGCGTTGCAAAATGCATGTCAATGCATTCAAAGGCGAAACACCGGTAGAAATTATCGAAGGCAATATTTTAGACATTGAAATTGAAAATGCGTCGATGGTTGTGCTTAATTTTACCTTACAATTTATAGAGCCTGAAATACGCGCGACATTAATCCGTAAAATAGCCAAGGGGTTAAATCCCGGTGGCTTATTATTGTTATCTGAAAAAATATCGGATGACGACGATATATGTAATGAACTTCTTGTAGATTTACATTTAGATTTTAAACGCGCCAACGGTTATAGCGAACTAGAAATAGCTCAAAAACGTACTGCCATTGAAAAAGTAATGCGTATTGACAGCTTACCAGAGCACATTGAACGCTTAGAAAATGCTGGTTTTAACCATCAAACACCTTGGTTTCAATGCTTTAACTTTTTTTCACTCATCGCCATTAAGTAACTAAACTCATGTCATTCAATAAATTCTATCAAGAAATCGCTCAGAACCGCTTAAGTCACTGGTTAAACACTTTACCTGCTCAACTTAGTGAGTGGAAAAAAGAACATTTACACGGTGAATTTGCTCAATGGCAAAAAACCTTAGCTGCTCTACCTCAAACAACACCGTCTGTTATTAATATCAGTGATGGTGTTAGCGTTGGTAAAAAAGAAGATATAACTGAAGGCGAATATAAACGTTTAGAAAACTTACTTAAAAAATTCAAGCCTTGGCGAAAAGGCCCGTATCATATTCATGGTTTACACATTGATACCGAATGGCGTTCAGATTTTAAGTGGGATCGATTAAAAGAACATATTAGCCCACTAAAAAACAAATACGTTTTAGATATTGGTTGTGGCAGTGGTTATCACTTGTGGCGCATGCGTGGCGATGGCGCTAAATTTGTTGTAGGGATAGATCCTACGCAATTATTTTTCACTCAATTCAATGCTATTCAGCACTTTGTGAATGACCCTAGCGTGAATTTACTACCATTAGGTGTAGAGCAATTACCTGAGCTCAATGCTTTCGATACCGTATTTGCCATGGGGGTATTGTATCACCGCCGCTCTCCTATCGATTTTATTTATCAATTAAAAGCACAATTGGTAAAAGGTGGGGAATTAGTATTAGAAACCCTCGTGGTTGATGGCGATGAAAACACCGTTTTAGTTCCCGGAGAGCGTTACGCTAAAATGCGAAATGTTTGGTTTTTACCGAGTTGTGAGGCAATGTGTGGCTGGCTTTCACGTTGTGGCTTTAAAAACATTCGGGTTGTTAATACTGACATCACAGCACTTGATGAGCAGAGAAAAACTGATTGGATAGATACTGAATCACTTGTTGATTTTCTTGACCCTAACGATAACAGCAAAACAATCGAAGGCTATCCTGCGCCTAAACGCGCTATTTTTATCGCCAACACTTAATTAGCTGACTTATTTAACAAGGTATTTATCCAAAATCAATTGATAAGTTCCTTGTTCTTTAATAGTTTTAATCCCCTTATCAAACAAATCTCTATTCTTTTCTGTTTTAAAAGCTGCTGCATATGACCGTTCATTAAAGATGTAATGAACGTTAAAAGGTTGGGCATGTCGGCCTGATGTATGGTTACTCATAAAATATTTAAAGATATTAATATCGAGAATAATAACTTCTGTACGTCGTAAGAATAACATATCAATTTGTTTCATTTGATCGGCCATTTCTCGATATTCCGTCGAATAGCGAATGATTTTACTAAAATCGTCACCCAAAAATTTCTTGGCATTTTGAAATGCAATCATATTTTTCCCGGCTAAAGATTTTATATCATCAATGAACAATTGGTTATCAAGTAAGCTAACGGCGACATTCTGATAGGTAATATAGGGGCGGGAAACAAAGAGATTTGGATGTTTATAGTCAGAAAGTACCGTTATTATTCCGTCGGCATTTAAGCGCTGAAATCCGGTTACGGTTCGACCAAAAGGCACATGAATAAAGCTCACATCAATATTTGCTGATGCAAAAGATGCATGGAAAATATCTAACTCAATACCGGTGCCATTAGCTTCGATAATAAAGGGTGGCTTGGATAAACCGGCCATTAACTCTATTTTGTGATTTTCATCACGTGGAACATTGCTTTGGACATTATTTATTGTATTACTTTGAATATTTTCTTGAGCAAATGCACTTTGCCCGAAAAGTAATAAGCTCATTAATAATAATATTTTATGAGAAAAGATCAGCACAACACAGAAATCCTTTAAAGATAAACACTTGCATTAATAAATAAAAACTAGGTAAGGTATAACAACAAGTGATAATACAACTTTATCTAATGCTTACAATCATTACTCATAAATATAGGTGCTTCAAGGCTGAACTACCAATGCTAAATACTAATCAACGCATAATACCATGGTCGGTATAATCGGATAAGATAATTAAATTTGAAAAGGATGCATATGAACGAGCTTTGGTCACAGCGAAAACTAGCCAGTGTTGCGAAACGTCAACATGATCACCGTAGTCCTTTTCAACGTGATCGGGCACGAATACTTCATTCAGCTGCTTTTCGTCGTTTACAATCAAAAACACAAGTAATGGGCAGTGGTCAAAGTGACTTCTATCGAACTCGACTTACTCACTCATTAGAAGCAGCACAAATTGGCTCAGGCATAAGTGCTCAATTAAGAAATAAGCACTCAAAACTATGCACTGAACTCTTTCCCTCTGACGAAAACTTGATTGAATCTATTTGCTTGGCCCACGATATTGGCCACCCGCCTTTCGGACACGGCGGCGAAGTAGCGCTGAATTTTATGATGCGTGAACATGGGGGCTTTGAAGGAAATGGACAAACATTTCGTATCGTTTCACACCTTGAGCCTTTCAGTGAATGTTACGGCATGAACTTATCGCGTCGAACGTTATTAGGACTAATAAAATATCCACAAACCTTAGTAAATTTAACACAGCTACCTTTACCGATTGCTCCGCAAACCTTTAGACAATTAAAAGCCGGTGATTGGCACCCTGCCAAAGGGCTATATAGCGACGACACTGAAATGTTTGATTGGGTATTATCGCCTTTATCTTCATCTGACCTAGCGCTATTTCAATCAATAAAACATATCAAAAATAAACACAGTAAAACAATATTTAAATCTTTAGATTGTTCAATTATGGAACTAGCAGATGATATTGCTTACGGCATTCATGACTTAGAAGATGCCATTGTTACCGGTGTGGTTAGCCAGCAAGATTTTGAACACGAAGTTATCATCAAACTCAAAGAAATCGATGAACCTTGGATACAGGATTATTGTGAAAATTTATCGGTGAAATTGTTCAGTGAACACCATTATATTCAAAAAGAGGCGATCGGTGGATTAGTTAATTATTTAATTACTGAAATATACCTTAGTGATTTAAATGAAGAGAAAGAAATAAACTTTGATGAACCCTTGTTACGTTATAACGCAAAATTACCGGTTAATGCAGAAGATGTATTAAAAATATTCAAAAACTTCGTCTTTTCATTTGTTATCAAACAAACCAGCATTCAACAGCTGGAATATCGAGGACAACAAATTGTGATGGAGTTATTTGAAGCTCTTTCAAGTGACCCAACACGTTTATTACCCAAACATGCTGCGCAGCGTTGGTTGTATGCAAAAGAAAATAACTTGAACGGATATCGAGTGATAGCAGATTATGTTTCAGGTATGACAGATGACTACGCAACAAGACTTTATCAAAGTCTATTTACGCCAAACGGAATATAAATGCTGAACAACAGATACTTTGTAATTCAGCATATACATTATGCTTTCATAGATAATTACATTAAAAACTATCCTTTCTGATATAAAGAACAAACAGCACCAGCAGGGTCTTTAACGACTACATATTTATCTTTACCCGCTAGCTTTACTTCTGTCAGTAACTCACCGCCAAGCGCGGTAACATTAGCAACAGAGTCTTTTATATCAGCAACTAAAAAGTAAGGTAGCCATGCAGGTGGCATATCAGCATTTACCCCTTGAGAGTGACAAATACCACTGACTGCTTCACCCGTTTCTGGACTTTTCATGGCATAATCGTTGTGATCACCCATTGCAATGTCTTCAACTTGCCAACCGATAACTTTTTGGTAAAAGTCTTTCACTTCGCCAGCATTTTCTACCGTTAAATCTAACCACGCCATTTCACCAATTTTATCGCTCATTTTACTGCTCCGTTGTTTCATTAATTTTAGGATTTCTAGGATAGTACTTTTCTGGCAAAACGCTAATATGTTCAAAAAATCGAGTATCTTTGTACGGTAATTTCATAAAACCTGAAATTCCTTGTCCTTTGATCGTCGGTAATAACGTAATAATTTCAGCTAAACACTTTTCAAACTCAGCTTCTTTTTCATGGTTCAATAACATTAAATAACTGTGAATTTTTAAATGGGTCGGTAATACTTCAAAAATAATACAACCGGTATGATGAATTAAATTTAAACGCGATAATACTTCCATGATTTCCTCTGGTAGGTATAGATATTCATCAGGATCTTTACCGTCTTCAAAATAGGAGTGCAAGCGAGTAATATCGTCTACTTCAGCAATATCGCTTACTTCAAAAGAAATTTTCTGGCCAAGCTCAGCAATAAAGTCGTGTTCACTGTTTTGCCTTTCTACGTGCAAAGTATTTTTAGCATTGAATAAACAACTCTTAAACATACCTACGCGATGAATACCTTGAGCGAGGTGTACCATGTTATTTACTGCACTTTGGAAAGAGACTTTTAAACTGGAGTCAAACAAGCTTAGGTTTGAATCAATATAAACGCCATCGGCTTGCCAACGTATCGCCAACCCCCCAACCACAGGGAAATTCCCTAAACGGCCAACAGCGGCTATAAATGCTTTTTCGGTATCGCCCATGCCCATCAAAAAATTTTTATAATATTTCTCTAATTGTGCATCATCAATATCGCTTAATTCATCACTGCCGGTTGATTCTCTTAAGAATGATTTTCTTGAGCCATAAACTACAGTATCAATAACATCGTCAGTTTTTAATTTCAGCCATACCGGGATCAGCGGGTCAGCATCAAACAAAGTGTGTTGCTTAGCCATAACCATTTGCTTCAAATAAGGTAACTGCTTGAAAAAATAATCTCCGCCACTATTGCGCGTACTTCTTTCTTCACTGAGCATAGCTTCAATAACTTTTGCCAGAAGTTTAGGCAAACCTAATGAAAGTGGTGAAATAACTTGATGACCATACCGACAAGATTGCCCGGAAGCTATGGCGTAAAGTGTTGCTGCTAGCCCTTGTTCGTCAAAACGAGGTGACGACATTGCACCGCTAATTTGATCTTGGCCGATGAAATAGACATCACCCAAACGTGCGTTAGTATTTTGCAAGTCACTGCTCATTAAATCCATAATGCTGTTTGCTGTGTTTTGTCCTGATGAGTCAAGTTGTGCAATGACCGCTGAGCCCCAATCGACTAAATATACTTTTTGGGTCTCTTGGTTATAAACGACATTTGAGGGTTTAATATCGCCATGTACATAAGGCTTACCTTTTTCATGCTGACTACAATCTCGTAAATATAAAAGAATATCAGCCAATTGAATGGCAATGTTAACAACTAGCTCAGCCGGCAATGGCCCATGAAGTTGAGAGTATTGCTCTAAATCAATACCGGGCGCACGTTGCATATGCACAATAGATTGACGTTTAATTTTGTAATATTGAACAACTTTTGGAATTCGACTATGTGACAGTTCACTTTGAATTTCAGCTTCTTCGGCTAATCTGTCTTGCACATGTTGCGGTAAATTCATTCGTGAAAATTTAAAAACAAACGCATTGCCTGATTCATCATCACCATTAAAGACAAAGCCGTAAGCGCCCTTACCCAGTAAGGCTATATTCTTATAACCGAGTAACGTTAATTGCTGTTGACACAGCTCTACCCAAACTTTTAATTTTGTCGCATCTTTAGTATTTAGTAAGTAAACAGATTGCTCTTCGGCAATATAAAAATGTTGCAGTTTGTTTTCGTGCACTTAATTTCCTAACTAGGTCTATTACATAAAAAGTATATCGCTAAAGCCTCTTAATGTTAACTGGCAGCTATAGACGTAATTCATGCCTTTGAAAATATTTTTATTCAGGTATTATCAATAAAAACAATAATAAAGCATAAAGGGATTTATATGAACACACTAAAAATAATTATACTTTTAATCATAGGGGCAATATTAGGTTATAGTTTTTCATTTATCGGTAAAGCTGATAATAATGAGCACTTTAATCATGAGAACGTCGCCTTATCAAAAGTACCTTTGTTTAAGACAGAACCTAAAGAAAAATCGAAAATAAAAAACAAACAACAAAATATTATGGCAAACACTCCTCCTGCTGCAATCAGTAGTAACTGTAAAGATAGCAAATACAATAATATAGAAGTGAGTCAAAAACACCTCGATTTAGTAGAAACTCATCAAACATTAAAGCAAGAATATCATAAATCACTGAGTAAAATTTCTACATTAAAACGTCAACTCGGTGAACTTGACGAGAGTGAAGTAACAGATGAAGAAATGGAAAGTCTAGTTCCAGCACCATTTAAATCTTTTCTAAGTTCATTTAGAGGAGAAACCAGAAATGATATCTTTGATTTTCATAATAAGGAAGATGATTTTGACTGGGGTTATGATAAACAAAATAATATCTCCGATTATATTCAAACCCATTTTGAAGGCGTCAATGTTGAGCTTATCTCGGTAATTTGTAAACAGCCACGTTGCGAGATTCTAGTTACTGAAAAACATGAGAATGCTTGGGATAATATTATGAAAGATATGACACAACAATTATGGTGGAAGTTTTCATCATTTACGTCGTCGACAAGATCGAATGCTGAAAATGAATTGTCAATTTACGTTTTTTTCTCTCAATAACCTTTCATTAAATATAAAAAAACCTGCAATAGCAGGTTTTTTATTTTCTATGTTTTATCTAAGTGCGCAAGAACAAAATTAAGACATGTGCATTAACATGTTACTTGGTTCTTCTAAAAACGATTTCCACAAATTACAAAAACGAGCAATTGAACCGCCATCAATTATACGGTGGTCACCAGACCAACTTACTTGCATAATATAACGCGCTTCAACTTCACCTTTATCGTTAAAGCGTGGTAATTTTTGTAATTTACCTAACGCTACAATTGCAGATTCTGGTTTATTGATTATTGGTGTTGCGATAGTACCGCCAATAGCACCAATATTTGAAATAGTGATAGTACCACCTTTCAAGTCTTGTGCTGGAACACGGCCAGAGCGAGCAGCATCTGTTAAGCGCATAATATCTTTAGCAACGTCGACAATCGACTTAGTTTGTACCTGTTTAACATTAGGTACTAACAAGCCAACTTTAGAGTCAACTGCCATACCAATATTATGATCATCAAAATAAGTAATTTCGGTACAATCATCATTCACTTGCGTATTCACAATCGGAAATTCTTTTAAAGCTAAAGAAATCGATTTCATGAAAAATGGCATCATGGTTAGTTTGATATCTTGCTTCGCGTAACTCTCTTTCATACCACTACGTAAAGCCATCAAGTTGGTCATGTCTATTTCTTCACAGTAAGTAAAGTGAGGAATGGTAGACACAGACTTAACCATAGCCTTCGCCATAACCGCTTTAATACCACGAATAGCTTCAACGCGTTTACCGCCACTTTGTGGGGCAACAACTTGAGTTACATTTTCAGCTACAGCAGCAGGAGCGTTGGTGAATGAAACAACGTCTTCTTTGAAAATACGACCTTTCTTACCACTGCCTGGAATTTCATGAATATTTACATTTAATTCGCGGGCAACGCGGCGTACCGCAGGGCTAGCCACAGCTTTACCATTAACAACTTTCTGGGCAACTTTTGCTGTACTTACAGCTTCAGTTGCTTTTTTTGCCACCGCACAAGTTGCCGTTTCAATAGGCTTTTCAATAGGCTTTTCAACAACAGGAGATGCTGAAGCACCATTGGCAGAAAGTTTCTCTATTTCAAATAAAGGCGCATGCACTTTTGCGATTTCACCTTTAGCGTAATAAAGCTTAGTAACCGTGCCATTATGCATTGCCGGAATTTGTACAAGTGCCTTGTCGGTCATTACATCAGCGATAGGTTGATCTTCAACAATCACATCGCCTTCTTTCACTAACCATTCAACGAGTTCACATTCAACAATACCCTCTCCAATATCAGGTAAAATAAAGTCTTCTCGCTCTAATGAAGGTGCTGTATTAGTAGCAGGAGCTACTGGAGCCCCTGACGTTTCAATGGCAGCAGAACTTTGAGCTTCAACGGCAGGAGTATCTTGCACAGCTGAAGATTCTTGCTCTGTAGTCATTGAAAAAAGTGGTTGATGTACTTTAGCAATATCGCCCTGAGCGTAATAAAGCTTAGTAACGGTACCATTATGCATAGCGGGGATTTGTACCAGTGCCTTATCTGTCATCACATCAGCAATAGGCTGATCTTCAACAATAACGTCACCTTCTTTAACTAGCCATTCAACTAGTTCACATTCAACGATACCTTCACCAATATCAGGTAGAATAAAATCAATACTCATGACAAAAACCTTAGTAATTTATGCTGTGTTTAATGGCTTCGTACACTTTTAAGTGGTCAGCAACATATTCTTTTTCTAACGATAATGGGTAAGGTGTATCCATACCACATATTCGAGCAATCGGTGATTCAAGATGTAGGAAACACTCTTTTTGAATCGTTGCAGCAATTTCACTGGCAAAACCGGCGGTTAACGGCGCTTCTTGACTAACAATTAAGCGACCCGTTTTAGTCACCGAGTTAACAACGGTTTCAATATCCCAAGGCAAAATTGTACGTAAATCGATAATTTCACATGAAATACCATCAGTTGCCGCCATTTCAGCCGCTTTCTCGATAATTTCCATTTGTGCGCCCCACGCCAATAACGTGATATCGCTACCTGCGGTAACGACTTCAGCTTTGCCCAGTGGTAATTGATAATCTTCTGTTGGTACTTCACCGATAGATGCACGATATAAACGTTTTGGTTCAAAAAATATAACCGGGTTTTTATCGCGAATAGACGCTAGCAACAAACCTTTTGCTTGATAAGGATTACGTGGCACAACGACTTTCAAACCAGGAGTGTGTGCGAAGTAAGCTTCAGGAGACTGACTATGATATAAACCGCCAGCAATACCGCCACCATATGGCGAGCGTATTGTAAGGTTGCCCACATCAAACTCATTGCCGCTACGGTAACGAAACTTTGCTGACTCATTAACAATTTGATCGAAAGCGGGAAAAATATAATCTGCAAATTGGATTTCAGCAATAGGTACACTGCCCTGCGCAGCTAAACCGTTCGCAAAACCAATAACACCTTGCTCAACTAAAGGGGTGTTGAAGCAGCGTGATTTACCAAATTTTTCTTGTAGTCCACTGGTTGCGCGAAAAACACCACCAAAGTGACCAACATCTTCGCCAAAACATACCGCACGATCATTTTCAGTCATTGCAATTTCAAGAGCGTTATTAATTGCATGTAATAAATTCATTTGCGCCATTATTTAATTCTCCCTGCGGTGAATGGGTAGGCTTCTGGGTACTTTTTGATATGCACTTTTAACTCTTCAAGTTGAGCTTTTAATAATGTAGGTGGTTCGTCGTAAACGTCAGTGATCAAATCTTCAACCGGCGGCTTATCAATTTTTTCTGCAACTTTAACAGCCGCTAAAATCTCTTCACGTAATTTATCAAACAAGGTAGTTTCTTGCTCTTCATCCCACCAATTATTCAATAGCATCCAGTTTTTCATACGAAGGATCGGATCATGAGCTTGCCATTTAGCTTCTTCTTCACGAGTACGATAGCCTGATGGATCATCAGATGTAGAATGTGCACCTAAACGATATGACATCGCTTCAATAAGCACGGGTTTATTTTCTGCAAGAGCATAAGTACGAGCATCTTGTGTTGCTTTTAATACCGCTAAAATATCGTTACCATCGATACGGATGGTTTTAATACCATAACCAACACCACGTGAAGCAATACCATTACCCGCGTACTGTTCATCTGACGGGGTCGATATAGCATAACCATTATTACGACAAAAGAATATTACCGGAGAATCGTGCACAGCTGCCATATTTAAACCGGCGTGAAAATCACCTTCTGATGCAGCGCCTTCACCGAAATAACAAATCGTTACTGCGTCAAGTCCTTGCAACTTTTGCCCGTACGCATAACCAGTAGCTTGGGGTATTTGAGTCGCTAATGGTGAAGAGATTGTCATGTAGTTTAATTCTTGGCTACCGTAATGAATTGGCATTTGACGACCTTTGCCTAAATCTTTTTCATTACTAAACATCTGGTTCATGAAGTTTTCAAGAGAAAAGCCACGGTACATTAAAGCACCCTGCTCTCGGTATTGCGCCATGATCATGTCTTGAGGTTTTAAACCAGCTGCGCCACCCACACTTGCAGCTTCTTCGCCAAGTGCGGTCATGTAAAAGCTTAAACGACCTTGGCGCTGCGATGCAACCATACGCTCATCAAGCACACGGTGAAACGCTAATGTTTCATAAATTTTAGTTGCAGACTCCTGATCAATTTCAGGAAGCTCGGCGCCGTCATACACGCTACCGTCTTGTTTTAATACTTTGAGGATGGGAATTTCAACAGAATGACCATCAATAAAAGCGGGTTGATGTACCACCGGACTTTCTTTATATACGTCAGTGTTCATAGCCTTCTCTTCTTGTGTTGTAGAATGTGTCCATTGCACGGGTGCGTTATACCCACTTTTTATCCATATTCAGGATTTAATTATCTGTACTTATGTTTAGTACTTATTGGGTTTTGTGCAATGAGTTGTTGTAAATTAATCGCACGCACTTTACCTTTACGTAAACTGAAATACAAGCGGTGTGAGTTAACTATAATTTTGGGCGCAAGTGATTCCTATCAATTCGCCCATAAAAGTTTACATCATTATTCGATAGTTGTAGGGATAACGGTTAACAGTGCTCTTTGTCCAATAGCAACATTAGCATTTGGAAAAATAATAGCTTCACCCGCTATTTCAGTTTTTATTTCACGGCCATCATCTGTAGCTAATACAGTTCCTTTTGGAAAATCAGTAAAGTTTTCAACATCATCAGAAAAACTCAACGAGAAGTCTTCACCTTGGCGATTAATAGTTTGGTAAATTTCATAAATACTAAAATCATTTTCATCATAGTTTTTTAATAGCAAGTCTTGTCCTGAAACTAAACGGGTTAACGTTTCTTTTACTTGAGCAAATTTTGTCATATCGTTTTCGCCAAAAGGTTTCACTTTTCCAAGTTCAACCGTAAAAGCATCGGCATTAAATTCATTTGATGAAAAGTAACTAAACGTAGTTGTCGGAGAATGCGAAAGCAAAATAGTGTTAACACCGCAAGCCAGCATAAATTGCAGTTGTGATTTTTTCCAAGGTTTACCGTGTCTAAAGGGGTAAACTGCAAACTTGTCGTTTTTAGAGCCACGAATTGCCGTATGTAAATCATAATGACAACGTTCACGTTCAACATTATTTTCACTATCAGTTGCATTAACCAGCGCTTGTCCTTGTTCGAAGAAGTCACGCACGGTATTTTCGAGTAATAAAGCGCGGTGGCGTTCTTTATTAATTAATCCTGCGCCATTGCCTTGATCGGCTGAATGACCACCAGAAAATAATCGGTTCATATTTTCTTCAACAAAACGCTCTGAAATATTTATTGAAGCTGGATTACCAAAAATAAATAATACTCGTTCCGTACAAGCAAGTTCACCCAGTATTAGTTTTTGAATAAGCTCTGCACAAATTTCAATGGGGGCAGTTTCATTGCCATGAACAGCACTTGAAAGCACTATATCTTTAGCAGAGCATTGAAGGTCGAGGGGTTCAAAGGTAATAAGGCCCGTATCATGTACCGTGACTTTTGTTTGGCTTTTACTTTGCTTATGTTGCACTTCAAAAGAAAAACTTGCCGCCAAAGACCATTCGTTCGCGCGAGTTAGGGAGAGAAAATCCCCGGTTGTTTGTAATTGATTCTGTAACGCTGACTGTACTTTACTCAAACCACTTTCACTTTATTACTCAAAATTAGCGTTTATTGTACAAAATAATAGTGAATATTGCGCTATTTGTAATGAATAAATGTAGATTTACGCTAATAACCTTAGTTCTGATTGTTTTCGATAAGTAATAGCACAACTGCCATTACTAATCATGCCATCGATAAAACTTATAAAAGCGTCACTGTATCCCTTAGGCAGCCTTAATATTATTTTTACCTGAATTTTTCGCTTGTATTAAAGCATCGTCAACATTATGAAGTAAGTCTTCAGGGCTCTGTCCTAAGCTTCTTAACGAGAAACCAACGCTACAAGTGAGCGACAATGTTGAAGGCATAATATTACCGTTAACACTTTGCTGAATTTTTTCAGCTATTTCAAAAGGTAAAACGCTTGTCGATGTTGGCCATACGACAATAAAGCTATCATCCAACCAACGATATAAAGATGTTTTTTCAGGCAAAGCTTGTGTGAGCATTTTTGAAACAAGCACTAATACCTCGTCCCCTACCGACTCGCCATAAAGATCGTTAACGTCTTTAAAGTTATCTATATCGATTTGATATACCACAAAAGACTTTTTCAATTTATCCGCAGTTTTACACCAAGACATTACTTTCATTTGCCCTGCTCGTCGGTTGGGCAAATCCGTTAGTGGATCAACAAGAGAAAGGCGTTCTAACGTCTGCGCCATAAGGCCTAATTCTTTGATGCGGCGATAAGAAAAGATCAATAAACTAAATGCGATCGTTATTCCCAGCGGAATAAGTTCATCTAATTCAAAGTCTTCATGTTCTCGGGATAAATGATAAATAAACTCTAATACATCGAAGTATAAAAAAATAACGAGCATTAATAGATTAAAAATAGTAACTATGATCAACTCTTTGACCAATGTCGGTTTATGAAAGTATTGGTGATGAGGCATATTTGACACTTTATTGTTATAATTTTTTTGTCATGAAAAGTGGTTGATAACAGCGTCTTTAAACAATCAACCACTTTATTTTATATAAACGTCTTTTTATAAACCAGCTTTAGTAAAAGCGGCACTCACCAGCACTTGTGCTTCAGCAATAATGCGCTGTAAATGTGCTTGATCAATAAAGCTTTCGGCATATATCTTATAAATATCTTCTGTACCTGACGGACGTGCGGCAAACCAACCATTATCGGTCGTGACTTTTACACCACCAATTGCAGCATTATTACCAGGTGCATGTGATAATACTTGATTAATTTTTTCGCCTGCAAGTGTTTCACTGGTAATGTCATCAGCACTTAGTGACGTTAGTACTTGTTTTTGTTCAAAACTAGCAACGGCTTCAACACGACCATAACAAGGCTCACCTAATTTTTCAGCAAGCTCTTGATACAATTGATATGGGTCTTTCCCGGTAACCGCAAGGATCTCTGCAGCCAGCAATGCCATAATAAAACCGTCTTTATCTGTTGTCCAACAGCTGCCATCACGGGCTATAAATGCTGCTCCAGCACTTTCTTCACCGCCAAAAGCATAAGACGAATCACTTAAGCCATCAACAAACCATTTAAAGCCAACAGGTACTTCAGATAATGGACGTTCAATATGTTTAGCAACACGGTCTATTAAGGAACTAGACACTAAGGTTTTGCCAATTTTGCTCGTTTTCGGCCAATCACGGTGTGTCATCAAATAATAAATGGATACCGCTAAATAGTGATTGGGGTTCATTAAACCACCCGACTTAGTCACAATACCATGACGATCAAAATCAGGATCGTTACCGACAGCAACATCGAACTTATCTTTTAAGGCAATTAAACCAGCCATTGCATAAGGCGAAGAACAATCCATACGGATTTTTCCATCTTTATCAAGCGGCATAAAAGCAAAACTTGCATCTACTACCGGGTTAACTATTTCGAGGTTTAAACCGTATTTTTTAGCAATAACAGGCCAATAATGAATACCTGATCCGCCTAATGGGTCTACACCAATTTTTACGCCCGCTTCTGCTATGGCTTTCATGTCGACGACTTGCTCAAGCTCTTCAACATAAAAAGTAATAAAATCTTGTTTTGATAAGAGTGGAGACAAACATGCTTCACTGTATGCGATTTGCTTCACATCAACCAAACTTGCTGCAATTAAGTCATTTGCACGCTGTTCAATTTGCTTGGTTACATCACCTTCTGCCGGCCCGCCGTGCGGTGGGTTGTATTTAATACCACCGTCTGTTGGTGGATTATGCGAAGGAGTAATAATAAGACCGTCAGCTTGATGATCTTTATTTTTTGCTAATTTATTATGCGCAATAATAAGACGAGAAATAACAGGAGTGGGTGTAAAACCATCATCATCTTGAATGATAACAGCAACATCGTTTGCAATTAATACCGACAAAGCACTTGAAAAAGCAGGTTCAGAAAGTGCGTGCGTATCTTTACCTAAGAACAATGGTCCTTTTAACCCTTGTTCTGTGCGATGCTCTGCAACCGCTTGGCAAATAGCTATTATATGTTGCTCATTAAAGCTAGTTTTACTGGCATTGCCACGATGGCCAGATGTACCAAAAGTTACACGTTGCTGAGTAATAGCAACATCGGGGGTTAATAAGAAATAATCACTAACTAGTTTACCAATATTGATACGGTCTTGTGGTCGAACTGGTTTTCCTGCATGCGCATGAATAGTCATGATATTCCTTCTTCTTTTATTAAAATATTATTATCGAATTTTTTATAGTTATTATAAAAGGTCGCGAATTTTCTCTGCATCTTCTTCTGTGTAACCTAACGTTAACGATGCTTTGGTTAGCATCATTTTTTTACGTGTAGTATTTGAATTCGTCATTACCCAAAATGGGCTGTCAGGTATTTGTAATGGCTTAGTACTACTGCCACTGGCTGAAAGTTCATCTTTACTCTTGGCAAAATATAAACGGTCACGGCCTCTGATCTCAGAAACCACAGAAAAGTTTTCACTGTGTACGCGGTATAAAGCAGCAAGAATAAGTAAAAATCGACCAACAGCGCCACGCTGCATCGCTAATTCTTCTTTATTAATATAATTGAGTACATTGTCAATACTAGGTGGTTCAACCTTTTCTTCAATGACCACGGCTTCTTCAACAACAACGTCTTCATTTTCACGCTCTTCTTCAACTTGAAGAGTCTCACTTTCAACAGCTGTTTCTTTATTATCAGATACACTTACTTCAATATCGTCAACTGTATTTTCAGCCAATGTTAAGCTGAGCAAACGACGTAAAATTGACGAAGCACTTTCGCCAATAAATTGGGTATTCGACACTATGTACTGATAAAGTTCTTCATCTATTTCAATGTTTTTCATTAATTGCCCTAAATTATATTAATCGCGCAGGATTATACTTAGCTTAAGGTAAACTTTCCAGCGGGAATATCTTGCAAGTATGATAAAAGAAATTGCATCAAGCTATAAAAGCTAAGACAATTAACCGTATGACGAACACGAGTAAACTCCATAAATGAGCATCCAATGACAAAAACTTTACACTTCAAGCAACAAGGCTCTGGCGCCGACGTTATTTTAATTCATGGTTTACTTGGCAGTTTAGAAAACTTAAATATGGTGGCAAAGGGTCTGATAACGCAATATCGAGTTACGAATATCGATGTAAGAAATCACGGTTTGTCATTTCATAAAAACTCTATGACCTATTCAGAATTAGCACAAGACATTGTCGATGTAATGATAGATAGGAATATTGAACGAGCGCATATTTTGGGGCATTCGATGGGGGGAAAAATTGCGATGCAAATGGCACTAGAGCATAGCGAAAAAGTTGATAAACTCATTGTTGCAGATATAGCGCCTGTTGCTTATCCTCCTCACCATGCTCATATTATTGAAGGGTTACAAAGCATCGATTTAGCCAAGATAACCAGTAGAAAAGATGCCGATAAACAATTGTCAAAATTTGTTGATGAAGCAGGTATAAGACAGTTTCTATTACGTAATTTAGCCGCAAAAGGCGAGAGTTTCGATTTCAAGTGTAATCTTGACTACATAGAACATTGTTATCCCCAAATAATGAAAGGCTATCAAGGAGAGCAATCGTTCAATGGTGAAACTTTATTTATTAAAGGCGGCAATTCTGCTTATATTAGCGCAGAACACCGAAATATTATCATGCAGTTATTTCCTCAAAGTAGAGCAAAAATAATTCAAGGTGCTGGACATTGGCTTCATGCAGAAAAAACAACAGCATTTAACAAAATTGTAAATGACTTTTTACAGAATTAATCCTTTTAGATAACAGGCTGTTGATCCAATTCAAATAAATTGCCCCAACATCTTGCTAGAATAACTCGATTGAATAAATGGTGTTGCACATACGATACCATTTATGCTAAAAATTATGTGTTTAAAAGCTGGGTTATGCTATAGTGCGCCTGAAATTTTTAGGGTGAATTATGTTAGCTGAAAACTTAGAACTTATTGAAACCATCGGTTTGAATTTATTTTTTGCTTTTATCTTTATTTTCATTGGCTTATCAGTCCATGATGTAATGACAAAGAATGATGTTCCCAAAATGGGCCGTATGGTGGTTTATTTGGTTTTATTTTTAGGTTGTGCAGGCTTTATAGCTAAAGGCATTATTCAACTGGTTTGGGAAAGCCAAGGGGTTGGGTAAAAGTAAAAATGGCAAAAGAAGCAAGTGATCTAACCACTATTGATTTGTTTAGTGATGAAAAGCGTCCCGGACGCCCAAAAACAAATCCTCATTCGCGTAGCGTACAAGTAAAAATAAATAAACGTAATCAGGTTAAACGCGATAAAAACAATGGCTTAAAACGAGTTGAATTTAAAATACATTCAGATTTGTTTGAGCAGCTTGATGACTTAGCCAAAATTAAAGGTGTTAGTCGAAGCGAACTTATTGAGTCGATATTGAAGAGTTCAATGACGGCAACAGAATTAAATATTAGTAAATAAGGGTTTTATACCATGGCAATTGTAGGTTTATTTTTCGGTAGTGATACAGGCAATACTGAAGCCGTCAGCAAAACTATTCAAAAGAAATTAGGCAAGAAATTAGTTGAAGTTAAAGATATCGCTAAGAGTACTAAAGAAGAAATTGCTGAATTTGATTTGATCCTTTTAGGCATCCCAACTTGGTACTATGGTGAAAACCAATGTGACTGGGATGACTTCTTGCCAGAACTTGAAGAAATTGACTTTACCGACAAGTTAGTTGCTATTTTTGGTTTGGGTGATCAAGAAGATTATGCTGAATACTTCTGTGATGCTATGGAACCTCTTAAAGATATTGTTGAATCAAAAGGTGCTGTTGTTGTTGGTAATTGGCCAACACAAGGGTATGAGTTTGAAGCATCTAAAGCATTAGTTGATGAAAACACCTTTATCGGTTTATGTATTGATGAAGACCGTCAACCAGAGTTAACTGAAGAGCGTATTGATAAATGGGTTGCTCAAATCTTTGAAGAAATGTGTTTAGCTGAACTTTCTGACTAGTTTACTCGCTAATACGACTTAATATTAAGCCTGCACTTCGCAGGCTTTTTTATTGCTGATATTTAGCTAAACTAGGTTAATTTACCTTTCTTCTTGCGTATATATAAGCACCTATTTAATTTAGCCACTAGCTCACCAGCTTCATTTTTGACATAAACGTTCACTGTTGGTTGATATTTTTCACCATGGCGAGTGCGCTCAATAATTTCATCAATAAAGTCATCAGTAACCGAAAACTCCGCCTTTACAATACCTTCTCCTGGCTTTATAAAGTCAATATCAGCAGATTTATCCCATACATAATAGTTATTACCTAATCGAGCTAAAATCATTAACACATAAAAAGGATCTGTCATCGCAAATAAGGAACCACCAAAATGCACGCCTAACGCATTTTTATTCCATGCTCGCATTTTTAAACGAACTTTTGCTTGTCTGAAATCGCTAGACAATTCAGTAACTTTAATCCCAGTAAATAGAAATGGCGGCCAAATATTTAACAGTAGTTTAAGCAACCAAGCTCTTTTTAACATATAACCCTCTTTGCTAATGTTATTACGACCACAAACAACTCATCGTACCAGTAGATTAATTGAACTTTACTATATTTTTAGTAAAAAAAGCGAGTGAATTTAGTAATCATTTCAACTAAGTCTTCCCACAAGCAAGAGAACCCCCTATAATTTTGTTTAACTTTCCGAATTAGAGAATAAAAGTCGATGGCAGAACAAAATGAAGAGCTAAAAAGAGCCGGACTAAAGATCACCCTGCCGCGGATCAAAATCCTCACTATCTTGCAAGATCCTAATAACCAACATATTAGTGCTGAAGATGTTTACAAAATACTATTAGAGCAACATGAAGAAATTGGATTAGCGACCGTTTATCGTGTACTTAATCAGTTTGACGATGCTGGCATTGTTAGTCGTCATCATTTTGAAGGTGGAAAATCTGTTTTCGAATTAAGTCAAAAGCAGCATCATGATCATCTTGTTTGTTTAAAGTGTGGCAAAGTCGTTGAATTTGAAGATAACGTAATTGAACAGCGCCAAGACGACATTGCTAAAAAACATAAAATAAAACTAACTAACCATAGTTTATATTTATACGGTGAATGTGAAGACGAAGAAGCTTGTGACGCTTACCGAACATCTCATAATTAGTGATTAAGTTGTTTGGGTCCTATTTATTAAAAAACCTGCTTTAAGCAGGTTTTTTAATTTTCAAAAATGAACGATTAATCATTATTCACTTCAATAGTAATTAGCAAAGTTTATTTTTGCATGTTGAACTTGATACGGTTATGAACATTGGCCTGCTTTAATAGAATATTCACCTTATTTTAGGCAAATAAAAAACGACTAAAAGTCGCTTTTTATTTATTTCGCAAAATTTTCTATTTCTTAATATAGTTAGCAAATCCTTTGCCAATTTTTAACTTCCCTTAATCAGATATCCATTTCCTGCTCATGTCGTCCATAACTGAGTAATCACTATATGTGTGGTAAATTAAGTTAACATTGCTGCTAGCTATTGCATCCGTTCAAGTAAATTCCATTTTTCTTCCAATCCATTGGAAATGATAGTGTCCTTTCTGCTAAATCCATTATCACCAAATGTTAACTTTTACCACTTTCCTTTTTGTACTTCCTGTACAGTATTATACAAACAACCTTTATCCCTTAACGTTATTTGCAGTGTTGTCCTTAACCGTTGTCTTCCTGACAGGATTAATAATAGCACTAGAGGCTTTTATAACTAGAACGTAAAAAAAATAAAAACACTTTGAAATAAAACATTTTAAACAATTTTCATGATTTATATCTTTTTTCAATCACTTATAGAATATTTAGTTTTTTAGCTTACATAATATTGAATGATCACTGATGCAATTGTGCGAAATGGCTTACACCTTAGTGTGACTTTGTCACAGGTCGTAAAAATGAGAAATGTAACAATATGAAAATATCACTGAAAAAAAGGAAAAAATTGGTTACTCTTGCCAAAACTTATACCTTTTGCATTACGTTAGTTCATTTTTAATGCACAGGAAAATATTCCAAGGCAAGTCATTGAGATGAGGGCAACACAATATTGCCGTATTTTAACCAGCATATGTGGGAAATAAATTAACGCATATGTTATTACAGAGAAAACAATGTTTTTAGGAGTTTATGTGCTTTTGTTGAAGTCACTATTTTGTTTAACCGGTTCAGATAATCGTTATCGTTTTATAGCTATTCATTTAAGTTGTTATTTTTTGTTTGTTATTGCTAGCTCTCTTTTTTCTTTTAACGCCTTGTTATCTTTTCTCGTATTGTGCTTGTTTGTCGGTATATCGACTTTTTCAACAAAACGTCGATTAAATGATGCTAACCTCAAAACCAATTGGTTGTTTGCTTATACAGGAAGTTTCTTAATTGCATCTTTTGTTATCGTAATGAGTGCTAGTAGTATAAGTTATTGGTTACTTCTTTTCCCTTTTGCCATTACAACATTCTTAATGACTTTTAAAAGTAAGAATAATAATCACATCTTTGGTTATTATGGCGATATCGATTTAAGTAGCTATGTAAAGCAAGAAAATTATCAAAATCAAATGAGAATTGAACCAACATTTAACCAAGATGGCGTCGCTCACTCACACACAAGTAACCATGAAAATAATAGTAGTGCTTTTGTCTACAGTAAAAAAATAGCAAAAGATTCGAATATTCAACTTGATAGCGATATTGGCGAAATAATCAGGCTAAAACTATTAAACAATAAAAACACGGTATTAGCTGTAACAATAATGTTATTTATTGTCATAACGCTATTGACACTACCTTCGCTTACCACATCCTTTGATAATGATGAAAATACACTTTCACATACAAATGAAATTCCCTCTGCGACGCAATCAAAAAACGATCTACTGCATGAAATAACCTTACCTGATAACTTTTCTTTATTTATCTCTTCATTTAACGGTATTACTTTAAAATGGCAAGGGGATGAGACCAGTGAAATTTATTTATGGCAACAACTAACAGCTCAAGGCGATGAGACTTGTACGGCCATTACTTATAATAATGGAAAAGCGATCAGAACATTAAACGTTACCCAAGCAAATAATGGTGATTATTTAGCTAACTTTTCTCCATTAGATACTAAAGTAATAATCAATAATATTGCTGCTAGAAATAGTTTTACTTTATGTGGTTATGAGTTTTCCCTAAAAGGTAGCCAATCAATTTTGGGTAAGCACAGGTATTATTCAACATTTATTACAAATTAAGTAATTTCAATAAGTTTATTTCCATTCATCCTCG
>Ga0209291_1000109_pt1 | contig 81168 bp, 99 predicted proteins | sample GOMGulsemesocosm_FD_184633 | JGI IMG/M metagenome (GOLD analysis project Ga0209291, IMG submission 184633) | Methane-oxidizing microbial communities from mesocosms in the Gulf of Mexico - GOM9B Gulf of Mexico (SPAdes) (version 2) | ecosystem: Environmental > Aquatic > Marine > Cold seeps... | reverse complement strand
GGGTAGAAATTGTACAGGTGATTCGTAAAGATGGTATTGCAGGTTTATGGGAACACTTAAAAGAGCAGTTCCAAGACCTGAAAGCTACGGTTATGGATGCCATTATGAGTATGATTCAAACCCAAGTAATCCAAGCAGGTATTAAATGGATTTTAGGTTTGCTATCACCAGTAGGTGCTTTTGTAAAGGCAGCTATGGCCATTATAGATGTAGTAAAGTTCTTTATACAACGTGCTGCTCAAATAGGGGAATTAGTAAATGCTTTTATAGATTCTGTAGCCGCTATTGCTTCTGGTAAAGTTGGTGCAGTAGCCAATGCTATTGAAAATGCTTTAGGAAAAGCCATACCAGTATTAATTGGATTATTAGCTTCTATATTAGGTATAGGCGGTATTGCCAATAAAGTAGTAGGGTTGATAAGAAAGATACGCAAGCGTATTACTAAAGCTATTAAAAAATTCTGGTTGAAAATTAAAAAAGGAGCGAAGAAGTTACTACGTAAAATAGGTATTGGTAAGAAGGATAAGGAGGATAAAAAGGAAAATCAAGAAACAGGATTAATTCATGATGAAGGTTTCACTATGAATGGAGCTAGCCATACATTAAGTTTTGAAAATGGTGATATTTACATGGAAAGTAAAAAAGCAAAACTTTCTACAAAACTACAAAGAGGAATAACTCAAGTAGATAGATATCCAGCTTCAGAAGTTTATCAAGGTAAATCAGACCTTATAATGCATCAACTAAAGCGACTTAAAAAGGTGCAAGCAAGTACTGAAAAAGAACTTGAAAGTGCAGAAAATTCAAATGATGATAACAAAATAAAAGCTGCTCAGCAGAAATTAGATAAGTTAGGAGGGATTATTCAGAAGTTTGGAGATGATTATGGGCTAACTGATATTTTTGATAACGAGGGTGGAGAACATAAAGAGTTTAAACCTATCAACGAAACATTAGAAGTTATAGGAGACAAACATTTAAAAGTATCTTATTATTACGATAAAGAAGCACATGAGTATGGGCAACAAGATTTTGATGTTACTATTAAACTAGACTCTGTTCGAGACCGTAAAGTAACGCACACCAATACAGGAAAAAATTTAGCGATAAAGGTTCCAGGAACTAGAGGGAATACTGTTTCTGCTGGAAAAATTGCTAAAGAAGACTATGGAATTAGTTTAAATTCTGCACACGTATTAGGAGACCAGTTTTTAGGTTCAGGTTACAAAGAAGGATTGAATCTTATTTTAACATCAGAAGAGTTTAATAAGCAGACAATGGCAAAGGAAGAGAAGTCCATTCAAAAGTCTATAACTGATAAAATGAAAGAAAATAAGGATAAATTTATTACTTTTGACCTTACAGTAAGTGCCACCTATGAAGTTTTAGAAGCAGACTCCTTAGTTGAAACTTTAGCAAGCGTACACACAGGTATGACAGATAGTGAACGTAATGCATTGTTAAAAGAATTGCAGGAATTACAGCAACACCCAAGACGTTGTGAAGTTGTTAAATATGCTGCAAAGCTAAAAGCAAATAATTCCCCTATTAAAGGTTTTGTTACTGCCAAAACAAAACATGGTGATAAATGGCTAAATAATTTATTTAATAAGTAATTGATTATGATAAATATAAAAGAGTTTATAGTAACTTTTATAGAAACTGAAAAAAAAATTGAACTTTTTTTTAGGCAAAGAAATTTAGAAGCACATAATATTTTAGTTGATAAGGTCAATAATGATATGTGTGGTGAAGATATGGTTTTAGCTAGTAAAGAAAGTGAGCCTTTATCTATGATAGATGAAATGGTTTTGGAAGAAAATGCCAATCTACCAGTAGCTTCACGTCATTTGTTTAAGATAAGTGAATATAGTAATGATAAATATGGTACCGTTTGGGCTTGTTATGTGTCTAATGCTAATCCATTAGTTGGAGAAACAAAAACCATAGCTTTCTGTTATTTAGCAGCTAAAATCGATGGTGATTTGAAGCTAATTGCTGAGTATGGTTTTAATGATGACGACATAGGTAAGTGGGAATTTTATGGAGGAGATGAAAATGTAAAAATGAAATCAATAGGTGCGTTTAAAAATACCGAAAGATTGTTAGAACCAGTAAATGACCATTTAGGATTAGAACAATATTTAAAAAATATTTAAATTAAAGGTTAGCTAGAAATAGTTAACCTTTTTTTTGACCTTACAGTAAGTGCTACGTATGAAGCTTTAGAAGCAGATTTCTTAGTTGAAACTTTAGCTAATGTACACACAGGTATGACGGATAGTGAGCGTAATGCGTTGTTAAAAGAATTACAACAATTACAGCAACACCCAAGGCGTTGTGAAGCAGTTTTTTATAAGGCGGAAATGAAAGATGGGTTAAAAAACAGTTTAGGTAGTGGTTTTGCACAGACAGAACATGGTGATAAATGGTTAAATAATTTATTTAATAAATAATATGAAAAAAGTAAAAGAGTTATTAGACTTTTTATTTAAAAAAGAACAAGAAGCTATTCATGCAGGTAATAAAAAAGAGTTATTTGAAGAGTATAATATTTTAGCTACAGAAATTAAATCTTATATGAATGATATTACTGTAGGGTTTGGTTGCCAATATTAAGTAGCCCAAAACCAGATTTTTTTTACGAAGAAAATGCGCCGTATCCAAGTCCTCGTCATTTATATAAAATAAGTGAATATACTAATGATAAATATGGTGCAATTTGGGCTTGTTATGTATCAACATCAGACCCTGGAAACTCTAGTGTAAAAATGTTAACTACATGTTTTTTGTTAGCCAAAATAGACGATGATTTAAGAATAATAGTTAAACATGGAATAGACCCTAACACTGATAAATGGATATTTTATGGAGGTGATGAAGATGATAGTTTACGTATTCACTCTTTAGGAACCCCTAAGGAAGTTGAACGTTATCTTGAACCTGAAAACCATGATGTAGGTTTAGAGTTTTATAATAAAGAAAAATAAAATATGAGTAGTTTAAAAAAGGTTAGCTAGTAATAGTTAACCTTTTTTGTTTTAGGAGCCTTTGTAAAAGTAGCTATGGCTATTGTAGATGTAGTAAAGTTCTTTATTGAACGTGCCGCACAAATTGGTTAATGCTTTTATCGATTCTGTTGCTGCTATAGCAGTGGCATTCCCTTTTAGCTTTAAATTCCTTATAAAGAAAATTGATAGATTTTTGTTGTGTTCAAAAAATAAAATTAAAGATTGTTAACAGCAATGATGGTTTTGTTGTACAACTCTTCTAGTTCATACAGCTTTGCTTCCATAGTGTGTATTTGCTCATATATGTTAATAGGGTCAGGCATTTGTTTGGAGGCATACATACTGGCATACCATACTTCAAGAATGTCTTCCGCATTTATAGAAAACATAGGGTAATTACCATCTTTATTATCAGACTTTAAAATAAGTTTGCCACTTTCTTTAATTCTGTTAATAACCCTTTTTACTACAACACCGTCATTTTTACTGATAATAACATAAATTCTACCATCTAAAATATGATCAAAATCATCTATGTATTTTCCAAAGAGTAAATCGCCATCATAAATAGTGGTAGACATAGAGTTTCCCTTCACTTCAAAACACCTATAAGTACCATTATTAAGCATCGGCATATTAAAGGACGGGAGCTGTTCAATATACTCAGGGTCTCCATAACCATCTAAATAACCTGCTCGTGCTTGAGCACCAATAAAATGAATGTTCTCTTCTCCTTTTTCATTAACACTAATTACCTTGGGTAATGATAAGCTAGCGGTGGCCTTTTTTTCATTAATAAAAACGGCATCACTGTCACCAAATAAATAGTCAGGGTTAATACTACATTTTTTAATAATATTATTAAGCAAGTCAAAACCTGGTTTAGTTTTCTTTCTATTACCATCAGCTTGTAGTCGTCCATTGGTAATACTATCTATAGTAGTACTAGTAACTCCAATTAATTTAGCAAAAGAATTGTTGTTTAACTCTAAACGATCAATAATATGTTTAATTCTATGATGTATTTCCATAAGATGTTGGGTTAATGACGCAAAATTATGTAAAATGTTTTGATTTTGTGCTGTAATAAACAACAATATGTTCAAATAAGGAACATTTAAACTGCTAAAATGTGTTTTTTTTTAATTTTTTAGATAAAACCTCATAATCAACCGATTAACGACCTGTTTCCTGACCTAAAGGCACATAATACGCAAACATATTACTGAAGCTACGGTAAGAAGTTGCAAAACACTATTGCTAAATCAAAACATATGTTTGATATTTGTCAGAAATAATTCAACATATGATTTTGACTAACTTTTTTTCAAGAAAAATAAATACGCTAATAAAGGAGCTAAGTTTTGTTGGTATTACCAATGTTACAGTCTATACAGAAGAGCAAGTTGCTAAAGCTGCACAGGAGCCTCGTGTGCTGATTGAGTGTAATTCAAACCCTACATCATTAAATAATTTATTCAAGGTATATATGGTGTTCCGAAACACTGTTGAGAATGCATTAGACACTTCAAATGAAATGTTTAAAGTGATGAATGTTATAGATAAGGTATTGATGTTTAGTAAAGAGAATAGCGGAATGTATAAAGTAAAGCAACAAAGAATTATAGGCGATAATGTGGTATGGGAAATGAGTTACAATAAATCAGTAAAAACTATAAATAAAGATGCTTTTAAATATACGAGTACGCATACAGGTAATAGTAATTTGAGACTAAACTATTAGTAAGTAAAAAAAGTAAAAGCAAGTAATAAAAAAACAGAAAATAAAAATGAGAAGAAGCAAGAGTTTATTGGATAGAAGAAGAAATTTTGTGATGGATTATGTCAATTCTAATCAAGCTAAACAAATGAAGGTTGTGGTACTAGAGCTTTCTGAAAAGCTTTTTATAACAGAAAGAACAATATATAAAATAATAAATGAAGGACTTTCATTAACTAATGAAAATTAGCTAACCGCATACATTGTCTTAAGGTGCTACTTTTTAAAACTTACTTTTATTTTCTTTCGGTAGCATCTTCTAGACAATAGTTAGGTGAAGAAAAGTTCTTTAGAAAACGAAAAGAATATGAAAATAAATAACAAGCAAGGTAAAAGCAAACATATAATCAATGTGTTACAGAATAACGATCAATTGTTAAACGAAGAATTAAAGGCAGGTAGAGAGGCCTTTAAAGAAGATATGAAAGATCCTGGTTCAATAATTTTAGATGATTCTCTAAATGGAATTATGAATGAAGAATTGTTGTTGACAGAAGATTTTGAAGACGACTTTATAATTGATTAAGAAAAAGCGATTAAAAACAGTAAAAATATAATTAAATGAAACAATCATTAATAACATTAAAGTCCTATTTTGAAACTGGAGATAGGCCAACAGAAGACGAGTTTATAGCACTAATAGATAGTTATTTTCATAAGGATGATGGGTATTTAATTAAAAGTATCGTAGTTAATGACCAGGAAAGTATCGTGTTAACGTTTACAGATGATAGTACATATGTAATTCCAAAACAAGTACAACCAGAGGTAATGCCAATAAGTTTTATTGCAGGTTTACAAGAGATATTAGATCGTAAGCTAGAAGAACAAATACCTGATGCAGATTTCTATAAAATTGGAACAGAAAAAACACCTCCGTCAGACATTTTAGAAAATATATATACCAAAGGAAATCTAAATATTGGAGAAAACGCTAATACCAGACAAGATGCTAAATTAGATGTTAATGGTGATGTGATTATTGGTAATAGAAAACCTGATGGTGAAGCAGAAATCTTAACGATTCAAAATGATAACCAAACATTTAATGTAGGGTTGCTTAACGGGATTGAGGCACAATACAGTGACTTCTTTATCGGAAAAAAAACTGATGGGAGCAATGCTGCTATAAAAATTGAAGGGAAAGGAAACAATATTGGTTTAAATAAAACTGAACCTGATAATGATGTAAGTGTGCATATTAGTAAGGAAGGAACTGATAGCTTATCCTATACAGATCCTTTGCGTATTGATGGAATTAATAAAGATGATAGCTTAACGCAATTACTAGTTCAAGAAGCTAACGGAACATTAAAGTATAGGGACCTAAGTACGTTACCTTTAATTAGTGAGATTACAGAATTAGCTCAGGATGTTATTGCCAATACCGGTGCAACAAATAAAATTGCAAGTATTAAGGCTGTTGAAGATTTTATAGCAATAAAATTGTCTGCATTAATTGATAATTCACCCGCAACTTTAGATACATTAAATGAGCTTTCTAATGCATTAGGCGATGATGCTAATTTTGCAGCTAATATTACTGCCTCATTAGCAGCAAAATTAGCTGCAGGTACTTATACAGGAACTGCAGCTGATTTAGATACTGCTAAACGAGATAAAACGGCGCAAGCAAAATCAATTACAGACAACGGGGGTAATTTAGAACTAGTGGGCGATGTAGCTGCTCCTGTAGCGGATGCATTTTATGGAACAAATGCAGCTGGAAACAAAACATTTGTCAGAGCCTTAGATGTGTTAAACTTTTTAAGCTTTAAAAAGGAAGCGTATGCAACTTCAGAAAGCGACTTTATAACTGGATTTTCAATCCCTACCATTTATTTAGATCAAGACCTTTCTTTTTCTAGAGACGGGAAGTATGTCTTCATATGTAATATAACCGCTTCTTCCTATGAAACAGATTCAGATTTTATAGCAGGAATCTATTTAGATGATAGCAATGAATTAGACACCTTACAAGAAGAGTTTAAAGATGCATGGGTAGATCAAAGAAATAAAAGAACCCTATTTGGTACAGCTGATCTGACTGCTGGCACACACAATTTTAAACTGAAATTCAACAACTCATCTTTTAGCTATGCAGAGCTACACAAAGCAGAGGTGTTAATCTTTAAAATTGACGATTAATAATAATTAAAGAGTAATAGGAAATTAAAGAAAAGAAATGGACAAATTAACATACAATAAAGGAGATATCAATCAACAAGAACTAATAACATTATTGATTGAAAATAATATTGAAATAGCAAGTTTAAAAATTGAAGGAGATAATTTAATTATCCAACCTAATGAGAATACTATTATTGCTAATCTAGAAGGAGTCATTAATGGATATGTGAAAAACTCAAGAAAACACATACTGCGTTCACTTTGTGTAGATAGTGTGCTTAATAAAGACCTTACAGCTATAAATTACAAAACAGAGTTAAAAACAGACGTTCGTTTAGATGCAGAAGTAAGTTTAACTAATGATGGTTTGATTGAAGAGACTATATATTATTATGAAGTAGATAGCGCTAAAAAACCAGTTATTAAGGTAGCAGAAACCTATGAGTATCACAGTTCTGATATGGCATTTAATCCAGCCGAAAGAGGAATGCATTCTCAAGAGAAAAAATGGCAATATTATTTTGAAGATGGAACCTTAGATACCTCAGAAAAACACACAAAAACGAAGTTTAAAGAGTATAAAGAAAATAGACAAATTTTAGAGGTAGGCTATAACCGAAGAAGCAATGTAGTGGCTAGAGCCTCTACTACTATGGGGAGCATCTTAGTAATCTTAGGTGTTTTTAATGATGATGAAACTAGTACAGGTAAGAAAAAAGCCTATGACGCTATGCGTAGTTTGTCAAGTAAGTATTCAACTGATTTTACCGAATACAAAACATACGGAACAACTAACTTATATAGCTCAATAGCAAATGATACCGAATTTACTTGGCTAAATGTAAATGTGCCAACGGAAGCACAATTAGTGGCTTCTGGTAAAACGGCTATTGAAGGGGCTACTTATCAAGGCTACGTTGATGCATTAGAATTGAATGACATGCAGAACAAATCAATCAGAACGTATTTTGTTGAAAAATTAAAAGGATTAGTCAAATAAGAACTCCCTGTTAGAAACTACACTCGATAAAAATTTAGCTGAATTAGCCATTACTACAAAATATCGAGTGTAGTTATTCCTACATCAAAAAAATAAAACATATCATATAATGAAAACTGTAAAATTTATTTTCACGGTCATGGCATTGCTATGGCTTTTAATAACCATATTGGTTATGCTACCAATTGCAATTGTGTTGTTGTTAACACTATTAGTATCAAAAAAGCATTACGCAGAATGGATCCTGTTTTTATTTGCTTCCATAGCTGCTTTAGGAATTTACCCTATTAGTTTCTGTTACCGAATTATAAAATGGAAAGGGTTTATTGGGTATTTAAGACAACTGAGCTTGAGTATTGATATAAGCGGAAATATAGTTGCTGGAGAATTGCTAAATGACAATTTTATCACTACAAAATCCAAGCATAAATTTGGGGTAGTTCAAGAAACAATTAGTGATAACCTAGGGGAGAATGAAAGAGATGAAACACTATCTGTTTTTGGTAAACGATTTACTAATTTATTGAGTGTAATCGATTTTAATCATGCTCAAAAATCAATTGTAGACGATTAAAATAGAACGCTTCATGAAAAATAAAATAGTAGAATATTCAAATGAATTTAAATTATTGTTTTACGGCGTTTTTATGTACTTAGAAATGGAGATAGAAATTGTAAAAGTATTGTTTTTCTTAATGGTAATAGACACCTTTTTAGGAGTAACCAAAACAATAGTTTTAAACAATGCATTTAGTTTTAAAAAACTAGCCTTAGGCTTTGTATCTAAGTTAGCGTTGTTAGTAGTGCCTATGGCTTTAGCATTAATGAGTAAAGGACTAAATTATAATTTTAAATGGTTTGTAACTATAGTAATGGATTTACTTATAGTAAGTGATGGAATCTCAATCATCAGTAATGTAATAGCAATTAAAACAAAGAAAGAGGTAGAGAATTTTGATGCCATGACGCGCATGTTAAAAGCTATTAGAAACGGTTTAATACAATTGTTTAAAAGATTCTTGAGTACAATAGATCAAAAAACACAATAAAACTCTCCCTACACAATTTATAAAATTCATAAGTCTGACAAGCACAAACTTGTCGGACAATTAAAACACGCTTTAAATGAAAAAACATGTAGAAATAGCTTTTAGCCAATACGGTATTAAAGAAATAAAAGGAGAAAAAGACAACCCAGAAATTCTAAAGTATTTCGATGAAATAGGTTACAACGGTAGTGCGCTAAAAGATGAAACAGCTTGGTGTTCCGCCTTTGTAAATTGGGTGCTAAAAACTAGTGACGCGCCTTACACGGGTAAATTAAACGCCAGAAGTTGGCTAAAAATAGGAACGGAAACGAATTGTCCTAAAATGGGTGATGTTGTTATTTTTTGGAGAAGTAGTAAAAATAGCTGGAAAGGACATGTTGGATTTTATATTCATGAATCTGAAGATGAAATTTTCGTGTTAGGTGGAAACCAAAATAACCAAGTAAAAATTTCAAGTTATCCAAAAGAACGTCTGTTGGGCTATAGAGTTGTTGACTAACCAATATAATTGATATGAGAATTAGAGACATAAAAGTGGAGTACGTTATAATATTTGTGCTAATACTACTCTTATTAAAAAGCTGTCCGTCTAAAAACCAAAAACCCAGTATTTCTAGAACAATTAAAAGAGATACGGTTTTAATTGAAAAGATTGATAGTATGCACAGGCTCTTTAAAGCCTATAAAACTCAAAAGCCAAAAATAGTATATGTAAAAGTAAAAGCAGATGAGTTGCAAAGACTACCTAAAGAGCAACTTGTTAATTACTCACCAAAAGAGGAGGAAGAATTGTTAAAGTTAAATGAGTATAAAGATACCCTACAAAACAAAGAAATAACAATTTATAGCAGCGTATTAACAGATGGTAAAATTTATGAAAACAAATTGAAGTATGAGCTAAAGTATCCGGTGGTTACAGAAACAATTGTAGAGAAACATAAAATATCACAAAGCGGGCTTTTTTTATACTCAGGTATTCAAGGAAATAACAAACAGTTTAGCGGGGTAAATATTGGTTTACAATACATACATAGAAATAGATGGTTTGTGGGCTACGGTGTAGATTTTTTACAAAATCCTCAGGGAAATCACCAGGTAAATATTGGAGTCAAACTGTTTTAACTATCAGAGAGTAGCATTTCACTAACAGACCCACTACATTCACTAATTATATATATAGAAGCAGGGTAATAAAAAATAACTTTAGGAAACTTATGTCTGAATATACACCCAAAATCATGAATGCCTAGAATATTCACTAGGCGTGTAAAAACAAACTATGGACATAGAAAAACAAACCTACAAGAATTATTTAGAATCAAAAAGAGTATTTAAAATTAAAAGAGTAAAAAATAGAATATGTTTAAGCGACTCCTTTTCGATGGTTAATAACGAAGCTTCAAAAAAACTGTTCGAAGCTGAAATTTTTAAAGTTACTTTTAGCAGTAACAAAGCTAATAATATAAAAAGCTATGATTTGTTTTTAGCTAAAAATGAACTTATTCCAGATCAGGAAATAATAGCCTTAAAAGACAGTTTAGGAATAGAGATTTTTGGAGACGGCACTTGTATTGAAATTATAAATTTTCAAACAGATTTCTCCATCCAGTTCGATCAAGAGAACAGCTCGTTTATAGATTCTGAGCAAGTAAAAAACGGATACATAATGTTTAAAAAGTAAGGATCACCCCCAAAGAAACTTACTTTTTAAATTTAACCCCTTATCAGTATAATTACCCATATTTACGTCCCGATAGCCATTAGGAAAAATCGAGGAAATACTCTTCATATGAAAATGAATAGGTCGCTATACGTGACCTAAAAGTATCTCTTGTTAAAAAACATCAACAAAGACAGATCCAAGTCATTGCGAGCTTAAGCGAAGCAATCTGTGAGTAATTTAGAGTACATCACAGCATAAAAAGCTTTAAAAAATAATTAATTTATAGTGTTGAGGTTTTCAGAACTTTATCTTTAAAAAATGTCTCCCCTTTTATTAACCAGGAAAAGCCAAAACTCTCTACGGCTATAGTTTCCATCCAGAAGGTAAGTTGATAACCCTCATAGGTGTCTTTAGGTATTAGTCCAATAGCACCAGCACCCATAACCAATATAGCAGCAATCATGATGACACCACAAGTCCTGTAAATCCTATTTCTAGTTCTTTTTTCTTTTCCTCTTTCTTTTGGGGTTAAACTAGATTTAGTAAACAAAAACAAGGACATAAAAGCAAGTCCAAGTAAAAAAATACCAGCAGAAACATAATGAAACATTGTACGAAAATCACTTTTGTTTAATATGGTAACCGAATGTTTCAAATTAATATTGCTACAAATATCAGTAAGATTATCGGTAGGAAATAAGATTAGTAGTAAAGCAAATACTCCTGAAAATACGGAAGTGTAAAAATCAATACGTTCCTTGCCTTTATATACAATAAGAAAAATAGCCATTAAACTTATAACAATTATAAAAATAGGACTCACCCTAGTGTAGTAATAATGACTAATAGAAGGCAAAGGTTTACTATAACCGTTATCTAGATATAGAAAGAGGAATAATAAAAAAGGCAATACCATTCCCAATACTCCAACCAGTTTCCGAAGCGTATAACTATTTGTTAACCAGAGATCTTCCTTGTCATCTTGAAAATTCAATTTCAAGTAATCTTCAATCGTTGACCTTTTAGAGGTTTTCATAGAGATAAAGTTAATTTTATTTATTAACGTGTTTGTATATGGTTTGTTGTGTGGTTTAAGCAACTAATTTAGTAAATAGAAAATCTGCGAGGATTTTCGTAAGTAGGCTAGAACTAGCAATGAATTACACACGTTGTTGAGGGTAGTTTTTATCGGATGTATTTAAAAGATTTTTTAAAATTTTCAAGATGATTTAAATCTTTTATCAAAGTAAGTTTTTCATTTCCATCTATCCAATAGAAAGCTAATTGATTTCCATTTTTGATTAGATTCTCTAATAATAAGAAATACTCATCCATAAATTTATGGTTATTTCTCAAATCCTCAATCGTATCTAAAACAAACGAAATTTCTGTTTTAATCATTTCTTAACCAAATGGATTTAATTTATCGTTGCTTTCGTTTTTAATATTAACCTTTTTGATTAGAGCAGTTAATTCGCTTTCAATTCTCTTTTCCAAAATAGGAATATATTCGTCTATATCATTTTGTAATTGAGTTAGTATAGTTTCTATATTATCGATTATTGAAATTAGTTCATTTTTCAATCTTTCTATGGCTTCATCATTTCCACTAATTCCACCAAGCCAATTCGTTAACTTTATAATTATTGAATCATTTTGTAATTCTATACCTAAAGGACGTAAACTTATATTTTTAGACGGATGACATTTAAAAAAGTCTTTATTTCCACTAAAGGGAACTTTATAGTTTGCAATATCAATTTCGTAAACTCTACCCATTACGAATCTTGTGCCAGAAGGAAGTTGCTGACCAGTCATCTCTTCTGTTGTAATATTGCTCTTAGTATCTTCTTTTTTGAGTTTTGGTAAATCTAAACTTGCATTATTAATTAGTTTTTTAACTTCTGAATCGACATCCATTGAAGCTAAAGCACTTTCACTAAATCGACCTATTTTATTCTTTATTTCTCTTTCTTTTTCGATTAGATAATTATCTATTCTTAATTCTCTAAAAAGGTTTACTTGTCTATTTCTTCCAAACATATGATTTTGATTTTATTTCGGTTTTCTTAAATTACCCACAACGGTTGATTATAAGAATAGTAGCGGATTTTTACGCACTAACTTTTCGTTTAATCACAGACCTTTGTTATATTTATTTACTTTCGTTTTAGCGATTAAACCGCTATTATTTTTATACTTTGTTAGCTTTAGTGCTTTTATGAAAAGGAACTTGGTGGTATATTCAAAGGTGTAGGGCTTTCTATTTTTGAATCTTTATTAATATCTCTAAATTCTTTATATATTTTTTTTGCTAATTCAAGTGCGTCAGAAATTTCTTCACTATCCATACTTGATTTTCTTAGTTGGTTTTGATAAAAATAGAGTAATGTTGAAAAATCAATTTTAGTTAAATCTACAACAGATTTTGTGTAAACAATAGCAGTAACTTTTTCAACTTTATCCCTTAAAGATTGAATTTTTATGTTTTGATACCAAGCTTTTAAGTCAATTCTTAAAACCGAATACTGATCAGTATAAACATAGTAATCTTCAAACATTAAAGTTTCAGCTGTAGATTCTCCTAAAAACCTCCCAAGAGCAGTTCCTATAACTGAGCCAACCCCTTGAATTATTGATTGTGCAGTACCTTCGCTAAATTTGGTTAAAATATTATTAGTTTCACTACTAATATTCGTTATTTCGGAAGAAATAAATGAACGGATAACATAGCTATCTTTAACTATTGAAGAAATAGGAACTCTAGCGTTACTACTTGTTCCTGAGGTTCTTAAAGATTCTTCTATTTGATACTTAAAAGATTCAGCTTTAGCAATAGCTGTTTGATTTAAAGATTCAAGTAATTCCTTTTGAGCTTGACCGATTTCATTTGAATTATCAATACTATTGATTACATTTTTTATTGCACCCATAATTTAAAATTTTAAGTTAAAGTTTTTAAATATTTTATCTATAGGTACAGCAGTTGCCCTGTCAGGTCTTTTTCTTCTATACCATTTTTTTTGTTTTTCACCTCTTGAATGTAAACCAACTGCTTTAAAGTTTTTTTCATCAGTAACCCATAAAGAACCTGAATCTCCACCTTTAGATATTTGCTCACAAGGTTTATCTGGATTTGGTTTGATTCCAAAAGTACCATTATCGTTAATTTTATGTATAATCCCAAAAGTATGACCTGTCTTCTGACCAACTTTTTGAACTTTCAAACCTTTATAAGGATTTACATATTCTTTTAGCTTTCCTTGTAGCCCATAAATACTATTAATTTGGTCGATTTTTCTGAAATCTATATTTATTTTAAAAATAGCATAATCATTTGAAGCTCCTTTCCCTCCTTTAAGAAACACCTTTCCAATTATAGAATTATCGTTTCTTAAAACTCTAGCTGGTTGTATTACAGTCGTGCCTCGTTTACTTTTAAGAATATGTCTATTTGTCAAGCCATATGCTTCATTAGTGTTTCTATCATATACAATACAAGCAAGAGTACCTATACCTTTATTTTTAAATCTGTTTTGAATTTGAATTCCACCAATTAGTTTATCAAAACGCTGTTTTAATTCTGTCATCACTAAATTTTATTTAATTGGATTATTTTTAAGTAAATAGTTGAACTTTTTTTTAGTTTTCTTTACTTTTCTGTTGCCAAACAAAAGACTTACTTTACCTCCAATTGATTTTCCATTGATACCTGCTAAACCTTGCATAGTCCATTTAAAATTCTTTTCATTTCTTACCCAAAATGTTTCTTTTGAAAATTCAGTACCTTTTTTTGACCAGATATACTTATCTCCATCTGTAATTAGATAATAATTTGTTTCACTGCAAGTAATGTTTTTTGCCCAAAGCGATATATCATTTGGGGTATTTAAGGTAGCAGGGTCTATCACTATATGCTTTATTTTGTTATCTTCTTTGTATGGTATTATAGTAGCTACGTGAAAATCCCAACAAATAGAATCTGGACAATTCCCACATAATTTACTTTTACCTTTATTAAGAAAACTACTATCAAAAATCCAAACTTTATAATTTGGAACTCCCCATTCATCTAGCAGAATACTTACAGCATTCGCTCTATCTTCACAATTATTTTTTAAATCTTCTTTCCACTTAAAAGCATCAGAATTTGAGAAGAAATTAAAAAAGCTTTCAGCTTTATTTTTTGTAGTAAAAATTGAATTACTAATTTGAATGCTTTCATTTTTTAATAGGACTGCATTTTGTGAAAACCCTATAGCTATAAATAGAACTGTGATCGAAGTTAATAGTATTTTTTTCATAATAGATTTCAATTTTTTTTTTGCATTAAAACTAACAACGAAATAAACACAATTGTGTTTATTTCATTTAAAGATTAATATTACCAAAAACAATCAAAATAAAACAAAGGTGACACCTTGCAATTAGTAAGGTGTTTTGTGTCAAAATAGAATGAAGAAAATGTCAAAAGGAAAGAAATTGTCATTGCTAAACTTTTGATAAAAAGTCGTAGCAATCTTAAAAAATAAAGCAAGGTTAGGGTACCCTGCCTTATTTTATGTAGAACATACATTTTATATATGATACGAAAACATCAAAAAAACTTACTTAAAAAATTTGCTTAAATAAAAACGTTTAGTCTTCCCACCCACATAAAGTTCTACCAATTTCTTTGGCTTGTTTCAAAGTAACCGCATAAGTTTTTGTAGAACAATTAGACAAACCTCTACAGTCTTTCTTATAATGATACCGTTTACTAGACTTTCCCTTACAGATATAAACGGTCGTATCTACAGATCTAAAAGAAGTGCTAATGATGAATAATAGTAGTAGTGTGGTTAGTTGTTTCATGTCTTTAGCTTAGTCAATAATTATTTTCCTTTAGAACTGCTTTTTGAACCTGATGAAGAGCTTTTTGAGTTGCCTCCAGAAGTTCGAGGTGGATTATTACCTCTTCCTCCTCCAGATTTATTTCCCGTTGTACTAGGTGCATTTTTTAATCCGCTTGACTTTCCTATAATTTTAAAATTTTATTGATTAGTATTTAAGTTAATTATTCCGAAAAACGGTTAGTATATGAAAGTAGGCAACTTTGATGCTCTGAAATTTTGACTAAGCAAAAACTTTGACACGAGCCAAAAGCCTTAGTTTTATCACTGTTTAACCTGTTTTTTATATACATTTTCAGCAGTAACTCTTACTTCTAAACAGTGATTAACTCAGCTAATTTCTTCGCAATATTTCCCATTGTATCTTCTTGTGTATCTAAGCCATTTCTTGAACCTAATAATGGACTTACATCTCTCAAATCATCATAAGTCGTATTATGTACTATAGGTACAAGTTGGTCTCTAGCAAGTAAAGCAGATAATTCTTTTTCGGCAACACCTTCACTTTGTACTCTTTTCAAGAAATTAGGTGTTACTAAAACAATTCCAATTTTAGATTTAGCTAAACCTTTATCAATTTCCCGAAGAAATGAAGTTCCCAATGGTATGTCTTTTTCGCTGAACCATACAGTTACACTATTAGATATTAGTAAGTCATATAATTTTAATGCGGATTCTTTTCTGTCATCCCAAGCATGACAAAGAAAAACATCTCTTATGTCTGGTTTCTCTGCTCTTTGTTCAACAATTTTTCTAACCGGAGTAAGAGTATTTATCTCGGCCGGAGTATAATAAATTGATGAACCAGATTTTGACCATTTGGCTTTTTGAGTTCGTCCTTTAGAACTATTGTAATTTCCATATGAAGTAGTGCTTTTAGTTGAAGAGTAGGAGTCGTTATATGATGGATATGAATAACTAGACCTATATCCTCTATTGCTACATGCTGGACAGTTGGCTGCTCCGCTGGATGTTCTATGTCCTCTTGATGGTGCTGTACATCTTGCCATATTTTTATGTGTTTTGGATTGCTTTACTTTATTTTTATTTAGCGATGTAATAATTTATTGTTAATTCCAGTTAGAGTTACAATTATTTGCCTTTTCCCATTCCATTGCAGCAACTCGCGTTGTGATATTGCCCTCTTGAACAATACGGCCGTTACTCCAATAATGCCTTACATTATTATGAATGGTATATCTACCTGAGTTTATGTGTTCCTGTTCACGTCTTGCTAGGTCATTTGTGATGCCACAATGAATTCGAAGATTTCCTATTTTAAAATAGTATTTATATGTGTCTCTCATAATTAAAGAATCTTTATGTAGTTTTATTTAATCTCCTTTTTTATGCTTGTGCGGTTTTAGTGATGGTGTATTTCCAGGAGTTTTCTTATTATCTCGTTGACGTCTGTCTGGTTCCCCTGTTGATTTAGCAGTTCTTTTTGGTCCTGGTTTAATTCCCATAATCTTTCTCTTTAATTGAATAAAATGATAATCCAATTTATAATACTAACATATTAGCAATAAGTGTTGTGTTTATTTCTTCTTTAGGTCAATATTACCCAAAACCATCAAAACAAAACAAAGATGTCACCTTGCAATAAGTAAGGTGTTTGCGTCAAAATAGAATTCAGAAAATGTCAAAAGGAAAGAAGTTGTCATTGCGAGACTTTTGATAAAAAGTCGTGGCAATCTCTTTTTTAATAGAGCTGTATTTTGAATCTTTTTATGAACTAGCAGTAAATTAAATGGAAGTACTGAAATTATCGCCCTAGAATATGGCAGGCGAGTGTCAATGATTTGAAAATGGCGTAGAAAGAAATTTTGTTTGACTCCCGAGAAAGCGGGAGGAGTTTTATTTCTTTTAGCCATTAAAAATCAAATTGACCGCTGAATATTCAAGGCTTGACTTTTTTGGTTCGTTTTTGTATCAAGACAAAAATGAACAGAAATACTATATAAACCCTTTCTCTTTCGCTGCTTCAACCAGGGCCTTATCATCCTCTCGTTTAGTAACATTAAAAAGCTCCTTAAGCTGACGTTTTCTGCGCTCTATACCACTCCTCGACATAGGAAGTATAGTAGGTAAGTCAATCATTTTGGTACCTATAGACAATTCATGCAGTAGTTGTCGGTCAATTTTATCTAAAAAGAAATCATTAGCCATATAATTTCTAAACAAACGCAATACCGTTTTACTGTAGTGCGGTATGTCAGTAATAACATCTTTTATAGCAATAACAAGATCTTCATGAGTAATATCACTCTTTACTAAAAAGGCATCCGGATCAATACTCTTTAATATATTATTCACTCTAAAGTTATCATTATGGGTAGTGTTAACAATAATTTTTACGTCAGATAAAAGCTCACGAATCCTAATCCCAAGATCTTCTCCAGATAAATATTTTCCATCAGAAGATTTAGGTAATTTAATATCTAAAAAGATGAGGTCTATAGAAGAGGCGGTAGAAGTGTTTTCAATTTTCGCTAGCGCAGCATCAATGGTATTGGCCATATCAATGTTAAAATGAATGGCGTCATCGGTAGCAGCAATTTGTAGAAAAGCATTACCATAAGTCTCAGCAAGTATTGGGTGATCATCAATTATCAATACATTGTAAGTCTTCATAGTGCAGTTGTTTAAGTGTTTGTACCATCAGGAACTTCATTTAGTGTTATGGGGATAAGAACAGTTAAGTGAGTGCCTTTATTCGGATTCGATTCAATAGCAAAAGTACCTTTTAATTTATTAACACGAGAAGAAATATTTTCTAATCCAATACCGTTTGCTTTCTCGGTACGGTCAAAACCTATTCCGTTATCCTGTATAATCAACCCTAAAGTAGCATCTTTTAAACTAAAAGTAATCGTAACGATACTGGCTTTAGCATGTTTGTTTATATTCTGAAGACCTTCCTGTACAATTCGATATAAATTTATTTTAACAACATCAGAAATGCTACTCCAATACATGTCATCTTTTTGTTCAATATGATACTCAAAAGCACCAACAGTACTTTGGGTGGATGCTAAATAATCAATCAGCTGAATATAGTTAGCTTCAGGAGCAAGCAGTTCGTATTTAAGCTCATGAGAAATGGCCCTAATTTCTTTTTCTATTTCATGCAATTCATGAACATGTCCTTTGTGTTTAGTGATAGCTTTTTCAGATACTTCAGAGCCAAGAAAGTCTAAGCCCAAACGCGTATAGAATATCTTACCTAGTATACCATCATGCAATTCTTCAGAAATACGATGACGCTCTTTTACACGCCCTTCTTCCAGTTTAGTTTGCTGTTTCAACATCAACTTATAAATTTCCTCGTTGGCTTGTTGTTGCTCTGTTTTTAGTTGTAACACTCGGTGCTTCCCACGCTGATGGCGGATAAAAAACAACAACAATATAATCGTAATTAAAGCGACACTAGCCGTAATAATTAACGTACGTTGTAAGGACAACTCATTAACTTCTTCAATCTTTTCATCAGTCTCAAAACGGATTCTCGCAAATTTATTTCTCAGCTTGCGTTCTTTTTGTTCTAGCTGATTGCTAAGGGTACGATGCTCGTCAAAATACTGTTTGGAATTATTAGGATCAATTTCAGATAGCAGTTGTAAAGACGCTAAAATGTCTCGGTTGTTATTAGTAATGTTTACAGCTAATTTGTGTGCAGTTTTAGCATAGTATAAAGCAGTAGTAGTGTCCTTAAATTTAAGATGGTATTCCGCTAAATGTAAATGATTGATAACGCGACCTGCTTTATCATCTATGCTATCTCGTATTTTTAAGGAGAATAATAAGTCTTCTTTTACATGTAAAGTATCTCCATTGAGTAATCTAGTGTAAGCCAAATTATCCTTAAGTCTAGTATATAAGTTAATGTTTTTATAGCGTAAACTATCATTTCTAAGCGCTTGTTCAAAAGAAGAAATTGCTTTTTTGTACAATCTTTGCTTTCGATAAGTAAGGCCTATATTATTAAGGCTTCCTTCTTTAAAAGTTCTTTTTTGGAGTATTTTATTTAAATATTCTAAGGCTTTTTTATGGAATTCAATGGACTTGTCATATACTTCTAACTCTTTGTAGTTTATGCCGAGAAGATTATAACTTCTGTATATAAGTAAGTTTTTTTGTAAAGGCTTAAGTTTAGATATCGCTTTAAAAATATTTGATTCACTGGCAACATAATCTTTTAAACGACTCTGTATAAAAGCCATATTGTACAACATTTTGCTTGAATAATATTGATCGTGGATAAGCTCATAATATTTATGAGCTTGGTAATAATGATAATAGGAGGAATCTAAAACTCTTTTTTTATAAAAGAAAAAACCATTATTCCAATGAGTTTTAGCTATCCCAAGAGTGTCATTTAATTGTGTGGATAATTGATGAGCATGCTTATTGGTGCTTTTGAAAAAAGAGGTGTCTTTTAATTTCTTTGCTTCAAAAGCTATTTTTAGAAAGTAATCGTTTTTTGAATTGTCATTAGTTTGAATATTATTTAGCTCATATGCTTTCAATAAATAATTAAGTCTGTTATCATCATTAAGTGTTTTATTTTTTGATTGGTTAATCCAGGAGTAGATGCTGTCATTTTGACTAATATCATTTTCTTGATTAGTTTTTTTATTAGAGTGATATCCAAGATTAATACTTAAAAGTATTATAGAGAGAACAGAGTAGTAATATATTAAGGCGATTTTCAATTAATTGTAGTTTTTAAAGCAAAACTATTAAAAAAGCCTTAAACTTTCATTCAAGGCTTTTTTTTAAATTATAAAATATGATTAAAGATTAATTTTCTTCATCATCTAGTTCAGCATCATCATCTCCCCCAGAATCTAATTCTGGGTCTGTATTCGGTGGAATTTCATCTCCATCTTTGGCTAAAACTTCCTGGTTAACTTGAGCGTTTTCGTCTTCGTAAAGATCATCTGTGGTACAAGAATAAAACAGTGTTGTACATAATAATAGTGCAAGTAAAATTCGAGCATTCTTCATAGTATTAAATTTTTAGATTTAACAAATAGGTTGTGAGGCCAACTATTTGGCTGTCAGTGATGTGCTCGTGGTTTGAAGGTGATCAAATCTTGGTCAGGAGCACGAATGAAGAAGCTTCTTGCAGGACAAATGTAGAGTGTGTTTTTGGCGTGAACTACTCAAAATCAGGGTCTTTAGTGAACACCCTAGGTCTGTGAGTGAAACACTTGTGTCTGCTAGTGAAATGCTTTTTTTGCTTAGGCAACTAAAGTCTCCGTTAAGAGCTCTTTAATAAGTTCTATGTTATCTAAATAGGTTTTGGTAAAAGGAATACAGCTGAGAGTTTCACCCTTTACGGTAAGGGTGTGTTTGCTGTAGTTTATCCGAGAGATATAATCGGTATTTACAACGTAGCTTTTGTGTATACGTAAGAAATTCCGGGGGAGTTTATCTTCAAAGGTTTTGAGTGTTTTAAAAGCATTGGTCACTTTTCCGTCATTTATATGGAATTCAGTAGCGTTATTATCGGCTTTTAAAAAAAGAATGTCGTTAGTCTCTAGATATTGGTAGTCTTTATACGATTTTAAACAGAGGTTGCTTTTTTTTTTAACGGTGTGTTTTTTTTGAAATTTCAAAACAGCCTTTCTAATATCTAATTCTTCAAGCGGGTGAAGTAAATAATCAATAAAGTCATACTTCATGGCATCATATGCATGGTCTTTATTAGAAGAAATGGCAATAAAAAAAGGAGGGGTATCCATGTACTGATTTAATTCAGAGATAAAGTCAAACGGACGCTTAGTAAAAGTATCGATGTCCAAAAATACCAGACTAGGCTTTTCTTTAAGCACCGTATTCATCACTTTAGTGTAGCTATGAGACGATCCAATAAACTCCAAGGCAGCATACTCCTCCAATACAGAATTGATTTCGGAAACAATAGATGTCTTGTTGGCTATGATAAAGTAACTACTCAAAGAAGGTGTATTTGTTGCTGTCAAAATTAAAGCGCACATGTTTTTTGGAGCAAAGGGGTCTGCTTGCAGTTAAAAAGTTCTTTTACGGGATTTTCTATATGATGTTGAAATAAAACACACAAAAAGTAAGGTATTACCTTTCTAACACAAAGTACACACCTTGCTTTTGACGCTGTAAGCTTTCCTACTTTAGAGGCTTGTTTTAAAACAAGTAAATTTTAATAACTAAAATAATGGAAGGATATAAAAATCTAGGTGGAGATTCTGGTGTGAGTTCTTATGAAATAGGCTCAGATTACATAAGAGTGAATTTTAATGGTGGATATAAAACTTATACCTATAGCTATAGGAGGGCAGGAAAAAATCATGTTGAACAAATGAAAATCCTAGCTTTAAATGGGTATGGATTGAATGGTTATATCAATAGTTATGTTAAATATCTATATGACTAACCTTTAAAAAATATTTATTCCAAGGAAAGTACAAATGTGGAATGTTTCACAAACATTAACGAATTGATAATAAAAAAAATAAACATGGCAACATTTAAAGATACAGGAGATAAACATCAGTCATTATTAGAAAATTCGACAAATTTTAAAATTGGGAAAACAGGAAGAACTATTAAAGAACGCTATGATGAAGAATACTCTGAAGAGTATAAAAACTATAAAACTATAGGCACTTCAGATAAAAAAGAAACTATAGATGGTTTTGAAGAATATATGATAGAGAGGTTTAGTGATTTGGAAAATTGTGATAATGAGCAAATTGGAGGAGGAGAAATGACAGACTCTGAAAAGTATTTAGTCTATGTAGTATATAATTAATATAAGAAGTAAAATAGGCAAAAAAAGGAACGAGCATTGTCAATGGCCCAACAAACCAAGAGAGGTCATGTCTATGTTATTTCAAATATCGGTTCTTTTGGTGAGAACGTATATAAAATAGGAATAACAAGGCGGTTAGAACCCTCTGATAGAGTTAAGGAATTAGGCGATGCTTCGGTTCCTTTTAAGTTTGATACCCATGCCATGATTTTTTCTGAAGAAGCGCCAACTCTTGAAAAAGAATTACACAAAGTATTTACTGATAAAAAAGTGAACATACTAAACTACAGAAAAGAGTTTTTTAACGTCACCTTAGAAGAAATTGAAGCCAAAATTAAAGAAATCGGAATAGAAGCAGAGTTTACCAAACTCCCCGAAGCAGAAGAATACAGAGAAACCTTAGCTATTTTTCAAAAAATGAAATCACAAGAAACAGAAAAATCAGTAGAAGAAGCAGTTGCAGAGGAATTTCCATCTGTGTTAAGTTAAAAAGTGAATAAATGAAATTAGATAAGATAAGAGTAGAAAATTTTAAATCAATAAAAGCTTTAACAGTTAATTTGCATGATTTAACTTGTTTTGTAGGAAAAAATGAATCTGGTAAATCAGCAATATTAGAGGCTATAAGTTTTTTAAATTTTAAGAAATATAAATTAAGTACTGATTATACAAATAAGTCTTCTTCTAAATATAATTCAGAAGGGTTTTCTACTATTAAAGGGTATTTCATTTTAGACAAAAAAGACAATTTAGATTTAGAAGATTTATTTCCTCTACAATTTGATGAAACAAATAAGGCGATACCAAAAAGGAAATTAAATTTTAAATGGATACGTTTAATTGTAAAAGGCGATAAAGCTACAGATGTTGAAGTAGATTTTATTTTAGGAAATAATAACCCTTCAAACATAATGTCAAAATATAGTAAAATTGAAAAAGAGAAGATTAAAGAGAGGGTTATAAGTGAATTTCTTCCAGAAATTGAAATTTTCACAAATGATTCTTTAACTCTATCCCCAATTACATTACAAGAATATCAACAAAAAAGAGGGTCTTATCCTTCTTTTTCACGATTATTTGAAATAGCTGGTTTAACTGATGTTACTAATATTTCTAAAAAACCAGAGCGTTTTAGTCATAAACTTGATAGCGCTGCCAAAGAAATCACAAAACTTCTTACTAATGCGTATAAACAAGATGAATCTCTAAGAGTTGTAATTCAGTATTTTGGGAATCAATTTATGATTAAGTTTGAGGACGAGTCTGAGCGTTCATATTCACTTACTGAACGTAGTTTAGGATTCCAATACTTCTTTGCTTTTTTGATAAATAAAACATATCTAAATAAAATTGATAAAAAGCAATACATTTTTTTGTTAGATGAACCAGGGGTATCCTTACACCCTGAAGGTGCAAGGAATTTAATTAATATTTTTGAAGATATATCAAAAGAGGATCAATTATTTTACACAACACATAATCCATTCCTTGCTTTCAGGAAGAAGCCCGATAATTTAATTCTAGTTACAAAATCTTCAAAAAAAGGAACAGGTTTAGTAACTAAAGTCTACACTAACAAATATCAAATCTTGCGCAAAGAATTAGGTTTATTACTTAATGATTCATTTTTGGTAAATGATATTAATTTAGTAGTAGAAGGAAACGCGGATAAGTTTATTCTGCATGATATTATTCATGAGGATAATGAATTTGAGCCATTAACTTGGTTGCATATTTTTAGTGCAGATACTGCTTCAGAAATAATACCTTCTATCAGATATTTAGATAGTTTAGGGTTAAAAGGTGTTGCTCTATTGGATTCTGATAAAGCAGCAAAGAATGAGATAAAGAAACCTAAATTTAAAAAACATATTCTTGAAAAAGATAACTGGTCGCATTTAACATTAAATGAAGTGTTTAAAGATGAAGAGGAGAGAACAGTAGAAGATATGTTAGATCCTGTGAAGTATGTAAAAGCATATAACGAATATTATAAAGAACAAAAGGATACAATTGAATGGAAAAAACCTTTTACAGCTTTAACTCCTCAAAAATATTCAGTACCAATCTTAGATATGATAACACCACATTATAAGGGTTTTGCAGAAGGTAGTATTAATAAAATTGCTGTGTTAAGAAAATTCACTCAATTAAACCCTTATGATAACAATGAAGAGTCATATAAAAACTTAAAAAAACTCTTACTTGTTATAAAAGATAGAGTTTTAAAGCTAGTATGATATTCATGAATATAGTTCTGATTTAGTATAATTAATTAAACTTTAATAAATGACAAATGAAACATTAATAGGGCTAATAGTATCCTTTGCATTAGTAGTAGTAGGCGTGGTATTCAATACCTCAATAAAGCAAATAATAAAGCAGTACTATTCTAAATTAACTAAAAAACAAATAGTTGTTTTACTGCTAGGTGTTTTGGGCTTAGTATTGGTGTTTTCAGATTTTTTAACCCCATTGTTTTCAGAAGAAAATGAAAATGGTAAGATCCAGTTCATCAAAGAAAATTATGAAGCCCAAAAATCAGATACAGAAGTAATTGTAAATGCTGCAGACACGGGATTTCAATTAGCAGGTGAGCTAATAAATCAACAAAAGAAAAAGGATAGTATAATAAGAGCAAACAAAGAAGCGTATTGGGTATATCAAATTGGGGTACCTAAAAGATCTAAAAATGAACTTTGGGAAACATATAAATTATTGCAACATATCCCAAATGTTAAGGTATTCAAAGAGTCTAGGAAAAGCTTTTATATTATCAAAGATGATGGTATTGAAAAGGATAGTTTAGTAAAAGGAGAGATTGCTTTCAAAGCCTCTATAAATAAAATAGAAAATAGAATTAATATAATTGATCTCGCTACATTTTGTAAAGTAAGAAAACAAATAGCTGAAGGGGATAGATTAAAAATTAGAAAACCTAAAGTTAAATTACCATGTTTAATTTGTGACTAGAAACACATCACAGAAACAATTAAAAGGTGAAGGCACTCGAGTTCAAGAAATATGAAAACCTATTATTGCTCACTAAACAAAACTAGAATGCCTGTTGAATAATAACCGCAATAAAAATGTAAAAGCAATTACGTTTATATAATTATTGTATTTAATAAAAGAAATAATATGACACTACTTTTAATTTTAAGTATAGTAATACTAATTATACTTAAATCTAAAAACTCCAAATTAAAAAAAGAAAAATCTGGTTTAAAAAAACACAATTCAAAATTAAAAAATGAAAACTCAGGGTTCTTAAAAGACATTTCAAATTTAAAAATTGAAGTAGAAAATTTAGAGGATGAATTTTCTAGCTATCAAAATGATACGGAGTATTTGAGAAAATATGAACCGATCAAAAATATTGAAGAAGAATTGAGTAGAGTTTCTATCAAAATGAGACGAATCGTAGAAGCGTCAAATGAAGATGCTAATATTATAAAAAAAGCAGCAAGACATAATGCTTCTGAAATAAAAAATAAAGCAGAAATTGTATTGGAGCAAGCGCATAAGTTAGCTTCAAAAATTGAAGCCGACGCAAATGAAAAAGCAGAAAATATAGCTGGAGAGGCATGGGAAGCAAAACAAAATGCAGAACAATATAAAGAGACAGTGAAAGCCATGAAAAATATTATAACGGGCTATGGAGATGAATATCTAATCCCCAACCATTCACTATTAGATAAGTTGGCAGAAGAGTATAATCATAAAGAAGCTGGACAAGAACTAATAGAAATTAGATTATTGATTAAATCAATGATCAAAAATGGTGAGGTTGCTAAATGTGACTATGTTGATTCATACAGAAAGGCTACCGCTATAGAATTTGTAACTGATGCCTTTAATGGTAAGGTTGATACTATTATGTCTAAAGTTAAACATGATAATTATGGAAAATTGTTACAAGCAATAAACGACGCTTTTCGTCTTGTAAATCATAATGGAAAACCTTTTAGAGATGCACAAATTAATGAAAGATATTTGAATGTTATTTTAGAACAATTAAAATTATCTGTAACTGTTCATGAATTAAAAAAGCAAGATTTACAAGAACAACGTGAAATCAGAGAAGCGATAAGAGAAGAAGAAAAAGCTAGAAGAGACTTTGAAAAAGCTAGGAAAGAAGTAGAAAAAGAAGAAAAGTTACTTGAAAAAGCTAAAAAGGAAATTGAAGAAAAATTATCAAAAGCAGCAACCGAAGATAGAGAGAAGTTTGAACAAGAATTAAACCTTATAAGACAGCAACTTTCAGAAGCTGAAGAAAAAGGGAAAAGAGCATTGTCTATGGCTCAACAAACCAGAAGAGGCCATGTATATATTATTTCAAACATTGGTTCTTTTGGTGAAAATGTTTTAAAAATAGGTCTTACTCGCAGACTAGAACCATTGGATAGAGTTAAAGAACTTGGTGATGCTTCTGTTCCTTTTTCATTCGATGTACATGCAATGATACACTCAGAAGATGCTCCCAAATTAGAAAAAGAATTACATCAAACGTTTGATTTAAGTAGGGTTAACAAAGTTAATTATAGAAAAGAATTTTTCTCTATTCCTATAGCAGAAGTTAAATCTAAAATTAATAAAATGGGACTAGAAACCCATTGGACAATGAAAGCAGAAGCTTTAGAATTCAAAGAATCAATTGAAATAAACAAGAGAGAATTAGTAATAGCTGAATAAAAATAACTCAGCTATTAAAGAATTATCATACTATATTTGATACCGTATATACATAGTATTAAACAATAAAATTACTAATCTTACAATAATTAAAAAAAATGCAAATAAATGAATATTTAGATCAATTTATGACAACTGGTCGTACTGGAAATTATTGGTTTGTTAGAACTGATAACGGATTCAATTTTGATGCATTTACAAATAATAACTTTATAGGTATTGGTTGGAATGAAATTACAGTACATAATATTCAAAATCTATCTAAAGAGGAAATTAAGAGAAAAATTTCTAGAACAGAAGGACTTAAACGAGATGGTACATTAAAGATTAATTTAAATACTCCTGAAGGCAAATCTAAAGCTACAGCCATTTATAACAAGTTAATCCGGTTCAAAAATTTAAAAAAAGGAGATATTATAATTTGTCCAAGTAAGAAAGGTAGTAGATTGGCTTTTGGAGTTATCTCAGATAACATACTTCAATCGAATGCTGAACCTCAGGACCTTTGTGAATATTACAAAAGGAGAAACGTAAATTGGCTCTCAATTAAAAATTTTGGAAACTTAGATCCGATGTTCTATCAAATAAAAACTACTAGACATGCAATATCTGATGTAAAAAAATACCATCCTTATATAGATAAAGTAATTAACACTGTATTCATAAAAAATAATTTTGGACATTATATTGTAGACATCAAGACTCAAAATTCCATAAATACTGAAACATTACTAGCTTTTATAAAATCAACGAATGATTTACTAAGCATTATTAATGAAAAACTTCTCTTTGGTGAGAACATTGATGATAGTTCTATTAAACTAAATTTACAATCGCCTGGAACTATTGAATATATAATCGCTGGTGGTAAAACAATATTAATTTATGCTGCTTTAATGAGCCAAATCTCATGTGGTATTGAAGATGCAGAAGCAAATAATCCCGCTAATATACCAAACGAGACTCCTGTCGAACAGTTGGTATACAAGGTAATGACTGAAAACACAGAAATAGTAAATGATATAACTAAAGCTATGACAGAATTAGAAGTAGATGGAAATAAAATAAACTCATATAAATAAATATGCTTGATTTAGGCTCTCTTTTTTCTGGTATTGACAATATCTATAAGTTTTTGACTATAGGTGGTTTATTGATGTTTACTACATCAATGTTATTTCCTCTTCAGAAAGAACATGCACTTAAAATTGAAATTATCAACCATAATAAAACCCAAGATTTACTCAATAATGATAATGAAAATTTACTAAATGATATTGCAGTTTTCAAAGCCAGAAAAGAGAAAATTCTTATTGAACTAGATTCTATATCTAAATTAAAAATTTGCAATAAAACTAAGTCGGAACGTTATACTCCTTTAAAAAAAGAATTTAACACAAAACTAACTGAGTTAAAAAAAACTAGAAAAGAATCTATAAAAAAGCAAATTCATATAAATCATAATCTGAATAAAATAAATATACTTCAAGAAAATAGGAAAGAGATATCTAACTATACTTGTCTATTAAAATACCCTGGTATCTCTTGCTTTGTGATCGGACTACTATTTTGGATTAAATCAACAAAAACTAGTGAGAATTTGAAAAAAGAGGAATTAATTGAATATAAAAATAGAAATAATTGATGCAGTAAATAAGTCTTGTCTATATGGGAAAAGGGTAGGGAACAAGCTTCATAGTATTTATATAGGAGTGTATTCTGATGAAGATTTAGAATATATTGAATGTATTAAAACGAAGTTTAAATGTAAAGTGAATTTATATAATGCTAGAACAACTAAAATATGGTAAATAATGACATCAGTTATATTTTTCACACATCGTTAAAAAAGTATTATATCAAATGTTACTGTTTAATCACGAAGATCCACTAGATGTTTAATTTTACTTTTAAAACCAACAAATAAAAAATAATGAACTTTCAAGACGAGATAAATAATATGACCAATATCGCTTTGGTAGAATTTGAGAAATCTTCTATTCAAAAAAGAACTAATGAAGAGCGGCTCAAAGCTATTGGAAACATCTATTTTTTGTTTTCAAATGGAGTACTAAAATATATTGGACAAAGACAAGCTTCTGGTATCAAAACTCGTTTAGGCCAACACCTTTTCGGGAAATCTTTCTCAGTAGATAAGAATAATGTTCAAAACGGAACTGTATCTAAATGGGACAAAGTGAAAAAAGAATTAGATAAAGGAAATGAAATTACATTTAAAACAATCTTGGTAGAGCCAGATACGCTTAGAACCACAATCGAATTAGAATTAATTTCCAAATTAAAACCAGAATGGAATATTCAAGGGAAATAACTTGTTATAAAGCACAGCTACAATAGCGTTTAAATTCCCTTACGATTACAGCACATTACAGCTTGTTCAACTCGCATACTCATTTCACAACTATAAAGAGCTGCTCCAAGCAAAAAGCTATTAATTTAAACACTATCCCAAAGCTAAGTTACATAACGGGTAGTTATGGCACTCTTCCGTATCCTCCAGGTAGCCATAACTCCATTATGTAAAATAGCCACTTATGTATAGTTACAATTGAAAATACAAGGTTTATTATGACTATTCATAAGTTCCACTAAAAAAATAATTAAAACCACACATACTAAATAGTGGCGCAGTTACTACTCATTAAATAACCCAAATGCTATTTAAGTCGCTATTCATGAACTCCTATTAAAAACAATAAGAGTCAAGTGAACTAAATAGCCGCGCACCTACAGCTTAATTTGAATGCATATAGTTTATTAAGACTATTCAAGCATAACACTATTCAATAAAACATAGTATAATTATGAGTTGAGGTTATATTTTATTCCTTACCTCATTCAAGCGTCACAAAACTTTCAGTAAGCCTGTGCTGAGCGCTGTCGAAGTATCCAAGTTTTCCTTACTTCAAGTCTTTGTTTGTTTCATTTCGTTAAGCAATAAAATGCCACTTTCCCCACCACCCATTTCAACGGTGTAGGCTACAGTAATTATTGAAGTTTCCCATGTGCCTGCGGTAGGCAAAAGGCTTGAAAGCCTCCTTAGAAGGGAGGAGGTCAAACCTTTTGCCCACCTCACCACCGCACATAAAAAAAGCACATTACTTAGGTAATGCACTTTATTTATTTCTCCACTACTACAACATTATAATCACTTCCACCTACGTCATTATCCCCTTAATTAAAAATAAATTAAATAACCCTTTAGGATATTTCAAGAAAGTGTAAAAAGTTGAATATATTAATTTTTAAATGTAATGTATTCGAAGGCTTTAAAGAACTAGCTGTGAAACAAATGGAATTGCGTTTCGATGTAATCGAAAAAGAGCATGAAATACAGGTTCATCAGCGATTTTGCCTATGCAAAAAGTTCCTAAAAGCAATCTTGATTTTTTGGTTCGTTTTGTATCAAGACAAAATGAACAGAAGAGATGCTAAACTAAAAAGAAGATAGTTTATAACAAAAAAAGAAAAGAGACAGCGAAGTTAGGCACTACCGTGCCAATGTAATCAGCTTTCTCTTTTCTTTTTTTGACGATTTTTTCGTTTCTCTTTTTAAAATATTTAGTTGAAATACTGCTTGACTATCTTACGAAGTAACAAGGAGACTATAAAACTAACTACAGCTCCGATAGCAGCCATGATAATAGTGTAGACAATCGCATTCCAACTGAGATTCATAAATGCCGATAAAATCGTACCGCCTAAAATACCGGCTTTAGTATTATGGTCCATCATTAGAAATTGCATCTTTCTTATGTTTAGATTTTCCATCTACAACTACTGCTTGACTTACTGCCGTTGCTACAGTTCCAGCAACTGTCATATAAGTTGCAATGGTAACAATCAAAGCTGGCATACTGACTGGAGCAGCGATAATTACACCTCCTGCAGTTGCTAAGGCAATTCCAATATTTCTTAATACTTTAAAAAACTTCGGTGTTTGTTTTTTATATCTTTCTACTAAATTCATGATGATGTGATTTAATGGTTATAAATATTTTCTCTTTCTTTTCAATAGCTTGATAAACTACCGATGTTAATTTCTGCATCGCATTTCTAGAGTTGATTCCTTTTCCTAAGCCTCCTAAATAAGTGACAGGTGCTATACATCCTTGTAATTCTTTTAAAGCATTATTTGCAGGATGTAATAAGATCAAACTTCGCTGAGGTACATTCTTTACCCACAAATGATGTTTAAAATGTGAAGAGTATCTAGTAACGATTTCATATCGACCTTCAGGTATACAAGAAATAGTACGCTTGTTTTCTCTCCAGGGCAATTCGATGGTATGACATAAAAAATTCCCAGAACAGAAGAGGGTACCGTTGGTACCTCCTTCAAAATATGTTCTGTAAAGAGTTAACTCCATGATTAAGGAGTGTCAATTCCAACAATTGCTAAAGCATTGTAAGCTCCATTCTTAAGGGAGTACATTTGCCCGTTCACTTCTTGATAGAATTCAATACCCACTACTTGAAACATTGGTAGGGTAGAGTTAGCTGTCAAATTCGCAGTAAGCGATAAAGCAGAAACAGTACTACTATCCCAAGGTAACACAGCAGATGCTTCACTGTCAAAAACATACGTTTCTGCAGCAAAATCAACTTCCACACCTCCATTAGATATTTTAAAATGAGTGGTCCCACTTGGTGCTACAATATCATTCACTGGTACAAATGCAGGAATATCTGCAACTGCAGTACCAGCTACTCTGTCAATCGTTCCTGTATAAGGAGCGTATAACAATCCGTCAAGTTTTCCATTTTTATTGAACTCAAAACTTTCCAATAGTGCTAAATTACCATCTGGAATGGTACGTAACCCACGATCATTTGTAGTGTCAGCTTTGATAACAGCAAGTACATTTTTGGTCAATCTACTTGTAACTCTATTATCAGAAGCTTTTTGTAACAATGTACGTAAGGCTACTCTTAATAATTTACCACCTTTTCCAGCACGTCCAAATTCTGAACCGTTTTCACGTGTCCTTTGAAATGCAGGATCATTTGCAATTCGAGAAGCTTCAACACCTCCTTTACCACGGGCTAAATGCCCATCTTGTGATTTGTAAAAAGAAATATCTCCGATAGTTCCTTTCAACTTAATAATTCCAATTTGCTTTGCCATAACTATTCATTTTTTGATTACTTATATAAAGCACGTAACTTTTTAGCAATCAATAAAATATCTAGTTCCGTTTAAGTACACACATTCCGATACAGCCAATAAAGTTTCAAAAAAACACGTTATCTTTACATAAGTCCACTTAAAAGCATGGATTAAGCATAGATAAAGTATGATGATTGAAAAAAGAGTTTGTATATATCCAAAAGACATCCAGCGCATCACCGGTAGAAGTGAACGCTATGGGCGTAAAATATTGCAGGATATTAGAAAGTTTTTAGGAAAAGAATCTCATCAATTTATTACAATAAATGAATTCTCAGAATATTCAGGTATTGAAATAGAAATTGTTAGTCAATATATTAGAGATTAATTTTCTAAATAACTCCATAGGTCTTATCCAAAATATCCTTATAAATAACATTAATACAATTTGTTAATAATTGTGCATGATTGTATCTTTGTATTATCAGATTGTAATGTTAGGTTCACTTTCAGAAAACCTTTAAAAATAGACATTAGCAAATCGGTTAACACCTTGATTAACGTATTGTAAAGTATTGAATTATATAGTGGTTTGGTGAGAGGTTCGAATCCTGCCACCCCGACTGAATTAATAATCAATTCATATCAAAACCTTGGTAATCGTAAGATTATCGAGGTTTTATGGTTTTTAGACAAACATAAGATTTGATATTATTTGATTAAATAAGTGACTTATTCGGTTACTATTTTTAAAGTAGTAAAAAAGGTAACCGATTTTTTTGATTTGACTTTCGTCAGTAAACAAATGTTTAATTAAAGACGAAAGAAATGAAGACTTCTAAAACTTTTAGTATTCTATTTTGGTTAAAGCTCTCAGCAACCAAAAATGGAAAAGCCCCACTCTACGCAAGAGTAACAGTAAATGGAAAACGAGCTGAAATTAGCTTAAAAAGAAAAATCAGTATTCAAAATTGGAGTCCCTCTAAAAACAGGGCAAAGGGAACCAATCAAGAATCTAGGATTACAAATGCTTTTTTGAACCAGGTTTATACAGAAATTTACCAAGCAAAAGATGAATTAAAATCAGAAGGTAAACTAATAACCTCTCAAACCATCAAATCAAGGTATTTAAAAGAAGATGAGCAAAACAGTTCTATAATTGATATTATAAAATATCATAATGAGGATATGGTTGGTAAACTAAAATGGGGAACTCAAAAGAATTATTTCACAACGCAGAGCTATATAGTAAAGTTCGTTAAGAAGCAATTTAACACTTCAGATATTTATCTGAAACAACTAGATTACAATTTCATTTTAAAATTTGAAAAGTTCTTAAGAGAGTATGTTTCAGAAGATAATAAAAAGGCTATGAGTAATAATACTATTATGAAACACATAGAACGTTTTAGAAAAATGACGACATTAGCTTGTAAGTTGCAATGGATTGAAAGGGATCCCTTTGTTAATTTTAAATCTAAGTTTGATAAAGTAGAACGAGGTTATTTAACGGCCAATGAGTTGGAGCGCATTGAAGAAAAAGAATTCTCTATTAGTAGATTAAAGTTGGTTAAAGACTTATTCGTTTTTGCATGTTATACTGGCTTGAGTTACATAGATGTAATTAATTTAACAGAAGATGATATCAATTATGGTATAGATGGGGATTTATGGATTACTATGAGAAGGGAAAAAACAAATAATCCATTAAGAATACCTATACTATTTAAAGCATTAAATCTGATTAATAAGTATAAAATAGACAAGAGATCTATTGAAAACGAAACTGTGTTTCCAAAGCTATCCAATCAAAAATTAAATGCATATTTAAAAGAGATTGCAGATGTGTGTGATATCAATAAAAACTTGACGTTTCATTTAGCGCGACACACTTTTGCTACAACAGTTACATTGTCTAATGGAGTTCCAATTGAAACGGTTTCTAAGTTGCTAGGACATTCAAGAATAACAACAACTCAAATTTATGCTAAGGTATTAGAAAGAAAGGTGAGTGATGATATGAAAGCTTTGAGGAGCAAAATGGATAAGGTTAATAAGGAGTCAAATGTTATATAGGATTTTATGTGCCAGGTTCGATAATCAGTTTTTTGATTAAAGAAATTTGACCTAAGTGGTAATAACTATGCTCTATCATACCTTCAATGTTTTTTCTAAGCGTACCGTATTTGGGGTTAACAAATTCGCCTTCTAATTTTTCATTTGATAGCTGTGCAATTTGAGCGACCATTTTTTCTGAATTATCGTAGATGCTTTTCTGTAGATTTTCCCAATCTTTTTTAGAGTTTATAGGAGGGCAATCAAAGCTATATTTATCTTTGATTCCTAGATTACCGGTATCTAAAGCATGTAGAATCCCTGCTAAATAATAATTGATGTGATAGGTTAATGAGGCAATTGTATTTAATGAACCAATTTTAGTTGTAGCTTGAGTCCAAGTAGTTTGTGGGAGTATGTCTTTATAGTTTGTGTTAGCAATCCATTTACCGTTTAGATATACTTCTTCTATTCTTTTAGCTAGTTGTTTCCCAGTTTCCATATGATTTAGTATTTACTATTAACAAAATTATAATCTAATTGAAAAAACAATACTACCCTATTGTGGTAGTTTTATTACTTATAAAGTGAAAAAAGAAAGTAATATTATTAATTTCTATCATTTATTGTTTTATTACATCTCTTAAGTTTTAAAAAACGTTAAATTTAATATAGAATATCCTTTTTGAATATGATTAAATATTACACATATATAATTTGTTTTTTCTTAGGGCTAAGCAATCTATTTGGGCAATCTGATGTATTACATTTCAATACTTCAGATGGTTTGCAACATGATGTAACCTATAATGTTTTTCAAGATTCTAAAGGTTATGTATGGATTGGTACAGATGATGGTTTGTCAAAGTTTGATGGCAAGACTTTTAAGAATTATACTTTAGAAAATGGTTTAACATCAAGCTATGTAACTGATATAAAGGAACTAACTTCAGGTAAATTAGCAATTGCTACTTGGGGTGGTGGCCTACATTTTTTAAAGAACGATTCTATATATAAGAATAAAGAATTTGAAGATGTAAGTGTCAAAATGTATCGACTTCAAAAGCACGATGATAAAATATACACGCATTCTGGATTTTATATTTTACAATACGATTTAAAAAACAACACTTATATAAAGAAGTTTTTTAATAAAAAAGATGGGTTTTCAAATGATTTTATAAATAAGAAATCTAATTGTCTTTTAAAATTATCGATAATAGGTGATAAAAAGTATTTACATGACCAAGGCGCTTACGAAAGTGATTTTTTTGGTGTTAAAGAGCTTGATGGAGATTTTAAAACAAAAGAAATTTTTCCTCTATTAAATGATTTTAAAGTTGGCGCAATTTTAAAAACGAAAAATAACCGTTTTGTTTTTGGAATCGGAAATCAATTATTTTTCAATGAGAAAAATATAATAACAAAAAAGTTTGAGGTTGAAGATATTGCTAAGGAAAAAACTATAATTAAAATTATTGAAGCTAATAAAAATGAATTCTTTTTATTGGCCAGAGACAAAAGAGGGTACAAAACAATTCATTTATTCAATACGGCTACTCAAAAGTCAATAAACCTCATCAATAAATTATCCATAAAATCGACCATATCGGATGCTATGATTGATTTCGAAGGTAATTTATGGATTACTACTTTCGGTGATGGCGTTTATGTTTATAAATATAATAGCCCAAATATTGAGACTGTATTAAATGGGAATAATATTGTAGATATATTAAAATATCAAGACGCTGTTTATGCAATTTCACCATCTAAGCTATTTAAATTTCACATGGGGGAATTACAGGAAACTACTATGTTGTCTGGTTTTGCAAAAAGCTTATCTGTTGTTGACGATGAGTTGTACGTATCATTGTTAAATAATTTGAATAATGAATCTGGTTTAAACGATTTTAAGTTTTCACATGGTACATTTTATAAAAAAATAAATAATGGTTACCTAAGACAGTGTGATACAATTTTTCTTGATAAAACAATTATAGCAAATACTAACGAAATTAAAGTTAGAGCAGTTGAAGAATTTGAAAATAAAATTCAATTTTATACTAATAAAGGGAGATGGAATTACTTGGTAAACGAACAGCAGTTTAAAAAAGATACGACCTTTCAATTAACTTTGAATACCCAAAGAATAAACGACTATTTTAAAATAAACAAAACTAAATATTACGCTACAGATAAAGGAATAGAGATAAAAAGTCCCAATTCAACTATTATATTTAATGAAAATAATGGGTTGCAAAATGAAAGAGTTAACTCATTAACTAGTATAAATGGTAAAGTGTATGCTGCCACACAAAAAGGTTTCTCTGTTATAAATGATGAAAAAAACATTCTTAATTTTTCTAAATCTTTTGGAATTCAATCTACTGCAATTAATAAAATAATATCTGTCGATAATCGTATTTGGGTAGCAGGAAACAATGGTATTGCTATTCTTAATGCAGATAATATAAAAGAATCTATTGCTCCAAAGTTAGATATCAGCCAAATAAACAGAACCTTTACATATAACACCTTATCATTTATTCATGAAGGCAGTATTGCGCTTCAATACAAGATTAATACAAACGATTGGCAAGAGCTTCCTCAAACAAAAGGAGTCTTAGAATTTGAAAATTATAAATCCGGAAAATATAATATAAAATTCAGATCCAGAAACGGAAACAGTAAATGGTCATACAGTAAAACATTCAGCTTTAAAATAGCTCCACCCTGGTATAAAGTATGGTGGATAATACTACTGCTAGTTGTTGGTTCATCTGGTGTCGTTGCTTTACTTTTTTATTACAGATTGAAATTAGAAACAAAACGGAATAATTTACTTCAAAATGAAATAGACAAGCGTATTGTAGCAGAAAGTGAGTTGAGTGAGGTTAGAGATAATATTGCACGTGATTTCCATGATCATTTAGGAAATAAACTAGCTAGTATTTCACTACTGTCGGAAGTCTTGTCCAAAAAAGTGGCTTCTAACGAAAGTGATATAGCCAAAACCATAAAAGAAGATGCCGATTATTTATATAAGGGCACTAAAGACTTTATTTTTTCATTACAAGAAAAAAGTAATTATATAAATGAATTATCAATTCACTTAACCGATTTCTATGAAGATTACCTCTTTCAGTTTGGGATAGATTTTGAAGTAAAATCTAACATTCAAAGCAATATTAAGTTACCACATTACTGGAGTAAACAAATCATTTATATTTTTAAAGAAGTGGTTACTAATATAGCTAAACATTCTAAGGCTAAAAATGTAACTATGAAGATTACACAAGTTAATAAAGATTTAATAATATCGGTAACAGATAATGGAGTTGGTTTTAATATGGAAACGATAAAAAAAAGAGGATTAGATAATATGACATCTCGCGCATCTAAAATCAATTGTCAACTAAGTTTAGAGCCTGCTGAAAAAAAAGGAGCTAAGGTTACCTTTAAGGGAATACTACCTTAATGGGGTGGTTGAATGATAGAGTTTGTAAATTATATTTGTAAGACTTATGAAGAAAGTAGTAATAATAGAAGATAATGTATCCTTAAGCTTAGCATTTAAGGAAGTCATTAATGAAACTGAAAACTTTGCAGTTAAGAATAATTATTACAATGCTGAAGAAGCTATAGAGAACTTTAAAAGTGATGCTCCAGATATTGTAATAATGGATATTGAATTGCCTAAAATTAATGGTATTGAAGCAACTAAAATTCTCAAAGAAATTAAACCATCATTATTGATTTTAGTGGTTACAGTGTATGAAGATTCAGAAACAGTTTTCGATGCACTTTGTGCAGGAGCAACAGGTTATTTAACCAAAAACGCCAACAGTAATCAAATTACGAATGCTTTAAATGAGTTAGTAGCTGGTGGCGCTCCTATGAGTATTAAAATAGCTCGAATGGTAGTAAGCTCTTTTAAAATAGCAAAGCATTCAGATTTATCAGCCCGTGAAACAGAAGTACTCAATTTATTAGCCACAGGTAAAAGTTATAAAAGTATTGGAGAAGCTTTATTTATTAGTAGAAACACTATAAAGTTTCACATTAAAAACATCTACGACAAGCTTCAGGTAAGTTCTAAAGAAGAAGCCTTAAAAAAAGCGAACGAACAAAGGTTGATTTAAATCTCGATTATCAAGTAAAACTACCCCATTGGGGTAGATGCCTCAATTAAGCTTTCTCATAGCTTTGTTTAAGTATATAATTTAAATAAAAGCACTATGAAAAAACTACTACTTATATTTATGTTTTTAAGCTCTCTTTGCGCTATTGCCCAAACAGAATTTATTACCACTTGGAAAACAGATAATCCTGGAACCTCAAATTCAACATCAATTACAATCCCAACATTTTCGGGAGAAACCTACAGCTATGATGTAGATTGGAATAATGATGGTAATTATGATCTTATAGACACAGGATTAACTGGAGATGTCACCCACGATTTTGGTACACCAGGGACTTATACTATTAGAATAAGAGGAACATTTCCTAGAATATTTTTTAATTTTTCTGGGGATAGGGAAAAAATTACTTCAATTGACCAATGGGGGACGATTGCTTGGTCATCAATGGAACAAGCTTTTGCAGGAACTTCCAATATTGTCGGTAATGCTTCAGATACTCCAAATTTAACTGGAGTAACTAGTATGTTAGGGATGTTTTCTAATTCTTCATTTAACCAAAACATTGGTAATTGGAATACATCTACTATTATTGATATGTCTTATTTGTTTTATAGGAATGCAGATTTCAATCAGGATATTGGTGCTTGGAATACCTCTATTGTAACTAATATGTCTCATATGTTTTATCAGGCATCAAGTTTTAACCAAGATATTGGTAGTTGGGATGTGTCTTTTGTAACAAACATGTATAGAATGTTTTATGAAGCAAGTAATTTTAATGGGAATATTGGAGGCTGGGGAGCTTCAACAGGAGCTGTGACAAATATGCATGGAATGTTTTATGCCGCAGTAGATTTCAATCAAGATATTAGTAGTTGGAACACGTCTTTAGTAGCTACAATGGAAAGAATGTTTCACGCTGCACTATTATTTAATCAGGATATTGGTGGATGGGATACTTCAGCGGTAACAAATATGTCGCAAATGTTTAATACAGCTCAATCATTCAGCCAAGATTTAGGTGATTGGAATGTTGAAAGCGTTACAGATTTCACTAATATGTTTAATAATGTTACTCTCTCTATTCCAAATTACGATTCAATATTAAGAGGCTGGGGAGTTCAAAATTTGCAGTCAAATATGGTGTTTAGTGGAGGTAATTCTAAATATTGTACTGGAGCACCAGCTCGCGCTAATATGATTGCTTCAGATGGTTGGACAATAACTGATAGTGGACAAGATTGTACTGGTGTATTTTTTACCACCACTTGGAAAACCGATAACCAAGGGACTTCAAATGCAACATCGATTACTATTCCTACTTTCCCTGGATCATTGTATAATTATGATGTAGATTGGGATAATGATGGTGTTTTTGATGATTTAGGAATTACAGGAAGTATTACACATGATTATGGAATTGCTGGAACGTACATAGTTAATATACAGGGTGACTTCCCTAGAATTTTCTTTAATAACTCAGGTGATAAAGACAAAATATTATCTGTAGATCAATGGGGGACAGGTGTTTGGGAGTCTATGGAGATTGCATTTCAAGGAGCATCGAATTTAGTTATAAATGCATCAGACACACCAAATTTAACAATGGTTAATAGTATCGCTTTAATTTTTGCAGATACTTCAGCGTTAAATCAAGATTTAAGTGGATGGAATACATCTTCAGTAACTAATATGTCTTACGCTTTTTTTGGAGCTACAGGGTTCAATCAGGATATTAGTACTTGGGATGTCTCTAATGTAACTACTATGGCAGGAATGTTTGCTTATGCCTTTGCATTTAATCAAGATATTAGCGCTTGGGATGTTTCAAAGGTAACTGATATGTCGTCGATGTTTTTTCTAGCTTCTTCTTTTAATCAAAATTTAGGATGGGTAAATACGGGAATGGTTGAAAATATGTCGCAAATGTTCAATAGCGCTAATGTGTTTAATCAAGATATAAGTGGCTGGAATACTACTAATGTAACTAACATGGAATCTATGTTTTTTCATGCTTCTTCATTTAATCAAGACGTAGGTGGTTGGAATACTTCTAGTGTTACAAATATGCACAGTATGTTTAGTAATGCTACTGCTTTTGATCAAGATATTGGAAGTTGGGATGTTGAAAGTGTAACTATGTTTATTAATATGTTTGCTAATGTAACCCTTTCGGAGACCAATTACGATGCTTTACTTATAGGTTGGGATACTCAAAACATTCAGCCTAATATGGTGTTTAGCGGAGGGAACTCTCAATACTGTACTCCAGCAGCGATTACAGCTCGCGCAAATATGATTGCTTCAGATGGATGGACAATTACAGATGGGGGGCAATTTTCAGGTACATGTACATTAGGTATAGATGATTTAGAATTAGAAAATACAATATCATTATACCCAAACCCTTCAAATAATATATTTACTATTAATGGGTTAACTGAAAAATCTTCAGTAGCTATTTTCAACATCACAGGTAAAAAGGTTTTAGAAATAGATAACTATGAGAATAACACTGAAATAAAAACAAATGATTTAACAACAGGGTTGTACATAGTTAACATTAAAAACAATACCGGTAATTCAAGCCTTAAATTGATTAAAGAATAAATTTTTAGTACTGGTTAGTAGTAAAACACGTTATGTCATTTTTAAGATATAACGTGTTTTTTGTTTAAATAAATTATGATGTTCAAATTCAAGCATAGCATTCAACTAAAAAACAATCAATGCATAAAACTCTTTGGAGAAGATTACTATAATGACAAAAAAGTGTTTTACGAAGCACACATAAAAATGTTAAGAGATCTTTGTCAAAAAGTACATACCAACGGTTTCCCTGTAACTATAACAGATTTAGAATCAGGCAGTAATTTGAAAATTAACACAAAAAAAGAGTTTAAACTTTGGCTACAAAATAATCAATCCTTTATTCCTAAATAGTAAAAACTACCACATTAGGGTAGTTAGGTTAGTGTTTAGATATGATAACTTTGGGTTAACAAAATATCTAAATTACTATGATAAAAAGAAGATTTACCTATTTCGCTCTAGTAGCACTTGTTACAATTACTTTTTCATGTAAAAGCGATGATGACGGAACACAAATAATAAGAACATTACCCACAGATGGTTTGTTGGCGTATTATCCTTTCAATGCTAATGTTAATGATGAATCAGGAAATGAATTTAATGGAACTATTAATGGTTCTGGCGTTACTTCTACAGATGATAGACATGGGGTGGCTAATGCAGCCTATGACTTTTCAGGTGGAGATGTAATTCTGCCTGTATTTGGAGAAAATTTAACCAGTTTTACTGTGTCTACTTGGTTCTATGATACAGGTAATAATGATTCCCATCGTACATTATTAGCTAAAGGGTATGGCGCTTCTTTAACAGATTTTAATATAAGGAAAGATTCTAGTACTGAAGAGATTGTAGTGCTGTCAAGTACAGGAACTCCATTAAATTCTTGTAGTTCTACACACATACCAACCTCTAATATTTGGACGCATTTAGCATTAAAAGTAAATAACACTAGATGGTCAATTTATATTAATGGACAATTAGTAAGTGAATGTACTTTTGATTCCGGTATATCTTTGACAGATGAACCTATTTATATTGGGTCAGAAGACGCAGGTGATTTGTTTCAAGGAAAATTAGATGATATAGCTTTTTACAATAGAGCTTTAACAGATAATGAAATACAGAGTTTAGCGTCTCTATAGGCTAAATGATTAAAGATAAGTCCCATTTAAAACACACCTTATTAACTTGGTGTGTTTTTCTTTTTTGAGAGGTGTGTTTAAAACTACCCCAATAGGGTAGATGCTCACCTGTATTTGCTGACTAATTTTATGCTATAAACAATTAGCTATGAAATTCATAAAATTTTTAATCCTTGTTTTTAGCCTTAATATAGTTTTTAGCGCTTCTGTAGAAGCTCAAATCAACCTAAAGAAAGCTAAGAACTTAATCAAAACCAAAACAGCTAAAACTGTGAAGAATCCTTGTGATAATAATGGAACAGTAAAAATAACAGAAAATAGTAAGGCTTATACTATGTACAAGAGTGTTACTAAGCAAATAGAACTAGCTGAAAATTATAATTCAAAAGGTTTAGCAAAAAGTGCCAATAAGAATATTAGTAATGCAGAAAAATATTTGGGTTACCTTCTTAAAAAAGAACCTAATGCAGATATAAGTGAGTTATGTAATAGAATAAAGTCATTAAAGAATGAATCCAGTAATACTGCTAATCAAAGTGCTAGCTTTTTAGAGGTTAGTTATTTTTTAAACCAGTATTACAGACGCTTAGGTACATCCCCAAAGCCTGAGCAGTTTGGATTTTTATTAGGCGATTTTAAAGAGAAAGCAAAAAATTTTAATAGGAAAAAGATATTAGATAAAGTCTCAAAATCTAATAATGACAAGGCTATAGAAATTAAAAATATTTTAAGCGATTATAGTGCTTTTATTGATAGAGAAGGTATTGTAGAGTTTTTGATGAATAAATTAGATGAAGACACTAATAAGCCTGCTGTTCAATTAAGTAAAAAAGCTCAAAATGTAAAAGAAATAGCTATTGGCTTACAGAATATTTCAGGTGATAATTCAGACATAAAGCGTTTAATAGCTTTTGCTGACAAACAACTTGCTAAAGCAGATTCAAAATCAGTAGGAATTTACACATCAGATTTTCATAAAAAAAATGTGAATAAAGTAGTGTTTACTAAAAAGCGCTTCAAACCAGGTAATGAATCTTCTGTAGAGATAAATCCAACTTTTATATCCGGTGATGCTATTTACGGTACCATTTATTTAAGCGCATCTATAAAAGATGCTATAGATAGCTGGAAAGGCTATGGAAAAGGCGGAACAATGGCTTTAGAAGTAGAAAATAGTAACGGAGATTTTTTAAATAGAAAATTTGAATCTTGGGAAGTTTCCAGTTACTCTAATTATGAAGTGTCAATTGCAGAAAATGTAAATAAAGAATTATCGTATGTACAATTTGTTGTAATACCAAATTTAGAAACCGATTTAAGTATAGAAACGTCTTGTAAAAACATTACACCTATTTTAATGGTTAGAGGATTAAGTTTAGAGTCAGAGCGGTTGAAAAAATACACTGTTGAAATAAAATCTTCAGGACAAAAAACTGGGTTTGTTAAATATAAAGGAACTTTTAAAATAGATTTGGCTTCAGGAGAAGGACCTAGTTACTATGCAAAAGCAGAAAGTGTAGCAATGGATAAATTATTAGAAGCTAATCCACTACCAAAGGCTAAAATAAACAACACTTCATTAGAAGCTCAGTTACTTTCAGAAATGAAAAAACAAGGTTTTCAAGAGCAATTTAAAAAAGCATACATCCAAACCGATTGGAAATTGTTTAAGCCTTTTAATAAAGAACAGTATCGTGAAATGAAAGCTAGTTTTACCTATGCTACTTCAGACGGAAAATGCGGTTGGCAAACGTATTCTTTTAGAAGCTTTAAAACCTGTAGCGGATGGAGCAGTCCTCAAAAATGGGGTGGAGCAGACCAAAGACAAAGAGTAAGCTGTAATAAGCTTAAATAATTTAGTAACCTTTAAATATAATTATAATGAATATTATTAAAAAAATAACAATTTTACTTTTATCAATACTATTTATGGCTTGTAATAGTGATGATGATGGAGTAGTTCAAAATCAAAATCAAGCTCCAGTTTTAGCAGATTCATCAATTAATCTTTCTGAAACCCTTACCTCAGATATTATAACAACTATAGAAGCTACAGACCCAGAAGGAGATGCATTAACATATTCAATAGTATCACAAAACCCAAGTGGAAGTGTCAGCATAAACCCAAACACTGGAGTTGTATATGTTGCAAATGCTAGTGCATTTGACTATAGTGTTAATCAAGTAATAACGGTAACAATTATGGTCACTGATGGAATAAATGAAACGACCGCTCAATTAACAATCAATATTATTGAAGATTAATTTGTTGGCTTAAACAACAAAGCTTGTAAACTAATGATGAAACTCATCAATAAATATAAATTAAACCTTTTCCTATTGCTGTTTTATTTAGTATTAGGGGGTATTATATATATTATTTTTAATTACTTTTTTTAAAGTACTAGTCCCCACATATTATTCTCATAAACTATGTGTAAACAAGATTATAAAATTCATTTATGCACTTGTTCCAATGTATCATCTTCAGGTATTAAAAACATACTTGAAGATGATTTAATAAAACTTAAACGAAATCAAACTTTCAATTTAATAAAATGGAAGTTGAATAGGTTTATGAGAAATGAATGGATTGGATTAGATGGTTTGTTATTCAAGCCAACAGATAAACTTACTACTCAAATTACTTCAGTTTTTCTACAAGATGAAATGAATCTAAGAAATTGTTTTGATTTCAACTATACTCCAAAACAAGGCGATAATATCATTTTTGAATTAGAAGTAATTAACAAAAATGGTAAGCCAATAAAAAATCAGTCAGTTAATAAATTTATATCACTCATTTATAAGAATAGTAAATGGAATATAGATTGGTATGATCCATTTTACAATACAACTGAAGGAATTTATAAGGGCATAGTTAAAATTCAATAATCTACACTAATGCAAAAAGAAAATATTGATCTTATTATTATAAAGATTTCATCAAATAGTAAAGTAGCTGTTAATTTGAAAATTTATAAAGATGGCAGAATTTATAGGTGTGGTAATGGCTCGTTACCTGAACTTAAAGTTGGTTGCATGAGTTTTACTAAAGAGACCTCTTGTTTTCAATCATTGATGAACGATGTACCTCAAAAAGCACTTAATAGGCCTTTTAATTACCAAGAAGAAACTCCAAACGGTATTTTAGAATATTTTATAGGCTTTTACAATGAATCTGAAGATAAAACTAAAAAATTACCTAAGGCAACTGGTTTAAGATTTGTTATGGATCAAAGAACAAGATATAATCATCCTGCATTAGGCTTAATAGATGGTTTGGCTATAAAAGCTATAGAACAAACTAACCCTTGGTACTTTGATGTGTATATGCACACCGTATTTAATGCTAAAAGTTCTACTTTTCCTCAAGAAAATATAATAACTACTCCAGAAACAGAAGAAGAGGTCTTAAGTGATTATAAAAATTATATAAAACAAATAAAACAAAATAGTAGAGGTTGGAAATTTGATGAGTTCATTAAAAATAAGACTTATACAGTGAACGGAAAAACAACTATAGCAATTTTAGAAAGTCATGATAAACGTTTCAATATTGGTTTTCAGCCATTTATTGTCAATTAAAAACTTTAACAGATAAGCGTTTACATTGAAAAAATATGAAGAAATAGTAAAGCAAATGGATATTGCTCTTGAAGAACTTGAGTTAATATCTAACGACATACTTCATAAAGCAGAGCAGGGGATAAAGATATCTAAACAGACCCTTGAGAAGTTAAGAGACTTGGTAATAAACCAATCTTTCAAGAAGAAACTTATAGAAATCTGCTTTTTTAAATATGTGAAACCTCAGGTTTATAGTAAGTTAATATATAACGTAAAGCTTTTTAATATAGAAAGTAAAAGACCTAGAAGTAGTAATAAGTCCCAAACAAAATACCTAAATAGCCATATAGATAAGCTTCAAAACTATTTTAATGATAATTTAGAGTTTTATCATTATTACCGAAGAGGAGCAACATCTCTTGATGAGCAGTATTTTATAAGAGGGAAAGCAGATATTAGACTATATCCTGATGCTTTTCATTTTTTTGCTGATGAGCAGTTTTCAACAAGTCACGATTCTACCGTGGCAACAATACTTGCTTATGATATGTTAATTATTCATTTAAAAAAAGAAATAGATAAATTAGAAAACAACAATGGTATGGACACAAATCCCTCAAAAGAAGTACTTGCATCTAAATTATTTTGGACAGGAAGTAAAACAGATTTAATAGAACTTATATACGCGCTACATGGTAGTGGAGCTATAAATAGTGGTACGGCAGGAATAAAAGAACTAGCCAGTACTTGTGAACAAATGTTCAACATTGAGTTAGGTAATTATTATCACACATTCATTGAAATTAGATCACGTAAAGTAAATAGTACAAAATTCATTGATAAACTAAATGAGTCTCTATTGAGGCGAATTGATGAGGCTGATGAATAAAAAAAGCCCCAACTAAGTTGGGGCAAAAGTAATCATTGGGGTTAATTTTATTTCAAACTACAGTCAAATTCTTTCCATCCATACAAATCTGTAGCATAGGTTTCTCCATAGTTAGACCCATTGGCATCTTGTTGAAAAAATAAATGTTGTAAAAAACAACGATTTTCAATTTGTGTAGTAATTACAGCTATTCTATTCCTTTTAATAGGGTGGCCATTATGGTCGTTATAAACTACCCATTCTCTACTCGTAATAATAGCTTTTAAAGCTGTTAACTCTTTTTTAGGGTGTGCATTTGCAGCTCTTACAAAATCTGTTTCCATAGCTTCGTCATGCTGGTCAGCTTCTGGGTAATTAGTCGTCGTCGGGTAATTTTTTTCTTGAATTAATGCTTTTTCCATAGGTACATCTTGTTTTGTAGATTCATGTTTACATCCAGTTATTGAAATGATTGCAAAAATTGTAAATACATGAATTAGTTTCATAATAAAAGGTTTTGTTTCTCTCAAAGGTAGATATCAAAACGAATGGTTCAACTACCCAAATAGGGTAGTTAGTTTTCTATAGTTACTCCCAACTTGGGAAATTCAAAAGTTGTAGTAGTAACATAAATTTTAATAAGGAATGACTTAGTTAAAAGTATATGATGAATATTATATCAAGTGAAAAAACCTCTAAAAAAATGAAATATAAAAACACCCACCTCTAGAACAACTATTGAATAAATCCCAACAAACAGCTACATCTTTGCCAAACGAAAGTCAAATCAATAAAAAGCGTATGTTTTTTAATCCCCGCGAAAGTGGGGATCTTTTTTAAATTAATTTAATCACTATAACAAATGGCAGCAACAATTATTACTACAGAAGATTTACAAGAGTTCAAACATGAGCTATTAGACAACATTAAAGAGTTAATCAACTCAAAAGGAAATTTCAAGCAAAAGAAATGGCTTAAATCTCCAGAAGTTCGTGAGCTCTTAAGTATCTCTCCAGGAACATTACAAAACCTGCGTATCAACGGCACATTACCATATACTAAGGTAGGAGGAGTAATCTACTATGATTATGAAGAAATAATGAAAGTAATGGAGGAAAACCGAATACATAACAAATTCTAAATGTCTTGGGAGAAGTAAATTACATTAGGCACTTAAACGCAGTGTTTCAGCAATTCTCAAATGATAATAGATTAAACCCAACACATATAAGTTTGTACATGGCATTATTTCAAATATGGAATATAACTCGGTTTCCAGATGAGTTTTTCATAATTCGAGATGAGGTAATGAAGTTTTCTAAAATTGGCTCTAAATCAACATATCATCGCTGTTTAAAAGACTTAGATGTTTATGGTTATATAAAATATTTGCCATCACATAATCCATATCGAGGCAGTAAAATTAAGTTAACCAAAATCAAGACAAGTAGCGGACAAGCTATGTACCAACAGAGTCCCAAAAATGAAACAAGTAGTGGACAAGCACTGGTACCTAAATATAAACATATACAAACAGGAATAAACAATAATAAACAGCAAAGTTTTAAAAATTTAGATTTAGAGGGTTTTAAAAATAAGGCCAAAGAAAAAAGAAGTGTCCCATATCAGGACAACCTAAAGACAAGTAAAAATAAAAATTACAATGAGCCACTTTAATTCCCACTAAAGTGGGAATCTCATCAAATTTAATTGTTAAAATGAGTAAAACACCACATATCATAACAGAAGGAGGTATCGAATATCAATTAGGAGAATTAAAGAGTGATCATATTCATTACGATTTTAAGAAGATATTAATTTACCTAGAAGTGAAAGGGAAATTATTATTCGGTGATAATTTTAAAATTTATGAAGAAGATGAGGTAATACTCTTTAAGTTATGTATCTATTTTATCCAAGATGAAACGTATGCTAAAAAGTTAAATCTCGATTTGAATAAAGGAATCTTGTTAACTGGTCCAGTAGGTTGTGGTAAAACAAGTTTAATGAAGTTGTTGAGGTGTATTGTACCTCATCAAAAAACATATAAAATTATAGCATGCCGGAATGCAACATTTAGTTTTAATCACATAGGCTTTAAAACTATTGAAGATTATGGTAACGAAACATTTTATTGTTTTGACGATTTAGGAGTAGAGCCAATAGGTCGTCATTACGGAAAAGATTGTAATGTTATGGGAGAAATTCTTTTATCACGTTATGATTTATTCTTAAAAAATAAAGTAAAAACACATTGTACAACCAACCTCAACGCTCAAGAATTAGAAGAACGCTATGGTAACCGTGTACGATCTAGAATGCGACAACTATTTAATTTGATTGCTTTTGATATGGAAAGTGTGGATAAGAGGAAGTAAATATTGCATATCGCAATATGCGATATTGAAGTGCTAAAGTATAGGATTAGAAAATAATTATTCTTAATATTGCATATTGCAATATGAAATATTAGAATGGCACAAGTAAAAAATAATCTAAAACCACAAGACATTGTAATTTTGCTGAAAATTATTTCTTTAGGTAAAAAACAATGGTTTCATCATACTATAGCTAATGAGTTAGGGATGAGTCAATCAGAAGTTAGTCACTCATTAAATCGCTCTAAATACGCTGGTCTTATTGATGGAGGAAGAAAAAAAGTAAACAAACTAGCATTTGTAGAGTTTCTTTTACATGGGGTTGCTTATGCTTTTCCTCAGAAACCTGGAGCGATTGCAAGAGGTGTACTTACTGCGCATTCAGCAGAACCTTTAAATAAAGAAATTCATTCAAATGAAAAATATGTTTGGCCATATGCGAAAGGGATAGATAGGGGGCAATCTATAGAACCTTTGTATAATACTATTGTTGAGGCATCATTAAAAGATAGAGACTTATATGAACTATTAACAATGGTTGATGCAATACGTGTAGGGAGAGTTCGAGAAAAAGAAATAGCGAAAAAAGAATTAAAGAAAAGAATACTTGATGCATAATAAAGTAATAAACCTAGCATTAGTAGCTCAAGTTGCACAAGGTCTAGAAGAATTAAGGGAGAAAATGGTATTTATAGGAGGAGCTGTGATTAGTTTATATACTGATGACCCAGCTGCAGATGAAATACGCCCGACTACAGATATTGATATGACAATCAATTTAGCGAACTATACTGAGTGGGCACAGATGCAAGAACGTTTAGCAGAATTAAAATTTTATCCAGACCCTGAAGGTCAATCAATCTGTTCTTATAAGTATCAAGATATTGCTATTGATATAATGCCTGCTGAAGATAGTAGTATTGGTGTGTCAAATAGATGGTATAAACCAGGGTTTAATCAATTACAAGAAATAGAATTACCTGAAGGTGTTAATATTAATATTCTTCCTTCACCCTATTTTCTTGCAACCAAATTAGAAGCTTTTAAAGATAGGGGTAATAATGATTTCTATGGCAGTCATGATTTTGAAGATATTATTTATTTGCTAGATAATAGAATAGCGATTGTTGAAGAAATTCTTGAAGCCGAAGATGATGTTAAAGGTTATATTAAACAAGAACTTATAAAAATTAAAAATCATCCACAAGCAGAAGAGATTTTAGCAATGCATATACACCCTTTAGTGAGAGATGAAAGATTTCAAATATTGATGGAGAAGATTGAACAATTAACAATTTAACAATAATCTTTTGCTAACATTAATAAAAGATAAAAAAATAATATGCTAACAACAGATATAAAAAGTAAAATACAGTTACTATGGGATAGGCTCTGGGGAGGTGGTCTCTCTAATCCCATTACTGCTATTGAGAATATTTCCTATTTAATTTTCATGAAGCGATTGGAGAAATTTCATCCAGAAGTTGATGAAAAATTCAAATGGAGTAAATACAACACCTTGGAAGGAATCCAGCTTAAACAAAAGATTGAGGATGTATTCATGTTTATTCAAAATGACCTATCAAATGAGGAAGATCCCTTTGCTGTAGAAATGAAAAAGGCCAAATTCGGTATTTCTACACCTTCATTGTTAGAAGAGGCAGTTACTATTATTGATGACATCTTTAAGCTTGTTGAAAAAGAAGAAAAAAAGCACCAAAATTTTCAAGATTTACTAGGTGACGTTTATGAGTATCTATTAAAAGGAACAAATGAAGCTGGTAAAAATGGTCAATTTAGAACACCGCGTCATATCATTCAAATGATGGCGGAATTGGTAGCACCAAATATTACAGATGCCGATACAAAAATTTGCGATGTTACTAGTGGTAGTTCTGGTTTTTTGGTAGGAAGCTTTCAATATTTACTAAAAGAAAATTCTAAAAAGACAGAACTAGATGAAGAGAATCAGTTACCTAAAGGATTAGATGGTAATAAATTGTCAGATGAAAATAAACTGCGTTTAAAGGAAAAAACTTTTTATGGGTTTGATATTGATGCTACCATGGTTCGTATTGGTATGATGAATATGATAATGCACGGTGTCGAAAAACCACATATTATACATTTAAATACATTGTCAAATCAGTATGAAGACTATTTCGAAAACAAGCATTTAGATCAAATCAATATAGATAACCTAATTGATGGTAAGGTAAAAGCTAGTATAAAAAAAACTAAATCGTCAAAAAAGACCATAACACTATGGGGTAAAGACGAGTATAATTATATATTAGCAAATCCACCTTTTGCAGCTAAAGTAAACAGCAAGGTTATAAGTAAAAACCTCAATAGGGTTTATGATATAAAACCAAATGCTAAGAAAAACCCATCACTTAAAACAGAATTACTTTTTTTAGAACGAATTATTTACATGCTCAAAAAAGGTGGTCGTGCTGCTGTGGTGGTACCAGAAGGAGTGCTTTTCAATTCTAATAGGGTATATAAAAAGACTAGAGAGATTCTATTAAAGGATTGTGATTTAGAAGCAGTAATTTCGATGCCAAGTGGTGTGTTTAACCCATATACAGCTGTCAAAACATCTATTTTATTATTCACAAAAAAACAATTTAATAGCAAAACATTTCATACCAAGAAAGTATGGTTTTACGGTATGGAATCGGATGGGTATACATTAGATAAAAGCAGAAAAAAAATTAAAGATGATTATCCTTTACCTACTGTAATTAATGAATATGAGACTAGGAATAAAAGAAATAACCCTCAAAAAGACAAAAAACAAAACCATTTTTATGTGCCAATAAAAGAGATAGTAAATAATGGATTAGAACTTAATTATAATTTGTACAAGGAATTTGTTTTTATTGACAAAGATTATGAGCCACCAAAACAATTAATATCAAAATTATTTGAATTAGAAGAAGAAATCAGCAACAATCTGACAACCTTAAAAGATTCTTTAGATGCAAACTAAATTAATTGATATATTTTCTGAAATAATTACGGGGGTTTGGGGTGATGAAGATATTGCTGGAACAGGTGTTTCTGTTGTTAAGACATCTAGTTTCCAAAATGATGGGAAAATTGATTTTAGTGAAAATGAGAATAGGTTAATTAGAAAGAAAATCAAAGATGAATATGGTAAAGTCCAATATGTAACTGATGAGGAAAAAATTGAAAACAAAAAATTACAAGATGGAGATATAATTATAGAGAAATCTGGAGGAGGAATTGGGACACCTGTAGGACGTGTTGTATTCTTTAGTGCACCAGATAAAAAAACTTACTTGTGTAATAACTTTACTCAAACATTAAGGGTAAATACTTCAATTGCACATCCTAGATTCATCTTCTACTATTTGAAGTATTTGTACAGAAGAGGTACTGTATTAAAGTATCAAAATCAAACAACTGGACTATTCAATCTAAAAATAGAAAGGTATTTAAATGAAGTAGTCGAAATTCCTACATATGATAAACAATTAGCGATTGCAACTCAACTTAATACTGTCCAAAGATTAATAGATTCTAGAAAGCAGACTTTGAAAATATTAGATGATATTATCGAATCTGTTTATATAATGCTTTTTGGAAATCCAATATCAAATCCTAAAAACTGGCCCAAGGAAAAACTTAATAATTTTGGTAAATGGCATTCAGGAGGTACACCAAAAACTACTGAAGAGCAATTTTATAATGGAAATATTCCTTGGTTTACTTCTGGAGAGTTAACAGATGTTTTTATAAATGAGAGTAAAAAACTCATTACAAAAAAGGGCTTAGAAAAATCTAATGCAAAATTGATAAAAGTTAACAGTATTATGATTGGATTATATGATACTGCCGCTTTTAATATGAGTATTAATAAAATTGAATGTGCCAGTAATCAAGCTATACTTTACAGTAAATTAAATGATGATTTCTATACTCTTTTTGTTTATTACACATTGCTTATATCAAAAGATTACTATCTATCTAAAAGAAAAGGAGCTAGGCAGAAGAATTTAAGTTCTACGTTTATTAAAAATATAGAAATAGTATATCCTAAATCAAAAAGTGATAAAAAAGTCATTGAGAAGTTCTATAAGTATTTTCAATTATATTTTTCATTGAAAACAGACCAAGAAATGTCTCTACAAAATTTAGGAGAAATTTTTGATTCAATACTAACATATTCTTTTAAGCTTAACCAAGTTAATACTATAGATGAAGAATCAATATTCAAGGAATTAATTAAAAAGTTTACTATTGATGATTTAACGGGTAATAAGAAAAGATTACAATATTTAGTTGATTTATTTGACTCATCAAAGTTTGATTCACTTGATGAATACTCTAATGCGAAAGAAAAATTATTTCAATTAATCGATCAAGATCAAATCACACAAGAACTTACTAATAACAGGTTAAAATTGCAGGTTAAATGAAATTAGTAAGATTAACAATATTTGAGCAATTTCGTAGTCTCAAAAAAATCAAAACCAAAAAAGGTTTTGAAGACTTTACTGTACTTTTCAGAGAAGATGAACCTAATACTAATTGGACCCAATTCCATCCCTATTGTTTTGCTGGGTTGAACGGAAGCGGCAAGTCTAATGTGCTTGAGGCATTGGCAAATATTTTCTATCATCTAGAATGCAGCACTTTAAACTCTAGCACTTCAGAATATCTAGATAAGGATTTTGACTTTAAAAAATCAGATCCCATTGCTTATGAATTAGAATATTATATTATTCCTAAAGAGAGCGAAAAGAAGTCTATTGAGAACTATGTAAATGTAATTATTAGAAAAGAGAAATTAGAACCACCAAAAATAAAGATTACAGCCCAAGATCAAATAGAAGAATTTGGATTTATAGAAATTACAAATTCCATTAGGAGCTATTTACCAGAGTTGGTTATCGGTTATTCTTCTGGTGAAAATGAAATTTTAAGCTTACCTTTTGTCAAATCAAGATTGTTACAGTTAGACGAGTATTATTATCATCTTAAGAATAGAGACAAACTAAAACTTAATTATGATTTAAGTGAAAAACCAGAAAGTAGTTTAGTGTATATGGATTATCATATGAGTCAAGCTATATTGTTGGCTAACTTTTTAATTCAAGATGAAGACACCCTAAAACCAATTAAAGAACAATTAGAAATAGATAAATTACATAGTTTTAGACTAGTATTAAATAATCATAAACTATATCACATAGAGGATGATCCTGAACTAGGATATTTGTTACCATTAGCTGAAGAAATTTTAGTAAAACTTAGAAGTTGTGCAACAACAATATTTAATGATACTGAAGAAAGATTTGAAATATTTGATTTCTATTTTGACGAAGATGCTAAAACAAAGAAAAGCATTCTAAAAGATGCTTTTAAAAGGCATTTCAATTCACCAATCGAGCTATTCAAAGCATTTCAAATTTTAAACCTACTAAATTTAAGGGTAGTAAGTAAAGCATTAAAAAAAGAAATTTACAATTCTGATAGTTTATACGCCATGTATAAAGTACCATCATTTGAAGAATCAGAGCATGTATTTCACTTCAATTTATTCAAAATAAAAAAGAAAAACTCTACAGATAAAATGCTATTAAAAGCTTTTTCTGATGGTGAGCATCAATTTCTACACACTATGGGAATTTGTCTGATATTAAAAGATAAAAACACCTTGATGCTTTTAGATGAACCAGAAACACATTTTAATCCTGAATGGCGTTCAGAATTTATAAGTCTTCTTAAAGACAGTCTAAGTAAGAGTGGTACAAATAACTTAACACGAGATATAATAATAACATCTCATTCACCATTTATAATTTCAGATTGCTTTCCAGATAAAGTATTAGTTTTTGAAAAGGGGATGCAGCCTAAAAGTGCTTATAATATGAATTTTAGAACTTTTGGAACTTCTGTGGATTTAATAATGGACAATATTTTTAACAGAGGTAATACTATAGGCGATTTTTCATCAAGAGTTATTGTAGAAATAGAGAAAGAAATAAAAAATAAAAAGTCATTAACAGAAGAAGAAGTTCATAGCTATAAAAACCGAACGTATGAACTGGGTGATTCAATTGAAAAGATTTTATTATTTACCAAACTAAATGAACTGAAGAAAAAATAATGCTATATAATTATCAGAAAATAGAACATAAAATTTTTAAAGTTCAAGATTTAATAAGGAATCTTGTTGTAGAGGTGATATGTAAAGCTGATAATAATGATTGTTTCTCAAAATTGAAGCCTTATCCCATTTTAGTTAAGCTATATGAGAATAACCGCTCTGATTGGTTCAAAACATCCATTGAAAATATTTACAAACAGAGTAAAAAGATGGATGATAATGAAAGAGCTAAATTGATTGATGTTTTTGATAATAATAACAATATTGAATATTTATGTCTTAATCCTACAAAAAGGCTACCTGTATCAAGTATTAAACAAGAAGTCTCTGTTTTATTAGTTGATTTCTTTCTAGAGTTATATAAAAAATTTCTTTCTTGGAAAGATGTATTCTCTGAATTTGGCACTAAAAAAGAGTATTATGATGATTTAATATGGGATTACGAATTTAATTATTGCCCAAGTTGTGGCTATGGTATCATTAAAAATGTTTACGATAAAGGTCATTCGGCTTATGATCACTACTTGCCTTTAAAACACTATCCGTTTTCTGCAGTTAATTTCAATAATTTATTCCCGTTATGTACTGACTGTAATTCTGATTCAAAGGGTGAAAAAGATATTTTAATGAAAAAGAAAAAGATATTTTATCCCTTTAATAATAACCATCCTAAAATAGATTTTAATGTTACCGTAGAACCTAAAAGCCTATTTAAATACATAAATAAAAAAGAACGCATAAATAAAACAGAGCTAAAAATTAATGTAGTCTGTGACTCCAAATATGAAGAAGAACTAGAATCATGGGATTACATATTTGAAATTGGGAAAAGATATTTTGGTCAAGTTGCTCAAAACGGTAAAAGCTGGTTAGGTGATGTTTTAGAAAAACAGCGCAAAAGTAAAAGTACTATTGTAAAGAGTTTTGATACAATAATTCATGATGATTCAAATAAACATTTAGGTTTTCTTAAGTCGCCTTTCTTATCAGAGTTAAAGGATTATGATTCTTTGATTGAAGCCATTAATGAGTCTAGTAATTCTTCAAAAATTCATGATAAATAATGTAAATCAACATCAAAGAGCAGCAAAAGCTTGGGAGATTTTAATTGAAGTCGCTAAGAAAAGAAATTTTATTAGATATAAAGGTTTAGGTGATAAAATTGAGATTCATCATCGCGCCATAAGATTTGTTTTAGGTGTGATTCAAGAATATTGTGTCATAAACAAATTACCACCATTAACAATTCTGATAGGAGATGAAAACGGTATGCCTGGGAAAGGTTTTACAGCCTGGAATAGAGAAAATATTAACGAAGGAAAAAAAGAAGTATATGATTATAACTGGTCATCAATAGAAAACCCATTCAAATACGCATTACAAGGAGGAAGTGAAGCAGATATAATAAATGCCCTGCTAGAAAAACCAAAAGAATCTGATGAAGTATACCGTAAAGTCAAAGTAAGAGGTACTGCTCAAATTATTTTTAGAAAGGCACTTTTAAAAGCATATAATTCTAAATGTGCCATTTGCGGATTAAGCTATGAATTTGTTTTGCAAGCAGCACACATTATTCCTTGGTCAAAGTCGAACTTTAACCAAAAATTGGATGTATGTAACGGTCTTTTATTGTGCGCTAATCATCACAGCTTATTTGACAAGGGTCACATTAAAATTAACGATGATTTTACATTGGTTGTAAACCCTAAACTGAAACAGTTATCTGAGCAAGATAGATTTTTAACTTCTTCATTTCATGAACAAAAAATAAGGTTGCCGAAGAATCGTCTTTGGTGGCCGAAAGCAGAATATTTAATAAATCATAGAAATAATGAAACATGAAATAGAATTAAATTCCTTACAAAAAAATAAAATATAAGTAATGAATCCCCCACAAACCAAAACCCAGTTTTCTCGTTCCTTAAAATCTTTTGTCTTTTGGTTTGTTCCGCGCGCCACACTTCTATAGCGTTTAAATAGCCATACGAACGCAGCACATTATAGCTTGTTACATTCGTGCCTCATTTCACAACTATAAAGAGCTACGCCAGCAAAAAGCTAATAATTTAAACGCTATCCCAAGCTAAGTTACATAACGGGTAGTTATGGTACTCTTACGTAAACTCCAGGTAGCCATAACTCCATTATGTAAAATAGCCGCTTTGCCAACGCTCGCATCCGAACTTCATAGAAAATATTACTTATCTCATTCAAGCTTCACAAAACCATCGTTAAGTCCAGATATTCCTTACCTCAAGTCTTTGCTTGTTTCATTTCGTTAAGTAATATTAAAGTCCACTTTCCCCACCACCCATTTCAAAGGTGTAGACTGCAGTTATTATTAATGTTTCCAATGTGCATGCGGTAAATAAGCAAAATAAACCGCCTCCTTTCTAAGGAGGTGGTTTATTTTGCTCATACACCTCAACACCGCGCATAAAAAAAGAGCATTTTTCAGAAATGCCCTTTATTTATTTTCCCAACCGCTACAACATCAATAATCACTTCCATCTACGACACTCTGTCCCCTTTTTAAGAAATGTTAAATGGCATTGTTATTGTAGTAATAATTACAAGTAAATTACTAAATTTGCTATTCAGTAATTCATATGCAGAATAATATATTTATAACATATAATCCAACCTCGTTAAAAGAAGAAACGCTTGCTAATGATTTATACAATAAAGGTAGACAAAATGGTTTTTTTATCTATTTGCCAGAAAGAAATTCGTCCAGAAAAATAAGTTCAAAAACCAAGTTTAATATAGATTCTTCAAAGTGGTTTGTTATATTCTCTACGTCTCCTCTTTCTGAGACAGTTACAGAAGAAATTAATTATGCATTACAGAAAAAGACTGATAGTGAAGTTATAGTGATTTATTCTTCTCATAATGGAAAAAACATCAATTTTCCAGATAGAAATCCGATTGAAATGTTCATTGATGACTATAACTTAAATAGTATCGAGAAATTTAAGAATGATTTATTTGAAAAAATATCTACTAAAAAGCAGGCAAAGAAAGAAAGTGTAAGTGCTTTGGAAGTTATTTTAGGTATTGGAGCGGCAGTTTTACTAATTGGAGCTTTAGTTGGTGGTAAAAAAGAGTAATATATGGGGAGTTTGAATAGTAAACACCCAGCTTTTGAGGCTTTTAAACTTGACCTTGAAAGAGACTTGTCTTCTGCTTTAGAGGGATTTAAACTTAATAAAAAACCTTACGGTGTAAATGTTTTATACCATTATACAGACCTTAATGGATTAAAAGGTATTATTGAAAATCAATCTTTTTTATCAAGTAATTCTGCATATTTAAACGATAAAGAAGAATTCTATTATGGTGTAAAATTATTTAAAACTGCAATTTCCTCTTACCAGTATAGTAACTCTGATGAAAAATCTATAATTGAAGAAATTAGCAAAGAATTAAACAATAAGTTTGAATCATACCATTTTGTAACTTGCTTTTCTTTAGAAGGAGATTTATTAAGTCAATGGAGAGCTTATGCAAATGATGGGAAAGGTATAGCTATTGGATTCAATTTAAAAAAATTAATAGAGGCTTTTGAACCTAAAGCATCTGGTCTACTAATAGAGTATGATTTAGAAGCCCAAAATCAAGCAGTTAAAATTATAGTAGAAAAAACAATACAATTTTATTCAAATACTGATAGGCTAAAAATACTTAAGTCTTTTAGTTCCGAAAATTTAAATACTATAATTGCAAATGAGGCAAACGAAGTGTTTAATAAATACATAGGGCAATTTAAGCATAACTCATTTAAAGAGGAAAGAGAGTACCGGTTTGATCTTTCAATTGATAATGATATCAACAAAGATAGGGAACTATCATATAGGGTAGGTAGGAATAACTTGTTAGTACCTTACCTTTATTTAAAAACAAACTATCAAGAAGAAATTGAATTAAGAAAAAAAGGTAACCCTAACGAATCTTTAGAAGCAATTCGTAAAAAAGTAAAACAAAAGATAAAAGAACTGCCAATAAGTGAATTGGTTATAGGGCCTTCTTTAGATTACCATTTAAATAAAAAGTCTATTATTGGTTTTTTAAGAAAAAATGGTTATGCAAATAATATTGAGATTAAGCAGTCAAAAGTTCCGTATAGAATTTAGTAATAAATGCGTTATTCAAAATCAAAAAAGGAAAGAGAAAACAAAGATAAGCACTATCGTGCTTGGTGTTTTTGCTTTCTCTTTCCTTTTTTTTAGTTTTTTCGTTTCTCTTTGTAAAATTAATGTTGATTGGTTTATAGTTCCAAAAGTTACTTTTTGAACCTGATTTTAAGCTTCTCGAAGGCAAATTTTAAAATGATAGAAATTGCAAAACTCACAATAGCACCAACAGCAGCTAAAATAACAGTAGTGATGAGGTCTTCGGTTTGAATATTAATTATTGAAGAAAAAAATATACCTCCAAAAAAACTAACTTTTGTATTATGGTCCATCAGCAGATACATTTGCTTTAGTTTCTGATTTATTATCATCTTTTACAACGGCTTGACTCACTGCGGTAACAACAGTTCCAGCCACTGTCATATAGGTAGCTATCGTGACGATAATGGTTGGTAAACTAATTGGTGCAGCAATAATAGCTCCTCCAGCTGTGACTAATGCGATTCCAATATTTCTTAAAGTTCTGAAAAACTTTGGAGTTGGTTTTTTATAACGTTCTACAATATTCATGATTTTGTGATTTAATAGTTAAATAAATATTTTCTTTTCTGTCTTGAGCTTGATACACTAAGGACAATAATTTTTGCATAGCATCTCTTGAATGAATGCCTTTGCCTAAACCACCCAAATATGTTACTGGAGCAATGCAACCTTCTAAATCTTTTAATGCATTGTTAGCAGGGTGAAATAGAATTAATCGTCTATTAGATACATTTTTAATTAAAAGATGATTTTGAAAGCGTTTTGAAAACCTAGTTACTATTTCATATCTGCCTTCAGGGATACAAGAAATAGTTCGTTTATTTTCTTTCCAGGGCAATTCAATGGTATGACAAATAAATTTGCCAGAGCAAAAGAGAGTACCATTTGTACCCTCTTTAAAATACGCTCTGTAAAGCATTAACTCCATAATTATGGAGTATCTACAATAACAACAGATAATGCGTTATAAGCTCCGTTCTTAAGCTCATACATTTGTCCGTTGACTTCTTGGTAAAACTCAATACCTAATACTTGAATAACAGGCAAAGTTGAGTTCGCAGTCAAAGAAGCAGTTAATGCTATTGCTGCAGTATCAGGGACTGTATAAGGGAGAATTGCAGTCTCATCATTTTCAAATGTTGAGGTTTCATTTGCAAAATCCAATTCAGAAGCACCCATAACTACTTTAAAATGCGTTGTTCCGGTTGGAGCAGCAATCCTAACAGTAGGAGAAAATGGGGTTAAATTTAATGTAGCATCACCAGAAACACGGTCAAAGGCGTTTGTGAAAGCTGCATAAAGAGTAGAACCCAATTTACCATTCAAATTGAATTCAAAGTTCTCTAACAGGCTTAAATTCCCATCTTGAATAGTCCTCAATCCTCTTTCATTGGTAGTATCAGTTTTAACAATTGCCAAAAGATCTTTTGTTAATCGACTTACTACACGTTTATCCTTTGCATTTTGCAAAAGGATACGAATTGCATTTCGTAAAACTTTACCGCCTTTACCAGCTCGCCCAAATTCCGACCCATTTTCACGTGTTCTCTGAAACGCTGGATCATTTGCGATACGATTTTTATCAACACCTCCTTTTGTACGAGCTAAGTGCCCGTCAGAGCTTTTGTAAAAGGAAATATCTCCCAGAGTTCCTTTTAGTTTAATAATTCCAGTTTGTCTTGCCATAATGATTCGTTTTTTGATTAATAAGTTAAAAGAACTAACTTTATACTTAGAAAAGAAAAATCAAGTTCCGTTAAAGACTATACAAACCGATTTTACCGATTAATCTAAGTGAACGGCGTTATATTTGTATGATAATGAATAGATAAAGCCTAGATAGTGTATTATGAAGCACAAGAGAATATGTATATACCCAAAAGATATCCAACTAATTACAGGTAGGAGTGAACGCTATGGTCGTAAGTTACTTCAAGTAATAAGGGATACTCTAGATAAAAAACCTCATCAATTTGTTACTACGCAAGAGTTTTCAGAGTATTCGGGTATAGAAATTGAAGTCGTTAATCAATTTATAAATTAGCTTGGAACTCCTTTCATACTTAATAAAATTTGCGTAATTTTATACTGTATTGTTGAAATAAGATGTGATTACTACATCACTTATTTTTAAATAATTACAATCGAAAGTATATATCAATAAAGTTACCTATTCGGTTACCACAGAAACCTTGATATTAGGGATTATTGATTATTAAACATATTTGGGAATGCAGTTATAATCCTGCCACCCCGACTGAAATTAATTAAAAGTCTTAATTATCAATTGATAATTAAGACTTTTTTATTTTGTAATGATTCCGCATATAAAACGACTTTATGATACAATAAAAAATAATGATTTATAATTATAAAAAAGTTCTCATTTAAAGTTTTATTTTTGTTTTCGATTTTAACCCTACCATAATTAAAGAATATAGATATGTCTGATACAATAGAAAAAGTAAAATGCTTAATCATAGGCTCTGGACCTGCAGGATATACTGCAGCAATTTATGCGGCTAGAGCAAATATGAAACCTGTAATGTATGAAGGGTCTCAGCCAGGAGGGCAATTAACAACTACTAATGAAGTAGAAAATTTTCCGGGGTATCCTGAAGGGGTAACAGGACCAGCCATGATGATTGAATTACGTAATCAAGCTGAGCGTTTTGAAACAGATGTAAGATCAGGATGGATTACTAAAGTTGATTTTTCGGGAGATACTCATAAAGTTTGGATTAATGATGAGAAAGAAATTCATTGTGAAACAGTAATCATATCTACTGGAGCAGCAGCTAAATATTTAGGACTTCCATCAGAACAAAAATATTTAAAAATGGGTGGAGGAGTTTCTGCTTGTGCTGTTTGTGATGGATTCTTTTATAAAAACCAAGAAGTGATTATTGTTGGAGCAGGAGATTCTGCTTGTGAAGAGGCGCATTACTTATCTAAAATATGTAAGAAAGTAACTATGCTTGTTCGTAATGATTTTAGAGCTTCTAAAATTATGGCAGAGAGAGTTAGAAATACAGAAAATATTGAAATTTTATTGAGAACTGAAACAGTAGAGGTTTTAGGTGATGATTACGGTGTTACTGGAGCAAAAGTTAAAAATAGAGATACTGGAGCAGAGCATGATATTCCAGCTACTGGTTTCTTTGTAGCTATTGGGCATAAGCCAAATACGGATATATTTAAAGACTATATTACCTTAGATGAAACTGGGTATATTGTGAACGAAAAGGGAAGTACTAAAACAAATATTCCTGGAGTTTTTGTTTCAGGAGATGCAGCCGATCATGTGTACAGGCAAGCAATTACTGCTGCTGGTACAGGTTGTATGGCAGCATTAGATGCAGAACGTTATTTAGCAGCTAAAGAAGGATAATAATAATCCATCAATGAAAATAAAAAGAGCCAAACAATTGTTTGGCTCTTTTTATTTTCATTGATATGCTTAATTCTTTTGTTTCAAGTAAAACGATAGAGTTAATTTATGTTTATTCACTTATTTATAAGATACTGATTACTGCTTTTTGAAGATAGAAGCAGAATCTTCAAATTTTTTCAAATTTATTTTTGGGGTGCTATAAATATTTACTTTAGAAGATCCAGAAGCTTCTAGCTCTAAAGTTTCTTTGATATCGATATCACAATCAGAGCTACCTTCAGTAATAACTAAAGCGTTGTTTGCAGTAAGCTTACGACCTTTATAGTTTGAAGCATTATCAACTCTTAAGTTTAAGTTAATTACGTCACCTTCTATTTTGGCATTTGCTTTTTGATATAAATCAATTTTAAGCTCATCGGCATTAATTAATGCTTCTAAGTTGGTTGACTCACTTAATTGTATAACTCCTTTTTTAGTAGTCAAATTTAATTCGATTTTTGAGTGCTTTTCTGCTGTAAACTTAAACTCATCAGTTTTTAGAGTTAAATAAGTTCTTGAATTATCTTTTGCAAGAATCGTTATTTTATTTAGATCTAAATCGATTAATGAGTTAACTATTGCTTTGTCAGAAATTATAATCGAATTAAAATTATTAGTAACTGTAATACGAATATTCAATTTCTTTTTAGAGGTGATCTGATGTGTGGTTTTAATACTTAGTACTCCATTGTCAGTAACAGAAAATTGAATTACGTCATGTAAGTTTTCATCTGTTTCAATTTCTATTTGTGGTGAATCTCCTTTTAAAAGAAAAACCTCAAAGTTTTCATTTAAAATTAGTTCATTAAAATCAACAATTTGATGTTGCTTTACTTTAATGAATTTATTTCCTTTTATTTTTTCTTTTTTCTGAGCAAAACTAAATGCTCCTATTAATAGTGTTAAAACTAAAATTTTAAACTTCATTTTCAATGTGATTAATTGTTCTTCATTATAAATAAGGCAAAAATGTTGCCACTTTTATATTATCTGAAATGCTTTATGTTGACAATATAAAAATAATTATGTTTTTAAATAGGAATGAAAATTAAAAACACAAAAAAGTCGCTAAAAAAGCGACTTAATTTACGGTTTATAGTTTTTGTTTAATACTGAGAGATACTCGCAGCAGAACTTTTTGATTTTGACACTGAAGTAGGATTTCCAGCATAAGTAGTATTTGATCCACTTGAAGATTTTGCATTAATAGCTAATTTACAATTCACATCAATATTTGCTCCGCTAGATGATTTAGTTGTGCAGTTTTCGGCAATTAAACTATGAGCATTAATAATGCTACCGCTAGAGGCACTAGCAGAAATACTTTTTGTTATGCCATCTAATTCAATATTAGCACCACTTGAAGTTTTACAATTTATAGTAGACGCTTTAATTGCTAATTTTTGATGACTTCCGCTACTAGCGTTTACAATAATATTATCCGAAAGAATAAAGTTTGTAGTGTGAATTTCGACACCACTTGAGCTACTAATTTCATTTAAACTAGTAAAGTTTACTAATACCTTTTTTGAACTTGCTTTCCTGATAGATTCTTTGGTGTGGATATATAATACACCTTCTTTAATTTCTGTTTCAATTAGTTCTTGTAAATTTTCATCTGCTTGAACTTTTACAGCTGTAGAAGTACTTTTAGTTAAATACACATCCAAACCCTCAGAAGCTTTAATTTTATTGAAACTTACATCAGTTAATCTGCTTTGTGTTACCACGTTTCCATTTCCTTTTACTCCAGAAAAGTTAATGTCAAAATTACAGCTTAAGCATAACATGCTAATAAGTAACACTACTAAATACTTTGCGATTGTTGCCATTTTGATTGATTTTTGTTAGCTAAGCAACGAGCTATTCGTTGCTTTTAATTTTAATTCCGTCTTCATTTATTTTCATTTCAAAACTATCTCCCTCAGTTTCGTTTACATTAATATCAATACCGTTTTCACCAATAATCACTTTTCCTTTTTCTCCGTCTTCATTAATAGTGATGTTAATTCCGTTTTCATTGATTATTACATTCCCGTGTTTGTCTTCATATTGACCTTCAGGACAGTCTAAACATTCAGTTGATTTTTCTAAAACTCTCAAATAGTGTTCCTCATCTTCATTTTCAAGAATATCACCATACCTATCGTTATTTCTGTGGTAGTAATATGTATTGTCATCAGCATAAATAACTGTTCCTTCAGGAATATATAAAGTAACCTCTACTTCTTGACTATTATATTTTTGATCAGCACTTGCTAAAAAATAATTATTTAAAGATAGCTCATTGTTTTCTAAAGTATATTGATAATTAATATCTTTTGCTCTAGTTCTAGCAGCATCATGAGAATGTCCGTTAGCTTCCTTTCTGATTCTGATACTTCCAATTGAATCTTTAGTTGATTTAACTATTAAGCGCACATCTTGAGAAAATATATGTTGTGTGTTATTTTCGTCATACACAAACTTTTCATTATCACTTCTTCTTAAACTAGATGAATATAATTCATTTGTATTCATAGTTATTCTAAGAGTATCTTGAGCCGTTACTGCAAGCTCTTCTTTTATAAAAACATGGTCATTTTCCTTTTGCTTTACTGCCGTTTTTAAACCAAATACAGCCAAAGTAATTACAGATAATAACCAAACTCCTAATAGACTAAACTTAGCTATATTACCAATTGATTTTAGGTTTGATACCAATATTTTCAATCCTAAATAAGCAATGAAAAAGAATGGAATTGCTACTGCAAAAAATCCAAGAACAGAAACTATCCATACCGGCCATACAGGAGCATAGTCATATAAATCTAATTGATTTGTAATATCTAAATTAAAAAAATCAAATGATGTCATGGTAAACATTCCTATTAATGTACTTATTACTGCAACAGTACCTACTAATAAAAGTATTATTCCAATGAATTTTCCAAATACTTTAAAAAGAGTCATAAAGACTGTTCCAATAGCATCAAAAAAATTAGATATTCCGTTTTGCGCCTTATTACCGTATTTTTGATAATCTACATTTTTCACAGTATCAGACGCTGTATCAAAACCCTCCTTAATCTTTTTTTCAATATTAGAAATGTTAACCGGGTCTCCAGTCATTGCTATTTTTTCTGCAGTAGTTTCTGCAGCTGGGATTAAGATCCATAACAAAACGTAAGAGAATATAGCAAGTGTTCCTATGCTAATAAAAAATAGAGCTACCCATATTAGTCTTACCCAAATGGCATCTATACCAAAATAATGTCCTAATCCTGAAGATATTCCTCCAATGTATTTATTGTCGACATCTCTATAGAATTTTCTTTTTTTATGTGAAGATGTTCTAGTAGCTCTAGGTTCTTCTTCAAATATATCTTCGTCAACCATATAATCTTCTGGTTGTCCCATTACTTCAATTACTTCGTCTATTTCTTTATTACTAACAACTTGTTTGTCATGTTGTAGTTTTTGAGAAAATAATTCTGCAATTCTACTTTCTATATCTGATACTATTTCATCTTCTCCAGAAGCACCTGCAAAAGAACGTCTAACTGCATTTAAATAATTTTGCAGTTTTAGATATGCATTTTCATCAATATGAAAAATCATACCGCCTAAATTTATATTTACTGTCTTATTCATCGTTAGTGTTTTTTTTACTAGTTACAACTGTTACTGCTTGGTGTAAGTTTTCCCAAGTTTTAGTTAATTCAGTTAAAAATGTTTTTCCGTTTTCCGTTAAAGTATAGTACTTTCTTGGCGGACCAGATGTAGATTCCTCCCACCTGTAGTTTAATAGCCCCGCATTTTTCAATCTTGTTAGTAAAGGGTATATTGTACCTTCTACCACAAGCATTTTAGCGTCTTTTAATGTGCCTAAGATTTCTGCAACATATGCATCCTGTCCATCTAGGACTGATAAGATGCAATATTCCAACACACCTTTTCTCATTTGAGCTTTTGTGTTTTCTAATTTCATAGATTTAATCTTTTAATGTTGTGTAAATTGTTCATTTTTTGATTGATGATGATGATTATTTAATAAATCGAATTGCTAACGGGTAGTTATACAACGCTCCTTCACTCGCTTTAATTGCTCCCATAATGGTTGCATACAAATCTATAACGAGTAATACAATACTTAGTAAGCCAAGTATGATGAAAGTAATAATACTGCCTGTAAAACTGGTCAAGTCATAAGGGGTAATATTACCTTTGATTTCCTCTAATTGTTCAATACTAAAACCAAAATTTAAAGCTACTGGGATGCAAATAAGTACCATAGTGATGAAGTATAGTAAAATGCTTATTTGAAAGTTAATAACTTGTTTTCCGTTTTTGTCAATAAAGTCTGAACGATCTTTGTTTACTGTCCAAATAAGTAGCGGTGCAATAAAATTTCCGAAAGGGAAAAAGTATTTTGCGAACGTGCCTATATGGATAAAGCTTGCAATATTTTTATGATTTTTTGATAGCATAATGATTGATGATATAGTATTGTTTTATGCAAATATATGGATAAAAGAAGGTACTATGCAAAACAAAGTACTAAGATTTAACATAATATTAACATATTGAAATATGATAAATCGGTGTATCTTTGAATAATCAGATAAGGGTTAATGAAAGGTAAGGGCTTTGTGTATCAGTGTTTTTTATCGACTTGTTAACTATCGATTTAATCATAATGTTAAAAATATTAATAATTTATAAATATGAAGTTAACTCCAAAAAAAATTAACTTATTTCTGCTTGCAAAGTTGCCTTCAGCGTATTTATGTGGTGTACGATTAAAAAAAATAAGTGCTATAGAAAGTACAACAAGTGTGAAATTTAAGTGGATTAATCAAAATCCGTTTGGATCAATGTTTTGGGCTGTACAAGGTATGGCTGCCGAATTAGCCACAGGAGCTTTGGTAATGCAAAAAATTCAGGAATCGGGTAAAAACATATCAATGTTAGTAGCTAGTAATAATGCTCAGTTTACTAAAAAAGCAAAAGGGCGTATTACATTTATTTGCAAAGACGGAGCTATGCTAGATACTGTAATAGCTAATGCAATTGATACTGAAGAAGGACAAGTAATTGTAATGAATGTTATTGGTACTAATGAAGAAGGTGTTCAAGTTTCTTCTTTTAATTTTGAATGGACATTGAAATTAAAGAAAAAATAACTAATTAAAATAGTGCTGTAACAAAACAGGTGTTCTCTCTACCTATATATTGAATCAATTAAAAAACAAATCAATGAAAGCACACGAAATAGATTACGAAATTCACGGAGAAGAAATGCAATATGTCGAAATTGAGTTAGATCCTCAAGAAGGCGTAGTTGCAGAATCAGGTTCTTTTATGATGATGGAAAATGGCTTAGAAATGAGTACCATTTTTGGTGACGGTTCTAATCAAAGTGAAGGAGTATTAGGGAAACTGTTTTCTGCTGGGAAACGTTTATTGACAGGTGAGAGTCTGTTTATGACTGTATTTTCTAATGTTTCTCAACAAAAACGTAAAGTTAGTTTTGCATCTCCATATCCAGGATCAATTATTCCAATTGACTTGGCAGAAAAAGAGGGGAAGTTTATCTGTCAAAAAGATGCTTTTTTATGTGCTGCTAAAGGAGTTTCAGTAGGAATTGAATTTTCTAAAAAACTAGGAAGAGGTTTTTTTGGAGGAGAAGGATTTATTATGCAAAAACTTGAAGGTGACGGTATGGCTTTTGTTCATGCTGGAGGTACTGTGTGTAAAAAAGTATTAGCTGCTGGAGAAACTTTAAAGGTTGATACAGGATGTTTAGTAGGTTTCTCACAAACAGTTAATTATGATATTGAATTTGTAGGGGGGATTAAAAACACTGTATTCGGAGGAGAAGGATTATTCTTCGCTACCTTACAAGGTCCAGGTACCGTTTATATTCAGTCATTACCATTTAGTAGATTAGCTTCGAGGGTTATTGCTGCAATACCCAGAACAGGGAATAGTAAAGGAGAGGGAAGTATTTTAGGTGGAATTGGAGATTTACTAGATGGTGACAATAGGTTCTAATTTGACAAACGTTTTATAACAAATATATTTAATTTACACCTGTAAATCAGGCGGTTAAGAGATTGTGACATTCGTAATCATTAGCCCTGTTAATTGTGTATTAATCACTTAATACACAATTAAGTTTATTAATATTTTAAAAACTTTAACATTTATTATGATATTAATAGATGTATTTTTTGTTACTTAGTGCAACTTAAAAAACTTATTATACATGGCAAGAGCAATGTTTGATTACACAAAAACGATACTTGAACGAGTAAGTTTTGATGCTAATCTATTCTGTAAAGAACTTCAAAAAGCAGTTGAAAGGTTATTGCCTTATGAAATTGAAGAATTGAAAATTTGGATTGGAAGTCTCACTCGACAAAAACCAGAATTAAATCAATGTTTAATTTATTTAAAAAAGTAATATAAAAGGCAACCATTTGGTTGCCTTTCTTGTTTTTTTGTAATCCTTATTTGTTAAACTATTTTATTGTTGGTAATCTAAACGTACAAAACCAATGTTTGAAGCATTACCAACATTTCTTTTGAATCCTTCTAAGTACGGTATTACAGTTAGGGAGTATGTTAAGTCTAACTCTAGTTCAAAAGTACTATAAGTACAAATTAATTTTCCTGTTGGGTTAAATACCCAAGTTCCATTTGATGTAGTTCCATTGTCTGTAATACTCATAGTCCCATCAACATTAAAAGTCACAGATAAGCTAACTGTAGTTGGAGTAACTGGATTTGCATCATTATTATACGCACCATTAAAAACACCACTAAATTGATGTAGTAAATTAGGTGTAGTAGTAGCAAAACCTGCAGAATTTGTTGCTGTTACCATAACCACGTTATTTCCTAATGGTAAATCTTCATCCCAGGATAAGGCTCCAGTGGTTTCATCTAAACTAATCCCTGTGTAACTCATATCTAATGTATACGTTCCTGTTTCATTACCCCAATCAATATTAGGTAAAACACTACCGTGAGTATAAAATGGAATAGGTGTTTCTCCTGGATAATAAAAATCAGACGGAGTACTGACAATTGTATCATCTTTGTCCGATGAACAAGATGCAAAAGTTAGGCACACAAGTAACAATTTAAAAGTATGTTTTAATAATTTCATAATGATTTAATTGCGTTTACAAGATATGATTTTTTCTAGGACTGATAATATTAACATTATGAAATGCAATGGCACCTCTAATAACTGAATCAATTGTCTCTTTTAGGGCATTAGTAATTTGAATTTTTAATTCATTTTTATGATAAAGTATACTTACTTCTCTAGCAGGTTTAGGGGCGTTAAAATGTTTTAAATTTTCCTCGTCGGTATGTAACAATTGTTTAGAATGTAAATAAGGCAATAAAGTCATTCCAAGACCTTCATTAGCAAGTTTAGTTAAGGTTTCAAAACTTCCACTTTCAAGTTGAAATTTTTTAGGAGCATTATTTTTTGATGCACTACATAAGTTAATAATACCATCTCTAAAGCAATGTCCGTCTTCTAATAGTAAAATATCGTCTAAAGATAAATCAGAAACCTCAATATTTTTTCTATCAGATAATCTATGGTTTTTAGGAATATATCCCACAAATGGCTCGTAGTATAAAGGGCGTTCAATTAAATTTTCATCATCTAAAGGGGTTGCTGCTAAAGCAGCATCTAATTGTCCATCATTTAATTGTTTTATGATTTCTGAGGTTGTAAGCTCTTTTATTTTTAGTTGAACTTTCGGATATTTTTCAATGAATGCCTTTAAGAACATAGGTAATAAGGTAGGCATTATAGTAGGAATTATTCCTATTTTATATTCCCCCCCGATAAATCCTTTTTCCTGGTCTATAATGTCAGTAATTCTACCCGATTCATTTACAATATTTTTAGCCTGAGCTACTATTTTTTTTCCAACCCCTGTTAATTCAATAGGTTTTTTACTTCTGTCAAAAATTTTAATTGCTAATTCATCTTCTAACTTTTGAATTTGCATACTTAATGTAGGCTGAGTAACAAAAGAATGTTCAGCAGCTTTAGTGAAATTCCTATGCTCAGCAACAGCTAAGACGTAGTTTAATTGTGTTATAGTCATAGTTCATAAATTCTGATGATAAATATATAAAAACTATCAATTAAAACTATAGTTATTTTTGTTTTAATAGATATTACTTTTGATAAAAAATTAAAAGGATATAATGAGAACAACAATTTTAGGATTAGGAGAAGTATATACAAGTGAAGTTTCTGAAAATTTGAATGTATTATTGGCAAGTTTTCAAACTTACTATCAGAATTTAAGAGGAATACACTGGAATATAAAAGGGAAACAGTTTTTTGAGCTACATGTTAAATTTGAAGAGTTATATACAGATGCAACTATTAAAATAGATGACATTGCAGAACGAATATTAACTTTTGGAAAAGTACCTTTACATACTTTTGAGGATTATCAAAAGAAGAGCAGGGTAAAGGTTGGGAAAGGTATTACAAATGATGAGAAATCTGTTCAATTAATAGTAGATTCCTTAACATCATTATTACAATTAGAACGTCAATTACTTGAGTTGTCAGGTGAAGAAAATGATGAGGGGACAAATTCATTAATGAGTGATTTTATCAAAGAACAAGAAAAAACTATTTGGATGATGCAATCATGGTTGAGCTGATGTTTACAAAAAAAAGATTACAGAATTCAGTAACCTTTTTTGCAAACAAACTTTAGTATTAATTTATTAGAGCCTTATTTTAAGGATTAAATTTTCTTTTTCAACTTTAAATTTTGCATCGTCAAACATAGGAGGTCCAAAACTCACATTATTGTTAGACATTCCATATGCTTCTTTAGGCATACCGTTTAATTCAAAATCCATTCGATGGTTTGCGTTTTCATCATGAACAACCATAATAGCAAAATCACCTTCTGGAACATTTTTAAATGTTACTTCAATTTTACCGTTTTTAATTTTTTCTTGAATACGGTTTAATGCTGGGGTTTTAATATCCTCAAAAGTTTCTTGATTATGTAAGCCAAGTAAAACAAACCCATTATCATTTTTCAGGTTATCTACCTGTATGGTAATATCAATACCTGTAGGTTCTTGTGAATGAGCAATATAATTTGTAATTGCCATAAATATTATTAAAACTAGTGCTTTCATATTTATTAATTCTTTAATTAATTGTAGTACAAATATCTATAAGATAATTATTGAAATAGAATATAAATTATTGAATTGTAGTTTTTTAGAGATGAGCTGCTTTTGAAGGGCGGATAAAAAAAATCTCTGCTAAATGAATAGCAGAGATTTTTACCCCAAAAAAACTTACTTATCTTCATAAGGATTAACTTATGAAGAGTATAAATATACAAAATAAACATATGTTAAAAAATAACTATTACTAGGTATTTTTACGTAACTAGAATTAGTGATATTTTCGATTATCAGTATGCTTTAATAGTTAAATTAACATCGTTAATAGGCCACTCTCCTTTGTCAATTGCTTCTTGTGCAATTTTATCCACCACATCCATACCTTTAATAACCTTACCAAAAACAGTATGTTCGTTATCTAAGTGGTGTAATCCGTTTTCTTTATGAACAATAAAAAATTCATAAGCATCGGATAATTTTTTAGGATTTTCATTCCATCTTCTTGCTGCAGATAAAGCTCCTTTATGATGCTTGTGTTTAGTGAATTCAGGAGGGATTTTATAACGCCCAATTTTTTTGCGTAAAATACGCGTACTATTTTTATCCGACTGTCCCGCTTGTATAATAAAATTTTTGACAACTCTGTGAAAGCAACTAGTGTTAAAATACCCTTCTTTTGTTAGTAGCAAGAAGTTAGCTTTATGTAATGGAGTGTCGTTAAATAATCGAATATGTATGTTACCAAGTCGAGTTTCAATTAAAATATTGTTTTCACGATGTTTAGATACGTACTCAGTTAAAAAAGAGACAACAGTTTTTTGAGATATTATTGGTTTTAATTCTTTGGGAGCAACTATTTTTTTTTCAATATCAATTGTATCCTTTGCCTCTTTTTTTTGTTGAGTTTGTTTATCTTGGCAACTCAATTGTATCATAAAAAAAACTATAAACAGATACTTTATTTTAATCATGACTTTAAAAGATTTTGAGGAACTAGTACCAAAAATAAAAAAATCATCTTTACCGGGGATAGATTCGCAGTTTAAATTAGCGCCATCAATTCGTAAAAAACTTGGGAAAGATATTAATATTAATGAGAGGAATCCAAATATAGCTGCCGTATTATCATTGTTATTCCCTGATGCAATGGGTGAAATGCAAATGGTTTTTATGTTAAGAAAAACATATAAAGGGGTACATTCTAATCAAATAGGTTTTCCAGGAGGGAAAGTAGAAGTAGATGATAATAATTTAGAAGCAACTGCCTTAAGAGAAACTTATGAAGAAATTGGTGTTTCTTCAACTGAAATTACAGTTTTGAAAGAATTAACGGATGTGTATATACCTCCGAGTAATTTTTTAGTAAAGCCTTTTTTAGGAGTTCTGAAGAGAAGACCTGAGTATATATTAGAAGAAAAAGAAGTAGAACGATTAATTGAGATACCATTAAAGTCAATATTATCGGATAAATATATTGCATCTCAAGTAATAACTACTTCTTATGCCAATGAAATTGAGGTGCCTATATTTAAATTTAATGAAGAAGTTATATGGGGGGCAACTGCAATGATGCTAAGTGAGATTAAAGATTTAATTTTATCGGAATAGCTATTTATTTCGATACATTTGTAATACTAATATTAAATAAATAATGGGGTTGATTAATAAGAATCCTTTCGGACATATACTCTTTTTAAAGAAAATGCTAATAAGAATAATAGGAGTTCTTACGCATAGACGTTTTAGAGGTTTTAATGAATTACAAATTGAAGGCTCAGAAATCATTAAAAACCTACCAAATAGAAATGTATTATTTGTATCTAATCATCAAACTTATTTTGCAGATGTAACTGCTATGTTTCATGTTTTTAATGCTAGTTTGAGTGGTAGAGTTGATTCTATAAAAAATGTTGGTTACTTGTGGCAGCCAAAGTTAAATATATACTATGTAGCTGCAAAAGAAACTATGAAAGCTGGGTTGTTACCTAGAATAATGGCTTATGCAGGAGCAGTGAGTATAGATAGAACTTGGAGAAATAAAGGACAGGATGTAAAAAGACAAGTTAAAATGAGCGATATCAGTAATATAGGTATGGCACTTGATGATGGTTGGTTGATTACTTTTCCTCAAGGAACTACAACTCCTTTTAAGCCCATTAGAAGAGGAACTGCTCATATTATTAAGCAACATAAACCAATTGTTATCCCAATTGTGATAGATGGTTTTAGAAGATCATTTGATAAAAAAGGATTACGAATTAAGAAAAGAGGAATTTTACAATCATTCATTATAAAAGAACCTTTACAAATTGATTACGATAATGATTCTGTAGATGATATAGTAACTCAAATTGAATATGCAATTGAGCAACATCAGTCGTTTTCAAAAGTGATACCTGTTAAAACACTAAAAGAAATGGAAGATTTGAATAAATTAAGAGAATGGGAATATTGATTTAAGAGCATATATTTAAAAACTAAAAGAGGCTTACATAATTGTGTAAGCCTCTTTTTTGTTGTTGTTTAAAGATATTTATAGATCTAACTGTTTTAATTCCTTGTAGTTCTTATTAAGTTTACGCATCACTATCCCATATAATAAAAAGTAAACGAAAAGACATATTCCAATTACCACGGTAGTAAGAATTAAAATCACAAGTGCTAGTACAAAATAATCCTTAATAGTAATTAAAGGGTAAGCAATTTCATTATTTAGTCCTATTGGCATTGTAAGGGTGTAATAAGATACAAAAGCTATCATTACAGATATTAAACTTAAGTTTATTAATACAAACTGTTTAACCGTTGTTCTAGTTTTAATAATATTATTTAGTAATTCTTTTACACTACTGGTGGTATTGATTTTTTGGTAGTTTTTGAAAAATTTATAGGAATAAATAACCGGTATTAGTATTCCAGCTATAGTAATAATTGTTTCAAACCACGAAGGTAAATTTAATTCGTTTTTAGGATTAGAAATTAAAATAATTCCAGAGATTAACCCAAGAGCTAGCTCTATTGTACAAATGATAAATATCCATTTTACAGCTGAGGATGATTTTTTTAATATCATCTTATATATAGATTCCGCTGAAACTTTTGGATGTATAGCGGCGTTCCAGTTTTTTTTAAGTTTATCTAATTCTTCCATAATTATGGGTTTAATATTTTTTTAAGTTTTCCTTTTGCTCTATTCATCTTCACACGTGCATTAACTTCACTGATACCCATGGTTTCGGAAATTTCCTTGTAGTTTTTCTCTTCTAAGTATAGGAATATCAGGGCTTTTTCTATATCAGATAACTGCTTTATAGCGGAATACATTAATTTTAGCTGTTCTTCTTCGGTGTCATCATACTCTTCTGATTTAATTTTAAAATTAAACTCAGCAATATCGTTAGTTTGAATCCTACGCTTTGATTTTCTGTAAAGCGTTATTGCTGTATTTAATGCAATACGATACATCCAGGTACTAAATTTTGCTTCTCCTCTAAATTTTGGAAACGCTCTCCATAGTTGAATAGTCACTTCCTGAAATAAATCATTATGAGCATCTTGATTGTTGGTATACAATCTACAGATCTTATGAATGATGTTTTGATGTTTCTCTAATTGAGTAACAAAACTATGTTCGAGTTCTTTATCCACTTATTTAAGTTGTTCTGTAAAGTAAGTCTTCAATTGTATTGATTTGTTACAAGACATTTAAATTTAAATTATAAAATTACAATTCAGTATCGTAATTTGACAGTTCAGGAAACAAACTTTTTTTAGAGAATATAAATTATTGACCTTTGTATAAAGCTAAAGATAAACTATGAATAATTTAGTAAAACATATTAAATACGCATTACTTACAGGGGTAATAATTTTTGTTATTATGAAAACGATTTCAGTTCTGTTGGGAGCCTCTTTTTCTTTTAATTTAAGTTTTGGAATACAGTTTTTATGGTATATGTTATATGCAACTGTACTGTATAGTGCTAACTTAAGCGTGTATTTATATTTTGATAAAAAAAATGGGGAAGAAGATTATAAGGTTAGTCGTGTAGTTTTAGGTTTTTTTAGCTCAATAGTAGTAACATTACTTGCAGTGTTCTTTTTGAGGATAGTCGAAGGTGTTATTGTAGAGGGGGAATCTTTTGCTACTTTTTTAAATGAAGAAACACCAAATAATTACATCATACCATTTGTAATAACTGTAGTGGTGTCATTGTTCTTTATTGCATTTTACTCTTATAAGGCATTACAGGATAAAAAAATTAAACAGCAGAAAATTATTGCTGGTACAGCAAATGCTAAATATGAAAGTTTAAAGAGTCAGTTAGATCCACACTTTTTATTCAATAGTCTAAATGTGTTAGTTTCTTTAATAGAAGAGGATCCTGATAAGGCGCAAAATTTTACAACTTCATTATCAAAAGTATACCGATATGTATTAGAGCAAAAGGATAAGGATTTGGTTTCGTTAGAGGAAGAATTAGCTTTTGCAAAAACATATATATATTATTGTTAAAAATGCGTTTTGAAGAAGCAATAGATTGTACTATTCCGGAAAAGGTTAATAACCCTGAAGCTAAAATAGTTCCATTATCATTACAAATTTTATTAGAAAACTGCATAAAACATAATGTTGTAAGTGAACAACACCCTCTACGTATTAGTATTATAGAATCTGCAAACACTTTAATAGTGATTAATAATTTTCAAGAAAAAAAAACATTAAATAAATCTAGCGGTATAGGATTAAAAAATATTACGGAACGATATCAAATATTATCAAGAAGAACAATTTCAATCAATCAATCAATCAAAAAACGAATTTAAAGTAGAATTACCATTGTTAACTAAAAAAGCATCAATCATGAAAACAACAGTATCACATACAAATTATGAAAACGCGAGAAAACGTTTAGAGAATTTAAAAGGTTTTTATTGGAGTGTAATAGCTTATATTATTGTTATTCCATTTCTAATATTTGTAAATTATAAAACAAGCTGGCATGAACACAAATGGTTTTTTTACCCCATGCTAGGGTGGGGAGTGGGTATAGCTTTTCAAGCCTATGAGGTTTATGGAAAAGATAAATATTTTGGAAAGGCTTGGGAAAACAGAAAACTAGAAGAATTTATGAATGAAGAAGAAGATAATTTGAATCGTTGGGAATAAAATAATTCAATAAAAATAAATATTATGAAAAAATATAGTGAAGAAAATCGTTACAATAGAGCGAAGAAAAAAGTAGATAAAATAAAAGGATTTTATACGCATGCAATTGTGTATGTAGTGGTGAACATAATGTTATTGTCAATGATTTATACAGGTTATGCTAATGTAAGAGAGTTTTGGAATCTAGGTTCTTTTTCTACAGCCATTGGGTGGGGAATTGGATTATTGATCCATGGTGTGTCAGTATTTGGAAAAGATGTTTTTTTTGACTCCAATTGGGAAGCACAAAAGATGCAACAATTTTTAAAAGAAGAAGAGCAAAGCAATCATAAATGGGAATAGATATGGATAAGCATTTGTATGATGATCGTTATGAACGAGCAAAGAAAAGGGTTCAGAAAATAAAAGGGTTTTACTGGCATTTTGTATCATACTTTATTGTAAATATGTTTATAAGTAGTAGTAAAATTGTAAGCAATATGAATGATGGAGAAAATTTTACCGAGTCGTTTTTTGATTTTGGAACATTTGCGTTATGGGTTTTTTGGGGTATTGGAATCTTTTTTCATGCGTTTGAAGTTTTTGGGAAGCATCTTTTATTTGGAGAAAAATGGGAGCAAAGAAAAATACAAGAGTTTATGGAAAAGGAAAGACAACAAGAAAATAAATGGCAATAATATGTTCATGTTAAACTAAGGGGAATGAAAGTATTAATTATAGAAGACGAAAAACCAGCAGCAAGAAGATTGAATAGAATGTTGGAAAAGCAGCAGGTAGTAGCAAATACTATGTTACATTCTGTAACTGAAGCAAAGCATTGGTTCCTGACAAACGAACATCCCGATTTAATTTTTTTAGATATACAATTGTCTGATGGGATTTCCTTTGAAATTTTTGAAGAAATTGAAATTAAAAGTGCAGTCATATTTACAACGGCCTATGATCAATATGCATTGGAGGCGTTTAAGTTAAATAGTATTGATTATCTTTTAAAGCCAATAGATGAAGATGATTTGTGTGCTGCAATTGAAAAATTTAAATCTTTTCAACCACTACAAGAAACATCTGTTATTTCCTTTGATGATGTAAAGCGATTACTATTAAATGATAATGAACAAACTTATAAAAGCAGATTTACTATCAAAGTAGGTAAGCATTTAAAAATGATAGAAGTCAATGATATTGAGTGCTTCTATAGTAAAGATAAGGCTACCTATATTTATACTAACTCTGGAAGGGAATATTTGTTAGAAAATTCGCTTGAACAATTAAAAGAGCAGTTAAACCCCAAAGAGTTCTTTAGAATTAGTAGAAAGTTTCTTATACATATAAATGCAATTAAGGATATTGTTTATTACTCAAACACAAGATTAAAGCTCCAATTGAATAAATTTCAAGAAGAAGAACTTATAGTAAGCAGGGAGAGGGTTAAGAGTTTTAAGAATTGGTTGGATTAGGCTGTGTTAGTAGTAATTCCTATTGTTTTTATAGGGTAAGTACAAGAGTGTTTTAGCGATGTTTTTTATGGTTTTAACTGATTTTTAGTTACATTTAACACCTTGTTAACAAAAATAATATTTATAAACCCCCTAAATGATTACTATGAAATATAGTTTACAAAAGGCTGCACTAACATTTTTAATGTTTGTGTTTACCGTTGCTATTTACTCTCAGGAGCAACGTACTTGTGGTACAGATGCATACATGCAAGAAAAAATGCAAGACCCTAGTTTTGCTAAAAAACAAAAATCAAGAAATAAAAAATTCAAAGAGGAATTAGCTAGAGTTAAGTCGGGTGCTTCTCAAGCTAAAATGGCAACATTAATGATACCTGTTGCGGTGCATTTTCCAGAAGGAAATGAAGCACAAAGACCTTGTTTGGAAGCTTTGGCACAATCTCAAGTAGATGTGTTAAATCAAGATTATACTGCAACAAATGCTGATATTGCAAACTGGGCAGCTGCAAGTGGGTTTTATCCAGGTGTAAATACAGGTGCTTTTGATGTAGAATTTGTAATTGCAACAAGAAATCATCCCGCAAATACTGATGACGATTTAGTTGAAGGTGGTCCAGCCGTATCTATAGGATACAATTTTGGTAATGGAGGAGATCAAGATATTAAGTGGGCAGGTTACAAAAACTTTTTAGTAAAAACTATTCAAGGTGGTATTTTGGGATACTCTCCATTAGGAGGGAGTATTGCTAATGGAGCAGCTGTTGTAATGAATCCTGCAGCTTTCGGATCAGATGCAATAGCACCAGGTTGTGCAAGTAATGGTGTAAATTTTATACCGGGAGCTCCTTATAATTTAGGTAGAACAGTAACTCATGAATTAGGTCACTATTTTACACTAAACCATACATTTGATGGAGGTTGTGCAGGTAATAACGATGGGATTAATGATACGCCAGCTATACCAGATGCAAACTACGGTTGTCCTGGAGCAGGAACTGTAGATGGATGTGTTGCTGGAGAAAAGGCATTGACAATGAACTACATGGATTATACTAATGATGCTTGTATGTATATGTTGTCTCAAGGACAAGTTGATGCTATGACAGCATATTGGAATGTTACTGCTGGTGATTTACTTACAAATGTAATTACAACTGATTATTCATTAAATTTTACTTCTGATGAGTTAAATGTTTGTGAAGGAAATCCAATAGTATATACCTTTGATTATGATGCTGATGATTCATTTTCTACACAAGTAGATTTTACATATACTGTAGTTCCAGCTGGACCAGTAGTTACTTTTTCACAACAAAACTCAACTGTTGATACTGCAGGGATAACTGCAACTGTTACTGGTGCTACTATAGGAAACTATACTGTTACTGTTACAGGTACATATGGTACAGAGGTACAAAACTTTGACTTAGCATTAAATGTATTTAATACTACATTAGTGATGCCTAGTTTAACAGCACCAATGAATAACGCTATTGATGTTGTGCCAACTACAACTTTAACATGGGGAGGGCAAGCTAATGCTCAAGATTATACAGTAGCTGTTTATACAGACGCTACATTAAATACTCCATATCAAGCTCCAGTAATTGTTACTGGAACTAGTTATGATTTATCAGGATTAAGTGCTTTAACTTCTTATTGGTGGACAGTAACAGCGAATAATCTTTGTGCTTCTAGTTTAGTTTCTGCAACGAGTACGTTTACAACAGCAGATGTTACTTGTAATACAGATACTAACTCAAATGATGTGTCGGTTCCTGATGGAACTGGGACGCAAGCTAACGGACCAATTGAAGGAGATCCAGGGGTATCTACGATATCAACAACTAATGGTGTTGTTATAACAGATGTTAATGTAACATTAAGTATTGACCATGGTTATGTTGAAGATTTGAGAGTTGTTTTAACTAGCCCTGCTGGTACAAGTGTTGAATTGTTTGCTAACCTACAAGGTAATGATGGAGTCAATTTTGTAAATACAGTTTTTGATGATGCAGCTGGGACTTTAATTACTAATGTGGTAGCTGGTGACGCTCCTTTTACAGCGACTTATAGACCAGAAAATGCGTTGTCTGCTTTTAACGGAGAAGCCTCTTTAGGTGATTGGACTTTATCTGTATATGATTTTTGGACAGCTGATGCAGGAACTATTAAATCATGGTCTATTGATTTATGTGGATCTCCTTTACCAGATGCTGATAACGATGGAATCCCTGATGTTACAGATAACTGTGTGAATACTGCAAATCCAGGTCAAGAAGACTGGGATAATGATGGGGAAGGAGATGTTTGTGATGATACAGATAACGATGGTGTTTTTGATGATGTTGATAACTGTGTAACTACGCCTAATCCAGGTCAAGAAGATATGGAGAATGATGGAATTGGAGATGCTTGTCAGGTTTACGATGCTGATAATGATGGAATTTTAGATGATGTTGATAACTGTGTAAATACCCCTAATCCAGGTCAAGAAGATGTTGATGGAAACGGAGTTGGTGATGCGTGTCAAGATACAGATTCAGATACTATCTTAGATATCAATGACAACTGTCCTACAGTAGCAAACACTGATCAGGCAGATGTTGATGGAAATGGAATTGGAGATTTATGTCAAGATACAGATAATGATGGTGTTTTAGATATTAATGATAACTGTCCTTTGACAGCAAATTCAGGTCAAGAAGATG
>Ga0209291_1000108_pt1 | contig 82079 bp, 77 predicted proteins | sample GOMGulsemesocosm_FD_184633 | JGI IMG/M metagenome (GOLD analysis project Ga0209291, IMG submission 184633) | Methane-oxidizing microbial communities from mesocosms in the Gulf of Mexico - GOM9B Gulf of Mexico (SPAdes) (version 2) | ecosystem: Environmental > Aquatic > Marine > Cold seeps... | reverse complement strand
ACTATAACTGGCAAAGGCCACATAGTTTTAACGATGGGTTATCTCCCGCTAAAGCGGAAGAAAACCTTAATTTAATGTCCGGAATTAGTTGACCACTACATAATACATATTACTTTACTATGACTTCCCCCTCCCCATTTTCTTTAAAATATTACAAATTTTCCTCTGCAAAAGATGCTAATCGACTACGCACCACACCATTTAAATTAATTGTTGCTGAGCCTGGAAAGTCTTTAAAGCGTTCAACGATATAGGTTAACCCTGAAGTAACCGCAGTTAAATAATTACTATCAATTTGCGCCAAATTACCAGAGCACACTAATTTTGTCCCTTCACCACAGCGAGTGATGATAGTTTTTAATTGTGCGGCGGTTAAGTTTTGACATTCATCGAGTAGTACCAGCGCATTTTGAATACTACGCCCACGCATAAAGTTCACTGATTTGAACTGAATATTGGCTTTGTCCATTATATAATTCAAACTGCCATGCATGCTTTCATCTTGTTGATGCAAAACCTCCAGGGAATCTGTTATTGCCGCTAGCCAAGGCGCCATTTTCTCTTCTTCCGTGCCGGGTAAGAAACCGATCGACTCCGCTATTTCAGGGGTACTGCGGGTAACAATTATTTTATCATATAGACCACGTTCAATGACTTGCTCTAACGCAGTTGCTAAAGCGAGCAGGGTTTTACCACAACCAGCAGGCCCCGTTAGAATAACTAAATCGATAGTTGGATCTAATAACGCATCCATTGCCATGCCTTGATAAATATTTTTAGGGTGAATACCCCATGCATTTTTTGCCAACAATCGCTCTCTACCTAAATCTAAAATAGAAATACGATCATCATCCCAACCAGTAACTTTGCCAGCAAAACTCTCACTTTCATCAAGAAGGTATTCATTGATATAGGTTAGTGGGACCGACTCTCGATTAACAAAATGAGTAGTATTCCTGCCTTCAGTCTCACTATCTACCGATTGAACATGTTGCCAAAACTCTCCTTCAAATTGATGATAACCTTTGGTAAGAAATTGAATATCGTCGATCAGCTGATCGGTTCGGTAATCTTCAACATGAGCAAGCCCTGCTCCCTTGGCTTTCAAGCGCATGTTAATATCTTTAGTCACCAAAACAATTTTCTTGTTAGGGGTTTTCTTTTGAATATGCAAGGCAGCATTAATGATTCGGTTATCATTTTCATTAAAAGATAAAGTATGTGCAGTTTGCTCTAAAGCATAATCATTAATAATGGCAAGACAACCACTGGGATGTTGCTCATCATTTTGGGGGAGCTTTACGCCAGCAAGTACTTGCTCTGGACTAGCATCTCTTAGAGTATCTTCAAGGGCTCGAATAGCCACCCTTGCATCACGACTAACATCTTTCCGCCTATCTTTAATAGAGTCGAGTTCCTCTAAGACTGTCATAGGTACAACCACATCGTGCTCTTTAAAAGATAAAAAAGCGAAAGGTTCATGCAAAAGGATATTGGTATCTAAAATGTAGATGATTTGTTGGTCGGCTGTCTCCTCAAATTGAGACGGATGGGCTAATTTCTCACTTAACATATTCTCATTATTCATATTCTCTTTAGTCATGGGCAATCTCCGTGAGTCACTGACAAAACAAATATAAAAGAGCAATAGTGCACTTAAAGTATAGCTTCTCCACAGTAATCCCTAAATTATCTTGAAGCAAGCATAATTTTTTAATGATTCCGTCTATGATAAGGAGTACTATAGCGCCCTTTTTTACCCCTTGTTTTTTATGCTTAGTATCACTCTCAACCAAATAGGAAGTGATCACTAAGCAACCGTTGGAGAAGTAAGTTTATGCCATTTCAGGTAGGTCAGCGTTGGATCAGTGACAGTGAATCAGACCAAGGATTAGGTACCGTAACAGGAGTTGAACACCGCTTTGTTAATATTGTTTTCACCGCCACTGGTGAATCACGTAAATATGCCAAAGAAAACGCTCCGTTAACACGTGTAATATTTAATCAAGATGATCTTATTCCGAGTCACGAAGGCTGGTCGTTAAAAGTGACCTCGCACACAGTAGCTCATGGCATAATCAGTTATGAAGGCATTCGCCAAGATACCAATGAACAAGTAGTACTCAAAGAAGTGATGATAGATCACTTTATTAAATTCAATAAACCACATGATCGTCTACTCAATAGCCAAGTTGATCGTCTAGATTGGTTTCGTCTTAGAAAAGATTGCTTACAACACCAGTATCAACAGCAAAAGTCCGACTTAACGGGTTTAACTGGTGGCCGGGTAAGCTTAATTCCCCATCAATTATATATTGCCGATGAAGTAGGTAATCGTTTTGCGCCACGTGTTTTACTTGCCGATGAAGTCGGTTTAGGTAAAACCATTGAAGCGGGCTTAATTATTCATCAACAACTAGTCACTGGCCGCGCTAAACGTATTCTCATCATAGTACCAGAATCATTAATGCATCAATGGCTAGTAGAGATGCTGCGTCGTTTTAACCTCAACTTTAGTATTTTTGATAATGAACGTTGTGTTGAAACCAGCCAAGATAATTATGTTGATGGTAAAAAAGCCAATCCTTTTAGTTCTGAGCAACTAGTACTGGTTAATCTTGGATTTATAACAAATAACCCTGAATGGTATGAGGCACTTGTCAGTGAAGACTGGGACTTAATGGTTGTAGATGAAGCACACCATTTAAACTGGCAACAAGATAAACCAAGCATTGAGTACCAATGTATTGAGCAACTTGCACAAGTAATCCCTGGTGTATTGTTATTAACAGCAACCCCGGATCAATTGGGTCATGAAAGTCACTTTGCCCGCTTACGTTTACTTGATGCTGACCGATTTTATGATTATCAAAAATTTACGGAAGAAGAGTCACACTACAGTGAGGTAGCTGATGCAGCTAACGCTTTAGTTGAAGGTGATAAACTCTCAGCTGAACAAGAGCAAACACTGACTAATTTATTAAAAGAAACAGATATAAGCACTCAGCTAACTGACTTGAACCAAGCTGACGAAGTGCTATCAGCTAAAGTGCGTCAAGGGTTATTAAAACAATTACTAGACAGACACGGCACAGGACGCATTTTATTTAGAAACTCGCGCAATACTATTAAAGGTTTCCCTGCACGGAAAGTAGTACCTACTGTGTTAACAATGCCTGAGCAATATCAAGAAAATATTAATGAATTTATGCTCAGTGACAGTCCAGAAGCGCTGGCTAAATCCCCCCAGGCTAAATTCATATTCACTCCAGAAATGTTACATGGTTTAGAGCAACAAAGTGAGATATGGACAGACTTCGACCCTAGAGTTAATTACTTAATTGAACTATTACAATCACTTAAAAGAGAAAAAGTATTAGTCATTTGTGCACATGCACAAACCGCCATTGATTTAGAAGCCGCCCTTCGTATTAAAGAAGGCATTCGTGCCGCAGTATTCCACGAAGGTTTATCAATATTTGAACGTGATAAAGCAGCAGCTTACTTTGCGCAAGACGAAGACAGTGCACAATTATTACTTTGCTCTGAAATTGGTAGTGAAGGACGTAACTTCCAGTTCGCACATCATCTCGTGCTTTTTGATTTACCACGTAACCCTGACCTATTAGAACAACGTATTGGTCGCTTAGACCGAATTGGTCAAACAGATATAATTCGAATTCATGTACCTTATTTTGAAGACTCCGCACAGCAATTATTGTTTGATTGGTACCAACAAGGTTTACAAGCCTTTGAACATACTTGCATTACCGGCCGAGTTATCTTTGAAACCTTTGGTGAACAACTGCTTTCGTTGGCGTTAACCTGCCAACAACAGTCGGTAGAGGCCGAGTCACTTATCAGTAATAGTTGGCAAAAGCATTTAACTATTAAAGCTGAATTAGAGTCTGGGCGTGATAAACTTTTAGAGCTGAATTCATCAGGTCAAGGTCGCGCACATGAATTGGTAGAAAAAATACAACAAGCTGACAATGATATAGGTTTGCCACAATTTATGTTTCAAGCCCTCGATGTTTTTGGTGTGCAACAAGACGACAAGGCTGATAATGCCATAGCTTTAAATCAAAGCGAACATATGCTTAATAGTAACTTCCCTTGTTTGCCTGAAGATGGCACAACAGTCACTTTTGATAGAGACACCGCTTTAGTTAATGAAAATTATCAATTGTTAACTTGGGATCACCCTATGGTTCTTGGCGTGCTAGATTTAGTCTTAAGTGATGAAATAGGTAATGCCAGTATTGGTCTATTAAAAAATGAAGCGCTACCCGTTGGCACTTTCTTTTTGGAGTGTTTATTCACGGTAGAAGCAACTGCACCTGCTCATTTACAACTTGGCCGTTATTTACCTACCACACCGATTAGAATTTTAGTCGATAAGAATGGCAATAACTTAGCTGACAAAGTAAGTGAAAAAGTACTTGATAAACAATTATCGCCAGTCAAGAAACAAATGGCTTTACAGCTGATCAAAGCACTGAAGTCTCAAATCACTCCATTGGTAGCTAAAGCAGAAGCACATGGCGCAGAGCAAATTATTGCCATACAGGAAAAATCTTTAGCTGCAATGCAAAGCAAACTTTCTGCTGAGCAGCAAAGGTTATCCGCATTAAAAGCAATTAATCCAAGTGTACGCCAAGAGGAAATTGATTTTATTAGCCAACAACAAAGTGAGTTAAGCCATTATATTGATAAAGCACAATTAACCTTTGAAGCAATCCGTATGATAGTAGTTACACACTAACTTAACTACTTATCTACAAACAGCTACAAATAGCTACACAGTGATAAACAGGGCTAGGCAATCACCTCGCTCAGCCCTGATTATCAATAGCATGTACTTATCAATAAAGCACTGAGAAAAAAATGAGCGCAAACCCTGACTTCATCTACTTACCACCTATGTCACCTTACCTTGATATTATTTATCAAGACAATGATATTGTTGTTATCAATAAAACAAGTGGCATTTTAAGTGTGCCAGGGCGTTTACTTGAACACCAAGATTGTTTACAAAACCGCGTGCAAAGAGTATTACCGACAGCAACGATAGTACACAGATTAGATATGGCTACCTCTGGCTTAATAATCATGGCGTTAAATAAACCTGCACATGTAGCTATCAGTCGCCAATTTGAGCAAAGAAAAACCAAAAAAAGTTACCTTGCCCGTGTACTCGGCTTAGTAAAATTAGATGAAGGCAGCGTAGATTTACCCTTGATATGTGATTGGCCAAATAGACCAAAGCAAAAAGTTGACCATGAAAATGGGAAAAAATCGTTAACCCATTACCGTGTGCTTAGTCGTAATGATTCAAAAGATGAAGAAGCAAGCTCCTTACTTGAATTGACACCTGTTACTGGCCGTTCACATCAGCTTCGAGTTCATATGTTAGCCTTAGGCCACCCTATTTTAGGAGATAGACTTTATGCACCTGAACATGCAATAGGGATGAGAAATAGATTACAGTTACATGCTCTGAATTTAAGCTTATTTCATCCAAGTACAGAACAAGCCATTAGTTTTAAAGCATCGTGCCCATTCATTTAACGCTATTTTTTTCACGTTTTTTATTCTATTGTCGATACAAAGAACGAGTTATAAGCGAGTTAAGGAAAAACAGTTGCTAAAAATAAGTTCACTTAAGACAAGTCAAAACAGCGCCAATCAAAGCAGCTCTAAATTTTTGGCACTCGGTATCTGCTCGGCTATATTTTTTTGCACTCCTGCTATTTCTTTCGCTGAAGAAGAAAAAACTGAAATGGCGCAAAAAGCAACGAATGACATAACTAATAAAAAGGCGAATAATACAACAGCAATAAAAAAACCTATCGCGTTAATCAAGCAATACAAAGAAGATCTTAAGCACTATTTAACCGAAGATGAAGTAAAACCCTTATTAGCTGGACCAGATGATTATTTAACTTTAGTTAAAAAGTATACGAGTGCCAATAGTAAAGGTGTAGCCCTTTTATTGCCTGAATGGCAGCAAGGAGCAACTAACCCTAAAGCAATTAATTACTTACGTAACGCACTTCCAGCAGAAGGTTGGAGCACTATTGCAATACAGCCTAACAACAAGCCAGAAAATTTCCCTTCAACAGCGATTACGGCTGAAAAACAGAAAAAAGAAAATGAATTAACCCTTAAAGCGTATAAAAGCAAGCTCAGTAGTATGATTAACGCGGCGATGAATACTGCTAAAGAATATCCCGGTATAGTATTAGTTATTGCTCAGGGTAATAATGCCGCTTTATTAGTAGACATTTATAGCCAAGAAGAGAATCAACGTCCAAACGCGCTGATATTACTCAGTAGCTATCGGCAGAGTAATCATACTTTTATCAATAGTGTTAATGAAGGCTTTGCCCGCCAATTAGCCTTCACAGAACTACCCGTACTAGATTTATACCTTAAACACGACAACCCTTTAGTATTAGCAAAAGCGAAACAAAGAAAGGCTTTTGCTATACAAGAAATGAAAGTGTATTACCGTCAACGCCAGCTAAATAATAGCGCAACAGGCTATTACCCAGAAAAAGAATTATTAAGTCAAATCAATAATTGGCTCAAAGCTGTAGGCTGGTAACCTCGGAGGTGATTAAACAAACTTAACTCAGTTACCCTCTGTTTATTTATTACCTCGACTAACTCAATCACCATTATTTTTTATGTTTTACGATCATGTCATACGCCGCTTGAATATCTTGGGTTTTTTGTTTGGCACTTTCCATCATTTCTGGCGGCAAACCTTTGGCGATTAATTTATCGGGATGATGTTGAGACATCAATTTCTTATAAGCTTTTTTGATCACTGGCATCGCAGTTTCTTTCTCAATACCAAGCACTTTATAAGCATTTTCAAGTTGTTGACCACTACCCGTCGCTTGGCCTTGTTGATGGTAACCACCACCTTGTTGTTGAAAATTAGCACCAGCAATAATCATTTCTAATAAATTATCAAGTTCACGTGCTGAGTAACCTAAAAACTTGGCTATAGTGTGTAAAACAGAACGCTCGGCACTATCTAGCTCTCCATCGCTAAAGGCCACTTGAATTTGAATTTCCAAAAACATTAGCAATAAATCCTGTCGGTTTCCCATCAAACGCTTAAATTTGACTAAACGGTCTTTAAGCGGAAAACCTGAAGACTTGCCTTCACGAAAAGCATCTTGCGCCTGCTGCTTTAACTCTAGACTCAAACCCAGTTTGTTCATGTAAGCACTGGCGAAGGCTATCTCATGGCTAGTTACCTGCCCTTTTGCTTTAGCCACATTTCCCATGACTGAAAAAGTGGTATAGAAAAAGGCAGCCTGCCTGGACACCTCATCTTCTTTCCCGCCAGCTAAACCGTTAAAATTAAAACCTCGACCACGGTCAAATATGTGACCAAGCCAAAGACCAAGTAAAGCGCCAAATATGTTTTTACTCAGCATAAAGCCAAACAGAAAACCTAAAATCTTACCCCAAATATGCATATTTTCACGCATTCCTTAAAAATTATATCCAATATTCAGGTGAACTTAGCCATAAGAATTGAGTCCAACTGAAAAAATTGCTATATCATAAAGCAATTAGCCGTTAAAATACTTGATTCATCGTCAGAATTTAAAAATCACCTTTTATCCCGGACAATAAATGCTTTTTTCCCGTACATTAAGTTTTACTTTAGTTGCCCTGTCAGCCTACTTACCAAAAGCCGTACAAGCTAACGCTGAAATAAAAAATCAAGCACCTGAAACTAAAGTAATGATGTGCTCGTTACCTGTATTTGATGATATTGCCTATGGCATACCTGAAGTCCATGATGACAATATTCGTATTTCATCACAGCACGCCAGTATTAAACAAGATCAAATTGCGCAGTTTAATGGCTCTGTTATTCTAGTTGATAAAAGCCAAAAGATTATTGCGGATCAACTTGCCTTTAATCGTTTAAAAATGCAAATAGATGCGGTAGGAAATATTCATTACCAAGGTAAGCAAATTAATATTTTTGCTAATACTTTAAGCGCAAGTAAAGTAGACCAGTCGACCCAAATGACTGCTGCATCATATCAACTAGATGGCAACCCTGGTCATGGCACGGCAAAAGTCCTGTCTATTAATGGAGACGGTATATTAAGTTTAGAGGATTCAACTTTCACTACCTGTTTACAAGAAATTCCTGACTGGCAAATAAAAGCTGCTGAAATAAATTTATCGGCAAGTGGTGATTTTGGTGAAGCTTACCACGCGCAATTTAGAGTGCTAGATGTGCCAATATTCTATGTCCCCTATTTTTCTTTTCCAATATCAAAAGAACGCTTGAGCGGATTCTTGTACCCCGAATTAACATCAACAAGTAACTCAGGCGTAGAATTTACTGCACCTTTTTATTGGAATATTGCCGAAAACTACGACGCGACGATCACACCAAGGTACATGTCTAAACGTGGCATGCAATTGCAAACAGAATTCCGATACTTACATGACATGCAATCGGGTAAAATTGATATTGAATATTTAGACAATGATAAAGAAATAAAGTCCAATGATGACCCGCGTTATTTGGCGCGCTTTCAGCATGTAGGCACCTTTTCTGAAGATTTTCGTGCTTATATTGATTACACCACCATCAGTGATGATAACTATTTAGTTGATATTGGCAGTGAACAATATAACTCTAATGATGCCTACCTTTATCAAACAGGTGAACTAGCCTATTTTGGTGAGCAATGGCAAACAACAGTAAAGCTGCAAGATTTTGAAGTATTAGGTGACCATCAATCTAGCTACAAAACATTACCTCATATTGAGTTTTCAGCACAACAACCCGTGGACTTTCTAGCTGGTCAATTTGAACTGTATTCTGAAATGACTAGTTTTCAAGCTTCCGAGAAGGGTCAAGTAGAAGCCAAGCGTTACCATGTTGAAGCGGGATTTACTCTCCCCATAGCTCGACCGGCATGGTTTTTAAACTCTGAAGTAAAATTAATGCACACCTATTATCAACAAGATAATATTACTGCAGGAAGTTCCTTAGAAGAAACAGTCAATAGAACTTTACCTAAAATCCGTATTCATGGTGGTATTAACTTTGACCGTGAGTTGCTCGCTTTCGGGAAAAGTTATCGCCATACCTTAGAGCCGCAATTACAATACCTTTATGTACCAGAGACAGATCAAACTAACATAGGTTTATATGATACCACCCTTTTACAAGATGATTTCCACGGTATCTTTCGAGATACTAGCTATAGCGGCTTAGATAGAATAGCCGCAGCTAACCAATATACTTGGGGTATTACCAGTCGATTATTAGATGAAGAAAACCTAGAAATAATACGTGTTAGCCTTGGTCGTATTCAATACTTAGGTGATAAAAACACCGACCTTGCCAATGATGTCTTGTTAACTGATAATGACAGCATTAACGATAAACAATCATCAGTTGCTGCTGATTTGTTTTACCGAATAAATCACCAATGGCAAGTCAGTGCAGATATTCAATATAACACCCTTGAAGATTATACTAATAAAGGGCAAGTCAATATAGATTATCAAATTGATAAATATAACCTCGTACAAGTGAACCATAGGTACACTCGTGATGTCTCAGGAGATAGCCTAGAACAAATATCACTGTTAACCAGTGTTGCTATCGATAAAAACTGGGCATTTGTTGGCAGAGTAACACAAGATTTACAACAAGATAGAAGTTTAGAGTCTTACGCTGGTTTTCAATATGAAAGCTGCTGCTGGGCGGTACGAATTGCCTATCATCGTCATATCAACTCTAACTTAGATGCTGAGAGTTTTGCTACCGAAGGTCGAGAAGAATTTGATACAGGTATTAGCATCAAGTTCATCATTAAGGGTTTAGATGGCAAACAATCAGCCATAGGCACTCAAGAAATGTTTGATAAGAGCATATTTGGTTATAAACGCCCTTATTACTTACAGAATTAACTTACAGAATAAATTTACAAAGTTAGCTGACAGAAGTATCTAAAAAATTAGCATTTAACGCAGAATATTAAACAAGAAATTAATAATGAAAAATACAATTAAAGCAATATTGATAACATCTAGCCTTATCGTGAGTCAGATTACTCCAGCCCAAGCTAAAGAAGAATTACTCGACAGAGTTTCTGCCATTGTTAACGGTGGCGTTGTACTCGAATCAGAAGTTAATGACTTACTAGCCAACATCAAGCGGCAAGCTAAAAGCAACAACCAGAGCTTACCATCTGATAAAGCCTTGCGTATCCAAGTTATGGATAAGTTGATTAATGACAGCTTACTCACCCAAATGGGCCAGCGAATGGGTATTCAAATAAGTGATGCTCAACTCGATCAAACCTTAAACAATATGGCTCAAGAAGATAAAATCACCTTGGCACAATTTAGGCAAAAGGTAATTAACGAAGGTAGCAGCTATGAAAAATATCGCGAAACTGTACGTACTGAGTTAGTTGCAGGGGAAGTAAGTCGCAACAGTGTCAGACGTCGTATTTTTGTATCACCACAAGAAATTACTAACTTACTCAATGTGATGAAAGAGCAAAGTAGTAACAATGTTGAATATCACTTAGGCCATATTTTAATCGAATTCCCCGCAAATGCTAGCCAAGAAGATCTAGCAGCATCGAAAACACGTGCCAATAAGGTAGTAGAACTACTCAATGACGGCTCTGATTTTGCTAAAATTGCTATTACATCATCAGGCGATGCTAATGCACTAAAAGGTGGTGATCTTGGCTGGAAAAATATTAATGAAATGCCAACACTTTTTTCAGAGTTAATTAATGATCAACCAAAAGACACCATCGTAGGCCCAATACGCACAGGTCTAGGATTTAGCATAGTTAAAGTACTAGATATCCGCGGCCGTAAAGTTGTTGAAGTAGAAGAAGTAAAGGCACGTCATATATTAATAAAACCTTCTATTATTTTAAGTGATGCAAAAGCCCAGGATTTATTACAAGGCTTTTTAAATCAGATAGAAGCAGGTGAAGCAACTTTTGAAGAATTAGCTAAAGAGCATTCAGAAGGCCCTACATCAGTACGTGGCGGTGATTTAGGCTGGGCAGACCCTAAGAGTTATGATCCAGCATTTAAAGATGCTTTAGCTAGCATGAAAAAAGGAGAGTTGCATAAACCATTTCGCTCTTCTTTTGGTTGGCATATTATTCAATTAAATGATCGACGTATGGTTGATGCCACTTCACAATTAAATGAAAACCGCGCCTATCAAATCCTCTTTAACCGAAAATATGGCATGGAGAGTGCTCGTTGGTTAAAAGAAACTCGCGATGAAGCCTACATTGAAATTTTCGAACAGGAAGAGAAGTAATGACACAACGCATTGCTATTACTCCTGGCGAACCGGCTGGGATTGGTCCTGACTTAATGATTACTATTGCCCAGCAAGATTGGCCCGTAGAAATGGTCGTCATTGCTTCAAAGGCCTTATTGCAAGAAAGAGCAAAAGCACTTTCGTTGCCATTAACCATAATCGACTACGATGAAGATGCCCCTGCAAAGTCACAAAGATCAGGCAGCATAACCCTTCTTGATGTAGCTCTTGAGCAACCTTGTATTCCTGGTACTTTAAATAGTGCTAACGGAGCTTATGTGGTTGAGACATTAAGAATAGCTAGTGAGAAAAATATTTCAGGAGAGTTTGACGCGATAGTGACAGGTCCAGTTCATAAAGGCTTGATAAATAAAGCAGGCATTGCGTTTAGTGGCCATACAGAATACTTTGCCAATCAAGCAAATTGCACAGACGTTGTCATGATGCTTGCTACCAAAGGTTTAAGAGTAGCGTTAGTCACTACACATATCCCGTTAGCTTATGTCGCTAAGGCAATCACTTCTGAACGCTTACAAAAAGTAGCACGTATACTACATCACGATTTACAAGAAAAATTTGGTATAAAATCTCCAAGAATATATGCTTGTGGTCTTAACCCTCATGCTGGTGAAGATGGACATTTAGGTCGTGAGGAAATTGAAGTAATGGAGCCCGCATTTGCAGAGCTTCGTGCTGATGATATAGACATTGTTGGCCCTCTACCTGCCGATACCATTTTTCAAGAAAAGTACCTTGCTGATGCTGATGCAATTTTAGCAATGTACCACGACCAAGGTTTACCCGTATTAAAATATAAAGGTTTTGGCTCTTCGGTAAATATTACCTTAGGCCTACCCTTTATACGTACATCTGTAGATCATGGTACTGCGTTAGAGCTTGCAGGCACTGGAACGGCAGATTCAGGCAGCTTTATTGAAGCAATGAACAATGCTATTAACTTAGCTAGTAATAAATAGTTAACTAAGAAAGAGTTATGAACGACAAAAAACATTTAGGTCACCAAGCCAAAAAACGCTTTGGACAAAACTTTCTACATAATGACGCTGTAATTAGTGACATTGTTGATGCCATTAATCCAGAGCCAGGTGAGAACCTTATAGAGATAGGCCCCGGCTTAGGTGCATTAACTGAACCAGTTATCGAACGTGCGGGAAAACTATCCGTTGTTGAGTTAGATAGAGATCTCGCCCATAGACTACGTCATCACCCCTTTTTAGCCAATGATTTAACCATCTATGAAACAGATGCACTTAAATTTGATTTCGCAGAATTAGCGAGCGAAGAAAAACCATTACGTATTTTTGGTAACTTACCTTATAACATTTCCACGCCACTTATCTTTCACCTTTTGACTTTCAAAGACAAAGTAAAAGATATGCACTTTATGCTTCAAAAAGAAGTAGTACAGCGTATGGCAGCAGGGCCAGACTGTAAAGCTTATGGTCGATTATCGATCATGACACAATACCAATGCCAAGTTTTCCCTGTGATGGAAATAGGACCAGAGGCCTTTAAACCTGCACCAAAAGTTGACTCAGCCATAGTTCGTTTGATTCCACACTCACATATAGCTAACCCGGTTAAAGATATTGCTGCGCTGAATACGGTTTGTTTAGCAGCTTTTAATCAACGAAGAAAAACTATCCGCAATAGTTTCAAGAAGTTAATCAGCGTCGAACAATTAGAGAGTTTAAATATCGATGCTAATTTACGTCCAGAAAACTTGTCACTTGATGAATATATAAAGCTTGCTAATTTTATTGTTGATAACCCGCCAGAAGTTGCTCCAGTGAAAGAAAAAAGGCGTATGTCAAAAAATAAAGCAGCCCAACGTGCTGATAATTTAGAAAAAAATGACTCTGCGGCGGAAGCAGAGTAATATCAACTTAACCAGAATGGCTTAGCTTATGGCAATATATTTGGTCGGCGATATTCAAGGTTGCTTTAACGAATTAACGGCCCTATTGTCGCAAGTCAATTTTGATCATAAAAATGATATTCTGTACCTTGCGGGCGATCTAGTCGCCCGTGGGTCTGACTCACTTTCTACTCTACGTTTTGTTAAATCCCTAGGTGGAAATGCTAAAGTAGTTTTAGGCAATCACGACTTACACCTACTAGCCGTTCACGCGGGGATTAAAAAAGCCAAAGAATCAGATAAATTATCCGCACTATTAGCAGCTCCAGACGTCAATGAGCTTATGGATTGGTTAGCTAAGCAGCCTTTACTACAAGAAATATCTGATACTAGCTCTTTTCCCGAAGATATAGCTGATAAAGCCTATATGTCCCATGCTGGTATATCCCCACAATGGCAACTAGCTGACGCGATAAATCAAGCCAAGTTTGTTCAAGCTAAGTTATCTAGTAAGGAACGGCATGCCTGGTTGGCACTAATGTATGGCGAAGAACCGAATAGCTGGCAGCATGCAAAAACGGAAGTGGAAAAATTTCGTTATAGTATTAATGCCTTCACGCGCATGCGCTATTGCTTTGCTGATGGCTCTCTTGAATTTAAGGAAAAAGAAGCGCCTGGGCACAATACAGCCTGCGCTATCAAGCCTTGGTATGAGTTATCTCAAACAATAAACAATACTCCTTGGGTTTTTGGTCACTGGGCTTCACTCATGGGAAAAAGCACTCATAGTAACATTTACCCATTAGATACAGGCTGTGTTTGGGGTAATCATTTGACCATGCTTCGTTGGCATGATAAAAAGTTTTTTAGTGAACAAGCAAAATAAAGTGATAACACGGAAGTTTGTTGTACAAAAAGATAAAGAATCCATAGCAGATATATTTTCACTCAGTATAATGATAATAGTCGCTGAAAAATAAATTAAATATTTCCTATAACGCGCCGATACAAGCTAAGCTTGATATATTAAAACAAATTAACGTACTAACTAGGCAAGTAGCCTACCAATTGGGTGGATTCTATGAATTTAACTGTAGCTGTAAAAATTATTGGTGGCTTTGCCATTATTTCACTTTTACTGATAGTGATTAGCGTCATATCATTATCGAATTTAGATACAGTTAGCGAGGCTACTCAACAACAAAATACTCTAGCAATTCCAACCCTAAAAGCTAGCAACAACCTTGCCCTTCAGCTTAGCCAAATGAGTAACTTAACTTTACAAGGTTACTACCAAACAGATCTGAATCTATTAGCTCAAGAGCTAAGAGATTATAAGAAAATAAAAAACCTATTCTCCAAAGATCTATCAGAATTAAAACAAGTCGTTGCTTCAGAACAAAATTTATTAGCCAACTTGAGCCAAGTTGATCAACTCTATGCTAATTTCAATAATGCTGGTACTGGTTTATTTAGTAGCCATAAAGCGAGCATTGAACAACAACATCAATTAATTGAAAAAATAGATATCTTAGAAGAAAAAGCTGATGACACCGTTATGTTATTGTTAGATTTAGCTGATCATGACTTGGCTGACACTAAACTACAACGAGCAATAAGTTTAAGTGAACATTTAGAGAATCAGTTTAATTCTATCGTCTCTTCCGCTTTTGAGTATCGCGATATTTTAGATGCTGGTACAGCCCAGCTAATTGAAAGTGAACTTGCCCGTAGCCTCAGTGAAGCAAAAGAATCTGTTGATGATATTATGGTTGAGCTAGATACCCACGAAATTGAAGATGTATCTGAAGAAGTTATCTCAGCATTTAAAGAAATTCAAATACTTCTATCTAAAGAAGATGGCATTATTGCCCATAAAGCAGACCAACTTGCTGCCAATAAAAAAGCGGCACGCATGCTAAAACAAGAAGAACTGTCAGCTAAACAAGTTAATAGTGTCCTAGAAAAACAAATTGAATTAGCTAATCAAACTACTATTAAGGCAAGTCAATTAATAGAAGACTCTGTAAGTAGTGGTAATACCCAAACAACAATCATTATGTTTATCTCTATTGTTGTGGCGTTAGTCATCGCCAGAGTGACTCTTATCGGTATTACCCGACCTCTAGCAAGAGTGAATGAAATGTTAAACATTGTCGCATCAGGCGATCTATCAATGAAGCTTGATGAGAGTGGCAAGGACGAATTCGCTCAACTATCAAGGAATTGTAATTTACTAATCGACAGTTTACGTAACTTAATTGAAAGTATTGTTAATCGTTCAGCTCAACTTGCCGCTGCGGCCGAACAAACATCTGCAGTTACGGCACAAAGTACTACTGCAATTGAAGAGCAGAGAAATCAAGTTGAGCAAGCAGCCTCTGCAACAACAGAGATGAGCAGTACTTCCCAAAGTGTACTTTCAAGTGCTAATGATGCCTTAAGTGAAATAAAACATGCTGATGATGAAGCGGAGCGTGTTAAAGGTATTTCTGCTAGAAACCGTCAAACAATTGAATTACTTGCTAGTGAAGTTGATTCAGCCTCTCAGGTTATTAATCAACTACAGCAAGACAGCGCATCAATTGGTGGCATATTAGATGTTATTCGTGGCATAGCTGAGCAAACTAACTTACTTGCGCTAAATGCAGCTATTGAGGCAGCACGAGCAGGAGAGCAAGGCCGAGGCTTCGCCGTTGTTGCTGATGAAGTACGCACCTTAGCGAGTAGAACGCAAGAGTCGACTTCAGAAATACAAACCATGATAGAAGCCCTACAAACAGGAGCAGGCAAAGCCGTTACTGTAATGGATGCAGGTAAGGCTAAAGCGGGCGACTGTGTCAATCAAAGTGAAGAAGCAGATAAAGCCCTTGAAGTAATTACTCATGCGGTTCATGAAGCTTTTGACCGAAGCTCACAAATTGCTACAGCTGCCGAAGAACAAAGTGTGGTTGCCCATGAAATTAGTGAGAACCTTGAGTCAATCGTAACCATTGCAGAGCAAACAACTGCGGGCTCACAACAAACAGCAACATCAAGTAGTGAAGTTGCTCGGTTAGCTGAAGAACTGCAACAATCAGTGCAAGAATTTAAATTATAACGAAATAATTAAACTGCAAGTGATAATTTACTTTTAATCTTGCAGTTTAATGTACGCTTATGGTTGACATCAGATGTCTTGCCTATATAATGCCCCCAGCTTGAAGTTAGTTTATTTTTTTGTACACCATTTCGATGTTATCTCATGCTTACCTTAGATAAGATATCTGTAACACGTCCTGATTTATAAGTAATGCAACTCTTTTTAGCAAACCCGTTAATAACTTGGCTTAAAGCAAAGTTTATTAGCACAATTACTCTTAAATATTTATAGGATAGAATTATGTCTACTACTACTGGTACAGTAAAATGGTTTAACGAAGCTAAAGGTTTTGGTTTTATCGAGCAAGAAAACGGTCCAGACGTTTTTGCTCATTTCAACGCTATCGTTGGTGACGGTTTCAAAACTCTTGCTGAAGGTCAAAAAGTTGAATTTACAGTTACTGACGGTCAAAAAGGCCCTCAAGCTGAAAACATCGTAGCTCTTTAATTAGAACTTATTTGATAGCTATTAGCTAACAAATAAAGATGTTATAAAGGACATACCTGCAAAGGATGTCCTTTTTTGTTGCCTAAATTTCCTAGCTTAGCTACTACCAATTCCATTAAATTATTGCCCACTTGTGCTGGTTAAAATACCCCAAGAATTCGTTGCTCTCAATTCCAATAGCCAGCTATTGCTCAATCGAGCGCCTTACCTTGATTTATTTTTCCTTCGCACAACAAGATCACAAACTTAATGGAATTGGTATAATTAACTTTAGGTAATGCAGATACAAAAAAGGCTAGTACTTGTATAAGTACTAGCCTTTCTAATAATACAATCGCTATAACGATTGTATTATTAAATGAACTCAGTGAATTAGTCCGCTTGAATTCGAGTAATATCAGCACCTAAACCTTGCAACTTACCTTCAATGCATAAGTAGCCACGATCAATATGATAAATACGATCTACCTGTGTTGGTGATTTAGCTACTAAGCCGGCTATTACCAAACTTGCAGAAGCCCTTAAATTCAGTTGCCATCACTGTGCGCCATTTAAGCTCGTAACGCCTTTAACGATAGCTGTATTACCTTCTAGCGTGATGTCTGCGCCCATACGTTGTAACTCAGGTACGTGCATGAAGCGGTTTTCGAAAATGGTTTCAATAACGGTTGCAGTGCCCTCAGCTAAGACATTCATAGTCATAAACTGCGCTTGCATATCGGTAGGAAAAGCTGGATGAGGTGCAGTTCTAACATTTACGGCTTTTGCAGGATCTTTCATTTCAAGCTCAATCCAATCAGTACCTGTAGTAACGGTAGCACCCGCTTCCTGTAGCTTACTTAGTACCGCTTCTAAAGAACCTGGGTCAGTATTTAAGCATTTAATATGGCCCTGAGTAACGGCTGCTGCAACTAAAAAAGTACCTGTTTCAATACGATCAGGCATAACAGCATACTCTTTACCGCACAATTCGCTCACACCTTCAATGGTTAGAGTGTCACTACCTGCTCCGGTAATTTTAGCGCCCATACTTTTTAAGCAATTAGCAAGATCGACAATTTCAGGTTCGCGAGCAGCGTTTTCAATAACTGTGATACCTTCAGCTAAAGCGGCTGCCATCATTAAGTTTTCAGTACCGGTAACACTTACGGTATCCATGAAAATTGTCGCGCCCGTTAAGCGCCCTTCTTTTTTGGCTACAATATAACCGTCTTCAACAGTTATATCAGCGCCCATTAGCTTCAGGCCTTGAATATGCAGATTTACTGGTCGTGCGCCAATAGCACAACCGCCAGGCAATGAAACCTCAGCTTCTCCCATACGAGCCAGTAATGGACCTAAAACTAAGATTGAAGCGCGCATAGTTTTTACTAAGTCGTAAGGAGCACGGCAAACATCAATGCAACTAGCATCAATCATTAACTTATCTTCGCTAAGCCACTCACTTTTAGCACCTAGCTGCCCCAATAACTTAACCGTAGTTAAAATATCATTAAGCTGGGGTACATTACTAAAAACGATTGGCGTTTTAGATAACAATGCCGACATTAAGATAGGAAGAGCTGCGTTTTTTGCCCCAGAGATCACGACATCGCCGCGAAGTGGTTTACCACCAATAACTTTAAATGCGTCCAAAATAACTACTACTTACTTAAAATGATGAAGAAATATCGAGCCAGTATACACAAAAATGCCCAGCATTAAAAAGCTAGGCATTAAAAATACAATTTAGTAACACGTTAACTGTTAATTGAATAACTTATCACGCTGCCATTGTGCTTTATTGAAGGTTTTCACAGTCACAGCGTGAATGGTGCCATCTTTTATAATGTCAGCTAACGGTTTAAGTACCGCTTGTTGCCTTTTTACACGGCTTAATTCGTCAAACATATCACTTACAGCATTAATTCGGCATTGCGAACCGTCGAAAGTCACGTGCACTTCATCAAGTTCAAGTGCATCATTTATTAATTTACCAACTAATTCTTCTATCTCACTAACTTCCAAGGGGCTCTCCTTTGTTCATTGTTTTATAATTACTAATCACTTGCTATAGGTAATAAACCATCTACACCACTTAAGTTAATTAGTTTTGTTAATTTTGCAGGTATATTACTAAAATTTAGCTGACAAGAAAAATGTGCTGCCTGTTCCATAAGATAAAATAACCATGCAAGACCAGCTGTATCCACTTTACTTACTTGGTTTAAATCAACATTAACAGCGCCATGGGCAAACCAGTTAACATATTCATTGCTTTTTATTTGTGCAACGCTATGGCGACTGAGCTCACCACAAATATTGAGAGTACCATGATTTAAGGTTATTTTAACAATACTCACAAGCTACCCTTGTTGTTCTGTTTTAGCAGAATTACCTTTATCTTTGGCGGTACTATTTTTAAAAATAATATCTTTAGTGCTTTTTCTTTTTAATAGGTCTGTAACGTACGGTAAACCTTTCTGTCTAATGATGCTACCCAATTCAGCTTGTTTAGAGTCCAGTAAGCTAACACCTTCAGCTACCATATCAAACGCTTGCCACTGCTTAGTTTTTTTATCAAGTCTCACCTTGAAAGCGACATCAATATTATCCCGACCTGGCATAATAATACGGGTATTTACTGCCACAATTCTTTTACCCGCAAATGGTTTTTCAGGAGAAAATTGCACAGCCTGATTATCATACAAAGTAAATACTTGCGCATAAGAGCTCACGAGATATTCACGGAAAACGGGAACAAATGCACGACGCTCTGCATCAGTAGTTTTCTTTAAGTGCTTACCTATAACTTTAAAAGCTGAATATTTATAATTAATGTAAGGCATTAGTTCTTCGCGAACTATGTCTTTGAGCAAATTAGGATTTTCTTTAATTGATTGTTGCTCAGCCGCGAAACGTTTAAAAGTTTGCTCGGCCGCACCTTGCACCATGTTATACGGGTTACTTTGGTCAACAACTAATCTAGTAGTTTCCACCGGAGTTATAGCTGTCTCAGTAGCGGCCTTATTTTCCGTCACTTCACTCTGCGCAAAGGCATTACTACTTAGTACTAAACTCATGGCAAAGCCACAAAAAATATTACTTTTACTAAGTTTTCTTAAACTCATCATTTTACTCATCACCACTTCCTTGGCTAAATAAAAACTGTCCAATTAACTCTTCTAACACCAACGCCGGTTTAGTGTCTTCAATAAAATCACCTGCCTGCAGAGTATCTACCGATTCGTCAATAAAACCGGGTTGAATACCTAAATACTGCTCACCTAACAAACCAGCAGTTAATATCGCCACTGAGGTTGCTTCGGAGAATTGATTGTATTGTGTATAGATATCAAGAGTGACCACGGGTGTGTAATCCTCTATATCCAAAGAGATATCACTCACTCGACCAACAACTACACCACCAACTTTAATAGGAGAGCGAACTTTTAAGCCACCTATATTATCAAATTTTGCAAAAAGCTGGTAACTTTCACCGCCACCACCTATACCTGTGTCAGCGACTTTTAGCGATAGCATTAATAAAGCCCCAAGGCCTAATGCGACAAATAAACCAACCAATAACTCTATTTTCTTTGACACCATGTCTTTCACCAACACCTTGTAATAAAAAATTCAACAATATACTTTTAACGGAACCACAACTGGCCTTCACAGCAAGAGGGGTAATTATTTTACAAACATTAACGCCGTTAAAATAAAATCTAAAAATAACACTAATAAAGAGGATTGTACCACGGTTGAAGTAGTCGCCCGACTAATACCTTCAGAGGTTGGCTCACAATCATAGCCTTTATATACCGCTATCCACATAACGACAAAAGCAAAAACAATACTTTTGATTACACCATTTAAGATATCTTTATCAAAATCGACCTGATCTTGCATCACAGACCAAAATGTCCCGCCATCAACACCTAGCCAATCAACACCGACAACATGTGCACCTAGTATTCCAACCATAGAGAAAATAGCGGCTAACAAAGGTAAGCTGATAAAACCAGCCCAAAATCTTGGTGCAATAACACGCCTTAAGGGATCAATCGCCATCATTTCTAAGCTAGATAGCTGCTCTGTTGCTTTCATTAAACCAATTTCAGCGGTCAATGCAGAACCAGCACGCCCTGCAAATAATAAAGCCGCAACCACGGGGCCCAGCTCTCGCAATAATGATAAGGCAACCATAGGGCCCAAACTGGCTTCAGCGCCATAACCCACAAGAATAGTATAGCCCTGTAACGCTAACACCATACCAATAAAAGTGCCCGAGACCATTATGATTAATAAGGATAAAACACCGACACTATATAACTGCTGCATAAGTAAAGGCGTACCTTTACGTACGTTAGGTACATGCATCAACGCCGATACTAACAAAATAACCGCACGACCCAAGCCACTTACCATATTAAGGGTTTGCTTACCTAAAAAGTGTAATTGCTGCACTATGAAATGCCTCGAATGTTACTACTTCTAATAAGATTCATTTATTTAACTCTTTCTGAAGATGTTTTTATAAGTTCATCACTATAAGTCGGAGCCTCATAATGAAAAGGTACTGCGCCATCGGCTTGCCCTTGCACAAACTGCTGTACCAGTGGCGAAGTGTTTTGACGAATTTGCTCAGGTGTACCGTGGCCTATCACTTTCTTTTCAGCCACGATATAAATATAATCGGCAATGCTCATCACTTCAGGGACATCATGTGAGACCACCACTGACGTTAGGCCTAACGCATCACTTAATGAACGTATTAAACGAACAATAACCCCCATTGAAATAGGGTCTTGACCAGCGAAAGGTTCATCATACAAAATTAGCGCAGGGTCTAAGGCAATCGCTCGAGCCAACGCTACTCTACGGGCCATGCCGCCAGAAAGTTCACTAGGCTGCAAGTGTCTCGCTCCTCGAAGACCCACCGCTTCAAGTTTCATTAAGACTATTTTTTCTATAATAGCTTCAGATAATTGGGTGTGTTCTCTAATCGGAAAGGCAATATTGTCGAAAACACTCATTTCGGTAAATAGGGCACCACTTTGAAAGAGCATGCTCATATGTTTACGTGCTTCATACAACTCCCTGCGTGATAATGCAGGGATATTTTGTCTATCAAAAAGTATTTTACCACTTTCAGGTGTAATCTGGCCGCCAATTAAACGCAATAATGTCGTTTTTCCAATACCGCTGGGGCCCATGATAGCGGTAACTTTTCCTTGTGGAATAGATAAACTGATATCATCATAAATGATTCGTTCACCTCGTTTAAAGGTTAAGTTTTCAATTTCAACCAAGTTTGCTGGGGGTGCAGAGTTTGCCATTATTTAACGTCACTGTTTTTAATCGCTTCAATCAGCAATACTAATTCTTTTGGTAGGACAATTTTACCTGAGCAAAAATAAATCTTCATTAGAAATAAACCAATAACAGTGCAATTAATGTAAGAATCCGCAGTTGATTTGTAAGAAACTGTTCAAATATGCTTAAAAGTAAGGCAAAAGAATATTATTTTCGTTTTGGTCGCATTATTTACTTCTTTTTTACTCAACAACCAGCGACAATTTACACTTAACTTTGGAGTCGTTGATGCTAGAACAAATTTTTATATTACTTATTGCCCTTGTTACTTTAGTTTGGAGCGCCGATAAATTTGTTTTTGGTGCTTCTTCATTAGCAAGAAATTTAGGTATTTCACCAATGATCATTGGTTTAACTATCGTAGCAATGGGCTCATCCGCACCAGAAATGATGGTAGCGGCAACAGCATCGCTGCACGGTAACCCTGATACAGCTATCGGTAATGCTATTGGCTCAAATATCACCAATATAGCTTTGGTACTTGGTATTACTGCTTTATTGCAACCTTTAACCGTATCATCACAAACGATAAAACGAGAAATTCCACTTATCTTAGCCGTTACAGCTTTAGGTTATTGGCTACTTATTGATAACCATTTCAGTTTTATTGAAGGCCTAGTATTGATTGCCGGCTTTGCCATTTACATCATTTCACTACTTGTTATTACTTTAAAGAAAACCCAAGGAAAACCTAGTGATGACCCGCTAATCCTTGAAGCAGAACAAGATGTAGCCCCTGCCGTCAGCATGAAATTATCACTAACTTGGTTGGCTGTTGGTATCATTTTATTACCATTAAGTGCGAGCTTTTTGGTTGATTCTTCTGTATTTATTGCTAAAGCATTTGGTATTAGTGATTTAGTTATTGGCTTAACTATTATTGCTATAGGTACTAGTTTGCCTGAACTTGCTGCAAGTATTATGAGCATAATCAAAAAAGAAGACGACTTAGCCTTGGGCAATATTATTGGCTCAAATATATTTAATATCTTAGCCGTATTACCCATAGCAGGCCTGATTGCTCCTGGCAATATTGACGCCTTAGCTGCAAGTAGAGATGCACCTTACATGTTAGGGGTTACATTATTGCTATTTGTCTTATGTTTTAGTCGTCGTTTAGGGGCATTTAGAATTACTCGTGCCAAAGGCGCATTATTACTGTTAAGCTTTATTGCTTACCAAGTATTACTTTTTAGCCAATTATCATAATTAGAGTTGATATAAATTAATCATTATGAAAAATTTTAAACAGTTAGCAAAGAATGTAATTGAAATAGAACAACAGGCGATTGCAGAACTCGTGCAATTCATTGACGACAGCTTTGAACTTGCTTGCCAACTGATGTTTCATTGTAAAGGCCGCGTAATAGTAATTGGCATGGGAAAATCAGGCCATATCGGCGGTAAAATTGCCGCTACGCTTGCGAGTACAGGTACCCCTTCATTTTTTGTTCATCCTGGTGAGGCCAGTCATGGCGACTTAGGAATGATCACCAGTAATGATGTAGTTTTAACCATATCAAATTCAGGTGAAACCAGCGAAGTGCTTGCGATAATCCCTGTTATCAAGCGCATTGGCGCTAAATTAATTTCAATGACAGGTAACAGCGACTCAACGCTAGCAAAATTAGCTGACACGCATGTTTGCATAAAAGTATCTTCGGAGGCTTGTCCACTCGGCTTAGCACCTACCTCAAGCACAACAGCGACTTTAGTCATGGGTGATGCATTGGCTGTTGCCTTATTAAATGCACGTGACTTCACTGCTGATGATTTTGCCTTATCCCACCCAGGTGGTAGTTTAGGTAAGCGTCTACTACTTCGCCTTAGCGACATTATGCATAAAGGTGAGCGAGTGCCTGTAGTTTCAGAGCATGCTCTTATTAAAGACGCCTTGGTTGAAATGTCGCTAAAAGGTTTAGGTATGACTGCAATAGTTAACGAGCAAAAGAAACTCGTAGGCTTGTTTACCGATGGCGATCTAAGACGAGTATTAGATAATAGGATAGATATTCACAGTGATAGTATCAGCACAGTAATGACACACAATCCTAGCGTAGCAAAAAGTGATATGTTAGCAGCACAAGCGCTAAAGATTATGGAAGATAAAAAAATTAATGGCCTAATTATTGTTGATATTAACAACATCCCGGTGGGCGCGATGAATATGCATGACTTATTAAGTTCTGGAGTACTTTAATGAATACTTTATATGGCAATGTTCACAATGATATTTTAGTTAAAGCGGCTCAAATAAAGTTATTAGTATGCGACGTTGATGGCGTATTTTCTGATGGTAGAATATATTTAGGTAATGATGGTGAAGAACTAAAAGCTTTTCACACTAAAGATGGCTTTGGTATAAAGGCCTTAGGTGCAAGTGGCGTTGCCGTGGCAATCATTACCGGCAGAAATTCAGCAATTGTAGCCAATCGCATGAAAGCACTAAATGTAGCTCATATTATTCAAGGTCAAGAAAATAAATTGCCGGCATTAATCGAGTTGACTCAGCAACTACGTATTGATATTGATGAAGTTGCCTATATAGGTGATGATGTACCTGACTTAGCTTGTATCGAAGCTGTCGGTCTTGGTATTAGTGTTGCCGATGCACATCCTTTAGTACAACGCGGTGCAAACTATACCACTTTCATTCGTGGTGGTTTTGGCGCTGTACGTGAAACATGCGACTTAATAATGCAGAGCCAGGGTAGTTTAAATAATGCTACGGGCGCTAGTCTATGAATCGATTAAATAGCCTAGCGCTATTTGTCTTACTGCTTAGCTCATTAATATATGGCATTATTGAATGGCGTAGTGCATCTATAGAACAAGACACTTTAATAGTTGATGAACAACGACCCGACTTTATAGCTGAGCAATTGCAAAGTAAAATTTATAGTGACTTAGGTCAATTGTCGCATACTATTAAAGCCGAGCGCATGGAACATTATGCTGATCTGGAAGTCAGTTTTTTTGAATTGCCAAATTACACCTTGTATCCTCAAGAAAAAGGGCAACCATGGAAAGTCAGTGCCCAAGAAGCAACACTTTATAAAGATAATCGTGTTGAGTTAAAAACACAGGTGCGAATTACAGCAACGGAAGTAAACAGTTTAATAAAAGAGATTCATTGCAAAACAATAGCATTAGATTTAAAAACCAACATAATTAGCTCAGCGCAAGCAGTGGTTGTAATCGGCAAAGATTTCACCATGTACGGCTCAGGATTAATTATCGATTTAAACACTAAACAAATGACCCTAACTCAGCATGAACGTACTATTTATATCAAAAATGATGAAAGCTAAATTAAGCCTTATTACCTTCAAAGGTAATAACTTCACACATAATACCTTCAAAATATTAGCACTAAGTTGTAGTCTAGTAATATTTAATCCGACTCAAGCCGCTAAAAACGATTTACAGCAAGAAATCACCATAAAATCAAAACGACAAGCTGCCGACCTTAAAAATAAAATCGCCAGTTACTTAGATAATGTCAGCATCAGTCAAGGCTCTATTTCGATTACAGCCGACATAGTGAAAGTTTTTAGTGTTATTGATAAAAAGAGCGGTGATAAAAACGATACTTATTTGGCTAAAGGCAAACCAGCAGTATTTAAACAAAAATTAGAAGATGGTAGTCTCATTAAATTGCAAGCGGATGAGATAACCTATAATCCTAATTCCAATACAATTACAGTTTCAGGCAATGCTCTGGTCAAACAAGCTGGTAGCGAAGTTAGTGGTAATGAAATTACCTATAATACTTTGAGCGAAAAATTAGAAGCGCAAAGTGAAGGTAACCAGTCAGTTACCACTATATTACAACCAACAGTATTAAAAAAACAAAAAGAAACTCACGAAAAATCAAAAGAAGAAAAAGAATCTAATAAAGCTGCTGAAAAAATAATTGATAAAGAAGCAGAGAACAAAGGTGACTCCAGTGACAGCTAACATAGAGAGTAAAGCCTCTGTAAATACCTTAATTGCCGATGGTTTATCAAAATCTTATAAAAGCAGACAAGTTGTAAAAAATGTCAGTTTACGAGTTGACGCTGGGCAAATAGTTGGTTTGTTAGGGCCAAATGGTGCTGGTAAAACTACCTCCTTTTATATGATTGTTGGCTTAGTGCCGAACGATAATGGCTCTATTAAACTCAACGGACAAGATTTAACTCTTGCCCCTATGCATGAAAGAGCTCGTAGTGGTATTGGTTATTTACCACAAGAAGCATCAATTTTTAGAAAGCTTACTGTTACTGATAATATCATGGCAATATTACAAACACGCAAAGAGCTTAATGAAACTCAGCGAGCTGAAAAGCTTGAGCATTTATTAGAAGAGTTTCATATTTGCCATATTAAAGATAATACCGGTATGAGCTTATCTGGTGGTGAAAGGCGACGAGTTGAAATTGCCCGTGCTTTAGCAGCTGATCCACAATTTATTCTATTAGATGAGCCTTTTGCCGGTGTTGACCCTATTTCGGTTGGCGACATTAAAAAAATCATCTTACACTTAAAAGAACGAGGCATAGGCATATTAATCACCGATCATAATGTTCGTGAAACTTTAGATGTTTGTGAACATGCTTATATAGTGAGCCACGGTGAAATAATAGCTCAGGGTAATGCAGATCAAATTCTTGCGAATCAAAAAGTAAGAGATGTATACCTAGGTGAACAATTCACGCTATAGTTACTCTATAAGTTAAGGTATAACTTAATAATCATAGCTAGAACCGTTTAATTGAAAGCGGTTGTTTAATGTCAATTATAACTGCTAAGAATAATAAATAGGAAATCATATAACCTAGATGCGCCCTACACTACAGCTCCGTATTGGACAACAATTAACAATGACACCACAGCTGCAACAAGCGATTAAATTGCTGCAGCTGTCAACGTTAGAGTTACAACAAGAAATTCAAGAAGTATTAGAGAGCAATCCACTACTTGAGATAGATGAAAAATCTCAAGATGAAAACTCCAGTGAGCAAAACAATCTTGAAGAAGCTTTTTCTGCCAGTGCAACTGAAACTAAAGTTGAGCAACCAGTAAGTGACGGTAGTGAAGAACAAAAGGCAAGTATTGACGAGATCAGTACGACCGAAGCCATGGAAAAAAGCGATATACCAGAAGAGCTTAATATAGATACTACTTGGGAAGATAGCTATAGTGCTGGAGTATCAAACACTGGTGCAGTTAGTAGCCCAGCAGATGACTACACTTATCAAGGTGAAACTACAGACTCCATCCAAGGACACTTATTATGGCAAATGGAGTTAACCCCTTTTTCAGATACTGATAAAACTATTGCCATTGCTATTATTGAAGCGGTTGATGATGCTGGCTATTTAACTGTTTCCCCAGAAGATATTCTAGAAAGTGTCGGTACAGAGGACCTCGAGCTTGATGAGGTGGAAGCTGTATTAAAACGCATCAATATGTTTGATCCCATTGGTGTTGCAGCTCGTTCAATTCCCGACTGCCTACTTATACAATTGAACCAATTTAGTCCAGACACTCCTTATTTAAAAGAAAGTAAATTAATCATTACCGAACACATTGATCTACTAGGTAATCGAGATTATCGCCAGTTAATGCGTAAAACTAAGTTAAAAGAAGACCAACTACGAGAGGTAATGCGCTTAATTCAAAGCTTGAACCCTCGCCCAGGTGATGCAGTGATTAAAGGAGATGATCAGTACGTCATTCCAGATGTTACAGTTGAGAAAAAAAATGGTCGCTGGGTAGTTGAATTGAACTCTGATACGGCACCAAAACTATCAATAAATCAACAATATGCTGCAATGTCGAAAACAATGAAGTCTTCAACTAATGATGGCCAGTTTATTAGAGCTAACTTGCAAGAGGCTAAATGGTTTATCAAAAGCTTAGATTCTCGCAATGACACCTTACTTAAAGTATCTAACTGTATTGTTCAACGCCAACAAGGTTTTTTAGAGCACGGTGCTGAAGCTATGCGTCCTATGGTTTTAAACGATATTGCCGAAGCAGTTGATATGCATGAGTCGACCATATCCCGTGTTACCACACAGAAATATATGCATACTCCTAGAGGCATCTTTGAATTAAAGTACTTCTTCTCCAGCCATGTCAGTACAGAAAATGGCGGTGAATGTTCATCTACAGCAATACGCTCTTTAATTAAAAAGCTTATTTTAGCGGAAACTCCTGCTAAACCGTTAAGTGATAGTAAAATGGCCGATTTATTGGCTGAGCAGGGAATAAAAGTGGCACGACGCACGATAGCTAAGTACAGGGAATCATTAGCGATACCACCGTCAAACCAACGTAAAAGTTTACTTTAAAACACGACAAAAAAAGGATCATGCTTATGCAAATTAATCTTTCTGGCCACCACGTAGAAGTAACAAGTTCATTACGCGAGTATGTTGATAGCAAATTTTCCAAGCTAGAGCGACATTTTGATCAAATTAATAATGTACATGTAGTTTTAACCGTTGAAAAGCTAAACCAAAAAGCAGAAGCAAGTGTTCACATTAACGGCGGGGAAGTGTTTGCTTCAGCAATTAATGCCGATATGTACACCTCTATTGATACCTTAGTTGATAAACTTGACCGACAAATCCTTAAACACAAAGCGAAAGTTTCTCATCATTAGGTGAGTTACTTCCTGTAAACGCTTTAAAGTAATTAAAGCAGATACACTCAGGCGCCCTAAGCTAAATGATTTAGCACAAGTGGGCGCCTAATAACCATTAACATTATTATGAATTTATCAGAAATATTAACAACAAGCTGTACCAGTTGTGATGTGGCAGTGAGCAGTAAAAAACGTATCCTTGAAAAAATCTGTCAACTTGCTGCTAAGCAGGTAGGAGATATAGAGCAAGATGATCTCTTCGCAAGCCTAATGGATAGAGAGAAAATGGGCAGTACAGGCATAGGTAATGGCATTGCTATTCCTCATGGGCGATTACCCAATGCAAGTAAAGCTGTTGCTGTATTGATTACGACCAAACAAGCGATTGATTTTGATGCCATAGATAACAGGGATGTAGATATTTTCATTGCTTTATTTGTACCTGAAAATAGCTGCCAAGAGCACTTAAATACCCTGCAAAGTATTGCTAAATTGTTCAGTAACAAAAAAATGACTAAACAAGTTCGAAAGTGCAATGACAATCAAGCACTCTATAACTTAATTCAACAAGCAAGTTAGTAAAACAATAGTTGCCACTTGGCAAAGTATTCGGAATATATGAAATGAAACTAATCATAGTCAGTGGCCGCTCCGGCTCCGGCAAGTCAGTTGCGCTACGAGTGTTGGAAGATCTTGGCTATTACTGTGTTGACAACATTCCAATTAATCTTTTACCCGCTTTAACTCATACTGTTATTAATGATTATGAAAATGTAGCGGTTAGTTTAGATGTACGAAACTTACCTGAAGATCCACACGATATTCCAGAAATAATTGCTTATTTACCTAAAGCGGTAGATGTTAATACCTTATTCCTCGATGCTGATGATAATGATTTAATCAGACGTTTTAGTGAAACTCGCCGTTTACACCCGCTGATTAAAGAGAATATGGCGCTTGAACAGGCTATTGCATTAGAAAAATCATTATTAGAGCCCATATCCACTAACGCTAGTTTATATATCAATACCAGCCAACTTACCCCTCATCAGCTAGCAGATTTAGTTAGAGAGCGTATTTTAGGTAAGAAAACTGGTGCTATGGTTTTAGTGTTTGAATCATTTGGCTTTAAACATGGCATACCTGTAGATGCCGATTATGTTTTTGATGCAAGATTTTTACCTAATCCCTTTTGGGAGAAGTCGCTCAAAGGTAAAACTGGTATCGATCAAGAAGTAAAAGACTTTCTTGCAAGCCAGGCAATTGTTACCAAATTCATATGGCAAATTAACAGTTTTATGATGACTTGGCTGCCACATCTAGAACGTAATAATCGAAGCTATGTCACTATAGCTATAGGTTGTACTGGTGGTAAACATAGATCAGTTTACATTGCTGAAATGTTAGCCAAAAACTTCCGTAAAGAACGTGATGATATTCAAACTCATCATAGAGATATTCATATCAAATCAACCTAAATAAGCGAAAATAGTCATGAGCGTTATATCACAGCAAGTAACCATTTGTAATAAGCTGGGCTTACATGCTCGTGCGGCAACTAAGCTAGCGCAACTAAGTCAAAAGTTTTCTGCAAAAATCACCTTAGAGCTAGCTGGCAAAGAAGCTGACGCCGCTAGCATTATGGCATTAATGTTATTAGCTGGTGGGCAAGGAAAAATAGTTAACATCACGGCAAAAGGTCAAGATGCTCAACTGGCTTTAACTGAAATATGTCAGCTCATTTCTGATAAGTTTGATGAAGATGAGTAATTAACACCACTTTAAACTACCCTCCGTTTCGCGACTGTCTCAGCGAGCACTCTTTAGAGGGTTTTCTACTAAAGAAATAGAATCGCTATGCCAGAAATATCAGAGCAAGAATATAACCAACAAAGGTTACAACAAGTCAATGAGGCCCTTGGCAGTGGCATGTTCGTCTATGTACGAAAATTGCTACAGAATATGCCTGCTTATGACTTAGCGCTAATTTTAGAGTCTTCCACACCAAAAAGCAGACCCGTGCTCTGGCAGCTCATTGATCCTGATTTTCATGGTGAAGTCCTCGAAGAGCTTAATGAAGAAGTCCGTAAAGGTATCATTAAGAGCATGCGACCTGAAAAACTCGCTGCTGTTGCCGAAGGCATGGATGTTGATGATTTAGCTGAAGTCTTACGTGCGCTACCTGACAGTATTTTTAACGAAGTACTCAACTCGATGGACTCACAAGATCGCAGTCGAGTTGAAACAGCATTATCTTATGAGGAAGATACTGCTGGTGGTATAATGAACACAGACACCATTACTTTACGGCCAGACGTAAGTGTTGATGTAGTATTACGCTATTTACGTTTAAAAGGTGATCTTCCTGACGCAACAGATTCTTTTTATGTAGTTAATCGAAATAACAAGTTTATTGGTGCAGTATCCCTTGCTGCTATAGTTACTGCAAAAACTGAAATAATCGTTTCTAGCTTGATTAATGCTGAAGTTGAGGCAGTGCAAGCAGATATGGATGAGCAAGATGTTGCACAGCTTTTTGAACGCCATGATTGGTTTTCAGCTCCTGTTGTAGATGATGCTGGTCACCTATTAGGTCGTATTACTATTGATGACGTTATTGATATCATCCGTGAAAACGCAGAACATTCCATGATGAGTATGGCTGGTTTAGATGATGAAGCAGATACTTTCGCCCCCGTAATTAAAAGTACCAAACAACGTTCGCTATGGCTCGGTGTTAATCTTATAACAGCCTTATTAGCTGTTGCTGTTACCAGTATGTTTGAGGGTGTTTTTCAACAGTTAGCTATTTTAGCCGTGTTGAACTCCTTAGTCCCAAGTATGGGTGGTGTTGCTGGTAATCAAACCTTAACACTTGTAATTCGTGGTATGGCATTGGGACATGTTGGCGATAGCAATTCTCGTGCACTGTTAAGCAAGGAAGTTGCAATTGGTTTTTTAAATGGCATTATTTGGGCGACTTTAATTGCTACTGTCGTCGCGATCTGGAAGCAGGACTTAATGCTTGGCGGTGTAATCGCCTTCGCCATGTTAATGAATATGACTGCAGCAGGACTTGCTGGTGTAAGCATCCCACTGTTATTAAAACGTCTTAATATTGATCCTGCGCTGGCAGGTAGCGTAATTATTACCACAGTTACCGATATCGTCGGTATTTTTGCTTTCCTCGGGACCGCAACAATCCTCCTTACCTAGTGATAACTGCCAAGTAGCACTTGATATAAAAAAGCCGCTATCAATGTTTCATTGATAGCGGCTTTTATCATTCAATGAAATTAATGTCCTGCGACTTGTATTTCATCAATCAAAATAGAGCCAGTACGGATACTACCGCGCATATCTACATCTGAGCCAACCGCTATAATACCTTTAAACATATCAGCTAAATTACCGGCTATGGTGATTTCACTTACGGGGTATGCAATTTTGCCATTTTCTACCCAAAAACCTGCCGCACCACGTGAATAATCACCATTAACAACATTGACGCCTTGCCCCATCAATTCGGTCACAAGTAGACCAGTTCCAAGAGTCTTCAACATGGCATCAAAACTACCATCATGACCTTGTGCGTCAACTAACCAGTTGTGAATACCGCCAGCATGACCAGTAGTTTCTAAGCCTAATTTACGGGCTGAATAGCTAGTAAGTAGGTATGTTTGCAACGCTCCTTGGCTAATTATTTCACGGTCTTGAGTTAATACACCTTCACTATCAAAAGCACTACTGGCTAAAGCTTTAGCTAGATGCGGTCTTTCACTAATAGTTAAAAACTTAGGAAAAACATCATTACCAATAGCATCAAGCAAAAAAGATGACTTGCGATATAAATTACCACCACTAATCGCGGCAATAAAATGCCCCCAAAGGGTATTAGCAATATCAGCTCTAAATAATACTGGAACTTTGCCTGTTGGAATAGTTTGTGGTTTAAGTCGAGAAAGTACTTCTTGTGAAGCTTGCAAACCAACATTTTTAGCACTTTCTAGTAAAGAAAAATCACGGTTAACTGTGTAAGCATAATCACGCTCCATATCGTCACCGTCACTTGCGATCATCACACAACTTAAACTGTGACGTGTGCTTGGGTAACCTACCAGTTGACCATGACTATTTCCGTAAACCTTAAAACCTGAAAAGGTATCAAAGCTTGCACCATCTGAGTTAGAAATACGTGGGTCTACCGCTAAGGCACTTTCTTCACATTCTTTAGCAAGTTCAATGGCCTCTTCAGTACTTATGGCGTGTGGGTGATATAAATCCAAATCAAGAGGCTGCATTGCTAAACGATCTTTATCGGCTAAACCAGAACAATCATCTACCGAAGTATATTTAGCAATATTTACTGCTGCTGTAACAGCTTTAGCTAGCGCCTGCTCAGATAAATCCGCAGTAGATGCACTACCTTTTCTACCTTCACGGTATACAGTAATGCCTAAGGCACCATCATTGGTGAATTCGACATTTTCTACCTCACCCATACGTGTGCTAACACTTAAACCTTGCTGGCGGCTCATCGCTACTTCAGCGCCATCTGCGCCAAGAGATTTTGCTAGTTCAAGTACCGTGGCAACACGCGCTTTAACTTCACTGAGTTGAATAGTTATTGGATCATGAGATTTAGAGGCTAGGGTCATATTAATTTCTACTTTCTCTTTTCTTTTTAAGGAATAACAAGGCTTAAACAGCAGCTTAGAATATTATTAATTTAGTGATATAATAAAGATAATTATTATTTATTTTAACATGGTATTAGACATTATTATGCCCCAGTCAGCCAAAGATATCGACGAATCATCAGAAGAATTAGAAGAAGAATTAAAAAGTAAAACCGAAATAAAGCGTGAAATGCATGATTTACAAGATTTTGCCCAAAGCTTAATTGAAATGTCTAAACATCAACGCAGTCGTTTACCATTAAGTGATGACTTAAAAGATGCCATGATATTGGCTGACAAGATCACCAATAAACATGAAGCATTGCGCCGTCATATTCGCCACACAGCTAAGATTTTATTAGAGACTGACCTTGCGCCAATACATCATGCTATGGAAGTTATGGCCAATAAACATCAGCAGGAAACAGCAAAGTTTGTTCGTTTAGAAACAATCAGAGATGAATTAATCGAACAAGGTAATGATGCGGTTGAAGCTTTAATCAGTGAATTTCCACAAATTGAACGTCAAAAAATCAAACAGTTAATTCGACATGCTGCGAAAGAGAAAAAAGCTGAAAAGCTTGGTAAACATTATAAAAACCTGTTCACCTATCTTAAAGAAAATGCCTAAAGTTAATAGCTAGCATAAATGATTTTAGAAATGTATTAACGTGCCTTAGTCGTTAACAATATGAGCAAACACTATAAAAAATAGTGTTTGCTCACTAATTTAGTTTAGCGAATTACTGAGTACCACCAATAGTCATTTCGTCTACTTTCAATGTCGGTTGACCAACACCTACCGGCACACTCTGACCATCTTTACCACACACACCAACACCAGCATCGAGTTTTAAATCATTACCCACCATGCTGATACGCTTCATTGCTTCAGGGCCATTGCCTATTAAAGTAGCTCCTTTAACAGGTGATGTTATTTCACCATCTTCAATTAAATACGCCTCCGAGCTAGTAAAAACAAATTTACCTGAAGTAATATCTACTTGGCCACCGGCAAAATTTGGTGCAAAAATTCCTTTTTTAACTGACTTAATAATATCTTCAGGACTTGACTCTCCTGCCAACATATAAGTATTGGTCATTCTTGGCATAGGTAAATGCGCATAAGATTCACGCCTTCCATTACCTGTAGGATTCACGCCCATCAAGCCAGCATTATGTTTATCTTGCATATAGCCTTTTAAGATACCTTTTTCTATCAATACATTATATTGACCTGGCGTCCCTTCATCATCGATAGAAATTGAACCTCGGCGATCAGGTAAAGTACCATCATCAACAATGGTACAAAGTTCAGAAGTAACTTGTTGACCAACTTTGCCAGAAAATGCAGAAGAGCCTTTGCGATTGAAATCACCTTCTAAACCATGTCCAACAGCTTCATGTAATAATACTCCCGGCCAACCAGCCCCTAAAACTACCGGATAAGTACCAGCAGGAGCTTCTATTGCAACTAAGTTAACTAACGCTTGTCGCACCGATTCTTCTGCATAAGCCAAATAACGAGGCTTGTTAGCACCAGGTTCAACATCAAAGAAGTAACTATAATCTGTACGAGCGCCGCCACCAGCACTCGCCCGTTCACGTTTCCCATTATCCTCGACTAAAACTGAGCAATTTAATCTTACAAGTGGTCGGATATCGGTACCATAAGTTCCATCACTTGCACTGACCAAGATAGTTTCATAAACACCTGAAATGCTGGCAATTACTTGCTTAACCCGACTATCAACTTGACGAGCATGCGCCTCTACTTGATGTAATAAATCAATCTTTTGTTCTTGGGTTAAGCTGCCAAGTGGTTCAACGGATTGATAAACTTGGATAGGCGATTGTCGGCTAAAAGCTTTAACTGTCGCGCCAGTACCACTATCAGCAATACCTTTTGCCGCATCAGCCGCTTGTTGTAAGGCTTCAGGGGAAATTTCATCTGAATATGCAAAGCCAGTTTTTTCACCTGAAATAGCCCTAACACCAACACCACGTTCAATGTTGTAAGAGCCTTCTTTTACAATGCCATCTTCTAGCACCCAACTCTCATGCTGGCTCGCTTGAAAATATAAATCAGCATAATCAACTTGTCGGCCCATCATGCTTTTTAAAGTTTTTGATAATACTTCATCATCAATATGACTATCACTTAATAAGGATTTTTCAACACTATTCATTTTGTCTTAGCTCTACTTCTATATTCTTTAATTATAATCAAATTGCTGCAATTAATTATTCAGCGGCGAGTGCAAAGGCATGCTTTGACGTATGCGTGTTACTTCTTGTTCTTGATAATCAACACTAATATAACCTTCACCAATTTCTATACTTTGTTCTATTTCACCCCATGGGTTGATGATCATTGAGTGGCCCCAAGTTTCGCGGCCATTTTCATGTACACCTTCTTGGCCAGCAGCAATGATATAAGCCTGGTTTTCTATAGCCCTTGCTTGCAGTAAAGTTTGCCAGTGTGCTTTTCCTGTTACTTTAGTAAAAGCACTGGGGACAGTAATAATCTCTGCTCCCGCTTTTGCTAGGCGCTGAAACAGATTAGGAAAACGTAAATCAAAACACACTGATAAACCAATATTAGCAAACTCTGTGTTAACAACCTTTATTTCTTTGCCTGCTTGGGTATAACGAGACTCACAATAACTTTTAGTATTATCGCTAACATCAACATCAAACAAATGAACTTTATCGTATTGGCCTATTAACTCGCCATTGGGATTAAAGATACAACTGCGATTAGTAAATTTTTCTGCCGATGACGCTAACATAGGAATAGTGCCCGCGACTAAATACACCTTATATTTTTTGGATAATTCGCCAAGAGCCAAACAAAGTGCATTCGTTTTCGCCGACTCTTTTGCTAAATTTAATTGTTCACTATCCTTACCACCAAAATATAAACAACACTCTGGCAAGACAACTAGATGCTGAATAGCTTCAACATCTAGATATTTAGCGGTAACTTCAGCGAGTAGTCCATCTATTTTAGCCAAGTTAGTAGCAACACTGACAGCAGATGTAAGTTGTATAGCGCTCAATTTAACCATTCGTTAATTCTTCCTTTTTCAGCGAGGTTGTTGAAGGGCTGTTATCAACCGCTGGTAGCTCTTTTTTAGTACCTTCACTAGGCACTTTATTTTCAACACTAACACTTTTACTTTTTCTGTTAACTTCTTTTAAATCAGGATTTTCAACAGTACCGGTAAGCTCAAATTTAAATTCAGAAACCACCTGTGATTTAATAACTTGGTCAATAGCAACGCCAGCTAAAAAAGTGACTGGATTTAGTGTCGCTATCCAAGCTAATACAGGCAAGCTTGACGTTAAATTCGGTTTATAAGACATATCATAAGCAAGCTCACCTGTTACCAAGTTGGTGTGGCCCGTCATGAATAAATTACCAGCAGTGCCGTTCATTTCAGTATTACCCGTAGTTAATAGCCCCTGCTTCAATTGGTAGTCACCTTTGATATCACTGTAAAACATACCATCACTAAATATATCTCGGAAATCAAGTGTTAACTTACGAACTAAAGACTGCAAACTTAGTACGGAAAAAATCTTAGCTTTATCGCTAATATCAGCTAAATAACCGTCATCAAGTCGACCACTAACATTACCGTTTAAACGGCTAACATCAAAATCATGCAGCCCACCCGCCCAATTGAGGTTCATCTGCATTTTACCGCCACTATCTTTAATAATGGAGTCATAACCTGCGGCTTGTAATTCTGTTTCTATATCATCTACCGAAAGCTTACCTGCTATTGAGGTTGTTGAGTATTTTTCGTTATGAAGCCACTGTCCATCTAAGGTCAATTGTGTTTCACCTCGTTTAGCAATGAAGTTATTAAACCCTATGGTATGCTCATCAATACGTTTAATTTTCACATCAACTACGCCTAACGCTAAGGAACCAATAGCACAGTTATCGCAATGAAATGTTATCGGGGGAATATTAGCAAAAATAATATCATTCTCAGCTTTATCTATTACCCCTGACGATTTGTTTACTAAAGGTAACTCTAACGTATTTCCATCACTACTAGCAGATTGGTCAAGCTGCAAAAATTCAGCATTGATTTCCATACCTTGTGCCAACCAGTCTGGATACAGCTTTATTTGACTTCGAGTTTCTTTTGCATCTAGTTGCAACAACCACCATTGCTGTTTATCTAATAAATTAAAAGAAACATTATGAAGTTGCTGACCAAGGATTTCTAATTCGCCAATAGAACCCCGTATTCTTTTCGGTTTAGCTAAAAAAGGCGCATTACTTTCTGCTCCTGCAATTGAAGTAGCACTTGTACTAGATTGATTGATACTATCAAGAATATCGCTAATTAACGGCTGCCATTTCGAAAAGTCTGCATGCTCAAGCTTAGTAGTAATATGAAAACCATCACTAGGTAATGCCATAGTCCCCTTGCCAAACATTAAATTGGCTCGAGAAAATGCAGTAACATCATGCTCTAATAATCCAGAAAAATGCATTTCATTACCGTAATTCAATACAATGTTCGACTGGCTCGCTTGGCCACTTACCTGAACAGAAAGGTGCTTTTCTTGCTTATCATTTTTACCATAGGGCATAGGTAAATCTAACTGGGTGTTGACTAAATCAGAAAAGAAATTAGCGTCATATGAAAATCCACCTTGGTGATGCTGGTGTAACGATAATGCTCCTTGCCACGGTAACTCACCTTCGGTATATCCTCGTAATTGTGATGGTACATATGCCATCCATTGTGTTGCTTGCCATAATGCCGAAAGTTGAATGTCTGTATCGTAGTAATCCGCTTTATTCATTCCGTTGATTTCAAGACTAATGGGCAGGCCTTGCCAATCTAATTGTAAATTTTTAGTAGTGATTTTATCGTTACTAAAACTTAATTGCCCCTGTACACCCGTAAAAGTCATTTTGGGTGCTTGTAAAGCGACTTTATTATTTTCAAATTCAATAATGCCGCTAGCTAAAGCTTGCTCATTGTTATTTAGTGGCAGGTTTAAGCTAAATTGGCCACTTACCTCTCCGCTAACTCGTAATTGTTGTAGAACACTACCAACACTGTCCTTAAAGGGACTTTGATTCATCAACTCGCCAATGTTAATTGGATCTGTTGGCTGTATTTCAGCCTCGACAGTCAAAATTTGTCCATTAGCTAAATCAGCAATACCGGCTTGAACCCCTGTTACATCCAATCCAGTTAATTCACCGCCTCGACCAGTTATCATCATGGAGTTATTAGTGAAGTTTAAATTAGCGATAAAGTCAGTGATTGCAGGCCAATTTTCAACAAACTTAAATTCGGCTTTACTTAATTCAGCATCGACAACAAAAATACCACTACCATCAGTGAAAGGAAAACGACTGATAGGGCCATTAATTAACACCTGTGCATTTTCAACACGACCAGAGACAACCGCCGAATTTAAGTAATTAACTAAGTTGTCACTCATAATCGGTAAAGGTAGATATCGACCGACAAGACCTGCATTGCCATTAGACACATTTGCCAGAAGTGCTAAATTCACTTCACCAGCAATGGGCGCTTCAACTCTTATTTGTGCCGACAAATTAATTTCTTTAGAGGTGAAATCTAATTGTTCCACGGTTAATGCCCAGCCCTCATCAGCAAACTCAGCATTTAACTGCCCTGATAAATTCTGATAAGGAAAAGATTGTACAAATAACTTGTCAAAGTCTAACTTTCCTTGTTTGGCATCAAAATCTACTGATAGAAAATCCCCTGCCAAACTAAGACTTCCTGATACATTATCTAAGCCCGGAATACCATGACTATAACGGTTATTAAAGGCAGAAAAGTCGGTTACAACTTGCAGCTCTTCATTATAATTACGCAAATATAGGTCGGTTATTTTTCCGGACAATGCCATATCAGACAGTAAATTTCGGGTTTCTTGTTTATCTACTATCAGTGGTGTAAGTTGCGCTAACATGGCAAGATCAATTTCAGACACATGCAAGGAAAAATCATCAGCCTTTTTTGCCATCATTAGGCTAAATTTCTGCGATACCTGCTCATTCAACTGTAATGATAACGGGGTGCTAAAGAGTTTAAAGCTACGCTCTGCCTTTCCTTTCACTAACAATAATTGTCCCTGTCCTAAGACAAGCTCTTGTTGTTTATTATCAAATAACCAATTAATACTGTTATCTGAAAAATCTATTTGTAAGCGATTTACCTCGCTGTCATTTACACGCAACCAAGCCGAAAAATTAATATCTGTTTTGGTCTTATCATCATCAATAACTAAAACACTATCTAACCAAGGCGTAATATCAATGTGATTTGCTTGTAAATATACTTGCCCCGACAGTGCACTTCCCTCTTCTCCCTGTAAATCCAATTTTAACTGCAAGTTGTTAGAGCTTAAGCCGTTAAGTACGACATTACCCTGCGCTTGATGTCGATCGCCAGTATTTAACCAATCTAATTGATTCAAGCCAATACTACGGTCAATGCTTTTATTACGAACCGTTAGCAGACTTTCTCGAATAGAAAAACGACTTATCCGATGAAGGAATAAATTACTAATAATTTCAATATCATTAGCCTCACCCTCTGAAGCTTTCACATTAGCAGTTTTATCAGCTTCATTTGATAACCACAAGCTATCTGAGAGTTCAACTTGAGCGCCGGAAAGAATAAGGTTTTTAGATATAAGACTTTGTTCTGTTAACGTTCGCCAAAAATCGACCTGCAACTCCAGTTGCTTAATAAATATCGACGCCTTTTCTGTTCTTAAGACTTGTACATCACCAATAAGCAGAGTGGGGCCAGAGCGTTGCCAAGTCATACTCAAATTGCCAATAGAAATATTTGCTTGAGATTTTTCGTTTAAATAGTTTTGTAAAGGGAGTTTGTAGTGATGCACATAAGGTAGGAGTAGACGAAAAGCACTGATAAATACCGCTAACAGCACCAATAAAATGGCAACAATTTTATAAAGGCGATTTAGCCAGCGGTTAGAAGTACTTACAATGCTCATTTATACTTAGCAGATCCTATTTTTCATGATGATAGCGTTCAATAGCACTTACATCATAACAACATCAAATTGTTCCTGATTATACATGGGTTCGGCTTGTACTTTAATCAACTTCCCAATAAAAACTTCAACTTCAGCTAAGTTATGGTATTCGTCATTAACTAGAGACTCACTCACCGCACTTGAGGCATAAACGGTAAACTTATCGGCATCATGTGCACGGTTTACTCTGACAATTTCTCGAAGAATTTCAAAGCACACTGTTTCTACTGTTTTCAAATGACCACGACCAGTACAAAGTGGACATTCACCACATAGCACATGTTCTAAGCTTTCACGGGTACGTTGGCGTGTCATTTCAACTAAACCAAGTGCAGAAAAGCCATGCAGACTATATTTAACCTTATCTTTGGCCATTGCCGTATCTAAGCTGTGTAAAACTCTGCGCTTGTGATCTTCGTTATGCATATCAATGAAATCAACAATGATAATGCCACCAAGGTTTCTTAACCTTAGTTGTCTGGCAATCACTTGTGTTGCTTCAATGTTAGTACTAAAAATGGTATCAGCTAAATTACGATGCCCAACAAAAGCGCCGGTATTGATATCTATTGTGGTCATCGCTTCAGTTTGATCTATGATCAAGTAGCCACCTGACTTGAGCTCTATCTTACGATGTAATGCACGCTGAATTTCATGTTCAACAGAAAATAAATCAAAAATTGGTCGCTCGCCAGGATAGTATTCCAATAATGGCGTTAGTTCAGGAACAAATTCATGCGTAAAAACGGCTAACTCTTCAAAGGTTAATTTAGAGTCAATACGAATTCGTTCAAGCTCAATTCCAACAAAATCTCGCAATACTCTAAAGGACAATGATAAATCTTGATAAAGTGGTAATTTGGTTTGTTTGCGTTGTTTACGTGTTAATACTTTTTGCCAAACACGACGTAAAAATTCGGCATCATGTTGTAATTCCAACTCACCTGCACCCTCACCCGCAGTACGAACAATAAACCCTTGATTTTCATCACAATATGGGCTAACAATATTTTTTAAACGCTCTCTTTCCTTTTCATCTTCAATACGTAATGAAATACCCGCATGTTGTGAGTTTGGCATCAACACTAAATAACGAGAGGCTACGGTAATATCTGTGGTTAAACGTGCACCTTTTGAACCGAGTGGATCCTTAACCACCTGCACCATGATATGCTGGCCCTCATGTACTAAAGAACGAATATCAGGTACCTGCTCCTTTTCATCTTTTAAAATAAGCTTACTATTAATATCTGAGGCGTGTAAAAAAGCGGCTTTATCTAAATTGATATCAACAAAAGCTGCTTGCATGCCAGGCAATACACGAATAACTTTACCTAAATAAACATTTCCGACGATACCGCGCTTTGCTTGTCGTTCGATATGCACTTCTTGCAATGAACCATTTTCGATCAAAGCAACACGTGTTTCGCTTGGCGTAACATTAATTAATAATTCTGCGCTCATAAATAGCCCTTACCTCAAATAGTTATTTTGTATAGATGCTACCAGTAAAACCGGCATTAGCCAGTAACTCGGCTGTTTCAAATAGCGGTAAGCCAACCACAGCAGAGTAGCTGCCATTAATGCTTTTAACAAATTGTCCTGCAATACCTTGAATACCATAACTTCCAGCTTTATCTTGCGGCTCCCCCGTTAACCAATAGGCTGAAATTTCAGATCTTGTTAGTGCTTTAAAAAACACTTCTGTGCTGACAACTTGAGCTTTTATGCCTGAAACACCAACAAGCGCAATAGCCGTTAATACTTGATGCTGATTATTGGACAACATAGATAAAGTATTAATACAATTTTCTTTGCTATCCGGTTTACCTAAAATATTTCCGGAAAAAACCACACTTGTATCAGAGCCTAAGACATAACTTTTTTCTTGTTCAGTTTCGGATAATGAAGCAAAGACATGTAACGCTTTTTGCTTAGCTAACCTCAATACATAGTCCTCTGCTGATTCATTTTCGAGAAGGCTTTCATCAATATCACTGGCTTGAACAGAAAACTGATATCCAAGTTGAGATAATAATTCGCTACGTCTTGGAGACTGCGAAGCTAAGATGAGTTTTTGTTCGTGTTTCACTGGCTGTGCTATTAAGTTATTCATAAATTTTCCTTGCTGTAATAGCTACCCTTAAAAGAGTTTCGGATAATTGCTAAAAGGATTATTTAATACGGAAGTGACGACGAACACGACGTAATAATAAGAAAACCCAAGGCCAAAGGACTATGGTTGTGATCACGGGATATAAATAATTAGGTAAAAATACAACATCACTTAAAAAGCGCTGTAGCCAAAAGACGACCAGATGATATTGCGCTGAAAGCACACCTATGATTAATGCTTGTTGCCAAACGGAGAAGTTTCGAATTTTTTGAAAGTTAACAATAATAATATAAACAGATAATGCCATCGCACAAGCATGCACACCAAGTACAGAACCAAGTAAAACATCAAGAATAAAGCCCATTACCCAAGCGGTAATAATATTTACTTTATTAGGTAAAGCCAAGCACCAATATACCAATACAATTAACACCCAATCAGGACGAAACGCATCAACACTGAGCGGCATAGGGGTAATACTTGCCATTAAAGCAATAAGCAAAGTCAATAAAATTACAATGCCATTATTATTAAACATTATGATTTACCTGCTTTTTTATTGCTTTTGGGTGCTGTGATGGTAAGCGCTTTTGACACCTCTTGAGATACTTCTTTTGATAGCAATAACATATAACGCAACCGATCAATTTGCGCTACCGGCTGACTATAAATAGTAGCAAATTCACGTGACTCATCTGTACGCACTAATACCACACGAGAAACAGGGTAACCTTCAGGGTACTTACCACCTAGACCTGAGGTAACTAACAAATCGCCTTCTTTAACATCTGCACTGTGTGGGACAAAATTATGCACAAGGCGGTCAATCTGGCCACTACCAGAGGCAATAAGTCTTAAACCATTTCTTTGAATACGTACGGGAATAGCATGTGATATATCGCTGATTAATATCACCCTAGAACTACTGGCACCTACATGTAATATTTGCCCAACAATACCTTTTTCATCAAGTACAGGTTGCCCTTCGTATACATCATCATTAGTGCCGCGGTTAATAACCACTTGATGTGAATAGGGATCACTATCGACGGATAGGATTTCAGCAAACATTTTTTTGATTTCACCACGAACGGGTGAAGATAATAAGGAGCGTAAGCGTTCATTTTCTTGGCGAACAATACTTAACTGCATAACTTGTTCATGAAAAAATAATTCATTTTCACGAAAGTCTTGGTTTTCTTTCATCAATTGCTGGCGAATAACGATATTTTCAGATGCCCAAGTCATTAATTGCTTGGGTGCATTCGCCATATATTGCAACGGACTCACCAAAGATTGCAAATAACCACGAGCAACTTCAAAACTTGCCATTTTATGATCAAAAAATATCAAGACAGCTGAACAGATTAGTACTATGACTAGTCGGTGTGCGGGTGATGTGCCTTGATTAAAAATTGGGTTCATAAAGAATCAGTTATGAGTTAATGGCTATAGCATATTGCCATATTAAGAACTTAATTTAAGCTGAAGAATTTTCGCCGGTATTTGATTCAAATACAAGGTAAAGGCACGGAGTTGATGCTGGTCAATGAGTACCTTTAACGATGTAGTTGGAACAAATAACTATGAAAATCACAGCTTTTATTCGTAGGAGAATAAATCGCCACCATGCATATCAATCATCTCAAGGGCTTTACCGCCACCACGAGCAACACATGTTAATGGATCATCAGCAACAACCACTGGGATACCTGTTTCTTCCATTAACAAGCGATCTAAGTCTTTTAATAAAGCTCCACCGCCAGTTAACACCATGCCACGCTCAGAGATATCTGAAGCTAATTCTGGGGGTGATTGCTCTAACGCAACCATAATAGCACTAACAATACCGGTTAATGGCTCTTGTAGTGCTTCTAAAATTTCATTGCTATTTAGCGTGAAACTACGTGGCACACCTTCTGCTAGGTTACGACCACGAACTTCGATTTCGATTAATTCTTCACCTGGGTAAGCTGAACCAATTTCATGTTTAATACGTTCAGCTGTTGCTTCACCAATTAAACTACCAAAGTTACGACGTACATAGTTGATAATCGCTTCGTCAAATTTATCGCCACCGATACGCACTGAAGATGAATAAACCACACCGTTTAGTGAAATGATACCAACTTCAGTAGTACCACCACCAATATCTACCACCATAGAGCCTGTTGCTTCAGATACTGGCATACCTGCACCTATTGCAGCAGCCATAGGTTCGTCAATTAAGTAGACTTCACGAGCGCCAGCCCCCATTGCAGATTCACGAATTGCACGACGTTCAACTTGTGTAGAACCACAAGGAACACAGACTAAAACTCTTGGACTAGGGCGTAAAAAATTATTGCTATGCACTTGTTTAATAAAGTGTTGCAGCATTTTTTCGGTAACAAAAAAGTTAGCAATTACGCCGTCTTTCATTGGACGAATAGCTTCGATATTCCCGGGTGTTCTACCTAACATGGCTTTAGCAGCAACACCAACGGCAGCAACACTTTTAGAACCACCCGATCGGTCTTGACGGATAGCAACTACAGAAGGCTCGTTTAATACAATACCTTGGTCTTTTACATAAATAAGTGTATTGGCGGTACCAAGATCAATGGAAAGATCGTTAGAAAACATGCCGCGAATTTTTTTAAACATAAGCTCAAAATGTCCTGTAAAGTGCTAATTAAGTAGACACTGTCAATGATCGAATAACAGATCGGATAATCATACCTTAGTATTTAGCTAATGTGTTGCTTTTTTAAAAGAAAGCACTAAAGAAAAGTTAAAAAAAATGAGACACAAGTCTCATTTTTTTTTCTATCCGTATTTACTTACTTTATTTCGCAATCTCGCGCTGGTAAATAATACGATCATTGCCACGGAAAATGCCAAAAGTTAATTTTGCGCTGGGGTTATTATTATAATTTTCATCACTATTCCAATCATACTGCAACCAAGGCGGTACTTGATACTCAACGTCAAGTGACCCAACCTTACTTGGTCCAGGGGCAGAAAAAAGTAGCCATTGATATAAACCGCTAGCGAAACTTTTATTCGCGACGGTAAAACTAGCATCGGTATCTGAGGGTGAAAGACTATCAGGGATTACATCATCAACTAATCGATAATCCCATAAGTTTAAACCTCCATCCCCTACACTTCCGGTAGGCTTTTTAACTCCGACAGAAGGCGTTAGGCAGCTTTCTTTATCGTGGGTTATAAAGCTAGTGCCATCAAAGTGCTGAATAAACATCGTTACTGGTAATACTGACGTTTCAGGCCCATAGCTATTTTCAAGTAACCAACGACCAAAATGTACTTTAACTCCTGTAGTGATGACTTTTTCTGTAGCAGTAATATTTGTATTACTACCACTATAGAGTTTTACCTCGTCACTATCTGTCACGCTTGAAACAAGAAAGGGGATATTCGCTGAAAAAGGGAGTAGTTTGGAGTGTTTGTTATGTTCATATATAAAGTGGTCTTGCTGATTAAATGTATATGAGATCACTCCATTAGTAGCACTTGCAACAGGGTCAACTCCAGCGAGCATATTGGCGCTAAGGTATACTGTTTCTGAAGTAGCTGTTGGAAAAAGACGAAGCATTGAATTATCAGCTGTTGGCTCAGGTATTGTGATGCCTGAGGCTGTTAGTTTCATATAGCCATCTTCGCTATAGTTTTGTGTGATATTACCACTTCTGTTAAATGCTGTTATATATATGATTGGTGATTCAGCATATGAAATAGCACCAACTGTACTACCACTATTATCGCGAGTTTGTCCTGCATATGCCCAATTATCAGTATCTGGATAGGTAATATGATCACAAGTAGAATAATGATACGCGCTCAGGTCTCCGTGACTTCCTACCGTCTGAGTAAAATAAGCAGGGATAAATCTACCAACATTTGCACTGCCTTCAGCTTTATATACACCAGAGCCATAATTATTATCTCGGATATAGAGTTTAGTTAATCCTACTTCGCTATAGGTTGCGGCATTGAAATCATATTTACCATTACTATCAAAGACAACCTCTGATGCATCAATGTAAACTAGAGATGCAGTAGGTTTACTTACAATACTTTCGGCATTGCTATATTTCAAAGTACCATCAACACCTCCAAGTGTTGGCCCTGTTCGCTCAAGTTGTAATTGAGCTTGTTGCGCAATGTAGTTAGTTGTTGCATTACTGTCAATATTTTCGGCAGTAAAAGAAAGGGTAAAGTCATCTCCCGCAACTTGTTTTTTGGCTGTAGGAACGACGGTGGTTGTATTATCTAAAATAATACTGCCATTTTTTGCAACAACAGAAAAGTGATGCGGGCTAACCCAAAAAGCATTAGACGAACCTTCAATGGTAAAACTAGGGTTACCACCACTAGCGGGTTCAACATACCGCGCATATAATTTAATTTGTCCTGCATCATTATATTTATTGGTTCCCAAATCAGCGATAGAACTAGCAACAAAATTTAGTGGTATTGGCGTGTAAACATTTACATTATTTAAGAGGTTTTTCGCAAGTTCAGAGCCTGATAAAAAATATTTATTTGCCGTAGTTCGATCAGGCGCAATATACTCCATTGCCATGTCGACTGTTTTAGGCCCTGACAACAAGTCGGTACATACACCATTTATGTCTTTGACCGCCTGAATATTAATACCCGAAAAATCTACACCGGCAACTTGATCATCTATAGCTGAAAATACAAAACCAGCATCTAGAAAAGTAACATCACAATTAGTAGGGTAACCATTTATGCACTCATAGTCTTGATCTAAGCTTAACGAAACCACTTCTGCTACGGTATGAATATAATTAACATCTACCTCTCCCCCAACAACAGTCACATTTTGGGTTAATACCACATTGTTAGATGGATCAGTTACCGACAAAACTACGTCCACAGCATCAGGGTTCAAAATACTGCAAGAGGCATCGGCACAAGCACGTAACTTAATAGTATCAGCCTCACACGTTAGGCCTTGTGCATTTAAAGCATTTATTTCAAAATGATCAATTGCAGGGCCAGCACAACTATTGGCAAAATCTGTAAAAGTACCGCTTAGTGCTAAGCCACCAGCACGCTCATCTATATGGCCAGTATCGTTATCTCGGTCACGGTCTTCTACTATGCTAAAACCAGCACTCGAGGTTGAAATTGCACAGCGTTTTAACCAACCACCATCACTACCGGCACGGGTATTTTGGCTGGCAATAATTAGAGGGTTATCAATATAGATGCCACTAAGGTTAAATATTCGACAACTATTAATTCCCCTAATATTATTATCCGTTCTAAAAGACTCGTAGCTAACATCTGTAGTTAATTGCCCCTGAAATCCCGGCGTGATGGCAATATAGCCCATAGTTTCATTGTTAATGACAACACCTGTGTTTGTCTCGCCCCGCTCTAGTGCTATTTTAAACTCAGTATTAGTCACATCTTTAATCGTAGTAGCTAAAAAAGGCTCAGAAATAGGAAAGGGCCCTGTAGTATTACTGATATTTGGTTCATTATTCATAGTTTGAATAGAAGCAATAATGGCAGGTGTTTGGGTAAAACCTAAATCTGCAGTAGAGACGGTTTCCCAAGACTTCCCGCTAAATGCCCTGCCCTGATACCGCCTGGTATTCAAAGTTCTAACGCGCATTTTAGCGCCACCATCCAGGTCGTAATCCCCTTCGACTACCGCCAAAAAATCTACGGTTTGAGCGACGTTACCTGCAGGTGCATTAGGGTTAGCCTTCTCAGGTGATTCCACCTGAGCAATATCAAAGCCTTCCGTTGTTACATTACGGATCCTAAGCGCTAGACGATCACCGTTACTCGTCGTAGTAGGTAAGCTAAAAACGACTGGCACATCCGAAAAAGGCGTATCAAAACAAACATGAGTGAAACTGGGATCATTAACAGTATTATTTAAGGTTATCCTACCTGCCACCGCTTCGACCAAACCACAAACGACCACATCACGTGTTGTACCATCGTAATTTTTATTAGTAACTTGGTTGTTATAAATTGTTGATATCTCTGGCTGGGTTAGTGCTTGATCGTAAACCATAAATTCATCTAAAGGTGCCCTGAAACCTTGAGGGTTACTGCCATTAACATCATCAAATGAAGTACCAATATATTGAAGTGTGCCAGAAGGCACTCTATTAATAGTGTCTTCTAGCGTTCCATCAACATATAGCTTTGTTTGTCCACCAGAATAAACCAAGGTTAGATGATGCCAGTTACTATCTAAAGTAGAAAAAGAGTAAGTTCCATTTGTTGAGTTAGAGCCATCATAGACCCCCCATCGCCAACTATCGCTCCTATCAATATATAATAAATCTCCACCATTTTGCATTGCTCCTAAAACAAAATAAGGACTACCTGCGTTTGAAGTTGGCTTTTTAAACCAAGTTGAAACTGAATAGCTAGCAGGTAAAGGTACAGAGGTTTCTATATGATGATTGGCATCAGAAATATCAACAAAACGTTCTATTTGGCCAAATTCTGTTGTATCAACACTACTAAAGGCTGTGCCTGGATAGCTAGCTGTTTGATCAATGACTTCCCCTGTTCCGCCAGAGTAACTACATTCATCAAAACGATAATTAAGGATAGGAGTTATCGGTTGGCTTGTAGCGCTTTCACAAAAGCCATGGGGATCAAAACCATCTAACATTGAAGGATCAAAAGTATAACGACCATTTTCTTTTACATCAAAACTTCCTGTTGCAGAAACCGCGCCATTAAAGATAATACCTTTTTCTAAAATAACATTACCATTTACGTAAATAAAACCATTTACCACTGCGTTTTCTTCTATTTTTAAATCACCATCTACGACAATAAGTAATTCTGACGGCTTACCTGTACCAGTACTAGGAGCATTTAAGCCGATACCTTTTTTAAAAACTACCGAGCCTGAGATATAAATAGCACTAGTGTCACCGAGTGTAAACAAGCTATAGTTTTCATTCGCTGGAGCATTGGTATAATAGTTATATTCCGCATCTGCGAAGGTCCAACTGTCATTGCTACTTGGAAATCCCCCTCGGTTTGTATCGAGGTTTATTGCGCCAACAGAAGTGAAGTTTTCAAAAACACAATCGACTCCGTTACATAAGGGCCTATTAGCGCCCGTCACTATCGACCCGCTACCCGCAAAAGATTGTCCTCCGGGGAAAACTACCGAGCATTCAACCGCATTAGCCACAGGTAAACACAGCAAAAACATTAGAGTTAACATAAAAATACGCAAATACATTATAAACTCCTTGCTTCAACTTGAATGGTTCGACTAGATGTAATTATAGAATTGCTGTCCATTTGTTCCACAGAATTTTGTGCCATATAAACATGTACGCCTAAAAATTTGATCTGCTGTTTACACAGAAGAGATGTATTGATGGGAGTTTGATTTTCACGAAATTTCTGATACAAAGTAGGCATATTGGCGTTAAGACTATAATTCATATAACAGGGTTACTACAAAGGTAACGCTAAGCGCCTATTTTTGCAATATAAAGCAAAAAAAAGCCCCGTAAAACGGGGCTTTGAATATATTTTTGATTGAACTATTCAGTAATTATACTGCTTTACTTCTCAGCTTAATTTGCAAAGCAATTAGAGCAGAGGCAAAGATAAAGATACTTAGAGGTTCAGGAATAGGTTTTGGTGTTGGATCAGTAGATACTGCACGGACATAAAAGGTTTCTTGCCCTTTTAATATCCCAGTCATAAATGAACCCGATAAAGTCCATGCGCTACTTAAAAAGCCAGAATTAAAATCATCTGTATCGACGTGAGTATATTCAGAATTAAAAAACTGCACTGCTTGAATTATTTCACCATTTTCATTGGTAAAATCAGCTAAAGTAAGTTCATTTTTTATAATATTAAGTAGAGTATCATCAGCAAATAACCAGTTTTTTTGTAACTCTGGTGCATATAAAGTATTTTCAGGTATTGACTCTAGGTTTACTGGTGAAACCCATGCCCAATCGTAGCCTTTATAGGTGATATAATTAACATCTAACAGATCACTGGTAAGATGATCTTCTGCATTACTATAGTTTTTTGTATCTAGCTCAGCTTGCGATAAATTAGTGATTAAAGTTGCTTTCGAAATCGACGAGAAAACCATAAAAACCAAAAAAAACAATCCATTTACTAAAATTTTATTCATTTTACACTCCAGAACGGGAAAGATAACACTCAATATGACATAGTAATGCACATTTCAGGCCACAGTGTAAAATTCTTTTATTACAGCAACTTAATTAACTTGTCATTTGAATATAAAATAGGGGTGTAAAAATAAATGACACTAAACTCGTAGCGTAATAATCACTATAAACTTCGCGCTTTTATTTCAATTGTTCTCGAAGTGAAAACACCTGAGAAAGCGCATTGACCTGTACTGGTAACAGTATAGTAGGTAATCCCCTTAACGGTTGGCCCTTTTACACAGTCAACTTTTATAGCTTCACAGTTCTTTAGCCCCTCTACCGTAGAAAATTCATCATACGTGCTGCTTGATGGGCAGTTAGGTGTACCTGATGAAAGTGGAAATACTTCACTGAGCTTTCTTTGAGCGCCCGCATGAGCTGCTTGATAGGCTCGCGTGCCAATAACTTCATAGGCGATAGTTTCAGCATTTGAGCTAATCATTCTAACTAGAACCGTTCCCAACAAAGTGATAACAATCATAATAAAAAGCGCAAGCACTAGTGCACTGCCTTGTTGCTTAGTTGATCCTATTATTCTTCTCGATACATTAAGGAACATTTAGCACCTGTATTTCATTAGTGAAGGTGGCTTTCTCGCTATTTTTTTCAAACCTAAAGTGCACTTTCACCATAGCATTACGTTGTAAGGTAGCTGGTTCAATTTCAAATGGGCTAGTGTTGCCTATATCTTCAGCTATCAAAACATCATTTCTTAATAGCGAGTTGCCTTGTAAACAGTACTTAACTCTTTCACTTTCATCAATAAAATAGACCCTACGCGTAGGAGAATCTTCAGTAAAATGTGTTGCTATCCCACTGTTTATAACAATATCCCATTCATCTAAGGTATCATCAACAATATGTTCAACATCATGCACTTTACCACTAGTACTGGCATAGACATCATTCGAATTTAATGGATAAACAATTGCTCTCCAAGTGTCTTTTAAAGGCTCATTAAAACGAATGACACTAATATAATTTTCAGCACTCTCGGGTGCTACTGGAATATTTGTATACGTCGTACTTTCAATAATGGGAGTAAACTCTAAACAGTCAGGTGAGCTGGTAAGCTTTAAGCTATTTGGCAGCGAATTTCTAACATCTCTGTTTAAACGCTCAATTGCAAAACGTGCCGAAGAGACTAATTGCTCCCTACCAGTCGCTTCTCTATAAATTTGTGTCGACAGCGTGATGAAACTGCTAATCGCCGCGGCAAGTACACCTAAAATAATAATAACAACGATCATTTCAATCAGGGTAAAACCGAACGAGTCTTTGTACCTTAATTGCTTCATTAGAAATTCGCTCGGTAAGTTGAAAAACTCATGGTGAAATCTGTAGGGGTGGTAATAGTTACTGTTATTAGTTTTGCTGTTGATCTTGCTCTCTCTACAGGTACCGTGATGAAGCTGCCATCATAGTTAGCATCATTACGAACTGTGATGAACATCTTATAACCAAAATACAATTTTAATAATACGTCTTGTGAGTCTCTAATTTCTCCGGCGAGATATTCCAAGCCATCATAGTCATCAACGTCATTGAAAGTCGCTCTAGTTTCTGTACCATCGGGGCCCATTGCCGTAGAACAATTAATTCCACTTTCACCACAGCGAACTATGCCACCTGCCATATCTGAATTCTCATCAAAAGCTTTATTTTGAATTTCATTTAGCACTGATTGCGCTAATTCTGCAGCTTTGACTTGATGTAACTGATCCGCACTTTGTTTTGCAACCGGATGAATAAGTGTTGTTAACACTGAAAAAGAAATAGCTAACACGACCATACCAACAATGACCTCAATTATCGTGAAGCCTTTTTGATGTGTAAAGGGAGGAATACTACATTGCATGGATATAGCCTTCTGTATTAATCTCAATTTTTACGGTACTTTCCCCTTCAATGGTGATCTCAATTCTACAGGGGTTTGTTGTTAGACAGCCTTCTGGTCTGCCAAAGTTAGAAAAATTGAAGCTAGTTAGGCCTTCTGATATCGAAAAGTTAACATTATGTTTGGGGTCAACAGTGATTGTGGTGGTATCACCTTCATGACCTATTTTGCACCCATCTGGCAGACCAGTAATCGTATTAATTTGAGTTGCCTGTAAAGCGATTACAGAAGGGGATGATGCAAGTTGAACATTCAAACAAGTTGTTCCACTAGTTTGCTGCATAGAACGTAGCTGAATTGCTCGTAACTTAGTAATTAACTCATCACGATAAGTATATTCTTCAAAACCATTAGAGCTGAAAAACTTAGGTAATACTGTGACCGCCATGATTGATATCATAATGATGACAACAAGCAATTCGATCAGCGTAAAACCGAAGCTTTTTTTAAGTTTTAAGTTAGTTAAACGGGGCAGTGTCATTACACGCAGTCATTAACTGTAACGGTTGGTCTTTTACCTGGACCATCTGCGATAAGATACACAACAATGCAATCATCATCGACGCTAGTAGGTGTAGCAGTACCAGCATAATCAGCCTCAAAATAAACAAGCAAAGTATCAATACTGGTACCTAAAGAATGGTATTTATATGTTCCTTCAGCACTCAGGGGTAACAGCCTTTCAAACTCTTCTTTATCACCGATAGGATAACCGTAAGCGATGAATAACTCACCGTTACTCAAATAACCGACACCATCTCCAATATTAACGGTGTTCGGAGGGCTAAAGCGAAAAGGCTCATTATGATTGCCTTTAACAATTGATTTACCGTAAACAAGCGCTGACGCACTTTGCATTGACGCTTGTACACCATGTAAGGTTGACGTTTTTGCATCAACTTGTAAATTTATGAATTTAGGCACTGCTGTAACAGCCAATATGCCTAAAATGACAATAACCACAACCAACTCAATTAATGTAAAACCTTTATTATTCATTTTCTCTCTCTATTGAATTCGGCTTACGTATTTGCGTAAATAGTGACTTAAGTATATACAGTGTAGTCGACAATATTTTGCACAAAAATATAATTAATATGTTACAACACTTTAGCTATAAATTGTATACTCAATCCTCAGATTTTCCAGCCAGTCCATAAATGATATTTTTTATTTTCATGACGAGATTGATTAATAGTATTACCCGACTAATTACCTCAGAGCTATTTCCTTATCTTATTAAACAAGAAACCTTCTGAAATATAACTTCCGAGCTGACAAGTTTTGGGCTTTATTTTTGAGATGTTATTGTAAACTCATATTTAATTTTGTTATATGTTTAACGTGATTTGGCTTACTTGATGCTTTTATATAAAGAAATTATTACGATAACGGTAGATAAGCAATAGTGTCAATTAAGGAGGCTATTTTTGACTATTCTGGTTTTGATTTATATAATATTCATGATGCTGGCAACTTCTAATTACAAAGGAACATCCTTTTAGATGTTACTCTTATTGTTGCAAGTAATGTTGGTATTGAGCATCACCTAATTTGTGATGATTGGAAAATATTTTTTGTAATGAAAGTTTCTGAAACGGAGAGCATAGCTCTCCGTTTGTTAATAAAAATTGATTATTTATTAACAATCAGTTACAGCAGGAACTGGTATATCAGCATCGGCTGCCGTTGCTGCTTCCGTGTAAATAACAAAACAAGATGTAGGTACTACAGTTAATTTAGTGTTAGTTCCATCAGGATCAGGAGTTATATAAATAACATCTGAAATAGATGATACGACAAATTCACCATCGTCATTAGGTGCTGCTGCACCAACTGTGATATCTAGTAAGTCATTTTCCCATTCAGAAACCGAAGCGGCGTTTGAACGAGGGTAACCAAAGCTTACATTTACATTTTGTCCATTGACAACAATTACAGGTGTTGTACCCGTAGTATCACCATCTACATCTTCATTACCAACAATTAATGATTTGCTATGGGTAAGTGCTTTTACACTTTCAATTGAGCCTTTGATTGCATCTAAAGTGGCTGTACGCGCATCATCTTGTAAATCAATAAATTTAGGTGCTGCAGTCACTGCTAAAATACCTAAAATGACAATAACCACTACCAATTCAATTAAGGTAAAACCCTGTTGATTTGCTTTTACATTTAAACTATTTTTCATGCTTTTTCCTCAATTTACGAACGAATTTAATTTAACTTTATTTAATTTAACCTAAAAAATCCATTTAATCACTGCTCTAACCACGCTTACATTTATTAACAACACTTACTGCTTATCATTAATATAAATAATTACCGAACTATTTGCTGGCTGGTAACTAAAACTATTACCTATGGTAGTTAAGTCTGATGGGGTAATATAATCACCATCACTATCACGTAATAGCGTTTCTTTTAAATGGTAATGGCATAAAGTAGTAGCGCCACTACCAGATACATTCGCTAAATATCTAAAACTTCCATCTGCATTAATGTCGGCAACACTACCTGCCAATAATGGCGGTTGCTGTAATAAACTGTTCCATACAGAAATACAATCAGCTATCGCCATGCTTTTGCCATTAATACCAGACGCACTGTTAGTGCCAACAATATAACCTGGATTAATAATAGGTGAAGTAGAACTATCCTCACTCGTTAAATAAACAACAGTGCCATCGTAGTTAACCATATTAATGCTAGCCGTATCTTTTGGGCGCGCTTCAGCTTCCCATTGAGACCGTGCTAAAGATACACCAGTAGCAAAGCCTCCTGCCATGCCTTCTATATTGGCTTGCTTAGCTTGTTCGGTTAAATCTATAAATTTTGGAATAGCTGTTGCCGCCAAAAAACCCAAAATGACCACTACAATGACCAATTCGATTAACGTAAAACCAGCCTGTTTTGAGGCACGAATACTCAGCTGAGTTTGACGGCTTTGGGCTTTGCTATTGTTGATAATACTGTTATAGGTAATGCTTTTTATCATCGAGATAACCTTCTATATCAATTGGCGCTCTGAGTGTAGACTCGCTACGCGTTAGCCCAAAATATTCTTAAACTGACTTGAACCATAATATTAACATTATGGACAGTGACAGACTACTTTTCAATGTCAAATGATTACAATCACTTGCACATAATAGATAAATTACCAAATAAACACATTGTCGTGTAACTTATTCATTGGTAAATCAATTAACCTGCTGCACCTTACCTGTATCACTACGATAGTCAAAAGACTGACCATTAGCAATACTATAGCGACATAAGCGGCCGTTTTTTATAGATTTATTTTGAATTTCTATAGCTATCACTGCCGATTTGACCACTTGTAACGGCATTGTTAATGTTTGCTGCCATATGTAACTACAAGCTAGGTTAGGATGTTTACTATCTATCCAACCTGATTTGTTCACCTGAACGTATTGTTTCTCTTCACTATTTAGGCGGCTCAATACGACAACATCCGGCTGCTTATCCATTAGCCATTGGCCATGAACAACATTTACTTTACTAGTAAAGCTTTGTGCTAAGCCAACAAAGGCAGTATCAGTTATTTTTTCTTGCTGACTAAAAAAAAGATCTAATAATAACTTCATTAATACGGCAATAATGACCACGACAATAATAAATTCAATCGTTGAACTGTATTTTTTCTCTGAATAGCTAGGTGTATTATCCATAAATATTTCGGCTACCGTTGCATGGCCGATGCCATATCCCACATAGGTGTAAAAATACCTAGCGCTAAAACAAGTACCATTACCGCCACAACGACTAGTAATAATGGCTCAATTCGCGCTGTTAAGGTGGCTAAATCGTAATCAACTTCTCGCTCATAATAATCACCTACCTCGGTGAGTAACTCATCAACACGACCAGTTTCTTCACCTACAGCAACCATTTGAAGTACCAGAGGGGTAAATAAACTACTGGCAACAGATGATCTTAGTAAACTTTCACCACTTTCTATGCTTTGACGCATCGCGGTTATCTTATCTTGCATATAGGTATTATCAACCGCTTCAGCCACGAGTGTTAACCCTGTAGTCATTGGTACTCCTGCCTTTAACACAATCGCAAAACTGTGGGAAAATCGTGCCAAAATGGAACGCTCTATGATGCTACCAATGATTGGAATTTTAATTTTTCTTCTATCCCACTGATAACGCCCTTTCTTGGTGTTGAGTGACTGCTTTATCATAAAGAAGCTCAAAACGACGCCAAGTAACATGTAATGCCAATAGTTTATAAATAAATTTGAACTGGCAATTATAAACTGCGTAGCAGGCGGTAGTTCAGCACCTAAGCGTGAAAACATATCAGCAAATGTCGGTATCACAAAAATATTCAGAATAACCAAAGCAGCCGTTAAGGCAATAACAACCATACTTGGATACCGTAATGCTGCTTTAATACGCTTTCGAGTGTCCAGTTCACGCTCCAAATATGAAGTTAACTTTAAAAAGGCTTGATCTATTTGACCCGTATTTTCACCAACATGAACGAGTGAAACAAACAAATGGTCAAAAATTTTGGGGTGGTGATTTAACGCTGATGAAAATGTATACCCTCCCTCAAGTTGCTTACCTATGTCTGTCAGGGCCTTTTTCAAAGTGGCTGAATTTGCAGACTCAACCATCCCATTGATAGCGCGTAAAATAGGTACACCTGCTCGCATTAGCGCATACATTTGCCGACAAAATATAATGAGCTCTTCTAGTGAGACTCTACCATTACTTAGAAACTCTGAGATATCTATATTAGCACCGCTGCCATTAGACTCTTTAGCTGCGTTAATAGAGATTGGCGTAATGCCTTTTTTAAATATTTTTTCAGCAGCAACATCTACGTTAGCCGCTTCAATACTGTCTTTTACTTGGCTACCGCTGGCATTACGCCCGGTATAATTAAATGACGCCATAAATATCTCTATGTTTAACGTAAGGTTTTTTAACTACTTGTCCACAACTGAATACTGAACTTTAATTAATGTCAATTGTTTCAACTAAACGTAATACTTCTTCAACTGTAGTAGTTCCTTGTACAGCATAATCAAATGCGGCTTTTGCAAGTGGGGTAAAGCTAGGGCTTTCTTTTGCTAGTTTACCAAATAATTCGCTATCATTACGCTTAAGTGCCGACATCATGCCTTCATTCATTTCCAGTAACTCAAAAACACCAACTCGACCTTTGTAACCGGTATAGTGGCAAGTTTGACAACCTTTTCCATGCATAAATTGAGTCGTTTTAGCTATCTCGCCAGCTAAATTAGTTAACCAAAATAATTCTTGTTCATCTGCTTGGTATTCGGTCGAACAAGCATCACAAACTCTTCTGACTAACCGCTGAGCAACTATCGCACGTAACGCACTACCAACTAAAAAACCTGCAGCACCCATATCAATTAACCGTAGAGCACTTGTTATAGCGTCATTGGTATGCAGTGTTGATAATACTAAATGACCCGTAATTGCGCCTCGAAGACCAATTTCCACCGTTTCTTGATCACGCATTTCGCCCACCATCATAATATCGGGATCTTGACGAAGCGCTGTACGTAAAACACTAGAAAAAGTTAAGTCAATCTTGGCATTTACCTGTACTTGGTTGATACGGGGCAAACGGTATTCTACTGGATCTTCAACGGTAATTATTTTCTTAGTTGCCTCATTAAGTTCACTTAGAGCCGCATATAATGTAGTTGTTTTACCACTACCCGTTGGGCCTGTTACCAACACCATGCCATGTGGACGGTGAATTTGTAGTCGTACACGTTTAACAATATCTGCTGGCATACCCGTTTGTTCAAGAGATAATAATCCTGCAGATTGATCTAATAAACGCATTACTACCGACTCGCCATACTGAACAGGCATAGTCGACATTCGCACATCAATACTGTGACCACTGATCTCTAAATTAAATCGACCATCCTGAGGGATGCGCTTTTCTGAGATATCTAAGCCCGACATTAGCTTAAGGCGTAATACCATCGCCGAAGCAATTTTATTTTCTTTCAGTATTTTCTCTTGCAAGACACCATCAATACGCTGACGAATACGTAATTGATTTTCTTCTGGTTCAATATGAATATCTGATGCGCGCATTTGTACGGCATCTTCAAATACTGACTGCAGTAACTTACCTACTGTTGCATCGCCGCCTTCATCAAGAAAAGTAGTAGAAAGATCAAAGCTAGATGACTCTTCATATTCCTCTTCTAACTGGCTAGCAAAAGATTCTATTTCTGCTGTTCGGCGATATAAGCTATCAAAAGCATCAAAAATTTGTGATTCCATTACCACGGCAAGTTCAATACGTTTAGGCGATAGCATCCGTTCTAATTGATCTAGGCCACTTAAATCTGCAGGATCACTCATACCTAATAAAACGGAGTTACCTCGATCTTCAATGATCAGTGCTCTTAAACGTCTGGCATGAACTTCAGGTAATAAACTGGCGACATTAGGTGATATTTTGTGCTGAGAAATATCGAGAAATGGTACATCTAACTGCTGAGCTAAGAACTGTAATAATTGTCTTTCTGACAAATAATTTAGTTCAATTAAGGTATCACCAAGTTTTCGACCAGTTTGCTTTTGACTCGATAACGCCTGCATTAATTGCTCATTGGTAATGATATTTTCATGTACCAATAAGTCACCTAAACGCATTTTTAATTTGGGTGCTGCCATAAGTTATCCTACTGTCCTATTACCTGTATTCGTTGCTGAACAAATTTTTCTGAAGAAGCAGATAAATCGTTTTTTGTAAGTGCTTTTTTATACGCTTTATTTGCCAAACTAAACTGACTATTTTTATCGTACAACACCGCTAAAGCAAGTTGCCATCGCCCCATTTCTGGCTGCATCGATATCAGCACTTTATAAGCTTTTACAGCAACTTCGTTTTGTCTCGCTTGCTGTGCAGTGTTAGCTAACATTACCTGATACTTCTGGTCTTTTAATTGGGCTAATGGTTTTAAAGTATTAAGTGCTGTGGTTACATGACCTTGCTGCAAATGTATTCGTGCTTTCATCTCACGTAAGCTACTATCTTTACTATTTAATGAGATACCTTGTGATAGTAAATTTGTCGCATCTTGGTATGCTTGTCGGCCAAACCATAATGCAGCTAATTTTTTACGTGTTTGACTATCACCTGGTTTGATAATAAGTACATCTTCAAAAAGAGTTTCAGCTTTTGTGATTTGTTTAGCTGCAAGTGCTTTTTCAGCTGACGCTAACTTTTGCTGTGCTAATTCATCTGCCGATAACTGTCGACGTGATACCGACATTTTATTTACTCTCTGCATATTAGCTGTTTCAGGACTTTCATGCTGGTGTGCTGTAGTACCCTCTGGATGAATATGATCTTGTGTGATCGCTTGTACTTTTTTCGCTGGTGTTACTTTGCTGGTATTATTTCTTTCAACATGTTTTGGTGTAACTAAAGGAGGAGCGATATTACCTACTTTTTGTGGATTTTCTTTTAATACAATATTTTTAGCTACTGGCTGAATGACTTCGGGTGAAGTCGCATGGGGAACTGCTTTTGCTTTTATTGATTCATCCTTTATCGCTTTGACACTATCTATCATCACTCGGGCTGGTACAGCATCATTATTCCCCCCCTCCACTAACGGCATGTTGTCTTTTACTTGTTTACCCTGCAAAAGCTGTAAAGTTGATTTGACCTCACTAACTCTTTTTTCTGCTCGCAATGCATTGTTTTCACTGGTTAGTTGCCAAACATAAAAACCGATAAAACATATAACCAACATCAAAATAGCAGTTAGCGCTATAATTTTAATTGGGGAGTGTAATGGTGTATTATTAGCTGGCTGTGGCGTTAACTGGCCAGATTCTGGACTTCTCTGTTCCAAATCTTTTAACATCTGATTAATAACACTCATGATTTAGCCACCAAGGTATAATAAGTAAATAACAATACACTTAATAAACCTACCAATGAAAAGGCAAGCAAGTTTCGTTTAGGGCCTGGCTCAATACTTTCTGTATCTTTCACAGCGGCATTAAGTAATTTCACTGTCATATTGTAATGACCCTGACCATATGCAAGCATTAACATTTTATGGCATAAAACATTTACCAAGCGCGGTACCCCTTTACTAATTCGAGTAATATATTTACAAAGCTTAGCTGAAAAGAGTTCTGCTCCCTTATAACCTGCCACTTGTAATCTGTGCTGAATATATTGCTGCACTTCATTGGAATTCATTGCCCTTAATTTATAGGCAAATGTAATACGCTGCCTCAATTGACGAAATTCAGTTTTTGCTAAGCGTTGGTCAAGCTCAGGCTGCGCAAATAAGACTACTTGTAATAACTTACGCGTTTCTGTTTCTAAATTAGTGAATAACCTAAGCGCCTCTAAACTATCTTCAGGTAGTGCCTGCGCCTCATCAAGTATGAGTACTACTGAATGTCCTTGCCCGTGCAGCTCTAATAAACGAGTTTGAATACGTTGAGTTAACAGTTGGACAGACATGCGTTGTGCCTGTTTAACACCTAATTCTACGGCAACTGCACGTCGTAATTCATCAGGGTTCAGGTAAGGATTAGGAATATACGCAGTAACGAAATGTTCCGGTATTTCATTAAGTAATTTTCGGCACAGTAGTGTCTTTCCTGTGCCTACCTCACCAACAACCTTGATGAAGCCTTCTCCTGTTTGCAATGCTGTAGACAGCACTGCAAGGGCTTCATTATGTGGCGCTAATGGCAAATAAAAATTGGTATTAGGTGTTAACGTAAAAGGCAATTCAGCTAAACCAAAATGGTATAAGTACATATTATTTTGCCAATCAAACTAAGCTAAATAAACTGAGCTAGACAACTAAGCATCTCTGCTTACTAATCTTGCTCAAATGAGTCAGGTACACTTGCTTGGCAAACATCATGAGTTTGAGCATATTCAGCATTTTCACATTGCTCTTGGCACTCTTCGCTTAACTCATCTTTACTTGATAATTCACATACTTCAATTTCTTCTGGAAACCATTTAGTGAGTAAACTACGTGCATCTTGCAACTGATTTTTCCAAGTATCCTGACCTACAACAATAGGTTTAAGCATGATAACTAATTCACGTTTTTGAGACTTCTGTGATTTATTTTTAAATAACTCACCAAGAAATGGTATATCTCCCAAAATAGGCGTTTTAGATTCCATATCGATATTATATGTTTCAATTAAACCACCAATCACCACTACTTCGCCAGATTGAGCACGAATAATAGTATCTGATTCCCTAACACTACTTTGTGCTAATGGTAGAATCAGCTCTTCACTACCTATTTGAATGGTTTTATTTTGTTCTTCGGTAATTGTTACTGAAGGATGAACATGTAAAATAACGCTACCATCTTTACTTATTTGTGGTGTTACATCTAAGGCAATACCGGAGAAGAATGGTGTTAATTCAATTTCTGGCGTTGTTGTAGTTGAGGTCCCAGTAGTAGTTGTACTCGAAACTTCCGTGACAAAGTACTCATCTTCGCCTACTTTAATAACCGCTTTTTGGTTATTAGTTGCGGTAATACGTGGACTTGAAAGTACCTGCACATTACCTTGGGTTTGTAGTAACTCAATAACTCCTGAAAATTCACTGCCATTAGTTGTTTTACTAAATGCCATGGAGTTCACACCACCAATAGTATTCGATATAACATTACCTATAACATTACCTGTGGTTGAGTAGACAATTTCAGCACTACCAACTTGATCAAGTACTTTCTCCCACTTAATACCTTGTTGGAAATCATCGTTAAGTGTAACTTCCATGATTTTTGCTTCGATAATGACCTGACGATGCAAATGGCTTTCAGTATCTTTAATAAATTTTTTCACCGCTGTAAGTTCTTGTGGTAATGCACGCACCGTCACTAAACCTGCTTGTGGTGATACAATCACTGAACGGCCATCTCCGGTACCTACAAAAGCGGTTAGTGATTTTTTCAACTCATCCCAAAAATTTGATTCGTTTTCAGTGTATAAGTTAATACCACTATTTTGATTACTCGAACCACTATTGCCACTACGGTTATTATTACCACTATTGTTACTGTTACTGCTGCTACTACCGCTATTACTACTGTTGTTACCACTATTAGGATCATTTTCAGATACACCACCTGAGTTAATAGTGGTACTAGATGAGCCAAAACGTTTTAAAAACAAGTAATTTAAAGCAATCGTTTCAGTGCGTATTCCTGGAGGAAAGACTTGCACTACGTTGCCTATGCGGCGAATTTCATAGCCATATACATCTTCAACAACAATTAATGCTTCAGATAACGTTACATTAGTTAAACTTAATGAGATTTGACCAACAACATCAGGATGAATAACAACGTTATACTGTGAACCTCTGACAATTGCTTGAAAAAAATCTTTAGCTGCAACCTCGGTTGCCGAAATTTCCAAACGTTTTTCCGCCAACATTCCCTGTTTAGCTTGATTCATATTATCTAACATGAACTCTTGCTGCACCGAATTAGGCACTTGTGTTAACGGTTTTGGCCCATTAAATTTTTTGCTATCTTTAATAGCTTTATCGAGATCTTCTTTAAATTCTACCGGTTCATTAGGTACTGTTTGACAGCCTACGAGGGTAAAGAATAATGTAGATAAAGCGATTTTTAGTTTCAATTTTTTCATAGGGGGGCTTATTTTTATCATTATTTAGCTACCGAATTTTCTACGACGTTACTTTGAAAACCGGCATGTTTAAAAATATTAATTTTCAAACGTTTCGATTTACTGCGCATTATTACACTATGACTATTAATTGCTGTAATACGATATTCACCAACATAGTCAAACATCTTATAGATCTCGCCATTGATAACAGCGGTGTGAATACCGTCACCATGGATAATTGAGCTTAATATAAAGCCACCGTCTCGTTTTAATTGGATATTGCTCCCGGTACCACTTACGCCAAAAGGCCTAGTTGGATCAACATCAGCTGCGTTACTGATTAACGGAGATAATGTGCTTATTACCGCAATAAAACTAGAGGCGAAGAATAAATTCATATGAGTTTTAAACACCAATAAACTCCTTATTTAATCCTAAACTATAAATAATTATTTCCACTTCGCTATTTGGGTACTCTTTGACTTCAAATTGAAAACCTTGCCAAAAAAACTTCCACGATAATTGTTCTAGCTGCTGTAAGTAATTACGTAACTGAAAATACTTACCTGACAACTTAATTTTTATACCGTGTTTATACAAATTTAATCCAGGGAGCTCTGTTGTAGATACAATATTATTAGCATTAGGCTGACTTTGAGAAAGGTCTAATAAAGGCTTAGCACCAATTAACTCAAAAGAAAGTAATGATACCCCCGGTTCTAACTTAAGCAATTTAAGTAAAGCTTCACGCATTTCACTTGGGCTTATCAAGTCATTAGTTAAATGTACTAACTGGCTATCAACCTTAGCAAGTTTAACTTCAAGTTCAGCTATTTGTTTTATTACATCTTGATCAGGATCTTGTTTAAGCGCTGCTTGGTATTCATTAATAGAAAAGACAAGTGATTGATTTCCTGACTTCATCACTCTACTTTGTTCATTAAAATGATTTACCTTGGCTGTTTTATCATCAATAAAAACATATGAAATAATAAAAAATATTGCCACTAGCCCTGTTATCAATACTAAATATTGCTCACGACTGGTTAATTGTAAGAACTTATCACCATAGTCTTGCCATTGTTTGTTCATTAACTTTCGCCCTCATTTGCCGCCGAGCTAACTATAAATTCAGTAATATTATCTTCATTTTTAGCAAGCTTAAAATGCACAAATGCCTTCCCTGATAATAAACGGGACTTTTTAAAACCAGCCAGCCATGCGGGTACTGCTTGAGGGGTTAGGGCTAATCCAGTGAAAGTCATATCTTGAGCGTTAATACTAATTGTTTGTAATCTAATATCTTTATGGTGCATAGCAGAAAGGTCATTCATTGCCATGACAAAACCACCAGCAAAAGTTTCTTTTGAGTTAGTTAATTTATTGAGTAACGCGTCTTTATGTCGCATGACTAATTTTATAGTATTCAAATTTTGTGATAACGCAGGTGAAATTTTCCTGTTTTGCAATTGTGCTTCTAAATTTTTAGCGAGTGTTGTTTTTACTTGTTGCTCTTTTAACATACCATCATATATTGCTGCTGATTGACGTAAATTCATTTCAGTAACAATAGCCCAAATCAACATAATCAAGAACAATCCTGACCACACACCAGCCACTCGGCTTAATGTTAACAATTGCTTTTCAGGAAAAATCTCTGGCTGTAATAAGTTAATACTATGTTTAGCTGTCATTATGATCTCCTGCGGAATACCCTGCTTCATCTTTGGATACAGTAGTATCTAAGCTAGCCCCAATTGCGGCACCAAACTCTCTATGTTGATGATAGGGACTTGGGATTTCAAGTAAACTTACTGGCACAGCTGAATTTTCTGATAACTTATCGATAAAGACACTTTCCAACTCGATTGGCAACAGTACCTTTATTTCTTTGATAGGGGCTTGTTTAAGCTGACGCTCAAAGTAATCAGTCGAACGTTGTATTTCTAAGCTAATGTCATCAATAGTGGCAAAAGATAACTCTTCTGCGGTTTTATTGCCTATTTGAGAAAATCCACGTAGACGACGTTGAAAATATATTTGGCTATTTTTAACGATTAGTAGAACTATCTCTTCATTAGGTTGCTGACACACCAATAAATTTGCTTCACCTTTTGTCGGTAATAAATTTGCAAAAGCAAATTCTTGTGTAGTGATAGCACTTACTTTTACTGCCCCATGCTCTGTCGCTGCCACAAGCCTCTTTAATTCATCCAAGGGAGCACAGACAACATTAATTCTTTCTTTGCCACCAGAAAGTACTGGTGCATCATAATAATCTAACACCATATTATTGGGTGAAATGCTGACTAGATCTTTAATTTGCCACTTCAAAGCACTGTTTATTTCATCTTCAGGCAGACTTGGCTTATCTATTTGCACCACTTGCGATTGTGCTTCGTTAAGCACTAAACTCGCAGAACCAGCAAGTTCACAATCGCTATGAAGTTTTTCAATAGCTTGTGAAAAACGTGCTGAGTTTGCCTTTTCATGCTGAAAGACTACTTTAGCGACAGTATTGCTTTTAGATTTGGTAACGGATTCTTGCGTAGGAATTGAACACAAGGAGACACCCTGCTGCTGAAACGCAATACCAAGGCGTTGACTTGAACTATTTTTTGCAAAAATTTGGCTTATTTTCGTTAAAAATGACATTTATCGGCAATACCGCATTGTAGCTAAAATCATTTGTAATCTTACCCCTTGTTACGCCTACAGGGCAAGCTTTACTGGTGACTATAGCTAAGTTTATTAGTAATTTAAACTACAAAGGCTCGCCTTTTTTAGCAGCAAGTTTGTGTTCAACTCATTTTATTACTGCAGCAATATAGCCAGAATAAAAACTCCGGTATATAACCATATCGTTTATAATAGTCTATAAACTTGCTATTAGTTAACTTCTGCTAAAATAATAATGTCTAAGCCTCTGTCAATTCTACATAAAATAGACCACACACTCTTTAAACAATGCAAAGTTACAGTGCAAGTTAAGCGTGATGATTTACTACATAATATAATATCGGGTAATAAATGGCGAAAATTGAAATACAACCTTGAGTCACTCAAAGCCAATAACTACGTAGGTGCTTTAACTTTTGGTGGTAGCTATTCAAACCATATTCACGCTTTTGCCTATGCATGTAAACAAGCAGGCATCCCTTGTATAGGTATTATTCGCGGAGAAGAACGTTATAAAAACAACTTTACCTTAACCTGGGCAAGACACTGGGGCATGCAGTGCCACTTTGTCGACAGAAAAACTTATCGTCGCCGATTTGAGACAGGCTTCCTCTGTGAACTTAAAACTCGATACCCGCGATACTTTGTTATACCTGAAGGCGGCAGCAATGACCTAGCTATTCCAGGTGTAGCCGAGATATTACCTGAATTAAATACACAAACGCAATTCGACACTTTAATAGCACCAGTTGGCTCCGGTGGTACTTTAGCTGGTCTTATATCAGGTGACAGTGTCGCTAATAGTGAACAACATAAAATTTTAGGTATTGCTGTATTGAAACAGGCAGAATACCTAACAGAGGAAATTAAGCGCTTACTTACCCCGCAAGCTAAACAGCATGATAATTGGCAATTATTAACAAACTTTCACCGTGGTGGTTATGGAAAATTTAGTGATGATGACGCCAAACGGATCATTGAGTTTAATCAACAAACAGGCATTACATTTGAGCCAGTATATTCTGGCAAGATGATTTTAGCCGTACTTGATTTATTAGCGCAAGGTTACTTTAAACAACATGAACGTATCATATTATTGCACACAGGTGGAATACAAGGATTAGGGGGCATGATAGAGCAAGGTAAGTTAAGTGAAAGAAATTGGCCTAGTCCGGCTAAGGCTCCTTGTGAATAACCTTAGCCTTGTTAACGTATGTAATAGTACTCTTATATAAATTAACTGTAATCTTACCTAACTACTCTTAACTCGACTTAACTAGTTTGATTAGAACCTAAGCAGATATCGACCCTGCTGATCTGCACGGCCAATAAATGATAAGGCAGATCTCAACTCGGCAGGAAACTTAGCACCGGGCTTTAAGAAACCTTGACCAGTAGCCTTTTGTGAGGCTAATGATAAACGCGCTACAAAACTCAAACCTAAATTATTTTCAGGTGATATCTTGGCTAACAAGTCATCCTTTTCACAATATAAATCGGCTTTTATACTACCCAATTTAATCGTGTTATCTAGGGCTATTACCCCTGAACGTAACCAAGTAACTTGACCTTTAGCTTGTTGACAAGTTGGCTTACCAGCAATATTTAAACTTAGCTCCGAGAAAGTTAATTCAACATTACCTTGCGCTGTTACAGGTATAGGCAGAGGTAATTGTTTAGCTATATCATTGGCCGAAACATATAATTCAACATCTTGTAGTAGTAGTTCTTTTGAAGAAACCGTCATGTTAAATTTACCCTCAGGTCCCGCTGATACAGGATTACCAAAGCTTGCGCTAACCTGAGGAGACAAAGTTAATAGCGACCAAAAACTGAGCTGAGTTTTAATTTGCTGAATTTGATTATTATTTGCGGTAACTTGAGCTATTTCACCTTGCCAAATTGAGCCAGAAACGCCACCTATTTCAACAAATCTTGGTAATTCAATATTATTTATTACTAATGCTAGCGGCATACTTGCCACTAAAAAAACCACATAACTGCTAAAAAAAACTGCAGTATAAGCAAACCACTTCTTCATCTAATCTCTCAATATTGAATTATTTACTGTGCTGTAATTATTACGCTGTATCTACCTAGATAAATTACGATACTTTATAACCGAGCAAGATGTAAGCGGCGTACTTTTACTTCACCGGTACTATCCCCCTGAGTTAAATCAATAGCTTTAACTTGCAAACCTTCATTATTTGCTAAATGCTCTAACCAAAAAAGTAATTGGGTAAACGGAGTGCTATCTATCCATACTTGTAATTCATCACCTTGAGGTTGCATACGAGTAATGTTCAATTTATATGTTTTAGCACTACGGTTAGCGACACTTGAGATACTACCACTAAGTGTTGCTTTACCACCTGAACGCTTGGCTTGTTGATATAAAGCGGTATTTTCTTCTACCCAAGTTAACAATTGTTGTTGTCTTGCTAACTTACTACTCGCTTCAGTCAAACCATTATTAAGTGGTTGCCAAATCGCACTATAAAAAATAAACACTAGAAAAACTAAGCCCATTGCCGCGACTAGGCGCTGCTCTCTAATGTTTAATTGCTGCCACCATGCTTTCATTATGATGTTTCCTTATTACTTTTACTACTGCGCTTCTTAGCTGTTGATTTTCGCTTGTTTTTTGCTTTATTAACGCCTTTATTCGAGATACTAAACGAACCAGTTACTTGGTCACCTTGGTTACTTTGTGAACCTTGTTTAACGGTAAAGTTAGCTGTAGATAATGCAACACTAAATTGCTCGAAAGCTTGATAATCTTTTGCTGCCGCTTGAATACGTAATTCTTGTCGCTTACCATCAAACTTTAACGTTTCAGGTTTTAGTGCTGGTACTTTAGCAAAAGCCGGTTGCACTTTAGCCAGCATGGCTAAAAATCCTTGCTTGTCACTCAGTCCGCCTAACAAGGCTAATTCTCGATTTAATTGAGACTTGATGGTAGAAATCCGTACTCTCTTGGTTTTTGGAAAGGCTTTTTTGTAATGCGAAACTATTTTTTGTTGAACATTATCTTGTTCAGCATGGAGTTGCCATAGCTGGACACCTTTATGACTCAAGTTAAGTAATAAGGCAAATAAAGCAACACCTGCCACCCATAACCATTGCTTGCCAGCATGACTACGAACTTCCTTAAGCTTGTATTGTCCTTGCAATAAGTTAAATCGATTTAATTTAGTGTTATCAGCCTTTGCCATTAATGCCAAAGGTAATTCTTCTGGCATAGGGGTAATTGCTAATTGCTCGCTATGCGCTAAAGGCGAAAATGCCTCTATCGATATACTAGTCTGTTGCTCAACTTCAGTACCTTCTTCTTGTGCATTTGCAAAAGCCTGACACTGTAACTGCCATGCGCTGGCATCTAATACAAATCCTTGCCAAAGGCTTTGACGCACAATCACTTGCTGCTGGTTATCACCTAAAGTAATTGCACTCCAAACATCTTCATTCATTGGCATAGCTAATACATCAGGAAAAATGTATCTAGTTTCAATTTCTGCTTCCGCTAACCATGACAGCCATTGCTGTATTTGCTTATGGGCAACAATAGCGGTAAAACAATTATTTCCATCAACATCATTAGGCAAATCCGCATAAGCAAAAAATAGCTGTTCAACTTCTTCAGCTAAGCTATCCTCTAACATATATGGCGCTGCTAAGCGCATTGCTCTGGAAGATTTTGCAGGCACTTTTAACGACTTTAATAATACATCACAGCCTGGCACCAAGACCTTTACTAACCTAGTTTTTGCCTTGTCAGTAAGTTCATTTAGTTGCTTAGCGTTTTTTAGCTCTCCGCTAGCAATAACTTCCTGCTCAGTACTGCTAGCTTCAGCCACGCCTAACCAATGAATGGTATCGTGTGCTTGACTGCCTAAGCGGATAAATAATGTTTCTGTCACTAGTTACGTCCTATAGTACGACTAATTATTTGAATTTGTTGAGTCTCATTAACTTGCATTATTGAGCTCATAGAAAAATAGCTATTGTTAAAACGTGCACTAGCTTTTAACTTAAAATAGTCACTATCAACAACAAACTGCGCTTTTTGCCACTTTTCCATTTTAATTTTACTTAATTCAGGTAGCTTATAGAAATCATCTAAATTTTCATAGCCTGAACTATCTCGTGCTCCCAATACTTCCTGGGCATCACTAAGACTTGAATCAAGTAGGGCTTGTAATAATTCCGGTTTTTCAGCATCTAGGGTATTAATATTAATTAGATGCTGGTTATTTTGTGGTAAGACACATACATAAGGCGTTAACGCTAATATAACTTCTGCGGTAAAATGCTCTACTAGTCTGAGTTCGTTAACACTCCCTAAATAGCTATTTGCTGCAAGGTAAGGAAACTCACGTGATGCATAATCATTATCTTCTGCGCCACCAGCTCCTGTTATCATATCATTATCATCTAACCAGTCAGTTAACGCATTTACCATTGCTTCAGCTTCAAATGCGCCTATGCCTTCAACATTTAAATTAACAATAAGTGCTTCAAGAGCCGTTGCAGCGGGTAACTGTTTAGCATTACCTGATTTACTCTTTGGTGGTGGCGTTGTCGTTTTACTATCGGTTTTACTCTCTGTTTTTGAAGAGTTAGTGGTATTACCTGAGCCACTATCACCCGCGTCATCTTTTGTTTTTGCGCTCGGATGTAAGGCATTAAGGTTTAAGCAACTTTGTAAATCTGTAATCTCACCACTTATTTCACCAAAATCGACGGGATAATTGCTACCTTCTTCTGCCCAAATTTGTTCAAGATGAGTCACTTTGGGTTCATCTTTAAAGGCTTTCATTAATACACGTTTGGTAAATGCCTCCGCCCCCAAAGCATACCAATATGCTTGTTGATTAAAGCTGATGTTAGTACTGCGTTGCATTTGTGTTTGCAAACGGGTTGTCATCTGCGCAGCAATAATTGAGCATAACGCGACAATAAGCATAACGGTAATTAACGCAACACCTTTTTGGTGCAAACGAGTTAAGTTAAATGTGAGTTGATTATTCGCCATAAGCTAAGTCTTTTTCTGTTCATCTGCAGCGTGATCACCCGCCACGAGAAATTGACGACGAATCAAACCATAATCTTCAGTTTCTATCTCAATAGCTATCGCGAGCGGTAAAGCATTTCCAGACCACTTTTTTTGCCACTTTTTACCATCATAAAACTCAAATGCTAAGCTGGTTACTTGTGTGATCAACGGTCTAATTTTTGGCTCTTGGCCAACGACCGCGTCAACAAAGTTATAATGCAAGCGTTGCAACGTTTCCTCTTCAAGACGATAAGCAACACTTTGCATATCACTTCGTGGTAATAATAAACCTGGATTTGTCCAGCCATTACGTACAAAAGCAATCGCCTGTTCATCCGCTAAAAAACTATCATCGGATGTTTGTATAAAGCTGTCACCTGGTGCTTCACCATTAACACGCATACTGCGTTTAGCTATCTGAGTAAAATCTCGCTCCATCAATAAGAAGGCACGCTGTAATTCATTCTGCCGCTCACTGCGTACCTTTGAGTTTTCATCACCACGTAGGACAGTATCAAATATGGTAAAACTTGCTAAACTGACCACAGAAAATATAGCAACGGCGATCAGCACCTCTAGCAGGGTAAAGCCTTGTTCTGATTTACTAGGCGCAGATGACAGCCTAGCTTTCGACTTACAGGTAATTACTTTCATCAGGGTTTATCCTGAGCAAGGTAGGTCATTAAGCTAGCATTTACTAACTCTTCATCCTCATCTAAACGGACTTCCATTACCAGCGAACGTAATTCTTTATTAGTAGTTTTAATCACTTTTTGTTGCCAATACCAAGTTCGGCCTGCCATTTCTACCTTACCCTTACGGTTATTTTTTGGAGGCCAAGTTTTATCTAAACTCACTTCCACTAATTGATTAGAGGCAACCCAGTTGGCAAACATTTGCTCTTCTAAATGACTAATGTGGCGATAATTATTATCAGCGACACCAAGTAAAGCAACACCAGCAATTGCAAAGACGGCCATAGCTAACATCACTTCAATTAAGGTAAAGCCCTGTTGATTTTTTCCATTAACTTTATGGCTTAGATTAAAAATATCCCTAGAATTAATCATCGAGTACAGGCCCCTCAATGGTTAATGGTATGCTGTATATACCCGTTACGCGATAAGCCAGATCTTCGGCATCCTCGGTATAAGCGACTTCTTCCGTTAAACGAAACGTGACACTAAATGGTGTTAGGTCGCCACCAGAGAGGATATATACCTGTGGAATTATTTTTTCTTCTTGCTCTTCTTTAGACATTAAGGTGAAGTCTTCTTCATCTTTTTCTTTAAAAGTATCTGTATCGAAAAGCATGGGTTCATCTATAGGTAGGTCATCAAGCTCAACACTTAATTCAATGTCTTCTGGTACCGTCACATTCGCCTGCCAGTCTTGATCTGGAATTTCAGCCCATTTAGTGCCGTCATACCCAAGAAACTGATAACTGTCTTTTTTAACGATTAAACCTAATTCAATATTATTGAGCATGCCATAATCTGCAGCCACTTCAAAAATGGCAGCAAAACGTGCACTTTCAAACTTCAATTTATCTTCAGCTTCATTACCGGAAACATTAAATTGTACCAAACTGGCCATAAGACCAATAAGCACAACAACAACCATCACCTCAATTAAGGTAAAGCCACTGTGTTTTATTGTTAATGCCGATAGTTTTTTCATAAGGTAATCCGTAAGGGTTGAGCTTGAAGCTGCAAGGCTAAATTTAACAGAGATGGTACGGAGTTGACGTTAGTGCTAGTCAATAAATACCTTCAACGCCTAAATTTAGTTTTACAGCTATAAGATCAGCTATTACCTATTGGAAGTCGCCCAAATTCCAATTGCCAATGTCATCTTCTGTTCCAGCTTCACCATCTGGTCCTACTGAAAATACATCCATACGACCCTGTTCTCCTGGATTCAATAAAAGGTAATCATTACCCCATGGATCTTTAGGTAAACGTTTTACATAGCCACCTTCAGGGAAACGACGTGGCTCTGGCTCAACATCTGTTTGATCTACAAGCGCTTCTAAACCTTGCTCTGTAGTTGGATAGTCATAATTATCCATTTTATATAAACTTAAAGAGGTCTCCAGTGCAGTAACATCAGAAATGGCCTTTTGCATATTTGCACGCTCTTGACTGCCCATTAAATTCGGCACAACCATACTGGCAAGAATACCTAGAATCACGATAACGACCATTACCTCTAATAGAGTAAAACCTTGTGCTTTTTTCATATTCATAGTGCTTTCCTAACGTCTGATAAATTGAGTTCATGGCAGTTTAACTACCAATAAAAGTTAACCGCCAACTAGGCTGTTAAGTTGTAAAATGGGTTGCAAAATGGCCATAACAATAAACAGTACCACGCCCGCCATGGCAACCATAAGCGCTGGTTCAAATGCTTTTAACGAAATACTCACCAAAGCCTCAAACTCTCTATCTTGGTTATCAGCTGCTCGGCCAAGCATATGTTCTAACTGACCACTTTTTTCGCCACTGGCAATCATATGTAGCATCATCGGTGGAAATAATTTAGTTTGCTCCAATGACACCCGTAAACTTGCCCCTTCTCGTACTTTATCGGTAGAGGCACTTACTTGCTGTTTAATATATAAATTATCAAGTACTTGCCCTGAAATGCGCATGCTCTCTAATAAGGGGACCGCACTGGCCGTTAAAATACTTAAGGTTCTAGCAAAACGTGCAGTATTAATACCACGCGCAACTTTGCCAATTCCTGGTATGCGCAGTATATTTTTGTGAAAGGACATTTCAAAATCAGGTTTTTTCAATAATTGCGAAAAAATAAATACTAAAGCGGTAAACAACAAGACAAGCGCTAAACCATAATCTCGAAGAAAGTCACTGCTAGCAATTAAAAACTGCGTGGTTCCAGGTAAATTTTCACCCATATGCTCAAATTGACCTACAATTTTTGGTACAACCGCCGTTAATAAAATGGCGATAACGCCCACAGCAACCACAGTCATGATAATAGGATAAACTAATGCTTGGATAAGTTGTGAGCGCATTTGTTGACGCTGCTCAGTATAATCAGCTAAACGATTGAGAACTTTATCTAAATGACCTGATTTTTCACCCGCAGCCACCATAGCCCGATACAAGCGATTGAAGACTTTTGGGTATTCAGCCATACTTTCAGACAAACCATAACCTTCGGTCACTTTGGTACGTACACCCATAATCATACTTTTGATGCGATTTTTTTCGCACTGCTCACCCACTGCCATTAATGACTCTTCTAACGGCAAACCAGACTCAACCAATGTGGCCAATTGACGAGTAATAAGCGCCAATTCAGCTGCTGATACTTTACCACCAGCACTTTTCCCGAAACTCGCCGAAAAACCTTTTTTATCACTTTCAGCCTTGCCTTTGCCTATCGTCGCCGTTACAGCAGTTGGCATTAAGCCTTGGTCACGTAATAGTCCTCGAACTTGTCTAGGAGTATCGCCCTCAATAACACCTTTTTTAGTTTTACCGCGACTATCTACCGCTTGGTATTCAAATGCTGCCATAACTAATTATTGACCCCATATTTAATGAAGAAACATCGAGTGAATACGTATATTGCGGATCTGTTTATGACTAATGCAGCTTTTTTTAGTTCAGTATATTGGTTCATAGAAAACACTTACGTATTTGTGAATTAATCTTCACGAGTAACACGTAAAACCTCCTCTAAAGTAGTTTGCCCCAACATTACTTTATCAAATCCATCTTGACGAATACTGGCATTAGCGCGACGGGCATATTTTTCAATAGCTTGTTCGCCATGACCATTATGAATAATTTCTCTAATTTGCTCATCGACAGGTAACAGCTCATGAATACCCATACGGCCACGATAACCTTTAAAACTACATTCTTTACAACCGACTGCTCGGTGGATCATGGCATTATTATCTGCTGGCAATGCTAATAAGTGTCGCTCCTCTTCATCAGGTAAGTGACTTTCTTTACAATGTCTACATAAAGTTCGTACCAAGCGCTGGGCTAACACGCCCAGTAAACTTGATGAAAGGAGGAATGGCTCAACCCCCATATCTTCCATACGTGTAATAGCACCTGCGGCAGTATTGGTATGTAAGGTAGATAAAACCAAATGCCCGGTTAAACTGGCTTGTACTGCAATTTGTGCAGTTTCTAAATCTCGAATTTCACCAACCATAACCACATCGGGATCTTGACGTAAAATAGCGCGCAACCCACGAGCAAAAGTCATATCAACTTTACTATTTACTTGAGTTTGCCCTATCCCTTCAATGGCATATTCAATCGGGTCTTCACACGTTAAAATGTTACGTTCTTTGGCATCTATTTGCATTAAACCCGCATACAACGTGGTACTTTTACCTGAGCCTGTTGGTCCGGTAACTAAAATAATGCCATGTGGTTTTTCAATTAGATTTGAGAAATTACCACGGTTTGTATCTGTCATACCAAGATCTTTCAAATCAAGACGAGCTGCATTTTTATCAAGTAAACGTAAAACCACGCGCTCACCATGACCTGTAGGCATAGTAGATACACGAACATCAACGGCTCTGCCACCAATGCGTAAAGATATACGACCATCTTGTGGGATTCGCTTCTCAGCAATATCAAGCTTAGCCATAACCTTAATACGTGATACTAATAATGAGGCTAGTTTTCGGTTTGGCTTAAGTACTTCACGAAGTACACCATCAACTCGAAACCTAATTTGCAAAGTATTTTCAAAGGTTTCAATATGTATATCTGAGGCACTTTCTTTGATCGCCTCACTGAGCATGGCATTGATTAATTTAATAATCGGCGCATCATCTTCATTTTCGAGTAAATCTTCACTTTCGGTAAATTCATCAGCCAGAGAATATAAGTCAACTTCATTGCCAATGTCTTCCATCATTTGCTGTGCTTCAGACGAGTCTCGCTGATAAGCTTGAGTTAACAATAATTCAAAAGCTGTAGGCTGTAGAAAATCAAATGCAAAAGGCGCTTTGAGTATGCGTCGTACTTCTAAAATAATATCAAAATTAACATCTGCCAAGCAGTGCAGAATATATTCACCGTTTTCTTCATCGGTTGAAATAAGTACGCTATGGCGCTTAGCAAATGCAAATGGTAATAACCAAGCACTACTTGCTTCTTCTTGCTCAAGATCATCTTGAGCAACTGGCTCTATGGCTGCCTGTGCCATATCGTTAGTTGTCTCTTCATTAGCCATAAGATTATCTACCATTAAGTCGTCAGCCATTACTGCTTTTCTTCTGCTATCGGCGGCTCAGGCAACTCAAGCTTCTTCTCTTCAAGCTTCTTTTGATACTCACCAAACGATGGTGGTAAGGTTAGGTTGTCTTGCCACTGCGGTAAGATTGGCATATTTTCATTACTCATTAATGACAAACCTTCTTCGTGTTTACGAATTTGGTCCGCACGAATATAGTTATACTTAGTTTCACTAATCTCTGTCATTAACGCTGAATCACGAACGATCGTGGCACGTAAAAATACCATTAGATTACGTTTTCGTGTGCTGTTACTCGTTGATTTAAATAAATGACCAATAATTGGAATATCGCCTAGAATTGGCACCTTTTGCACACTTTCCTGTACGTCTTCATCAATCAAGCCTCCAAGAATAACCGTATCACCGCTGTCAGCCATTACCGTAGTTTTAATTTCTCTCTTGTTAATAGAAATATCAACACCGGTATTACCACTCACCGAGGAAGTTTCTTGCTCAATAGTAAGCTGTACAGCATTGCCTTCGTTAACTTGTGGCGTAACACGTAGCTTAATACCCACTTCTTGACGATCTACTGTTTGGAATGGATTAGTATTATTACTCCCTGTTGCAGAGCCAGTAATAATTGGTACTTCTTGACCAACAATAAAGTATGCTTCTTCATTATCTAAGGTGGTAATACTTGGTGTTGCTAAAACATTAGAGTTGGTATCACTGCTAACCGCTTGCACAATCGCGCCCCAATCATTTTTAGCAATACCAAACATCATACCGCTAACGTTACCTAAGGCCTGTGCAAGTATACTATAATCACCGTTGGTACTTTCTTTTGTATAGCCTGGCTGTACTACTTCACCATTACTTGGACTAAGTACTGGAGGTACATATTCTCCAGGTATCGATTCAGCCGCTTTGGCACCAGCGGCAACCGAGGAAATAGAAGCTGGGCCATTAGTAAATTGTGTAAAACCACCTTGTTCGTTATACCATTGCACACCTAAGCTAACGCCATCTGTTTCATAAACCTCAACAATAATCGCTTCCACTAATACTTGAGCACGACGAACATCTAATTGACGAATAACAGCTTCTAAAGAGCGCAACATATCAGGCTGAGCAGTAATAACTAAGGCATTAGTTGACTCGTGTGCTTCAATACTTACATCACGACCTTTACTAGTTGAACGTGCTTTAGTACTTTTGCCTTTAGTTTCTGCGGCAATAGAATCACTTACACCTTTTAATACTTTAACTAAGTCTTCTGCTTTTGAGTATTTAAGGTAATAAACTCGGGTATTACCATTGCTTTCTAATTCGCTATCTAAGCGCTTAACTAAACGAGCTACACGTTCACGCGCTTTGACTTCACCACTGACAATGACACTATTTGATCTATCGTCAGCTACAATTTTAGGAATAAGAAAGGTTGGTTGGCCTGCTTTACCGCCGGTAGGTTTATTCATCGCTTCAATAATACGTACCATTTCACCAGCAGAGGCATATTGAAGTTTGATTATTTCAACATCTTGGTCACCCGCTCTATCTACACGCTCAATAATTTTAACAAGGCGATTAACCGTTGATGCAGTACCCGTTAACATGATGACATTCGCAGGATCATAGTTAACTACGTTACCGCCACCAGCTTGGTCTGACAGTTGTCGCAATAAAGGTACTAATTCACGTACAGTAACATTTTTCACTTCAACAACACGGGTAACCATTTCATCACCCAAAATATTACTATCACTGCCAATAACAGGGATAGCTGCAGTTTTAGCATCTTTATTACGGATAATTTTAATAATATTATTATCCTTAGCTACAGCTGCATAACCATATACTTCAAGGACATTTAAAAAGAATTGGTAATATTGCTCTTCAGTTAACATGTCATAACTACGAACATTGATTTTACCCCGTACATTCGGGTCAACTATCATGGTCTTTTTTAAGTTTTTACCAACAATATTAACAAACTCGGTAATTTCAGTGCCCTTAAAATTTGGAGAGTATTGCACAGCACTGGCTTGACCAACGAAACATAGGCAATTTAATGCTACGGCTGTCGTTAAAACTAATAAAAACTTCTTCATCATAATGCTTATCTCTGCTTTATTATCTTTAATAGAAAATCGTTGATAGAAAGTCTTTTAGATAATTTTATCGCTTTATTGTTACGTTAATTATTCTACTAACTTAGTTCTTTAATCTAAGCTAATTAATATCTCTGTGAGGCTACCTTGACGATCTACTAATAAGGAAATATCACGTGCTTGTTTCATTTCAACCATGGCTTGCATTGCTTGTGTTGGGGCGATTAAGTCATAGCCATTCATTTCTACTGCTACATCTCCAGCTTTTAAACCCGAAAGTTTAAAAAACTCAGGTTTTTTACCTGGACGAAGTGAGTAACCCACTATTTTTCCGTCTTTACGCTTCGGTGAAATACGTAAATAATCCCCAATTTTCGCTGGATCTTTAGAAAACTCAGTACGTAAGCTTTTAGCAGTCGCTGTCAATTCTTTATTAGTTCTTTTATCAACAACACCCGAACGGGATGAATGTGGCCCTACTTTTCTTTCAGGTCTTTTAAGTGCCGGCTTAACTTCTACTTTTTGTGCGGGTTGATTGTAATCAAAACCATCTAACATTAATGTTTCTAGTCGTCCAGACTGTTTAATTAACACTCTGTCCATTAACACTTGCTCTAAATTAGCACGGGTTCCTATTATAATGTCACCAATGCCATAAGTTTCCTGTTTACCTTGGTTTTCAATGATTGCTGCTGCAATTGATTTATCATCACTTGCAACTAAACCTGACAAGGTTAAATTTAGCTTGGTTTCTGGTACGTTAGCCATTTCAATTTCTGGTTCAGCAATGTCACTCTCATTATATAAACCAAAAAGGTTAAGCGACTGTATTTTAGCAATATCAACAGCTTTATTTTTAGCTGTGTTATTGACTTGCCTATTATTAAGAGCTGATGAAGTATTTTGCTTAGATTGTGCCTGTGGGACAGCGGACCAGGTAATTTGTGCACCAATATAGGCAATATATGCCAATAATGCAGCCATCACTAATTGTGCAACACGTCGATGACCGAGTTGAGTGAATAGGGATGTAAGATCTGTCATACTACTTGGAAGAGCCATATCTACTTATATTATTGTTATTATTGAATAATCCGACAATGTTTTTCTAAAAACAGTTGTTAGATTTATGTTACATAAGCATGGATGATACTTGACCGCAAGCCAAGCAACAAGTCATTGCGCTGGTTTTTGAGCTAATTCAGCAAATTAAAACGTAACAAAAAAGCTTCTGCTAGATAATTAGCAGCTGTTATAATCATTATTCAGACTCAGCCACCCCATTAAAGTTCCACTGCTTAGGCTTATTATGACCATAAATAAAACACCTCAAAATAGCTCTACTCGATTAGATAAATGGCTCTGGGCTGCTAGATTTTACCGAACCCGCGCTATTGCAAAACAAATGATTGATGGCGGTAAGGTCTTTTACAATGGTCAACGGACTAAGTCGGGTAAAGCCGTATCAATCGGTGATATAATAAAAATCCGCCAAGGCTTTGAAGAAAAAGAAGTCACCGTAATTGCTTTAGCTGATAAACGAAAAGACGCCACTTTTGCGGACACTTTGTATCAAGAAAATAAACAGAGTATTGAAAGACGGGAAAAAAATTCCTTAGCACGTAAACAAGGTATTTTATTATCACCCGCTAGCGATACTAAACCAGATAAAAAACAACGTAGAAAACTGCGTGAATTTAAAGAAAGGATCTAACAACCATGAGCCAACTCAATGTATTAAACCGCTACTTATTTACCGATGCCCATGCCCGTGGTGAGCTTGTTCAACTAAGTAGTAGCTTTAAGAGTATTATAAAAAATCATAACTACCCTGCTGGCGTAGAGAAACTATTAGGCGAACTGCTTAGTGCAACTTGCTTATTAACAGCAACGTTGAAGTTTGAAGGTGATATCACTGTGCAATTACAAGGTGATGGTCCTGTTGGCTATATGTCGGTAAGTGGTAATAATAACCAACAGATGCGAGGAATTGCCAAAATAGCACAAGCAACCTCTGCAGAAACTTTGCCGGAATTAATTGGTAAAGGCACCATGATAATTACCATACGCCCTAGTGTTGGTGAAGCTTATCAAGGTGTTGTCGCCTTAGATAAAGATAACCTTGCTGATTGTTTGGCACATTACTTTGAAGTTTCAGAGCAAATCCCAACTAAAATTTGGTTATTCAGTAACACCGAACAACAAGTGGCTGCTGGTGCTCTAGTGCAATTATTACCAGATGGTGATGGTAGTGTTGAGAATAAAGAAAAGCAAAATAGTGATTTTGAACACTTATGCCAACTTACTAACACCATTAAAAGCGAAGAGATATTTTCATTAGAAGCCGAAGCATTACTTTATCGTTTATATCACCAAGAACAAGTTAATATTTTTGAACCTCAAGCAGTAAGCTATTTATGTGGCTGTTCTGCTGATAAATGTTTAGCCGCAATTTCACAAATAGAACCAAGTGAAATAAAAGCTATCTTAGCTGAGCAAGGTAAAATATCAATGACGTGTGATTATTGTATCACCACTTATGATTTCGATGAACTGAGCCTACAAAGTTTCATTTCGAAAGATAGTCATTAGAAAATATGCATACTTTTTAATATAACTTAGTCCAAAATACAGATATTAATTATCACTTATTCCACAATGTGGTAATTAATATCTGCACACAACCTCTACACATCCCGCTACCAGCCTACTTTAAGACTTGTTTTAGCTGAATAAAAATAATTTTCTCCATATCCATTCATGATAGTTATAATGAAAACTTTCACATTAAAGCATTTTTTACTTTCGTTTTGTTCGCGATTATCCTAAAATACTCACAATGAAGGCAGCCTGAAAACTTTCAGTATGAACTTCATTACTCACATAACTTAAAATATAAATTTGTCATACTTAGGAGTGAACTTGCTATGACCGCCCCGAAAAACTCAATTGATTTGTCACAATACGGCATCAACGATGTTAATGAAGTTGTTTATAACCCATCGTATGAGTTACTTTTTAGTGAAGAAACTAAAGCTAGCCTCGAAGGTTTTGATAAAGGCGTAGTGACTGAGCTAGGTGCAGTTAATGTAGATACTGGTATATTTACTGGTCGTTCTCCTAAAGACAAATATATTGTTCGCGATGAAGTGACTCGCGATACAGTATGGTGGTCTGATCAAGGTAAAAATGATAACAAAGCAATGACACCTGAAACATGGGACCATTTAAAAGGCTTAGTAACTACACAACTTTCTGGTCAACGTTTATTTGTTGTTGATACTTACTGTGGTGCTGATGAAGCAACACGTTTAAAAGTACGTTTCATTACCCAAGTTGCTTGGCAAGCTCACTTCGTTAAAAACATGTTCATTCGTCCTACTGACGCTGAACTTGAAACTTACGAACCAGATTTCGTCGTAATGAACGGCGCAAAAACGGTTAATGATAAATGGGAAGAGCAAGGTTTAAACTCTGAAAACTTT